>SL_3KL_010_SEDDRAFT_10004739_pt1 | contig 12265 bp, 12 predicted proteins | sample SodLakKL_010_SED_2_FD_10381 | JGI IMG/M metagenome (IMG submission 10381)
CGATCGGCGTGGCAGCCCATACAGGCGTTGCGGATCATCTGGTCGCTTTTTAGCGGCGAGGTCCAATGGTGTGAACTCGTGCGGATGGCTCCTTCCGTGACGCGGGGCATGTGGCAGTCGGCGCAACTCACACCGGCCTGGGCATGGACACTGTCATGGTACATCTCGTATTCCGGGTGCTGGACCTTGATCATCGGGGTCTTCGACACAGCATGCACCCAATCGCTGAACTGGCCCTTGAAGCCGTCGCGCTCGGGGTCTCCATCCGCCTTGAACCGATAGATGTCCTCCGCGTTCATGCCCTTGTCCCAGGGGAAGTGCGGCTTGGCTGCGATACCGTGATCTGCCGTTTCGAAGTAATACTCGACGTGGCACTGGGCGCAGACCAGGGAACGCATCTCGTCACGCGAGGCGTTGCGCCAGTCCTTTCCCTGTCGCTCGAGGGCCTCGGTCAGCGGGACACTGGTGATGGCCAGACGCATCTGATTGGCGGGATCATGGCAGTTGGTGCAGCCGATGCTGTGTCGCGCCGGGTCATGCATCTTGCGGAAGTCATGGAAATTCATGGACCAGAGCGCGTCGCCGTGCTCTTCCAGCAACTGGGGCATCGTGTTGGTCTTGCAGTTCCAGCAGGTGGTCGGCAGGCCGGCCTGCTCGCTGTAACGGTTGATGCGATCAATGTGGGTCACGTCCTCGATCGAATACACGTGGCCGCGGGCCCGGTCGTATTCGTAGCTGAAGGGGTACCCAAGCCATAGGTTCTTCAGGTAAGGCTGCGCGTGCTTGTACCCCTTCGGCAACGGATTGAAGTCGTCATGCTTGCGGTGCGGTACGGATCCGCCGTATTCCGTCATCTGCGTATCGTCGTAATTCTTCAGATACGACTGATACTGCGGCAGATGCTGGAAGGCTTTGTTGCCTTCACCCAGTTCCCACTCCTCGGCACCTGCAGTCAGCACGGGCCCGAAGAGGATCGCGCTTGCGGCAAGAATAACGATGTGGCGCATGATTCGCTCCTTGTTTTCGCGTCCGGGTCTGTCAGGGGCCCGAAGCTTGGTTGAGTCCTGGCAAACCCGGATGCCGCGGGAGAGTCGACCGGTCGGGAAGGGTTTCTGCGGAGGCGGTGGGCGCGGCAACCATGGGTCATGGGGGTCCAAGACACGGCAAAACAGGCAATCCCGATCCATGACGTAAAGGATAGGAAATCCGGAAAGTGCGGGCCAATCAAACGTGGTTATCTGCAGCCATCAGCAGAATTTGTATACCACAGGGGTGGTAGAATCATGCCCAGAACGGAGTATCAGAGCTTGCCCCTGGTGCGCGAATCGCTGGCCAAGGTCTCCTGACGAGCCTTCTCTTGGCTTGAGTTCTCTTGGCTTGAGAAGGCGTCTCGTGGCGGACGGATTCCCGTACTTTCGTCTATAATCGAATGTTTATTCTTTCGGGATGTGAGCCTCAATTCGAGAGGGGAGATAATGGCCAAGATCGCTAAGGAAAGGGACCGTACCGAGCACGACAGCAAGCTCGCCGACGAGAGCGTGGAAACCTACACGGTCGTTCAGCAGAGCTCCGAGGCGCAGGATGCGCAGTTCAGTGCCGCCGAGGATATCCTGGAGCGTTCGGACCCGAAACCGCCTGATTACGATGCCGCGCTGAAAACCCTCGAGGCCATTCTCGAAGGCGCGTCCCCTGATGATGCCGCCGCCTTGAAATCGGCCCTGATGCGCTGGCAGAAGTTCGAAACCAGGCTGCCGGTGAGTCCTGACGACGAGCTCGTGGATGACTGGCGCAGCGCGGTCTATCCGTACAAGAACCGCCTGTCGCGNAANAGCTATGAGCGCCAGAAATACCACCTGCAGGTGGAACTGNTGAAGCTGCAGGCCTGGGTCAAGGAGACCGGACAACGGGTGGTGATCCTGTTCGAAGGNCGCGATGCAGCCGGCAAGGGCGGGACGATCAAACGCTTCATGGAGCATCTGAACCCACGCGGNGCNCGGGTGGTGGCGTTGGAGAAACCCACCACGGAGGAACTGGGTCAGTGGTACTTCCAGCGCTATCTGAAACACCTGCCGACGAGCGGTGAGATCGTGCTGTTCGACCGCTCCTGGTACAACCGGTCCGGGGTCGAGCGGGTGATGGGATTCTGTACCGACGAGGAATACGCGACCTTCATGCACCAGGCGCCGGAAATGGAGCGCCACCTGGTGAACAGCGGGATCCACTTGATCAAGCTTTGGTTCTCGGTCAGCCAGACAGAGCAGCGGCGCCGATTCAAGGAGCGCAAGCTGCACCCGCTGAAGCAGTGGAAGCTGAGCCCGATCGACCTTGCATCGCTGGACAAGTGGGACGAGTACACCACGGCCAAGGAGGCAATGTTCTTCCACACCGATCACTCGGAATGTCCGTGGATCGTGGTCAAATCCGACTGCAAGAAGCGTGCGCGGCTCAATGCGATGCGGTACGTTCTGAACTCGATGGATTACACCGGCAAGGACATACGCAACGTGGGGCAGACCGATCCCCTGATCGTGGGCAGGGCGAGCTTCACCGGCAACATGGGCTAGGCCGCGCGGCCGGTTCCATGGGCAGGAGGGGCGACGGCTGGTGGCGGCGCTCCGTCCCGCCGTTGGCCGCAAGCCCGGCTTCTTCGCAGGAGTTCGCCATTACCAAGGCCAGGCGTGTGCGCAAGCGGGAGGTATTCGGGTGGGCGATGTTCGACTTCGCCAACCAGGCCTACACCCTGCTGATCATCACCGTCATCTTCGGTGACCTGTTCACCCGGGTGATCGTCGGTGACGGCCCGGATTACCGGCTGGGCAACCTGCTGTGGAGCGTGGCGCTGGCCATCAGCTACCTGCTGGTGCTGGTCGCCGCGCCGGTGGCCGGGTCGATCATGGATGCCACGCGTTCGCGCAAGCGCTTCCTGATGGCCTCCTGGCTTCTGACCGTCTTCACGACCGCAACGCTGTACTGGGTGGAGCCGGGACTCATCATGCTGGGCATGGTGCTGATCGTGATCTCGAACTTCGGGTATGCGATTGGCGAATCCTTCATCGCGAGTTTCCTGCCGGATCTGGGTCCGCCCGAGCGGTTGGGGTGGATCTCGGGTCTCGGGTGGGCGCTGGGCTACGTGGGCGGACTCGTGGCGACGGCCTTTGCGCTGGGTCTCCTGGGCGACGTCTCGGCCGAGAACTTCGAACGCATCCGCTGGGTGGGGCCTTTCGCTGCGGCCTTTTTCCTGGTTTCGGCGTTACCCACGTTCCTGTTCCTGCGGGAGCGGGGCCCGCGCCGGAACGTGGCCGGCCGGCTGCAGTTGACCATGGGCTTCCGGCGCGTGGCCAAGAGCCTCGTCACCCTGCGTCAGCGTCCGGAACTCCGGGACTTGTTCGTGTCGATTTTTTTCGTGATGGCGGGCATCTACATCGTCATCTCGTTCACCTTCATCTACGGGTCCCAGGTCATCCGGTGGGACGAGTCGACCCGTGTCGCCATGTTCATCATCACGCAGATCACGGCCGCGATCGGAGCACTGGGATTCGGCTGGCTGCAGGACCGGATTGGTGCTGTGCGCGTGTACCGGTTCACCCTGTTGTTCTGGACCCTGGCGGTATTGGGAATCTTCCTGACACCCTGGCTGGCGGAGCGACTGACGGGAATCCTCGGGCGCCCGGTGGAGCCGCAGCAGGTCTTCCTGTTCGTGGGAGCCTTGGCGGGTCTGTGCCTCGGTTCGGCCCAGTCGGCGGGCCGCGCGCTGGTCGCGATGATGGTGCCCGTCGGCGAGGCGGGGCGCTGGTTTGGCTTCTGGGGCCTGTCCGGTCGTGCGGCCGCCATCTTTGGCTTGATGGGGATCGGGCTGCTGCAGATGTGGTTGGGGCTGGCCAACGCCATCCTGTTCTGCCTGCTGCTGTTTTTCGCNGCNTTCGTGGCGACCTGGCGGGTGCGTNTGCCTGATCGGTCCGGCACCCCGAGGGCTCTNGTTCCCTAACGGTCCTGGCTTTTTGGGGGGCGGTGCCAATTGCGACGGGCGGATCGCGAATTTCGCGTTCTGTCTCAAAACGCGCCATCTTCAACTATATTCACCGCATTGTGCAGCGTGCCTGCGCAAGGGTTCGTGAGCGGTACCGCGCTCAGAGGGTTGCCTTGAGTCGCGCGCCAATTCCAGTCGATGTCTCCNGAGGATGCCAAAGGCATGTCGGAAAAGATCTTCGCAGTGAGCAAGTTGGCCGGGGTCAAGATGGCCGAGACTTTCCAGCTGCTGCTGCTGTTCCTGGCCGGGTTCGGCATCCTCTGGGCGACCATCATCGAGGTGTTCGCGGTCGTGGGCAAGGGTGGCCCGAACCTCGGCGACGTGCTGATGCTGTTTCTGCTGATCGAGCTGGCGGCGATGGTGGCGATCTATTTCAAGACGAACCGCCTGTCGGTCCGCTTCCTGGTCTACATCGCGATCACCGCCCTGACCCGGGTTCTCGTGGTGGATGCCAAAACGATGGAAAACACGACAATCCTCACCTTGGTGGGCGCAATCTTCGTGTTGACCCTGGGCGTGCTGATNCTGCGCTGGTGCGAGGTCTGGTTCGGCGAGGACGACGAGCAGAAGGAGTAGCCGGCTGCGGAGCGCTCATTCCTTCAGGCGTGGCATCAGCATGGTCAGGTTGCAGGGCCGCGTGCGCGAGTCGAGCTGGGCCTCGATGACGCGGGTCCATGCCGTGCGGCAGGCGTTGCTCGAACCGGGCAGCACGAAGAGGAAGGTACGATTGGCGACGCCGGACAGCGCCCTCGATTGCAGGCTGGATGTCCCGATTTCCTCGTAGGAAAGGTATCGAAAGAGTTCACCAAAACCGCTGATTTCCTTGTCCAAAAGTGGGGCGACCGCCTCGGGTGTCCCGTCCCGCCCCGTGATTCCGGTGCCCCCCGTCGTGAGGACGCAGTCCACGGCCGGGTCAGCGATCCAGCGTGAGACCTCGGCCCGGATCTGGTAGATGTCGTCCTTCACGATCCGGCGCTCGGCGAGACGGTGTCCGGCAGCCTCCAGTAGTTCGACCAAGGCCGCACCCGAGCTGTCGTCGCCCAGCGAGCGGCTGTCGGAAACGGTGAGTACGGCGATGTTGAGAGGTGTGGCCGGGTCGGTCATGTGCGCATCCTTTTGGTGTATCGTCGGCAGCCATCATAGACAGCCCAAGCGAGCCTTGAAAATGGCAGAGCGTCTCCAGAAATACCTGGCGTCCCGCGGACTCGGTTCCCGGCGTGAGATCGAAGGCTGGATCGAACGTGGCGAGATCCAGGTGAACGGCCGGGTTGCGCAGCTCGGTGACCAGGTGGATGCCGAGGACACGATCCTCGTGCGCGGGAAGCCGGTGAAGACCGACGAGCGCGCACACCGCTGGGTGGCCTACCACAAGCCCGAGGGCGAGATCTGCACTCGCTCGGACCCCGAGGGCCGCAGCAGCGTGTTTGCCAGTCTCCCGCGGCTGCGCGGCCAGCGTTGGGTCTCCGTGGGGCGCCTGGACCTCAATACCTCGGGGCTGTTGCTGTTTACCACCGATGGCGGGCTCGCGCACGGATTGATGCACCCCTCGCGGGGGCTCGAGCGTGAATATGCCGTGCGTGTGCTTGGGGAGGTGCCGGAGGCGGTCCAGCACAGCCTGCTGCGGGGTGTTGAACTCGAGGATGGCCCGGCNCGNTTCGACNCGCTGGCCGAGGCCGGTGGCGAGGGTGCCAATCACTGGTTTCACGTCACCGTCAGCGAGGGCAGGAACCGCCTGGTCCGCCGCCTCTGGGATGCGGTTGGCGTCACGGTCAGTCGCCTGATCCGGATCCGTTACGGACCGGTCGACCTCGGGCGCGGACTGAAGGCCGGCCACTTCCGCGATCTCGATCCACGCGAGGTGCGGGCCCTGTATGCCGCGGCGGAGATGAGCCCGCCCCGGTCTGCGCGGCCCACCGGCAAGCGGTCCGGGCGCGGTGGACCAAGAAGCACCCCGGGCAAGCCGCGCCGTACCCGCTGAGATGTCAGATGGACGCGCCCGGCGGCTGTAGGGCGTTGCGCGCGAGCGGATTCCCTGCGGAGCTTGCGTGATAATCAGCATTCTTGACAGCGATGGGGGTTACATGAATTTCGATAAGGCAAGCAGAAAGGCGCTTCACGGTACGGAGATCGCGGTACTGATCGTGATCGCGATCGCAACCGTGGTGGCAATCCTCCAGGAGATCGCCGTGATGATCGCCAACCTGGAGGTCACGCTGGCGGATCTGCTGCTGCTGTTTATCTTCCTGGAGGTGCTGGCCATGGTCGGCATCTACTACAAGTCGGGCCGATTGCCGGTGCGTCTGCCGCTGTATATCGCCATCGTGGCCCTGGCGCGCTACATCATCATCGACATGAAGGCCATGGACTTCTGGGAGATGATCGGGATATCGATGGGCATCCTGCTGATCACGATCGCGATCCTCATTCTGCGCTACGGGCATATCCGGTTCCCCTACACCGATGAAGGCACCGCTGAGGCGTCGGACGTGAAGCCGGAACAACGCGGATCGTGACGGGCCCGGTCGTCGAGGTACTGGTGCCAGGTCTCTGGCGGACCCCCGCGCAGGCCCCCGATCCCGCCACCCCCGCGCTGCTGGCACGCATGCTGGGCCGCGGTCACCTCGTCGACAGCACAAGCCCGGGTTGGGAGGCGGCCGCTGCGGATCTTCTCGGCTTTCAACGGGTCACCTCGGGTCGTCGACGCTGGCTGGCATTACCAGTCTCCCTGGCCGCAGGCATGACCGACCTGGTCGCGAACCGGGTCGAGGATGTGGCTCCGGACGAGTGGGAAGCCTTGCGGGCAACCGTGCAGCCCGAACTCGATCAGGCGGCCGCGACTTGGCAGACTGAGGTCGGGGGCTTGCCCACGCTGGAACTCGAAGGGGAGGGTGATTGGGAAGGGCCGCCGCCCTCGGTCGCTCTTGGGAGGCCCATGCGCGTGCCCAAGCTGGACAGCCCGGTTGCCCGGCGCCTGCAGGTGCTCGCCAACATGGTGCAGATGCTGTGGTTCGACCATCCGGTGAACCGCGAGCGGGTGCATTCGGGTCGCATGCCCGTGCAGGGGCTCTGGTTCTGGTCGCCCGGAGTGCCGTCGGGGATACCGTCTGTTCATCGCGTCGCTGGGGGCGGTAACGTGGCGCGGTGGCTCGCCGAAGGCGCGGCGTTGCGTGGTCTGCCGATCCCTTCGACCTCCAGGCCGAATTGGCGGTGATCGATGTCTTTTCGCGGGAAGAGCAAGGTCATCGGCGTGAAGCACTGCTCCAGTCGCTTTCCAGCGACGTGCTCGCGCCGCAGATTGCGCGTCTGCGCAGCGGGCAGGTGACGGAGATCCGCCTCCATGATCCCGGTGTGGCCCGCCTGCGGCTGGGACGTGCGGACTGGCGCCGCTTCTGGCGCCGAGGCCGGCCGCTGGCGCCACGGGGCTTCGGGGCCGTCCCTCCTCGCTGAGAAGAAGGCCCGTGTGGAGCGCGGTGTCTTGCCGTGGCGATAGGCACAGACTCCGAACGATGCGCCGAAAGCGGGAGCAAACTCCCGCACTCCATAGGCGAGGCCGGTTACCGTGTCGAGTGCGGTGTCGCCATGGGTTCAGAGGCCGAGGGCGTGGTGCAGCGCGTCGATCCGGGGGGTCTGTTCCCAAGTGAAATCGGCTTCTTCCCGGCCGAAATGTCCGAACGCGGCTGTGGCTGCGTAGATCGGCCGGCGCAGATCGAGATCATGGATGATGCCCGCGGGCGTCAGGTCAAAGATGTCCCGCACGGCCTGCTCCATGCGGGATTCTGGGACCAAGCCGGTCGCATGCCCATCGACCCGGATCGACACCGGATCCGGACGCCCGATCGCGTAGGCCAGTTGCACGGTACAGCGCCTTGCGGCGCCGGCTGCGACGAGGTGTTTGGCCACCCAGCGTGCAGCGTAGGCGGCGGAGCGGTCCACCTTGGTCGGGTCCTTCCCCGAGAATGCCCCGCCTCCGTGCGGACAGCTGGCCCCGTAGGTATCGACGATGATCTTGCGCCCGGTGAGGCCGGTATCACCCTGCGGCCCGCCGATCTCGAATCGCCCTGCAGGGTTTACGAGGTAGCGGATATCCGGGGCACGCAGCGAAGGGGGAATGACCGGCTCGATCAGGTGTCGGATGGTCTCGCGTTCGACATCGATGTCCTCGATCTTCCCCTGAAGCTGGGTGGACAGCACCACGGTCTCTACCGCGGTGGGCCGTCCGTCCGTGTAGCGGACGGAGACCTGCGATTTGGCGTCGGGCCGCAGCCATGCGAATTCCGGTTGGCGACGCAGATCGTGCTGGCGCTGCATCAGCCGGTGTGCAAGCTGGATGGGCAAGGGCATCAGTTCCGGGGTTTCATCGCAGGCATAACCGAACATCAGCCCCTGATCCCCGGCTCCAAGAACGCCGCCCTCGCGCTCGACACCCTTGGCGATCTGCTCGGACTGTCCGTGGATTCGGATAAGCACCTCGCAGGTCTCGGGATCGATGCCGGGAAACCCGGCGTGGTAACCGGTGTCCCGCAGCAATCGGCGCACAACTTCGTCCAGTTCGCCCCGGATGGTCTCGAGGCGAGCGTCGCCGCCCACCCGAAACTCACCGGCGAGAACGACGAGGCCGTCGGTGAGCAACGTCTCGCAGGCCACCTTGGCATTGCGGTCCAGATGCAGGCAGCGGTCGAGTATGCTGTCCGATATTCGGTCTGCCAGCTTATCGGGATGGCCATCGGAGACCGACTCGGAGGTGAACAGCCACGTCTGGTTCATGCCGGATTCTTCCTGGGAGCTTGGAGGATTTGGGATTGATCTACTGCGGAATTCAGCTTCAGCCCCTATTATGGCGCCAATCGGGACGATGGAGACCTTGCGCGCAGCTTCGTATCGCGAATGCGCTGTGGCAAGCGATGCGTCACCGGTGACGGCGACGATGCGGATGTCCTATTCTCCCAGCGCGCTCAATACAATCGACGAGGGTGGTTAAACACATGCAGGGGACTGAGAAAATCGCAGTGATCGGGTTGGGGTATGTGGGGCTGCCCCTGGCCGTCGAATTTGCGCGCGGGCGCAAGGTGATCGGATTCGACAAGAATAGCGCCAGAGTCGCCGAGTTGCAGGCCGGACGGGACAGTACCCTCGAGGTCGAGCCTGAGGAACTCGCAGCGGCGCAAGGGATGGAATACACGGACGACCCCGAGCGCTTGCGCGAGGCGACCATTTTTATCGTCACTGTACCCACACCGATCGACGACGCCCGCAAACCCGATCTGACACCCCTGCTAAGGGCCAGCGAGACCATCGGGTCGGTGCTGAAACCCGGGGACATCGTGATCTACGAGTCCACGGTCTATCCCGGGGCGACGGAGGAAGTCTGTGTTCCGGTTCTGGAGCGGGTCTCGGGCCTCAGATACATCACATCGGCAACGAGCGGGACCAGCTCCGGTCATTCCGCGGAGAGCGCGTCGCCAGCCGCTGGATTTTATTGCGGCTACAGTCCCGAACGCATCAATCCCGGTGACCGTGAACACCGTGTCTCGACGATCCGGAAGGTCACCAGCGGATCCACGCCGGAGATCGCCGAGCGAGTCGATGCGCTGTACCGGGAGATCATTACCGCAGGAACGCACAAGGCCTCGAGCATCCGAGTGGCCGAGGCGGCAAAGGTGATCGAGAATACCCAACGCGATGTCAACATTGCGCTGATCAACGAGCTGGCCCTGATCTTCAACCGCCTCGGCATCGATACCCTGGAGGTGCTCGAGGCGGCCGGAACCAAGTGGAATTTCCTGCCTTTCCGTCCCGGGCTGGTGGGCGGGCACTGCATCGGCGTGGATCCGTACTACCTTACCCACAAGGCTCAGCAGATCGGTTATCACCCGGAGATGATCCTTGCAGGCCGTCGCATCAACGACGGAATGGGGGCGTATGTGGCTGGTCAGCTCGTCAAAGCGATGCTCAAGAAGCGGATCCAGGTCGAAGGCAGCCGGGTGTTGGTGATGGGCCTGACCTTCAAGGAGAACTGCCCGGACCTACGAAACACCCGTGTGGTCGACATCCTCCACGAACTCGCCGAATACGATGTGGAGGTCGATGTCTGCGATCCCTGGGCAGCCGCGGAAGGTGCCCGGCACGAGTACGGGGTCGAGCTCACGAGCATCCAAACCCCGGAAGCTATGATGCGGTTGTCCTCGCGGTGGCACACCGGCAGTTCCGTGAAATGGGAGCTGCTGAGATACGCGCATTGGGAAAACCCAACCACGTGCTGTACGACCTCAAGTACCTGCTCACGGCGGGCGAGTCAGACCTGCGGCTGTAGGGAAACGTTGATCAACGTCCTTCGACAGGCTCAGGACGAACGGCAAGTAAATGATTCCGTTCGTGGTGAGCTTGTCGAACCATGAACGGAATCGATTTGCTCAGCAGCTCCCTAGTGCAGACCTGCGGCTCTAGTACTGTTCCGGGCGAATCGGAAATTCGATGTCCGCGTCGGCACGCAAGCCATCCATGAACGCGCGCAGCGCACGGGCTTGCAGGATTTCCTCGACCTGTGGGCGCACTTCTTCGAGTGGCGGTGGGGCGGTCTCGCGGGTGTCTTCCAGCAGGATCACATGCCAGCCGAACCGGGTCTGCACCGGTTCAGGGGTGTACTCGCCAGGCTCCAGTGCCTCGACCGCCGCGGTGAAGGCGGGGATCATCTGCCCGGGTGCGAACCAGCCGAGGTCACCCCCCTCGGGTGCGGATGCATCCTGCGAGTGTGCCGCGGCGAGCTCGGCGAAGTCGGCGCCTTCCTGAAGCGCCACAATGATCTGTCGGGCTTCCGCCGCATCTTCGACCAGGATATGCCGGGCGCGGTACTCGGCCGTACTGTAGGCAGCGACCTGCGCGTCGTACTCAGTCTGGATTTCCTCCTCGGAGAAGGTCATTTCCCGGGCCCTGCGTTCGATCACCTCCGAGGCGAGCAGGCCGATCTCCATGTTGCGCAGGATGATCTGGATTTCGATCTCCTGGTCGATGCCCTGGGCAATGGCCTCCTGGCGCAGCAACTCCAGGTTGATCAGTTCCTCCAGTACGCCGTCCGGACGCACTGGGTCGGGGGCGCCGTCGAGACCGGTGTAGGCGAAGACGTCGGCGCGTGTGATCGGCATCCCGTTGATGATCACGAGTGTTTCCGCGTCCGGCGCGACCGCTTCCTGCAGGGTGTCAGGTCGTTCACATCCGCTGACCAGAACGAGAGTGGCAAGGAGCAGCGGGGCGGCGATTCGAATATCCATCGTTAGGCTCCGGTATGAGCGAGAGTCGGCGGGGGCCATGGCGGCGTGAGCCGGCGCCCCGTTACCTGTTTAGGTGCCAGTCATGGCAGAACGCGCTTGAACGGACGAACCAGCACCTCGTGGAACACACCGGTCTTCGTGTAGGGATCGGCATGTGCCCAGGCCGTNGCCTCGTCCAGCGAAGGGAATTCCGCAANGATNAGGCTCCCGGTGAAACCGGCCGGGCCGGGATCAGGGCTGTCGACGGCGGGCAGGGGACCGGCCAGCAACAGGCGCCCTGCATCGCGCAGGGCCTCCAGGCGTGCGAGGTGTTCGGGTCGCACGGCAAGGCGTCGCTCCAGACTGTCGGGCGCGTCCTGGCCAAGGATCATGTACAGCATGAAGGTTTCCTTGGGTTGGGTGTTGACGTGCAGCGAGTATACATCGCTCCCTGGTGCCTGCTGGTATGATAAAGGGTTACACAAACCCAGCCACGGTTTCCGTCATGAACGTCATCAACGTCCATCCTGATAATCCGCAGCCGCGCTTGATGCAGCAGGCGGTGGCGCGGCTTGAGCAGGGTGCCGTCATCGTCCTGCCTACCGACGCCTGCTACGCGTTGGCGTGCAGGCTTGGCGACAAGGCGGGTGCCGAGCGCATTCGACGGTTGCGCCAGGTCGATGAAGACCACCATCTGACCCTGCTCTGCCGCGACCTTTCGGAGTTGGGGTTATACGCCAAGGTGGACAATACCGCCTTCCGCCTGATGAAGGCGCTGACCCCGGGTCCGTACACCTTTATTCTCCCCGCAACGCGCGAGGTGCCCAGACGGCTGCAGCATCCGAAGCGGCGCACGGTGGGTCTGCGCGTGCCGGACAGCCGCGTGGTGCAGGCGTTGCTGAAGGAATTGGGAGAACCCTTGATGTCCGCGACGCTGCAGATGCCGGGCGACCCGCATCCGCTCAGCGAGCCTTGGGAGATCGAGGAACGGCTC
>SL_3KL_010_SEDDRAFT_10004740_pt1 | contig 12265 bp, 8 predicted proteins | sample SodLakKL_010_SED_2_FD_10381 | JGI IMG/M metagenome (IMG submission 10381)
CAGGGGCAGGGCAGGCTCACTGCCCGTTACGTCAAGCTGCCATTTTTTATCCAGCCAGCCGATTACCAGCAGAGCCAAAACATAATTGATCATCATCACAAGCATGCCGGTACCGATAATACCGAAAATACTTGCCGGTTGAATCAGCCACAGCTGGCGGTAAAAAGGGTAGGCAATAAAAGCCCAGGTTCCGGCAATGGGAATAAAAAGCCTGATCATTTCTATCCCGGCCCAGGTAATGACGCCGCTGATTACGAACCAGCGGTAACCGGTGCGGCTGTGGAAGGATCTATCACCGCGGTCTATCGCGGTGCTCAGAAAAAAAACAGCAAGCGGCAGCCAGACCATATAGGTGCCAACCGGGGCAAAGACCGGGCCGAGGTAACCCTGCAGCCAGACCCCAATACCGACACCGGTGGCCAGGGAAGACACCTTAGGCGGCATGATCCTGTGCTGGGCTACCAGGACAGGAACGAAACCGAATAAGGCCAGAGGCCAGATTTCGTAAGGGGGAAAGGCAAGGATAAAGGCAATACCCCCGCTTATAGAAAGGATTAATCCGAGTACCAGGCGGGTTGGGTTGGAAAGTTTCAACTTTTTCATCGTATTTCCTCGTTTCTTGTTTATTTGACAAGTTGTATTTTATACATTATGAAGAGTTCAGCCAAGATACAGCAGTCACTTTTTTGTATGACCCGGGTCATGTTTTTCTTTTTTATTATAGGGGTTACTAACCGATGAATGGAAAGTTATAGATAAGGGATGTTTTCGATCATTGTTCGATCATGTTCAGGAAATTTTCGATCAGGACCGGGTTGAAATCTGATCCACTGCCTGTCTTAAGAATGGCCACTGTTTGATCATGCTGCATCGCTTCATTGTATGGTCTGTTACTGCGCAACGCATCATAAACATCGGTAACACTGATTATCTGGCTGACAATATTGGGCCTCCAGTTTTTGCTGATTAGCGGATAGCCGGAGCCATCATATTTAATATGGTGTTCGAGGGCGGAAACCATGGTTAGCCTTGGGATGTTTTCCTGCTTCCCTATATACTGCGCGCCTTTAAGAGTGTGTTTTTCCATCTCGGCGCGCTCCTGGACAGTTAAAGGGCCCGGTTTACTAAGGATTCCATCGGGGATAAACATTTTGCCCACATCATGCAGCAGGGCAGCGATGCCGATATCTTCAAGGTTTTTACCCGAGAAGCCGAGGTAATCAGCAAAGCAAATGGTTAATAAAGCTACATTGGTGATATGTACATAAGTATACTCATCATCGTATTTAACCGGGTCCAGGATATTCAGCGGGCTTATAGATTTATCATACATCTTGATAAAATCTCTGACGATTTGTTTAGCTTTGTCTGTGTTGGGGATAGTGTTGCCCTGTACTTCCAGGTATATTTTTTTCAACTCTTCAACCGCCTTATATTTAAATGCTATTAGCTCGGCGGTTTCATCGGGAGGTTCTATGTTTTGTTCCAGAGTTCCCTCAATAATCACTTTTCCAAGTTTAATATGGCTTGTTGCTTCTATGCTCTTTTTATCGGATGCGGCCAGTTCGATTATAAATTTATAGAGTTCTAACCTGGGCAGGTTTTTGAGCAGGGTTATCCTCTCAATGCCCTTGTTGCTTAATATCTTTATAAAAGATTCTCCCACCAGGCCAGTGTCAGGCACAGGTTTATCAAAAGCAATAATGTCATCGTCTAAAATAAAAAGGGTTAGATCCGGCACCTTACCTAAAACGCTTGAAATGACCTCAAACAAGCAGTCTATGCGGTAAAGCACCTGAGGGTGTTTGTGGGAGTATAGTCTCATGTTGGTCACTGCACCAACAAGCTCACTTATGATACTGATTATTTTATGATCTATTAAGGACAAGATAGTTACTCCTTATTGGTTTATAATGAGAGACTGCTTTTATCTTCAGCGGTGCTGCTCTCTGCTCTGCTGCTTAACTTGTTGCATATATTAACAATGTTCTTGTTTCTTGAAAGCTTTCCATGCCGCATAAAGCTTTCAGTTGCTGCCTGCGGATAACCGATTAGTGTTTTATAGAGATATTCTTGCGTTTGCCTTAATAAGCGGGGAGTTATAGAAAACCTAACCCTGGCTTTTTTTCTTAGGATGGAAAGCGCTTCAACGCTGCCGAGGCGGCCAAGTAAAGAGAGGATAGCTTTATTGCGGGCAAAGGCAGGTCTGGAGATGTAGAAGGTTTTAATTTGCATTGCCAGCTCCCGGGTCAACTCCTGAACTTTATAGTCATGGATAACTTTCAGCGCTTTGAATGCTGTTTCATTGTTCCTGTAGTGGGCCAGCTCCCTCAGGGTATTGATAGCATCGGAATCATTTAGTTCAATCAGGTTTTTAACTGCTTCCAGGCGAACTTCGATGTTTTTGCTTTTAAGCAGTTGGCGGATCTGGGCAGAAGAAACAGTGCTTTTGCTGCTCCGGATTAGCTTTAATAGTTTAATAATCTGTTCATCGTTACCACCCGGAATTCTAGACATGGCTGCTTCAGCAGCTTTTGGACCGAAACGGGCGATCAGGTTAAAGGTTTCCCGGGCTTTTTTAGCATTTCTCTCTTTTAAGAACTGGTCTATAAGCCAGGGAAGGTTTTTCCCCCCTGTAATCATAATTAATTTTTCAAAGTCCCGGTTTTGGCCAGTACTCTGTGCATTGAAAGTCAATGCCAGCTGAGATGTGAAGCTGTCACTTAAAAAAGTGTTTAATGTTTTAACCGTAGCATTATATGCGACCGGTCCCTTGTCTTTTTCCATCTGTTTCTTCAGGATCGTGTAAATGGTTGTCAGGTGCTGGTAATCACCTTGTTCAAGCAAATCAGGTATCAATTGTGATATCTTATCGGCGTAGCCGCTGTAGATGTGTTCTTCAATATTTCCTCCCATCAGGAAGAGTAGTGCCGTGCTCAGATGCCTGTTAACGTTCTGTTCTTGTAATGCTATTCTATATTTTTCACCTGGAAATCCGGCAGGTGCTCTATCCTGTTCGCTAACTGTTCCCAAGGCAAAATTTTGCAGTTGATCGGCATATTCCTCAGAGAGGTATTTTTCATATCCTGCTTTGCTGAATAGTTCTTCGATGCGATCCCATACAGGATTTCTCGGTGAGGTCTTTTCTTCTCCGGGTTCCGGGGATTTTTTCCCTGCCCTGTAGAGGACACTTAAAAGCTTGATAAGCATTGGAGACATTACTTTCTTGTTGAGTACGGCCTGGGTAAGAACTTCAAGAATCATATCGCTGGGCATGCTGTAAAGTGTTTCTTCAAGAGCTTTTTCATCGCCAGCATTGTTAATAGTATCGAAAGTCGTTGACAGTATTTGCTCTTTGAGCTCTGGCGATAACAAATTTAAAATATTTTGCATTGAACTGAAAAATTGCTGTTTTTCCTGAGATTCATCCTCTTGCCTTGATACGGCCTGAAAATGACTTTTCAAAACAGCGTTGTAACTTTCTATTAACCTCTTTTCCGGAATATTGAAGTCCTGAAAAAATGTTTTGATTGAACCCTGATCATATAATTTAATTGTTTTCAGCAGGGCTGCGTCTTGAATATCCATCAGTTCAGGCGAAAGGCAGCCAAGCATCAGTTTCTGCCAGATCGTTAGCCTGGCTCCGCTATCGCTGCTGTCGGTGATATCTTCGTCCGTAAACCGCACAGAACTTAAATCTATTTCCCTGAGCTGGATATGATCTATTGAATTGATTTCGTTTAAAATATCCTTGTGCTGGTAAATGTGATTTCTGGTTGGGATCTTCATGGTCAGTTGAAGGAGGTGTTCCAGCTCTTCACCGGTTATACCTTTTTTTAAAGACAGTGAAGCGATGCCCAGCCTGCTGATAAAGACCGCAAAGCTATTAATATGAATAATCTTTGAATCGAGAAGTTTCCCATTAACTACCAGGTGGTGTTTGATCGCATTAATGGTGATGCTCGGGGCAAGTGTAAATATTTTGTTTAACATCGCAGAGAGGGATCTGCCGGCGTGGTGAATCGTATTGTGCCCGAAGGGATAAATTCTCATGTTTTTCCTGAAGATGTTAAGCTTGGACATGAAAATAATTACTTGTTCTTCGTTTTCCTGGTCACTGACATATTCCTTTTGTTTAACATCAGTCACAACCGTTCAGCCCCTTTGGGGTAATAAATTGCTTAAGTAAAGAGACCTCCTCTAGATGTCAGTGTAAATCTAAAACCGCTGTTTTCCAGGGTAACAGCTGGAGAATGTTACTTTAAGCAGGTTAATATAAGATGAGTTGCAATTAATTAAAAATTCATTCACTTGTGTTACTTTAGCATATAATTTAAATGTTTGTCAATCAAATCTATGGTTTGCGCGGTCCGGGTTTCAGTACAAAGTTATATAGAGAAATGATGCTCGTATAGTAGAAAGTTATAATGGCGTGTAGAAGGGAAGGCGGGCAGGGTGCAGCTTGATTTCCACGGGAGGCAGCGGCCCTTTTTCTCCGTCAATAACCAGTACGTGGCTTTCAGGAAATTGCAAGCTCATATTCTTAGCAGTCAAGTAAATTACACCGGGCTGATCAGGAGTAATACCGCAAAGAACGCGGTACAATAATTTTACCACCTGGAAAATTGTCATGCTTTTTTTCAGGGCGAGGAGGTGGAGCTTTCCGTCATTTAGCGCTGCATCCGGTGCTATGATAAATAACCCCGCTGCCTGGCTGCCGTTTAAAACCAGGAAAACAAGAACTTCTTCCTCCAGGTATTCACCATTGGCTTTGATAGTTAGTTTGAAAGGCCTGTAGGTCATTACCTTAATAAGGGCATGGATATAGTAGGCGGGTGTGCCAAACAGTCTTTTGACCGTTCTCGGGGTAAGGTAGGCAACATCACTGAACATCCCGGCAGCGGCTATATTGACAAAATAGCGGTTGTTAGCCTGGCCAATATCAAGACGGGTAATATTTCCTTTCTTAATAACAGCCAGGATATCATTAATTTTGCAACCTTTATATATCTGGTGGTAGATATCATTGGCGGTGCCCCCGGGTAGCACAGCGAGAGGTGGCGGGTTTTCTATTTCTTCTCTTAACAGGTGATCTGCTACCACATTTACACTGCCGTCACCACCGGCTATTAAGATTGCATCACATTCACTGATCAAGGGTTTAATTGCGGTAACTTTGTGCAGGGGTGTGTCTTTTACTTCAAACCCTTCGTTTTCTATCACACGGCGGATCTTATTTAAGCGTCTTGTTGTTTTAACAGAGCCTGCCTTAATGTTGTAAATTAGAAGAAGCCGTATTTTCATATTTCTGTGACCTTTCCTTACCCCTTTTAAAGATTATTATCGCCGGAGTTTAACGCATGCAGGGCTTTAAGATTAGTTGTTTCACGCCGGAAATTCTGGCTTAATTATACTATAAAACTGGTGTTAATTGTTTAACCCGGGGTGGGAAAAACCCACAATTCTTATCAAGCCGCCTGGCAGTGTGATATTAATTCTGAGGGGCAGAATTGTTTTTTGACAGGCAGGACTTTCCTATGTTGAGTTGAAATAATTAAAAAAATAGAGCAAATAAAAACGAAGGTGTCCTATGCAGAGGAAAAAATCTGTTTTATTAAAAGTAGTGCGGGTTCTTTAATTCTTGTTTTTGGAGCTGCTGCTTACTATGTTTATTTTGCTCTTCCCATTGGAACCGGATACACGGCAAAATATTTGTGTTCAAGTGTTTTTATCACGGGCAGAGGTGAAGAGGAAACCTTTGAAGAGGACATCCTCCCGGGGCGATGATGTTGATACAGATGCCTTGCATTAATATCGCTTTCGGCAGCACAATCGGGCTTCCCTGGTATTGCTCAATAATATTTAGTTAGCATAAGTTAAATTAAAGGACTGATCTGGTGTACCTGGAAATCGCTGATAAAATCTATTTTATTGAAGGTGAAAACCGGGGGCGTGACCCTTATTCAAATTCCCTGCTAATTGATGACCGGGTTAAGGTATTGATCGACAGCGGTATTGGTCCGGAGAAGATTAAGCAGGTGGCAGGGGACTTTGATCTTGATCTGGTTATTCTCTCTCATGGTCATGAAGATCATATTGCCGGCAACCCCTTTTTCCCAAAAGCCCGTATAGGGGTTCATCATCTTGACAGCGCAGCGGTAAGAGAAGTAAGCCATCAAATCAGGCTTTTCGGGGTCGATAATCCTGATATGGAAGAATTCACCAGCCAAATCTTAAAGGACATATACCAGTTAAAGGACTCCCGCGTAGACCTTGAATTCAAAGATGGACACCAATTCTCCCTTGGCGATTACCGGCTGGAAGTTATCCATACCCCCGGCCACAGTGCCGGGCACTGCTGCTTTAATCTTCCAGATGCCGGCATACTATTTCTGGCTGACATTAGCCTCTCCAGGTTTGGCCCCCTATATGAGAAGGTTGATTCAAATATTGAGCAGTTTATTAACTCTATCGAGCTAATTAAAACCATTGATTTCGAGATTGCCGTTTCCAGTCACAAAGGTGTTTTCACTGATTGCAATGAAGTAATAGCAGAACTTGAGGTCTTTCTGGATAAGATTTTTCAGAGGGAAGAATTGCTGCTTCATTTTCTTGAGCGAGAAAGAACTCTCGATGAAATAGTTGAAGAAGCTATAATATATGGCTCATTTCCGGAACCCAGGGCAATTTACTCTTTACTTGAGAAAACAATGATTACCAAGCATCTGGAGCGATTAATAGCCCGCGGCCGGGTTGCCGCAACTAGCCGTGGTTATATTGCTTTGTAAAATTATTTTTTTAACTGTTAGTCCATTAAGCAGGTTCAGCTAATTTACTAAGCGGTTAATGAATTATTAACTAAGGGCGCTGGTACAGAAAAACATGATAATTTGGCATTAGATTGGTTAAGTCCGGACAACTTCTGAAGACAAATTCCTTAAAAATGGTCGAAATTAATTGCTGGTTCCTTGTGTTGGGATAATTTGATCTGTAATAGAAATAAATATTTCAATAAATAAAATGTTGTAATTTAATCAACACTATGATATAGTGTAATAAATATTTCTTCTATTTTCTGCATTGTAAAATACTTAAAGCGGTGGACTCTTATGACCTTATACAAGTATTTTATTAAGAGACTGGCTCTCACAATCCCAACTTTAATTGGTGTAAGCATTATTGTTTTTTTATTGATTCACATGATACCCGGAGATCCGATTGATATTATGATGGGTGATCGGATTACCGATGAGACCAGGGCTGCCATGGAAAAAATGCTTGGCTTTGATCAGCCACTGCATATTCAGTACTGGCAGTGGTTCACTAATGCTTTGCAGGGTGACTTTGGGGTTTCAATCAGAAGCGGTCAACCTGTATTTCAGGAGATNCTGGACAGGTTGCCTGCCACCGTTGAGTTAACTGTAGTAGCCCTGCTGATAGCTGTAGTTTTCGGGATATTTTTTGGAGTAACCGCAGCCCGCTACAGGAATACCATAATCGATCAATCAATGATCGGTTTTTCTCTGCTTGGGGTTTCCATTCCGATCTTCTGGCTTGGGATGATGCTGATTTTCTTTTTTTCCGTAATGCTGGGCTGGCTGCCTGTATCAGGACGTCTTTCCATGGGGGCAGCAATGACTTCAGTAACCGGTCTTTACCTGGTTGATTCTTTGATCAGCGGAAACTTCAATGCCTTTATGGATGCTTTAAAACACTTACTGCTGCCGGCTTTTTCCCTGGCTACAGTTTCACTGGCCCTGGTGGTCAGGGTTACACGTTCAAGTATGCTCGATGTTTTAAGTGAAGACTATATTCGCACTGCCAGGGCGAAGGGTCTGCGCGAAAGAAAAGTTGTTTACACCCATGCTTTGAAAAATGCGATGATTCCTGTTGTTACTGTTATCGGCCTGCAATTGGCCAAGCTGATGGGTGGGGCTATCCTCACGGAGACTGTTTTTTCCTGGCCAGGCATTGGAAGATTGCTGATAAACGCTATTGGTTTCAGGGATTACCCCGTAGTGCAGGGGGTAGTTTTCTTTGTTGCCTTTGCCTTTATTCTAATGAATATTATCGTAGACCTGTTCTACGCTTACCTGGATCCACGCATTCGCTATGAGTAATACTGAGCAAAGTGGGGTGCGCAATTGAACAGCGAGCTGAAGCAAGTAATAACTGTTTACAAAAAGAATAAACTGGCTGTTGCTGCCTTTTTCATTGCCGTTATTCTGATGATACTGGCTTTAATCGGCCCTTATATTGTTCCACATGATCCTATTGCAATTAATCTTTCGGCAAGATTTGAGCCGGGTTTCTGGGAAGGCAATACTGAACACTTGCTGGGGACAGATAACCTCGGCCGGGATATTTTATCAAGGATTATTAGTGGTGCAAGGATATCGCTTAGTGTCGGGTATGCGGTAATTGCTATTACTGCAGTTGTAGGGCTCTTTATCGGCCTTATTTCCGGCTATTTTGGCGGAGTTATCGATATAGTAATTATGCGCTTCATTGATATCTTGCTGGCTTTTCCACCTCTGCTCTTAGCCCTTGTTATAGCGGCAACTCTGGGTACAGGCCTCGATCGGGCCATGCTGGCTATTGCCATTATTTACATTCCAAGCCTGGCCCGGATAGTCCGTGGATCAGTCTTGACCGTGAAAGAAATGCCTTACGTAGAAGCATCCCGGGCAATGGGTGGTGGTAATATATGGATAATAATTGGCCATGTTTTACCCAATGTTATAACCCCGGTTATCGTATATTTAACCCTGCTTCTTGGTGACGCTATTCTTTATACTGCTGCCCTCGGTTTTCTTGGGGTCGGTATAGACCCGTCAAGTCCTGAATGGGGGGCAATGCTTAGCGGGGGTAAAGATTTCCTGATACTAGGCCAGTGGTGGATTACTGTATTTCCGGGCGTTATGATTTTCCTTGCAGTGCTTTCATTTAATCTCTTTGGCGACGGCTTACGTGAAGCTGTGGATTCGAAGCTTCGCTTATAGTTAAGCTCTTGAAAGGGGTGCGCTCTTGTCAGATTCGCCTTTACTGCAGGTCAAGAATTTGAAAATAGAATTCCAAACAGACCGCGCAAAGATCCTGGCAGTTGACGGTGTAGACCTGGCCCTGGGTAAAGGGAAAACCCTCGGTCTGGTCGGTGAATCCGGTTGTGGTAAAAGCGTTACTGCCCTTGCTGTTATGGGGTTGCTGCCTGCGCATGCTTCTGTAACAGGAAATATATTTTATAAAGAGCAGGATCTGCTTAAGCTGAAAAAGAGCGCAATGAATAAAATCCGCGGGAATCAGATGTCGATGATTTTTCAGGAGCCGATGACATCACTTAATCCAGTTTTTACTATTGAATATCAGTTAGCTGAAGTGCTTTGCCTGCATAGGGGACAAAACAGAAAAGAAACCCGGCGAAAAATTGTTGAGCTTCTTGGCATAGTTGGGATCCCAAATCCCGAGAGAAGAATGAAAGATTATCCCCACCGGTTAAGCGGGGGTATGCGGCAAAGGGTGATGATTGCCATGGCGATGGCCTGTGAGCCGGATATATTGATTGCTGATGAACCAACCACTGCCCTTGATGTAACTATTCAGGGTCAGATCCTTGATTTAATGAACAAGTTGCAGCAGGAGCTGCAGACCAGCCTGTTGATTATTACCCATGACCTGGGGGTTATTGCCCAGGTTGCACATAATGTAGTGGTCATGTATGCCGGTCATATTATGGAATACTCTTCTGTCAGGGAGCTTTTTGCTGAACCTTTGCATCCCTACACTAAAGGGCTGCTTAATACAATTCCGCAGATTGCCAAAAAGCAGGCACGCTTAGAAGAAATTAGGGGAACCGTTCCTCATATGTCAAATGTTCCGCCCGGATGCCGTTTTAATGATCGCTGTAGTGAACGTTTGCCGATATGTATCCAGGAGACGCCCCCTGTAACAAATGTTAATGGCAGGACAGTTCGCTGCTGGCTTTACAATTAAATGCTGGAGAGATATGTATGGAACCTTTAATGTCTGTACGCAACCTAAAAATGCACTACCCGATTAAAAAAATTGACAGCTTCACCAGGTACGATCTGCTAAAAGCTGTTGATGGTATTAGTTTCGATCTTTACGAGGGCGAAACTTTAGGCCTGGTTGGGGAATCGGGNTGCGGAAAATCAACTACCCGGAAACTGCTCCTTAATGTTGAACCGCCCACAGAAGGTGAAGTTTACTATCAGGGTGCCAATATTTTCGAAATGAATAAGTTTGAATTAAAGGAATTCAGACGAAATGTTCAGACTGTCTATCAGGATCCATACTCAAGTCTTAACCCCAAGTGGAAAGTTTCGAAACTGGTTGCGGAACCGATGATCATTCATAAAACAGGCAATCGAAAGAGCCGCAATGCGAAAGTAAAAGAGTTAATGTCCCTTGTTGGCCTGAGGGACGAGTACATCGACAGTTTTTCTCACGAGTTTAGCGGCGGCCAGCGGCAAAGAATTTCAATAGCCCGCGCCCTCGCACTCGATCCCAGGGTTATTATTGCGGATGAACCTGTATCGGCCCTGGACGTGTCAATCCAGGCCCAGGTTATAAACCTGTTTGAAGACTTGAAGAAGCAGCTGAACTTGACCTATATTTTTATCTCGCATGATTTAAATGTTATCAAGCACATCAGTGACAGGGTGGCAGTGATGTATTTAGGTAAAATTGTCGAGATCGCCGAGAAAGATGATCTTTTTGAAAGTGCAAAGCATCCTTACACGAAAGCATTAATTCGCGCCATTCCTATTCCCGACCCGGAGATAGATACTAAGATTGCATCCCTGGAAGGTGAAATTCCGAGCCCGATTGATCCACCGCCGGGCTGTCCATTTCATCCTCGCTGCCCTGAAGTGATGGATATTTGCAGCCAGGCCACGCCTCAAAACATAGCAATAGCTGGCGGGCATGAAGTATCCTGTCATCTTTATACCAATACTGCTAAACCTGTATGACAGAATGGGAGAAAAGTTGCCTGACAGCTTAACTCTGTATTGAAAGCAGTTGAGTTTTGGCGGATAGAAAAAAGTTTTTTGGGAGGTGAAACAGGGATAAGCCCAGGTTGAAGCGAGGTGAGGGACGGACCAAATGAGTAATATTAGTTTTGCCCGGATCTGCTGTCCGGGGAACGGTTGCGTTAAGTTTTTAATTAATGATTGAGAAGAGAGGTTAACTAAGATGAGTAAAAAATTATTATTTGTACTGGCATTATCAGTGCTGGTCGTCTTTTTTGCATTCGGCTGCGGCACTGATGTTGATGATGATGTTGCTGTGGAAGAGCCTGTAGATGAGGATGTTGTTGTAGCAGATCCTACAGAGAGCTTTATCATTGCCAGAAGTACAGATGCCAACACACTCGATACCGGTTATGCTTATTATGAAGGTGAAATTGATCTGATGTACCATTTGTATGAAGGATTGGTCAGGTTTGCAGATGACGATCTTAATGTTGAACCGTCCCTGGCGCTAGATTGGGATGTATCGGAAGATGGGACCGTTTGGACCTTCAACCTTAGAGAAGGCGTGCAATTCCACGACGGCACTGATTTTAATGCTGATGCGGTGGAATTCAGTTTTATGCGCATTCTCGATGAAGACCATCCATACTATGGTCTTGGCGATCAGGGTTTGGCTTACATGGACTGGCTGCTTGCCGGCGCTATAAGCGAAGTCAGGGCAGTTGACGAGTATGTAGTTGAATTTGAACTTAATGAGCCATTTGGACCCTTCCTTACTTACATGGGAATGTATTCGCAATATATTGTCAGCCCGACAGCTGTAGAAGAGCATGGGGAAGCTTTTGCCAGCAACCCTTCCGGAACAGGACCATTTAAGTTTTCCGAGTGGAGAAGAGACGAGTATATAAGGATGGAAAGGTTTGATGGATACTGGGGAGCCCAGCCTGCCATCGATTCTATCATCTGGAAAGTAGTTCCCGATGAATCCACCCGTTTAATGGAACTGCAAGCCGGCCAGGTCCATGCCATTAAATCAATTGCCCCCGCCCAGCTGGGAACAATTGCATCTGATGAAAACATGGAATTGCTGCAGAAACCGGGCGCTAATCTCTTTTTTGCGGCAATTAACCATGAAGCGGAGCCTTTTGATGATGTAAGGGTTCGCCGGGCAGTAATGCATGCCATTAATTTTGATGAGCTCGTTGAAACCCTGTATGAAGGTTTGGGAACAAAGGCCGTAACACCGATGCCCCCGACCATCTTTGGGTTCA
>SL_3KL_010_SEDDRAFT_10004741_pt1 | contig 12261 bp, 9 predicted proteins | sample SodLakKL_010_SED_2_FD_10381 | JGI IMG/M metagenome (IMG submission 10381)
CCCGGCTCTTCCTCCGCTCGCCGGCCTTCGGCATGCGCGAAGGGCTCAGCCGGCAGAAAGCGCTGGAATCCGTGACCATCGCCAACGCCCGCCAGATGGACATCGCCGGACGTGCCGGTTCGCTGGAGCCCGGCAAGGACGCCGACTTCATCATCCTCTCCGGCGACCCCTTCAGCGTCTACACCCGGGTGGAACAGACCTGGATCGAAGGCGTGAAGGTGTGGGACATCGACGATCCCGAAGACCGCAAGTACGCCACCGGCGGGTACAAGGTGATCCGCGGCAGCGCTCACGGTCACCATCACGATCACTAACATAACCCATTGCATTGAACAAGATGCTTACTGTCATCCGTCCCTTCCGATCCCTGAAATATCCGACCGCCACCCTGGGGCTCACCGCCACCCTGGCACTCCTGGCCACCCTGCTGTGCCTGGCACCGTCCGCATCCTCCCAGATATCCGCATCCTCCCAGATAGCGGTCATCGCCGACACCGTCTACACCATGGAAGCCGAGCCGCTGGTGAACGGCGTGGTCCTCATCCGGGACGGAAAGATCGAACGTGTGGGTCCGGCCGCGGACGTTGCCATTCCGGACGGCTACGAACGCCATGAGGGGTCCGTGGTCACGCCCGGGCTGATCGACGCCCGCTCCGTGGTCGGCCTGGCGGGGTATTTCAACCAGGATCACGACCAGGACCAGCTGGAGCGCTCGCACGCCCTGCAGCCCGACCTGCGTGCCATCGATGCCTACAACGCGCGCGAGGAGCTGGTCGGATTCCTCCGGCAGAACGGCATCACCACCGTGCACACCGGCCATGCCCCCGGGGCCATCGTGAGCGGNCAGACCATGATCGTCAAAACCGCCGGACGCACGGTGGACGAGGCCCTGCTTGATTCCACCACGGCCCTTGCCATCACACTGGGTCCCGGGGTCCGCAACCAGTTCGACACGCCCGGAACCCGCTCCAGGGGCATCGCCATGCTGCGCCAGGAGCTCATCCGCGCCGCTGATTACGCAGAAAAACGGCGCAGCGGGGATCCGGACCGCCGTCCCGACCGCGACCTCCGCCTCGACGCGCTGGCCGACATGCTCGACGGCCGGCTGTTTGCGCTCATCACGGCGCACACGGCCCAGGACATCATGACCGCATTGCGGATGCAGCGTGAATTCGGATTTCCGATGCTGCTGGACGGGGCTTCCGAAGCATATCTGCTGCTGGATGAGATCAGGGAGGCCGGGGTGACCGTGATCCTCCATCCAACCATGATACGGCTTCGCGGAGAGACCGAAAACGCCGCGTTCGACACGGCAAAGAAACTCAGTGATGCCGGTATACCCTTCGTTTTCCAGAGCGGGTACGAATCCTACGTTCCCAAAACCCGGGTGGCGCTGTTTGAAGCATCCATTTCAGTTGGATACGGGCTGGACCGGATGGCTGCCCTGCACGCCCTGACGACCGTCCCGGCGGCTCTGTTCGGTCTGGATGACCGGCTGGGTTCACTGCGGCCGGGCAAAGACGCCGACCTGGTCATTTTCAACGGGGATCCGTTTGAGTACACAACCCGCCCGACACACGTGTTCATCGACGGTATACTCCACCACCAAGCGGAGTGATGCCCGGTGAGCCGGGTATGGATTTCCGACAGCCGATCCTCAGAATTTCGCTGATTCCACAGATTCAAGGACGGGCTCGCTTTCCAGGTTCACCTCTGCAACATCTTGCAGATCAAGTACCGTTTCGGGCTTGATCGGAAACTCGCAGATAAAACGACTGCCCTTGCCGATCTCGCTTTCGAGACGGATGCGTCCCAGCAGACGTCCCACAAGCATTTTCACCGTGTAGAGGCCAAGCCCGGTGGACTCCTCCCCGCCTGTGGGTTTGGCAGAGAGCCGGCCGAACATCTGGTACAGATTGGCCTGGTCTTCTTTCGAAATTCCCGGTCCCTCGTCCGTAACGGCGAATTCCCAACGGTCGCCCCTGGATTTCACATCCACCTGGACACGGGAGTGCCTCGGAGAGTACTTGATCGCATTGGAGATGAGGTTGTCGACGATCCGGTTCAGATAGGCCTGATCGGAGAATGCCTCGATCATGGAGATATTCTCCTGGATCTGGATATCCTTTTTCCTGGCCATCTCCTGGAAGTTGGCTATGGCGTTGATGACGATCTCATCCACCGGAACCTGCTCCAGTTTCATCTGCCTGGTCTCTTTTTCAAGTGAGTGCACTTCCAGCAGGCTGTTGATGAGCTGGTTCAGCCGTGAGGCCGAATTCATGGCCATCTTGAGGTGTTCTTTCTCGGACGGGTCCGTCAGGGATTCGTCGATCAGCTCCAGGAACCCGATGACGGCAAACAGCGGGTTGCGAAGGTCGTGGATGATCATGCCCACCAGCCGGCTTTTCTCGTCGTTCAGATGCTTGAGTTCGGAGTTCAGGTCCCGAAGCTGGATGTTTTTGGCGGTGATGACCTGATTTTTCTGTTTCAGCGACCGGTTCACGCGCTCCTGCTTGCTCTTGTTCCGGAACAGGACCAGCAGCAGGGTGGCTGTCACCAGCACACCAAGGCCCAGCAGGATAAGGATCAGCTGCTGATTCCGGCCAAGGCGTTCGCGATAACCGAGTTGCTGCCGGAGCAGCTCGTTTTCCGCTGTTTTGAGCTCCAGCTCCAGCCTTGCTCGCACCTCCTCGAACTCGCGCTCCCTGCGGAGGCTGTCGATCTGGTCCACATAGCTTCGCTGCTCGCGCAGGGCCGAAAGCGCCTGCTGGAAATTTCCCAGCTCCTCGTTCAGCTCGGCATCGATGTTCCATGCACTGGCCAGCACTTCCAGGTTGTTCATCTGCTGTGCCAGTCTTTTTCCCTCTTCCAGGTACTCCGGCACCTCATCATAGCGCTCCTTGCGAAACAGCACATCGGCCAGTCCGACCGAGTGGTACATGATACCGGGAAGGAAACTGATGGAATGACTCTCCTCATAGGCCTGTGTAAAAAACGAGTAGGCCAGGTCCAGTTGGCCGGAGTCCAGATAGACCTGTGCCAGGTTGTAATAATTNTGGATGAGGCCCGGGCTGATCCCCATTTTCTGGTTGATCATCACGGCTTTCAGCAGGGTATCGGCGGCCGCCTCTTTCTCACCAATGGCGCTGAGCGCGTTCGCGATGTTATTGTAATTGGCAGCTGTCTGGATCTGATTGCCGGTCTGCCTGTTGATGCTGAGCGCCTTTGCATACTCTTCCAGCGCCGTTTCATAATCTTTTTGATTGTGCGAGATGAGCCCGATGTTGTTGTGGACCACCGCCTTGTTGTTCAACTCCCCGGCTTCATCAAACTTTTCCAGCGCCTCATAGTAGAGCCGGATCGATTCCACCGGATTGTCGGTCGTCTTGGCTCTTGCGCGCGAGGCATACAGCGCGCCGACCACCTGCGGATCATCCACCTGCGGGACCAGCGGTATGGCCTGGTCGAGAAGTTCCATTCCCTCGTCGGGACGGTTATCCAGAAAAGCAAAATTGGACAACTGGATGAGTGCACGGATGTTCTGTCTGGGAGTGCCATGCTTTTCGACAAAATCCCACATTTCACGCAACAACGCCTCCCCTTCCCGGATACGCCTGCGGTCAAGGTACGAGATGACCACATACATCCGGGCTTCGATCAACGATTTGTGGTCCCCGAGCTCTTCGGCATGCTTTATGACAATGGCAGAAAGGGAATCCGCTGTCTCGAAATCGTTGACCAGCAACGCTTCGCCGATCTCATCGTTCATCTCGCTCAGCCTCCGGGACACATCTTCCTCAGGACCGGCATCCTCTTCCGGACCGCAAGCCACGAATGCAAACAGAGCGAAACCCCAAAAAATCAACCATAATGATCGCAACATATACCCTGACCGTCAATCCATTAATATTTCTTAATAATAAACAAATATGTTAAATTTTGAAAATGATAGCTGTTACCTGTCCCTGATCTGCCTGAAATTTTGGTATGCACGTCCAGGTTGTTATTATATGAGAATGTGGATAGCATTACAGGACAGGAAATGCACGGCGTGCCGGGAGTCCGTGCATGGTCTCACCAAGCGCCAATAGATAGCTTTTTATAAACGTTATATATCATCTGTCAAAAGATGTCAATCACTCATGACCATGGTGGCAGACATACGATTTTTTTTCTGTGGATAGTCACTCCGATTCAACAATTCCAGTAAACGGATGAAATATTACCGACATGTACGATGGATGTTCCTGGCACTGGGACTGACGGCCGTCATCGGCTTGACGGTCATGAATGTATACTCCCTGTACGCCCTGCATGAAAACAAGGTCCAGAACTCGGTGGAAAAACAGAAGCGGCAGCTCCTGGAGTACACCAATCAGGTCCGCAGTCGATTCCGCGTCCCGGTACGCAGCCTGTGGCAGCTCGATATGGAAGAACTCAAGGCCTCCCTCGCAACTCCCTCCGAAGTCAACCGTGACTTCCTCGACATCATCGAGGAGGCCGGCAATGACGGGCTTTTCTCCGAAATCTACCTTTCCACTCCGGACTGTACTCCCTGCGAACATTACGGAGATCCGGTCTGGCATTACAGGAAGGATATCGGCCGGTTTGAGACAACAACGGTGTACGAACAGCTGGTCAGCGACGGACTGGCCATCACCCGCACCCGGATGAACGCCCTGGTCCAGGATTACCGCTGGAACACCCGCGTCATTTTCGACACCCATTACAGCATGACCGTGGCACTGATAAACTCTGCAAGCAGGGAAGTGATTGCCTACCTGCTCTTTGTGATCGACCAGGACTACCTTGTGCAATCCTACATGGGCCCAAAGCTCAACGAAACCTTCGGCACCGGTGAGGAGTCGGGCATCATTGTCTGGCTGCATGACTGGACCAGGAACGAGGTGCTTGCCACCACGGCGCCCGAGGCCACATACAGCTACCAGAACGTCGATTTCATCCAGAATTTCCCGGATCTTCTCAACAACTGGAACCTCAAAGCCGCATTCACGACCAATCCGGATATCGCCGCGTCCAGGGCATCGCTCACCCGCAATCTGCTGGTCCTGGCCGGTGCCATGATCCTACTGCTGGGCACCTTCATCTTCATGTTCTTCACGGCGCAGCGTGAACGCTCACTGGCCCAGCGACAATCCCTGTTCCTGGCCAACGTCACCCATGAGCTGAAAACCCCGCTGGCAGTAATCTCCGCAGCCGGTGAAAACCTTTCTGATGGAAGGGTCACCGATCCGGAGCGCCTGCGGTCCTACGGTGCGCATATCTACAATGAATCCCTCCGGCTTCGGACCATGATCGACCGGTTGCTGGATGTGGCAAGATCCAGTTCGAACAACATCCGCATCCGCAAGACGCCGACCCGGCTGCCTGAGTTCCTGAATGGATATCTCAGGAAAAAAAAGAGCTATCTTGAGTCACACGATGTCACCGTGGACCTCTCGGCCGGGGATCAGATGCCCGAAATCGAGGTGGATCAGTCTGACCTTCAGTCCATTCTGGACAACCTGATCGACAATGCCGTTAAATACAGTCCTGATGAAAAATTTATAGGCATTCAGGTCAACGGCGACCCTGACAACGTGGCGCTGCAGGTCAGTGACCGTGGTGTCGGCATCCCAAAAAAGTATCAGAAGTATATTTTTGACAAGTTTTTCCGGGTCGAAGATGCCCTGACGGCACAGACCAAAGGGCACGGACTCGGGCTTTCCATCGTAAGGGACCTCACCATACGCAACGGAGGGACCATAACCGTGAACAGCACGCCCGGAAAGGGCTCTGTCTTCACCATCCGTTTCCCTCACAACGGACCGCCCGGCCCGGCACAGACCGCATCCACCCCCACGCAACATCACAGAAAAGCACAGGAACCCGAGCATGTCTCATAACAAGCACACCATTCTGATCGTCGAAGATGAACCCAGCCTGATTTTCACGCTCAGGGACACCCTTGAAAATGAAGGTTACCAGACTCTGGTTGCCGAAAACGGAAAAGATGCCCTGAACATCGTCGAAGAAAACCGGCCGGATTTGATGATCCTGGATGTGATGCTGCCCGGCATGAGCGGTTTCGATGTCTGCAGGAAAATCCGCGAGAAGCAACTGCTGTTCCCGATCATCATCCTAACGGCCAGGGATCAGGAGATCGACAAGGTAACCGGCCTCAATATCGGCGCCGACGACTACATCACCAAACCGTTCGGCGTCAAGGAGTTGCTGGCACGCATCCAGGCCCGCCTGCGCCGAAGCGATGATTACAACGGCAGGAAAAGCGATCAAATCACGCTGGGGGATGTCAAGCTCGACCTGAAAGAGGGCATGGTGCGCAGACCGGATGGCGACCAGGAACTGACCACCCGGGAGGTGGAAGTGCTCCGTTTTCTCGCTGGTTACCCGAATGAGCCGGTGACCCGGAAAGCATTGCTGGAAAACGTGTGGCGTTACGAGTACAGCTCCAATACCAGTACCCGGACCGTGGATGTACACATTTCCAAACTGCGGACCAAAATCGAACTGCGTCCTGACGACCCGCGCTATCTGGTCACCATGCACGGGGTCGGTTACATGCTCAAGATGACCTGATCCGGGACACGCTTCCGGCGGGTGGATAACGGATCTGTAACATTTCGCTTTAGTGCGCGAGCTTGTTTCCGACAAACCGCTCCGCAACGGCCACCTTGCCTTAATTCAGGCGAAGTATGTCCGGCATAATATGTCAGGCGGATTGCAGCTCTTCGACCTGCGAAACGAATTGCACAAACCCTTCGATCTGATCCCGGAGGAGTTTCGAGACGGTCTCGTCCCTGATCCCTTCCTCTTCGTCAAATATGGATGAGACGCGCTGCAGGAAGACCCGCTCCGGGTAGACGTGGGCGTTTCTGTACCCGCATACCATCTGCATCTGCTCCACAGCCCTTAGGGCCCCGAACGCGCCCGCGGCTTCACCAATGAAGGCGATGGGCTTTTTCCAGAATGCATCCGGGAACGGCAGATGATCGATGAAAAGCTTGAGAATGCCGGGAAAAGAGCCGTTGTATTCCGGGATGACCATCACGATGCCGTCGGCATCGATGACCTGGTTCCGGAAAGCATCGACGCGAGGCAGATTCTTGCCGTATTTTCCGCCGGCCACCTCATCCAACGGGAAATCTTCCAGACTCACGACACGGGCTTCCACGCCCTGTGCTTCGTAGAGGGGTTTGATATAGCTGGCAACCTTGAGGGCCACTGAACCGGGACGGTCGGTCCCGCTGAGAATGCAAATGGTTTTCATGATATGTTTTCTGGATACTTTTTTTATTTCACCTCTCACAACGCACCTTGCCCTTCAATCATTCACCTTTGCAATAAAAATTATCACCTAAATAAAAGCGCTTTTTTAAACACTGTTTATTATTTAGTAAGTATAATAATGTATTTATATTAAATTTATTTTGTTTTTGTTGACTTTAAACTTAACATTTAACGCACTCATCCCTGAGGATGACAAGATTAAAATCAACAGAAACCGAAGAAACCGAACAACGAAATTATGAAGTCACGAATCTCCCTGAACCATGCCGGTGTTTCCGGCCTGACGTTTGTCATGCTTCTCTTGCTGCCAGTATTAACGTTTGCGGCGGAACCGGCATACGAAAGCATGGAAGCATTCCGGTCCTCGCCTGCATACGCCGCTTTTGTGATCGACAATCTCTGGATCCTGCTTGCGGCGGCCATGGTATTCATCATGCACCTTGGATTTGCAACGGTAGAAAGCGGGTTCACGCAAGGCAAGAACTCCATCAATGTCATTTACAAAAACGTATTCATTCTCTGCACCGGGATCCTCACCTATGCCATCATCGGTTTTCAGCTGATGTACCCGGGCGATTTCAACGGCATTCTTGGCCTGGGTGGATTGGGGATCGGGTTTGATGCCGCGGATCCCGTCGGCATGCTCACACCTGCATATGGCGAGCAAATGACCATCTACAGTGACTTCATTTTCCAGGCCATGTTTGCCGCGACCGCAGCGACGATTGTTTCGGGATGTGTGACCGGACGCGTCAAACTGTCTGCGTTCATGATTTTCGGGGCACTGCTGGTGGCCTTCTGCTATCCCATCACCGGAAGCTGGGTCTGGGGCGGCGGATGGCTGGATCAGCTTGGATTCTATGATTTCGCCGGATCCACACTCGTACATGGCGTAGGAGGAGCTGCCGGACTGGCATGCGTGATCATCCTGGGACCCCGGCTTGGAAAGTATGTCAATGGCAAAATACGCACGATCCCGGGACACAGTGTACCGCTGGCCACCGTCGGCGTCTTCCTTCTCTGGTTCGGTTGGTTCGGGTTCAACGGCGGTTCGGTGCTCAGCGCCGATCCCGGTGCCGTGTCCTACGTCTTTGTGACGACCGCTATCGCCGCTGCCTCCGGCGCCCTCGCGGCCATGCTTACCGCACGAGTCGCGCTGAAAAAACTGGATGCCTCCATGGCGCTGAACGGTATCCTGGCCGGACTCGTAGGCATTACCGCCGGCGCCGATGTGATTGCCCCGCTGTCAGCCGCTCTCGTCGGTGCCATCGCCGGGATGATTGTGGTCGGATCGATCCTCATGTTCGATTCCCTGAAGATCGACGATCCGGTGGGTGCCATTTCCGTTCACGGAGTATGCGGCATCTGGGGGACCCTTGCCGTTGGTATCTTCTCACCGGCTGCAACCATAGGTATCCAGCTTCTGGGAATACTGGCCATCTTCGGGACCACGTTCCTTTTCTCCCTTGGGGTTTTCGCAGCCATCAAGGCGATTATGGGCGTCCGTGTCTCAGAGGAATACGAAACACGCGGACTTGACCTGTCCGAACACGGGGTGGGTGCCTATCCGAATTTCGCCATGATCGAAGCCGCCCTCTCCACATCTGGTTCCGAGTCAAAGTGAACCTGATTCCCCTTCGCCCCCGTGATCGGTTTCCGGTTTCGGTGGACTCTTGTCCACCCCGGCTGTCCCGCTCTCACGGATCCGGCGCAGGCGCTCCGAGCGTTTTGCTTCCAGTCCCTGGTCGCCGGGTCTGTACCACCGCGCTGACTTCAGCCGGTCCGGAAGGTACTGCTGCTCCACCCAGTGCTCCGGATAGTCATGCGGATATTTGTAGTCGTCCGAGGCATTGTCCGCATCCAGGTAGCGGGCCTTTTTCGCATTGGCGGTTTTGTCCCGCAGGTGATCGGGAACCGGCTTCGTCCCCTGTTCCCGATGCTCGCGGGCCACTGCAAAGATAGCGCCCGTGCTGTTGCTTTTCGGTGCCAGCGCCAGATGCAGGCAGGCATGGGACAGGAAGTAGAACCCCTCGGGCATCCCGCATTTCTCGAAGGCGTCGTGGGCGCTGTTGACCACGGCAAGCGCATGCGGATCGGCCAGCCCCACATCCTCCGAAGCAAAGATAAGCAGGCGGCGGAAGATGAAATGGGGATCTTCCCCGCCTTCCAGCATCGCCGTAAGCCAGTAGAGGGCGGCATCGGGATCCGATCCGCGCAGCGACTTGATCATGGCCGAAGCGTAGTGGTAGTGCTCGTCGCCGGTCCGGTCATAACGCAGGTATCTCTTCTGGATGGATTCCCGGGCAACGTCCACATCCACCCGGCGGAGCCCATCCTCGCTCTCCGGACTGGTCAGCACCGCCATCTCCAGGGCATTGAGGGCATGTCGGATGTCGCCGCCGGAATACTCCGTGAAATAGTCGATGGCCTCCTCGGTAACCGTGACAGCGTAGGATCCGAGTCCGCGCTCTTTGTCCTGAAGAGCGCGCTTGAGCAGTAAGCAGATGTCATCGGCGCCGAAGGGATGAAGTTCGAAGAGCTGGCACCGGGAGAGGAGCGGTCCCACAAGGGAATAGAAGGGGTTGAGCGTGGTGGCCCCGATGAGGGTGATGAGTCCGGATTCGATGTGCGGCAGCAGCGCATCCTGCTGCGCCTTGTTCCAGCGGTGGATCTCGTCGACGAACAGGATGGTCTTTTTGTGGTAAAGCTTGCGCTGCTCGCCGGCCTGCCGGACCACCTCCCGGAACTCCTTGACACCGTCCAGCACCGCATTGAGGATCACAAAATCGGCATCGATCTCACGGGAAATGACATGGGCCAGCGTGGTTTTTCCGCTGCTTGGNGGNCCGTAAAAGATCATGGANCCGATACGGCCGCTTTCGATCATGCGGCGCANCAGCTTGCCCTCGCCGACCAGGTGCTCCTGTCCGGCAAATTCCTCCACGGAAACAGGCCGCATGCGCGTGGCCAGCGGCTGCGAGCGGGACGTGCCGCCCGGGCCATCGGGCTGCGGGTCATCAAAGAGATCCTTGCCGTTCATCGTAAAGCGATTCGGTTACCGTTCAGCGCCACATCAGGTCAGACCGTGCTGCAGCGCTCCATGATCTCGATAATCTGCGTGATCTGACGGTGTTTCAATTCATAAAGCATGTTCTTGCCATCCCGGTAGGATACCAGCACACCCTTGTTTTTCAGGATTCCCAGATGATGCGAGGCAACGGCCTGCTCCAGGTTGAGCTGATCGTGGATCTCCGACACCGAGAGTTTTTCATGCTTTTCCAGCAGTTCGATGATGGCTATTCGGATGGGATGTGCAATCGCCTTCAGCACCGAAGCGCAACGCTCCAGCTTATGCACACCTGTATTCAAATCAAGCATCGATTCGTACCATGAATTAAATATAAAGTTATATACATATAGTATATATGAAATATATAGATATTTGTGTTGGATTACAAATCCTGTTTTTGCAACTCATTCCGCGCCAATGCCCGCACCACGGATTCCGGCAAAAACCGGTTGGGTTCTTTGGTATGCAGATAACGGTCGTCACGGTATTTATCATCCCGGAATCCGGTCATGTCACATCTCCTGCTCCATACTTGTCATCCGTGTCACTGGCTTCCCCGGATTGTTTATTGCCACCCTTGGGTTTGCGATCACGGTGTTGGTCAAAGGCCGCCACGGCATCATGCACTTCCATATGCGACAGCCGTTCCTCGTCTTCGGATTTGTAGTATTTGCTCTTTTTCAGCAGATCGCGTACCGGTCCGTGTACCGCGGACATGCGAAGCTGGATGCCGTTTCCGCGCAATTCGTTTTCAAAGGACGCCAGCGCATGGATACCGGTGGTATCTATGGAATTGATGCCGGATGCGTCCAGCACCACCAGTTTCAGTTCCGGCCCTTTCTGCGCAATGAACGACTCCGCCGTCTCCTTGAAATGATCGGCGTTGGCATAAAACAGAGGCGCATCGTAGCGAAAGACCAGCACATCCTTGCGCTCCGTAGCATCGTCAAAGCGGTACAGGTTCCGGTAAACCCGGGACCCGGGCAACTGTCCGAGCCGCGCCACGTGCGGCTTGCTGCTGTGGAAGATAACCACGCCCAGAGAGGCCACTACGCCGGTCAGGATCCCCTCCTCGATTCCCAGCAACAGAGTCACCAGGAAGGTGATGGCCATCATGGCAAAGTCCTCTTTCTGCGTATCCCACAAAAAACGGATCTCTTTCGTGTCAATAAGACCGATCACTGCCGTGATGATGATTGCCCCGAGCACCGCATTGGGCAGATAGTAGAACAGCGGCGTCAGGAAAAGCAGGGTCAGGCCGATCAGCAGGGCGCTGATGATGCTTGCCATCCCGGTTTTGGCCCCCGCCTGGTCGTTCACGGCCGAGCGTGAGAACCCGCCTGTCACCGGGAAGGCCTGGAACAGCGAGCCGCCCAGGTTGGCAGACCCAAGGGCCACAAGCTCCTGGTTGGCATCCAGCCGGTAATCGCGATGACGGGCGTGGATGGATTTGGCCACCGCAATGGATTCCATGAATCCGACCAGCGATATGGCAAACGCCATGGGCAGCAAATTGTAGACCGCATCCATGCCAAACATGGGCAATGCGAATGACGGGAGTCCGGACGGCACTTCCCCAATGATTCGGATGCCCCGCTGATCCCATCCCGTTACCGCCACCAGCACAATGCCGATCACCACCACGACCAGGGCGCCGGGTATGCGCGGCTGCCATTTCCTGATGGCGTAGATGAGCGCGACCGCACCGAACCCGAACAGCGCCGTGCCGGGATGGATTTCCGCTCGCTTATCAAACAGCTGCAGCAAGACCGTGTGGATGTGTTTTGAGCTTTCGATGGATACGCCCAGCAGGTGATGCAGCTGACTGAAGGCGATGATCAGGGCCGTTGCCGCCGTGAATCCCGTGATGACGGGATGGG
>SL_3KL_010_SEDDRAFT_10004742_pt1 | contig 12261 bp, 12 predicted proteins | sample SodLakKL_010_SED_2_FD_10381 | JGI IMG/M metagenome (IMG submission 10381)
CAGCTTGCTACAGAATCAACCACCTGCGTTGGTCGATTCTGCCGGCACTTCCCTGTGCCGCAGGGAAACGCCGATAAATCAGCGTTTCCCTAGCCTGCAATTCCATGGTCGTCTGCGATGGATCAAAAAAACGGACGGAGCCATGACACAGAATCAACGCTCCCAGCCAATAGAAATCAACCACCTATCAAGGAGTAACCCATGCGCACCGCAATCATTGGCGCTGGCATCAGTGGATTGACCACGGCCTTCTACCTCCAGAAGGCCGATCCCGATCGAAAAATCCATCTGTTCGACGCCGAGCCGATCCCCGGTGGAACCATGCGCACGGATACCCTCAGCGGTTTCCACTTCGAGGCGGGAGGAAACGGCTTCCTGACCAACAAGCCCCACAGCATGCAGCTGGTGAAGGATTCGGGGGCGGAGGATCTGCTGCTGCCCAGTTCGGATGCGGCGCGCAAGCGCTACATCTATACCGACCAGCTGCACCGTTTGCCCGAGGCGCCGCTGCCCTTTCTCCGGACGCGTCTGATCGGCATGGGGGCCAAGCTCAGGATGGCCGGGGAATTCTTCGTTCCCAGACGGCGCGACGAAGGTGAGGAGACCCTGCAGGCTTTCGGTTACCGCCGGGTCGGCAAAAAGTTCACCGACGTCTTCCTGGACGCGATGACCGCGGGGATCTACGCGACCACGCCCGACAAGGTGTCGGTGAATGCGGCCTTCCCGCTGGTGGTGAGCCTGGAGCGGGAACACGGGGGGCTGTTCAAGGGCATGCTCGCCCGGCGCAAGAAGCAGGCGGGCCCCGGCGGGATTCTGATGAGCTTCAAGGGCGGGGTCGGCAGTTTCATCGAACACCTGCAGCGAACCATCGCTGCCGAGTGGCACCTCGGAGTCCCGGTGACCGGGGTGACACCGGCTGACGGCGGTTACCGCGTCCGCGCGGGTGACTTTGAGGGCGTCTTCGAGCAGGTGGTGATCAGCACCCAGGCGCACGCGGCCGCCGCGATGCTGCAGGGCATGGACACCGAGCTGTCACAGCGCCTGGCCGGGATCGAATATTCGCCGGTCGCGGTGGTGGGTCTGGGCTGGAAACAGCTGGATCATCCGCTCGACGGGTTCGGACTTCTGACCACCACCAGTGCGAAGCTGCCGGTGCTCGGCGTGCTGTGGGACAGCAGCATCTTCCCGGACCGCGCGCCCGAGGGCTCGAAGAGCGTGCGCGTGATGATCGGGGGTCAGCGCGATCCCCGGCTGGTGGAGCAGGACGAGGCCGGGCTGATCGCGACGGCGCGCGAGGGGGTGCGCATCACGATGGGTGTGGAGCAGGATCCGGACGTCACCTTCGTGCAGCGCTGGGACAACGGGATTCCGTCCTACCGGGTCGGGCACATCGCTGCGGTGGACGCAATCTTCGATCACCTCGAGCGCTACCCGGGCCTCCATCTCGGCGGCAACGCCTACCGCGGGATCGCGATGAACGACTGCGTTCGCAACGGCCGCGAGCTGGCGGAGAAGCTGGCCCAGTCACCCGCCTGAGGCCATGGGAGCCGCGAATCGGCGAACCTCCGTGCGGGGCGGCGTGAACCGGTTATCGCGCCGCGGCCCGTGTCGCAGGAGGCCAGCCTCTGGCCGATGGTTTTCCGGCGCCAGGATCGGCGAGCGGGTTCGCTTCCTGCGGTGCCAGGGCATGTGTCGGCTGGACGGTGCCAGACTCAGCGCTGGCAGCGGGGGCAGTAGGCGCTGGCGCGGTTGCCGATGCGGCGGTTGCGGANGGGGGTGGCGCAGCNAAGGCAGGGCTCGCCTTCGCGGCCGTAGACGCGGAGTTGCTGGCGGAAATAGCCGTGGGTGCCGTCCTCGCGCACGAAGTCGCGCAGCGTGGTCCCGCCCTGGGCGATGGCCTCGGTGAGAACGCTGCGGATCCGGCTGGCCAGGTCGCTGTATTCGCGACGGCTCACCCGCCCGGCGGCCCGGCCCGGACGGATGCCCGCGAGGAACAGCGCCTCGCTTGCGTAGATGTTCCCGACGCCGACCACCACCTGCTGATCCATGATGAAAGCCTTTACCGTCGCACGCCGGCCGCGGCTCAGGCGGAACAGGGCATCGCCGTGGAAGTCCTCGCCAAGGGGTTCGGGCCCCAGCGCTGCCAGCAGCGGGTGGACAGCCGGCGGTGCCGGTAGCGGCAGGCAGCAGCCGAAGCGTCGCGGGTCGTGCAGCCGGACCTCGAAGCCGTCGTCGAGGTGGAAGATCAGGTGATCGTGTGGCCGCAGCGGCGTACCTGGCGCGCAGCGGCGCAGGCTGCCCGACATCCCGAGGTGCAACAGCAGCGCGGTGCCGTCGGTCTCCAGTAGCAGGTACTTCGCGCGCCGCTTGAGGCTTCGGATGCGTTGCCCGGCGACCAGCGCCGGGAGGCTGGCCGGCACCGGCCAGCGCAACCGGGGATCCCGCAGCTCCACCGCCCGGATCTCGCAACCGACCAGATGCGGTTCGAGGCCGCGCCGCGTGGTCTCGACCTCAGGCAGTTCGGGCATGCACGCCCTCGATCTCCACCAGCAGCTCCTCGCGGCAGACGTCTCCGCGCACCCAGTGCAGCGCGGGCGGCTGCCGGTAATGTTCGCCGAGTATCCGGGCCACCAGCGGCTGATCTTCCGGGCGGCGCAGGTAGACGCGCAACCAGGCAGGCGGGGGCAGGTCGTCGCCTGCGGTGGCGTGCAGCGCGTCCAGGTTGGCGAGGACCTCGCGGGTCTGGGCGGTGCAGTCGCCGACGTGGCGGCTTTCGTGGCCCGTGATGCTGGCGGTGCCCGAAAGCAGCAGCTGCGGGCCGATGCCGGTGTCGATCCGGGTGGCGCGCGCGAAGGCCGGGCTCTCGGGGCTGTAATGCGCCGGGTAGCGGTAGGAACTGACCTGACGCGGGTTCTCCACTGCCATTCCCGGCGCCCTCGCAGCGATCAGGTAGACGAACAGCCCCGGTGCCCGGGTGCCGATCGCGGTGGCTGCCGGCATGCCGTCGTCGGGCACGCTCATCTCGTCCAGGGCCCGGGCCCGGCCGATGCAGAAGGCCTGGTAGCGCTCGAGCCCGCAAGCGTCGCCGTGGATGCGGCTGAAGTAGTTCCAGATCCGGATGGGATACGGGAAACCCCGCGTCCGGATCGCCCGGAAGAGGTCGGTGTAGGCCTGCCGGGTTTGGTCCTCCAGCGGGTCGTCGGGGCGGTGCCAGGCGGCGAACAGCAGGTCCGCGTGTTCCAGCAGGTGAACGGCGCCCTCGCGGCTGGCCCGGCCAGGACCGTCGCAGCCCCACTCTTCGACCATGCCGTGCCCCGCGACCGACTGCAGCCCGGGCGACACGACCAGGCCGTGTTCTTCGGAGAGTTCCACCCCGGGCGGATGATCCGCGCGCACGCGCAAGCAGGCCCCGGATGGCGTCTCGGACGGCCACTCCGGCAGCAGTCGGTTTCTCAGCGGCAGTGCCATTTTCGATCGTGATGCGGCCCGTGGGGTGTGGTGGGTGGGGCGGTATCTTCCGGATGAACGCGGCGGCGAACACCACTGGGCTGCAAGCATAGGCGCTTGCGCTCTGCGCGCGAAGTAGCGGGAACCGTTATGGGGAAGCCCGCCCCGGGAAACTGTGACCCGGGCTGGCACTGTGCGACGATAGCGCGGTTCCGGGCTAACCTTGTCCGGGGCGTGAGGCTGACACGGGAAGAGGGCACGGCATGGATTCTATCGAGGCACCCTTTGGCGAGATCATCGAGCTGCGCCAGATCATTCATGATTCGGGTGTGCCGCTGTTGCGGGTGCTGGTCCGCGATGGTGGGCGGTACACGAAACTCGACCTGGACCCCGCGACTGCGTTCCGATGGGGGGACATGATGGCGCGCTGGGCGCGGACGGCCGCGGAGGAGGGACAGGCGACCCGTTGAACCCACGGGCGGGAGCGGATTGCTGATTGCGGCCTCTGGCGTTGCCGAAACGCCGCAGCGCCCGCTCCACGGCCGGCCCCCGCAATCAGGGCAGGGAGTGCCTTCGGATGACACCTTTGGAAGAAGTCTGCATGCCAGAAACGCGAAGGCCCGGATAAAACCGGGCCCTGAGGGTCCTGCCATCGGTCGCGCGGGATCTACTTGATCTTCGCTTCCTTGTACATCACGTGCTTGCGGACCACCGGATCGTACTTCTTGATCTGCATCTTCTCGGGCATGTTCCGCTTGTTCTTCGACGTGGTGTAGAAGTGCCCGGTACCGGCACTGGACACCAGCCTGATCTTGTCGCGTACGCCTTTCGCCATGTCGATTCTCCGTCAGACCTTTTCGCCGCGTGCACGCAGGTCGGCCAGCACGGCGTCGATGCCGCGCTTGTCGATCACCCGCATCCCCTTGCTGCTCAGGCGCAGCCGCACGAAGCGCTGCTCGCTCTCCACCCAGAAGCGGTGGCTGTGCAGATTCGGCAGGAAACGCCGGCGCGTCTTGTTGTTCGCATGGGAAACGTTGTTTCCCGTAGCCGGGCGCTTGCCCGTCACCTGGCAGACTCGTGCCATCGGAAGACTCCAGTAGGGTTCGGCCTGGATGAAAGGCGCTGAAACTTAGCAGAAGCCAGGGCGGCGCGCAAGGGACCGGGGCTGAGGTCGGGGACGAAACTCCAGCTCAGGGCCCCCTCCCCAACCCTCCCCCGAAATCGGGGGAGGGGGCTCCCCTCGCCCGCTCGCGGGGGGAGGGGCCGGGGGTGAGGGCCGGGGGCACCGGGAGCTCAGGTCCGTTCCGGCGCGAGGCCCCAGTGCTTCGGGGAACGCCAGAGGCTCGAGAGCAGCAGCTCGCGCATGAAGATGAACTCCTTCGGCAGCTTGTCGTAGAGCTCCGAGAAGAGTTCGTCCTGCGAGTGCACCTCCTTCTTCCAGACCTCGCGGTCGATGGACATCAGGCGGTTGAACTCCTCCCGGCTGAAGTCCTCGAGGCCGCGCCAGTCCAGGTCTTCGTAGTGGGGCATGCGGCCCAGCGCGCTCTCGACGGCAGGGCGATGTCCGTGCACCCGGTCGATCACCCACTTCAGCACCCGCATGTTCTCGCCGAACCCGGGCCACAGAAAGCGGCCCTCCTCGTCACGACGGAACCAGTTCACGCCGAAGACCTTCGGCGGGTGCGCCAGCTCGCGGCCGATCTGCAGCCAGTGGTTGAAGTAGTCCGCCATGTGGTACCCGCAGAAGGGCAGCATCGCGAAGGGATCGCGGCGCACCTTGCCCTGCTCGCCGAAGGCAGCGGCCGTGGTCTCGGAGCCCATCGTCGCGGCCATGTACACACCGAAGTTCCAGTTGAAGGCCTGAACCACCAGCGGCACGGTGGTGCTCCGGCGGCCGCCGAAGATGAAGGCGTGGATCGGTACGCCCGCCGGGTCTTCCCAGGCCGGGTCGATCGTCGGACACTGCGACGCGGGAGCGGTGAACCGCGCGTTCGGGTGGGCGGCCGGCTTGCCGCTGTTCGGATCCCAGGGCTCGCCCCGCCAGTCGGTCAGTTCTCCGGGCGGGGTCTCGCTGAGGCCTTCCCACCAGATGTCGCCGTCCTTGGTCTGGGCGACGTTGGTGAAGATGGTGTTGCTGCGGATGGTGGCCATCGCCGCGGGATTGGTGCTCTCGTTGGTACCGGGAGCGACGCCGAAGAAGCCCGCCTCCGGGTTGATCGCGTGCAGGCGGCCGTCCGGACCGGGTTTGATCCAGGCAATGTCGTCGCCGACGGTGGTGATCTTCCAGCCGTCCTTGCGGAAGGGTTCGGGCGGCACCAGCATCGCGAGATTGGTCTTGCCGCAGGCACTCGGGAAGGCCGCGGCGACGTAGGTGCGCTGCCCCTCCGGTGATTCCGCACCAAGAATCAGCATGTGCTCGGCGAGCCAGCCCTCGTTGCGGGCCATGGTCGACGCGATGCGCAGCGCGAAGCACTTCTTGCCGAGCAGCGCGTTGCCGCCGTAACCGCTCCCGTAGGAGACGATGCTCTTCTCCTCCGGGTAGTGGACGATGTACTTGACCTCGGGATTGCAGGGCCAGGGCACATCCTTCTCTCCCTTCTCCAGCGGCGCCCCGACACTGTGCAGGCACTTCACGAACGAGCCGTCGCCCAGCACGTCCAGCACCTTCGTGCCCATGCGCGTCATGATGCGCATGTTCACCACCACGTAAGGCGAGTCGGTCAGTTCCACACCGATCTGGGCGATCGGCGAACCCAGCGGCCCCATGCTGAACGGGATCACGTACAGGGTGCGGCCGCGCATGCAGCCGGCGAACAGACCCTTCATCGTCTGCTTCATCTCGCGTGGATCGACCCAGTTGTTGGTCGGGCCGGCATCCTTCTTGTTCACGCTGCAGACGTAGGTGCGGTCCTCGACCCGGGCGACGTCGCTGGGGTCGCTGCGCGCGGCGAAGCAGCCCGGCCACTTCGCCGGGTCCAGCGGTCGGAAGGTGCCGGCCTCGACGAGCTCGCCGGTCAGCCGGTCGTATTCTTCCTGGGAGCCGTCGCACCAGTAGACCGTGTCCGGTTCGCACAGCGTGGCGATCTCGTCCACCCAGGCAAGCAGTTCGGCGTTCTGCACTTGCGGTCGATTCATGGTTAACCTCGGTTTGGGAATTCTGGGAATGTGGCGGTTGACGCGATGCGCGGCGTGATCACCGGCGGCTCGCGTCACTCGGGTATGCGCCCCATCCTGGTGCGTGCGGTGCGGAGAATGCACCAGCAGGCGGCGCCGCCGGGAAGCAAGGACGTTCCGCCGTCCTCATTTCGACCGGGTTTGCAATATGCAAGCCAGTCCAGCTGTTTTTGTCTCCGCAGGGTAGCTCAGTGATCCCCGAAGAGCCAACGCAGGCCCTCGAACCCGGCGACCGTGACCAGCACGGTGACCAGAGACCAGAAGGCCAGGCTGAGGGTCATCCACAGCGCGGTCAGGCGACGGTCCGCCCTCAGCGCCCCCCCCCCCCCGTGAGAACCGGGCCGGCAAGCGCAACGCCGGGCAGTCCGTAGCGGTCCCACACGCGCTGGGACCGCGGGCCCCAGCGTCGGCGAACGGGTCCGCGACGCTGTTCCCAGCGCCGGAACAGGGTGATGATCCCGAACACCGGCAGCGCGTTGCCGACGAAGCTGACGATGGTGACCGGCACGGGGGAAAGCCCCATGCCGACTGCCACCGGGATCACGATCATGATTTCGAGCCACGGTGTGGCCGCGGCGAGAAATACCAGCGCGTACTGCCAGAGCAGATCAGTCATCGGGCCAGCGGTGATGTCCGGGAGGGGCTCGAAAGTCTGGATGATCCGCGGCCGCGCCGCGAATTCACCCGGCTCGCCGCTTCCAGCGACGCGACCGCCGAAAGGTTGCTCGAGCCGTTAAATCGCCTCGAACTGGACTACACTCGGTAATGCAATCAGCACCGAGTTGCTCCGGTTCACCAAGACCCCCGAGGAGAGGACCATGTCCGACCAGAAGACCGGGCCTGCACCCGGCCCGCGGATGGCGGCTGCGGCACGAGTAACCGGCGTGGGAATCCTGCTGGTGGTCGTCGCTCTGGCCTTTGTCGGCATGGGGCTGTTCATGTTCAACATGGGCCGCGACATGAGCACGATGACCAAGGCGGTCACGCAGATGGGGCTCGACGTCTCAACGATGGCCGAGGACATGACCTTCATGGCNGGCCGCATGGAGGTGATGGCGGAGAGCATGGTCGAGGGTCAGGCGGGGATGTCCTCGGACTTCGAGCGGGTGCGCATCGGCATGGAGACCATGGGGGCCGACGTGCGCGACATGAGCGAGAACATGAACGACCTGGCGCTGAACATCCGGGGGATGGCGCGCAACATGGGAACGATGAACGACTCGATGTCGCAGATGAACCATTCGATGGCGACGATGACCGGAACGATGGGCCGGATGTCCGTGGACATCAACCGCTTCACACGACCCGAAAGCCTGATGCCGATGTCGCCGTTTCGTTGATGCGAGGCAGCGACTCGCCCTGTCCTGATGCGGGATCGAACGGTCCCGCCGGTCTAGTGGGCCCACTTGGGCGTACGGTCGTTACGCTGGCTCTCCACCCTCGCTTGCCCAGACCGCAGTTCAGTTGACTGGGCTGTTGGTCGAGGCTAACGTTCCGAACAATCGGGCACCCACAGCGTCGAGAAAGGGGAACCCGACCACCCCACCGGAGGATCGAATCATGCACCGTATGCTCATGAATGCCCGGAATATCCTTGTCGGCAGTGCGATCGCCCTTGCGCTCGGGGTCTCGGGGCCCGTGTACTCCTTCGACGACGGCGCAGAGGTCACGATCGACTACCGGCAGGGGTTGATGCGGGCGCTGGGCGGCAACATGTCCGCGACCGCCGCGATCGTCGTGGACGGCGCCGACTTCCGTGACAACCTGCTGGCCCACACGCGCTACATCGTCGACGCGACGCAGGACATCCCGGCGCTGTTTCCCGAGGGTTCGGACTTTGGCGAGACCGATGCGCTGATGTCGATCTGGGAGGACCCGGAGCGGTTCGCGGAGCTCTCGCGCGAGAACCACGAAGCGGCACTCGCCCTGCACGAGGCCGTGGAAGAGGGTGACGACGCGGCGCTCATGCCCCGCTTCCGCAGCGTCGGTGAGTCCTGCCGGGCCTGCCACGAGGACTTCCGCCGCCGCGACTGAACGCGCGGGACGTGCTCAAGTACCGGTCAGCCGGCCGGGGACTGCGGCGGGTAAGCGCCGCGCTCCTCGCGCTGGGCATCGCAGTGCTCTTTGTGGCCCCGTCGGCCGCGGATGACGGAGCTTCGGAGCTTCTTCGCGACGGCGAGTACCTGCTGCGCGCTGGCGGCTGTGTCTCGTGCCACACTGGCAGGGAGGAGGACGCCCCCTTCCTGGCTGGCGGGCGGGCGATCGAAAGCCCGGTCGGCACCTTCTACGGTCCCAACATCACGCCGGATCCGGAGACCGGGATTGGTCGCTGGTCGCAACGCGATTTCGAGCGGGCACTGCAGCATGGCCGAAGTCCCGCCGGCCACCACTACTATCCGGCGTTCCCGTACACCACCTACGCGCGGATGCGCCCCGACGATGTCGCTGCGCTTTGGGCGTACCTGCGGACGGTGGAACCGGTGCAGCGCGAGAACCGGCCGCACGACCTCGACTGGTTCGCCCGTTTCCGGCCCGGGCTTGCGGTCTGGAAGTTCCTTCATTTCCGCCCCGCGGTCTTCGAACCGGACGCCGATGCCTCCGACGAATGGAACCGCGGCGCCTACCTCTCGAGCGCACTGGCGCACTGCGCTGAGTGTCACTCCCCGCGGACGCGCACCGGCGGAATCAAACCCGCGCTGCGCTACGCCGGCGCGCGCATGGCTGGCGGAGACGTTGCACCGAACATCACGCCGGATCAGGAGACCGGGATCGGAAGCTGGAGCGGGCGTCATCTGATGCGCTATCTGGATCTCGGCATGGATCCGCAGGGCGATTTTGCCGGCGGCCCAATGGGCGACGTGATCAGCGAGGGCACGAGTTTCCTGACCGACGCCGACCGCCGGGCATTGGCCGTGTATTTCCGCTCGCTGGAGCCGATCCGGCACGAGGTCCCGCCGGCGGACTGACGGGCCAACCCGGGATCCCGGTCCCGGGCGGGGCGACCGGCCCGGCGGTTCCGTCCGGTCTGCGAGGGCTGTCTGCAAATTCCGTGAGCTGGCCGGTTCAGTCTTCGCGACGGTTCACCCGGACGTCTTCCCTCTGATCGGACTTCGACTCCGCGGATGGCGGATCATCGACCCAGTCCGGGTCCGCGTCTTCGGCATCGTCCTCCGTGCGCCGGATCCGGGCGGGCATCGGGTCCATCCGCCGCAGAAACACGGCGGCCAGCACGCCCGCAATGGCGCCGAACAGGTGGTATTCAAAGGAAATCGCGGGTTCCGACGGGATGATGCCGGAGGCCATCCCCCCGAACAGCAGGAACACGATCAATACGAGGGCGACGGACAGCGCGTCGCGACGGAGGATGCCCATCAGCACCACGAAGAACATCAGCCCGTGGGTCAGTCCGCTGATGCCGATGTGGAAGCTCTCGCGCCCGAACAGCCAGACGCCGATACCGCTCAGCAGCCAGATCAGCGGCACGGCGTGGCGGGTGGCGCGCGGAAACCCATACATCGCGATGATCCCGAGGCCGAGCAGCGGCGCGGTGTTGGACAGCAGGTGTGTCCAGGACTCGTGGATCAGCGGGGCCGTCACCACGCCCGGCAGCCCGGCGAGCGTGCGCGGGAACACGCCCAGCCACACATAACTGATGCCCGTCACGGCCTGCACCGCCGCAATCAGCCACAGGGCGCTCACTGCAGCAAGGGGCCACAGGAGCGCGGGGGTCAGCCGGCCGGAACTATGGGTCGACGGAGGAGCCGAACCTGAGTGGGGTGCCTTCATCGGCAGCAACATACGGCTGTCGAGGAGCCGCGAGCAAGCGCGCCGCCCCTGCACAAAGGTTCCTGAATATCACCGAGGCGCCGCCGCTGGTCAGATGGGTGTTCCCCGGCGCCGAATCGCCGAGAGGGCTCGCTTACCACAGCGGATCGCAACCTGTCGGCGACCTTGCCCGAAGTATTGGTGGAGTTTCCCGCGGATATGATGTGATCATGAATTCAAGCTCTGGCTCCCGGTGCCGAGATGTTCTCCCGGGGGTAATCCTGTTTCTCGCTGCCTGGCGCGGTACACGGCACTGATAATTGTTCGATGGGTTTTCAAGCCATGTCTCTGAGCAAACTGGCCACCGCACTGGTCGTCCTCAGCCTGTTCCTGGTTGCCTGCGGCGGCGATTCGTCGCCGGAGACCTTTACCGTTAGCGGAACGATCACCTTGCAGCCGGGCTCCGCAGTGCCCGGCGCTAGCACGAACCCGGAGAATCTACAGGCTCAGCGGGCGGGTTCGAGTCATCCTGGGCCGGGGGCTGCAATGCAGCCGATGAGCTTTTCCGGGCATGTGGCGGCCGCCGAGGTTGGAACAGCAATCAACCCCAAGGTTGACGCGGTCGAGCAATACGAATTCCACTTGCGCCAGGGGCAGCACATCGTGCTCGAATTTCCCGATTCAGCCGGGGTGGATCTGCACCTGTACCTGCTGGACCCCCTGGGGGTCGCGCTTGACGCATCGGTCGATGCGGTCAAGGGCCCAACCGCTGGATGGCGAACTCTCAGCCTGGTTGCGCCCGAGGAGGGCCGGTACATCGTCCGGGTGGCCGCCGATCGAGGGGATTCCACCTACGTACTTCGCGTCCATCCCGATCTCTCTCGGGCGCACGAGATTCGGCGTGGCGCGCGAGCATCGGATGACTTCGTAGCCCATGAGATCCTGGTTCGGAAAGGCCCTGGGCAATCCGTAGCCCCGGATTCACTTGGCCGGGGCCTGGGGTTGCGAGAGATGGACGGAGCTTCTGCCGCCGGGCGGTTGTGGAAGGTGCCTGCGAACCAGGCGGGTCCGGTTCTGGAAGAACTGCGGGGTTGGCAGCCACCAAGCTGGGACGGGTTCCGGTGGGCCACACCCGAACTGCAGGAACGTTACGAGACCCTGCTGATCGCCCGGGGTCTGCGCACTCAGCCTGACGTGGCCGCGGTCTCGCCAAACTTCATCCTGCGGCCTCAGGCCATCCCGAATGATCCTCGGTATTCGGAACAATGGTTTCACTGGAACATCAACCTGCCTCAGGCCTGGGAAATCAGCACCGGCCTGTCCGATGCCGCTGAATTGGTCGTGGCCGTGATTGATACGGGTGTGTTCCGGGAGCATGAGGATCTCCAGGGCAAGCTCTTGAAGGGTTATGACTTCGTGCTCGATGAATCCGGTGGGGATGACCCGGGCCCCGGTAGCTGGCATGGAACGCACGTCGCGGGGATTATCGGAGCAGCCACCGATAACGATCTCGGCATAGCCGGCGTGTCCTGGGGTGCACAAATCCTGCCTTTGCGGGCGTTGACCGAGGCCTCCGGCGCTGACGGTGAGGGTGGAGGCAGGCTCTCGGATGTGCTTGATGGGATCCGATACGCGGCCGGGTTGCCCTTCAGGAACGAACCTGCTTCTGACCCTCGCGCCCAGGTGATCAACCTGAGTCTTGGGGCAGAAATACCTTGCGACGACTGGTTAACGAATTTCTTCAGGGAGATTCGGGACCTCGGCATTTTTCTCGTGGCGGCATCGGGTAATTCCCCGGACGGAAGAGGCGCAATCACCTTCCCGGCTTCCTGTGACTCCGTGTTCGCAGTCGGGGCATCAGATCGTGAGAACCGG
>SL_3KL_010_SEDDRAFT_10004743_pt1 | contig 12259 bp, 13 predicted proteins | sample SodLakKL_010_SED_2_FD_10381 | JGI IMG/M metagenome (IMG submission 10381)
GCCTCTTGGCAAGGGCGCTGCCATTCCCGGCGAGCCCTGCCTTGCGGCTAAGCGCTTTCCGACTCGCTGAATGTTACAAAATGAGTGACGGGGTACACTAGCTTGAGTGCCGTTAAGCGCGTACCCGATCTGCGGCTTTTCCGACTGAAACGCGCTCCATGCATAATTGTTCAGAGGTTCATGTAATATGATTTGCCAACTTGGATACATAAATTACTGATATTTATAATGACAATATCTTACAGGGAAGCATTTTCACTTTGGGAATGAACAGAAAGTCGGCACTTGAGGAACGAATCAGTGCGAGAATCCGCAATACGCAATGACCCACAAGAAATCAGACCATTACCAGCCGCTGCAAGGCGAATATGCCCGCCTGGCTGATCAATATAATCAGCGCTGGTCTCATTACATCCAGGCGTCCTTGCACGCGACCCTCAAGCGCATAGACATTACGCCCGGTCAGCAGGTGCTGGATGTCGGTTGCGGTACCGGCATCCTGCTGGCTGAACTTGCGACACGGCAGCCTCAGGCCAGTTATGCCGGCAGTGACCTGTCGAGGGAAATGCTGGCCATAGCCGACGAGCAATTGGACGGGCGAATCGGGCTGGTCCAGGCCGCAGCCGAAATGCTACCGTTTGCCAGGGCGCGATTCGACCTTGTGGTTTCGACCAGCATGTTCCATTTCGTGCGCCAGCCGGATGTCGCACTACGTGAGATTCGGCGAGTCCTCAAGCCCGGTGGGCATTTGCTGATCACCGACTGGTCCCGGGACTTTCTGACCAGCCGGCTGATGAACCTGTATCTGCGCCGGGTCGATCAGGCACATTTTCATATGTACAGCGCCGCCGAACTTGGCGCTCTGATATCGGCTGGCGGATTCGAGAAGTTGAGCACCGAACGCTACAAGATCGACTGGTTGTGGGGGCTGATGACAATGACCGCGGTCAAACCGGACGCTGGAGCCTGATGGGCAGGTAAGGTGTCACCTTAATGCGTAAAGGTGGGTGTCGCTTGACACGTGAATGTGATCTACATTCCTGCCGGGTTAATAACTGCCGGTGGTAGTACGAAGGGTAGCGGGGGTATGTTCATCAGCAGCGGGATCCAAACAGTGGGTACGAACAGGAATGGATCAGCGAGTCCGAACAGACCGCCTGTTTGCACGTGACCGGGTCGCTGAGGGGCTCGCCGAAGAAAAGCGCTTGACGGTAATGTAGATCGCGAAGGCCACCAACATCAGCGCAACCAACTTGACCAGCGCGTTGGAAAAAACCAGCCACATCAGGATGCCGGTCAATAAATAGACAAAAGGCATCCAAGCATACAGCGCCCGCGGAATGAAAACCCGTTGCGTGAAAATCCCCATTCAGGAAAACCCCTCTTTTTGAATAAGCGACATGATGTTAACCTCATCACACTGTCGCTGTAAAGCAAGACCTTCATCACAAGTCCAGCGCGGATCTCGGCCCATGGCGGGTCATCAAGAATTCGCCGTATACGGCAAGTTCAGATGACTTCTGGAAGTCTCAATAGCCTTCCAGCAGGTCGGCACCGGGGGGAACCACGAAGGTAAAAAGGTCAGAATCCAACTCGGGATTGCGCTGCAGATCGTACATCTCCAGCCGGGTCAACTGGCCAAAACGATCAACAAGTTCCAGGGCCTCGGGGTGTCCGTCGGCGAAAAACAGGGTGGCCAGTTCAAACTCCCCGTCCTCTTCCAGGGGACTGAACTGCAGCTCATCGGGTTGATCGCTGGCCTCGATGCGATAAAAGCGATCCAGCAGGTCCGGTCGGGTCAGCACCAGCAGCGGTGACTCTCCGGCCGGTGGCTGGTCCCTGACAGTGACCTGATCCAGCGATTCATCGTAATGCCACAGGCGTTCCCCGTCCGCCACCAGCTCCTGCGGGAACGGTTCCTGGTAGCTCCACCGAAATCGATCCGGCTGGGTGAAATACAACCGCCCTTCGGTCTGCTCGACGATGCGACCGTCGGCCTCCACCGTGACCTGCCGAAAGCTCCCGGACAAGGCTTCCAGCCCGTCAGCGAACTGATCAAGCTGGCCGCGCGGATCGCTGTCGGACCATGCAATGGCGGGGAGGAGAAAGAGGAGGATGAGGGAGAGTCGTTGGGTCATGGGGTGAGAAGGATTCAGGGTTCAGGGTTCAGGGTTCAGGGTTCAGGGTTCAGGGCTCAAGGCTCAAGGCTCAAGGCTAAGAATTGCAGAATGCTTTTTGGTTCCCAAAAACAACAACAGCCCCCCGTCTTCCGTCTCCCGGCCCTTCAATCCTTTGGCGGCGCCGGCGCCAGCACTTCCCGCTGGCCGTTGTGTTCCGGCGGGCTGACCACACCCTGGGCCTCCATGTCCTCAATCAGGCGGGCGGCGCGGTTGTAGCCGATCCTGAGCTGGCGCTGGACGCTGGAAATGGAGGCGCGCCGGCTTTCAAGCACATAGGCTACGGCCTTGTCGTAGAGTTCATCTTCGGAATCTCCCCCGCCCCCTTCCGGCAAGCCGGTTTCTCCAATGGTCTGGCCATCGGCCGTGGTCTGGGTGTCGGACAGCACATCCTCGAGATAATCCGGTTCACCCTGCTGCTTGAGCCATTCGACCGCCTTGTGAACTTCATGGTCATCAACGAAGGCGCCGTGAATGCGCTCCGGCAATCCACTGCCCGGCGGCAGGTACAACATGTCACCGTGACCCAGCAATTGCTCCGCGCCCTGCTGGTCCAGGATCGTGCGCGAGTCGACTCTCGAAGATACCTGAAAAGCCATGCGGGTCGGAATATTGGCCTTGATCAATCCGGTGATGACATCCACCGAGGGTCGCTGGGTGGCCAGGATCAGGTGAATGCCCGAGGCGCGCGCCTTCTGGGCCAGGCGGGCTATCAATTGCTCGACCTTCTTGCCGACGATCATCATCATGTCGGCGAATTCATCGACCACCACCACGATGAATGGCAATTTCTGCAACGTCGGGGGGTCCTCGCCCTCGGGAATCGCGGCCGGATCGACCAGCGGATCGGGAATTGGCTTGTTCTTGCTGTTGGCTTCCTTGACCTTGCGGTTGTAGCCGGCCAGGTTGCGCACGCCCAATGCAGCCATCAGGCGGTAGCGCCTTTCCATCTCGGCTACACACCAGCGAAGCGCATTAGCCGCCTCCTTCATGTCGGTCACCACCGGCGTGAGCAGGTGGCCTATGCCCTCGTAAACTGAAAGCTCCAGCATCTTCGGGTCGACCATGATCAGGCGAACATCGTCCGGCGTGGACTTGTATAGCAGGCTCAGGATCATGGCGTTGATGGCCACCGACTTGCCCGACCCGGTCGTACCGGCCACCAGCAGGTGCGGCATGCGGGTCACATCGGCCACCATCGGCTTGCCGGAAATACTCTTGCCCAGCGCCAGGGTCAGCGCTGAAGAAGCCTTGACGTAAGGATCAGAAGACAGGATCTCGCGCAGGTAGACGATCTCGCGGTGCTGGTTGGGAATCTCCAGACCGATCACGCTCTTGCCGGGGATCACATCCACCACCCGCACCGAAATCACGCTTAAGCCCCGGGCCAGATCCTTGGACAGGTTTGACACCTGGGCGCCCTTCACTCCGGGCGCCGGTTGCAATTCAAATCGGGTGATGACCGGGCCCGGATGGACGGCCACGACTTCGACCTCGACGCCGAAATCGGCCAGCTTGAGCTCGACCTGGCGGCTCATGGCCTTGAGTGCGTCCTCCGAATAACCGGCCTTTTTCTGCGATGGCAAATCAAGCAGGTCCAGCGGTGGCAACCCGCCCTCGGTCAGATTCTTGAACAGCGGTTGCTGGCGCAGCTTGGCCTCGACCGGCTTGGAAATGGTCGGCTCGACGCGCGGTTCGATGCGCACTTCCTGGCGACTCTTGCGCTTGATGGTGTCGCGCTTGCGCACTTCCTCGCGCTCGGCCCGCGCACGCCGTCCGGCAATCCAGTCGCGAATCCTGCCGACTGATTCAAGCGTCCAGGCCGCGGCGCTGAGCACCGCGCGACCAGTGGCCTCGATGACCCGAATCCAGGACAGCCCGGTAAACAGCGTGATGCCGGCCAGCAATATGGTGAGGTTGATCAGAGCGGCCCCGGTAAAGCCCATGGCGTTGATCATCGGCCCGGCCAGAACGGCGCCGATGACACCACCCCCATCATCCAGTCCACCGCGACTTTGCATGTCAAGCAGCATGCAGCCGGTCAGGACCACCAGCAACAACCCCCCGGTGCGGACTGACCAGTCGGCCAGGGTGGCCGGTTCCGCCCGCTCGCGCAGAATTCGAAAACCGGCCAGGCCGATGAGCACCGGTGCGACATAGGCCATGTACCCGAAAAACACCAGGAAAAGATCCGAGATCCAGGCACCGAAGGTCCCGCCCAGGTTACGGACACGATCACTCGCGGCATCATGGGACCAGCCCGGATCCTCGGGGTGGTGGGTGATGAGCGTCAGCAGCAAGTAAACCGCGATGACCAGAATCAGCAGGAAAACCGCTTCGGCGATCCGCCGCGCCAGCGCGCCATCGTTATCGTTGTCTGCGGCTTTGGACTTGCTCGCGGCTCGCGCCATATCAAGAACCAACCTGAAAAAAATCCGGCAACTGACTGATTATAGTCACTTCAGGGCAGGATGTACCAGTTGCCCGTCACGCACATTCACACCCTTGGCCAGGGCGCTGATCTCTTCCCATCCTGACCGCGCCATCTGTTGCACATATGGCAGGATTGCCGCCGACAACGCCTGGCTGGAGGTGCGCGGCACCGCCCCCGGCATATTGGTCACGGCAAAGTGCGTCACGCCCTCGACCTGGTAAGTGGGATCGGCATAAGTGGTCGGCCGAGTGGTTTCGAAACAGCCGCCCTGGTCGACCGAAATATCCACGACCACGCTGCCGTCGAGCATGCTCGAAACCATTTCACGGGTCACCACATGCGGGGCCTTCGCTCCGGTGACCAGCACCGCGCCGACCACCATGTCCGCCTTGGAAACATATTCGCCGACCGTTTCGGCATATGGATACAAAGCGGTCACGTTGGGGCCGATGGCCATCATCTCGGCCAGTCTATCCTGGCGCTTGTCCAGCACCGTGACCCGTGCACCCATGGCTGCCGCCAGGCGGGCGGAATTGCCACCGGCTGCCCCGGCGCCCAGCACCACGACGTGGCCGCGATTGGCCGCCGGCAACCCGCCAAGCAAAATGCCGCGTCCACCCTGGGGTTGATGCAACAGGTGGGTGGCCACCTGGACGCCGATCCGCCCGGCAATGTTGCTCATTGGCGCCAGTAACGGCAGCGAACCATCGACCTCTTCGACGGTTTCGAAGGCGACACCGGTCAGACCGATCTCGAGCAGACGCTGGGTCAGATCCGGCTCGGCCGCCAGGTGCAGGTAACAGAACAACAAATGATCCTCGCGCAGATGCTCCAGGTCGCCGGCAATCGGTTCCTTGACCTTGACCACCAGCCTGGCCTTTTCATACAGGGCGGCTGCATCGGGCACGATTTTCACACCGACAGCCTCGAAATCGGCATCGGAAAATCCGCTCTTGTCACCTGCCCCGCTTTGAATGAAAACCTCGTGTCCGGCCCGGACCAGGTCGCCGCAGGCGGCCGGCACCAGGGCCACTCTTCCTTCCAGGGTCTTGGTTTCGCTGGGGATTCCGATACGCATGAACATCGCTCCTTAATTTCAGGCACTGAATTGTGGTGATCGACGGGGGGTATTTCGTTATGATTCTCGCCCGTCGGCATTGATTCCCAGGCAGCAATACTGCTTGGATTGCGGTCCAGCCGACCTTACGTTGACCTCTGACTCGCCCGCAAACTGGAGAAAATTATACTATGGCCGATCCCCGTCATTTCCGGCTTCTGATCCTCGGATCCGGCCCGGCCGGCTACACCGCCGCCGTGTATGCAGCACGCGCCAACCTCAAGCCTGCCATCATTACCGGAATCCAGCAAGGTGGCCAGCTCATGACCACCACGGACGTGGAAAACTGGCCGGGCGACTACCCGGATCTCCAGGGTCCGGAACTGATGCAACGCATGCTGACCCATGCCGAAGCCTTTGACACGGATATGATCTTCGACCATATCCACACCGCCGACCTGGGTCGGCGTCCCTTTCGCCTGGAAGGCGATAGCGGCACCTACACCTGCGATGCGCTGGTGATTGCCACCGGCGCATCGGCACGCTACCTGGGACTGGATTCCGAGGAGGCTTACAAGGGGCGAGGTGTATCTGCCTGCGCAACTTGTGACGGATTCTTCTACCGCAACAAGCCGGTGGCCGTGGTCGGCGGCGGCAACACCGCGGTCGAAGAAGCCCTGTATCTTTCGAATATCGCCAGCAAGGTCACCCTGGTTCATCGTCGCGATGAGCTGCGCGCCGAGAAGATTCTTCAAGAGCGCTTGTTCCAGCGCGAAGCCGAAGGCAAGGTCGAGATTCAGTGGGATCATGTCCTCGATGAGGTTCTGGGTGATGATGATGGCGTGACCGGCATGCGGATTCGTCATGTCGCCACCGGCGAGACCTCGGATTTCGACGTGGACGCGGTCTTCATCGCCATCGGTCATGATCCCAACACCGGGATTTTTGAAGGACAACTCGATATGGCCGATGGCTACATCCAGATTCGCTCCGGCCTTGAAGGCATGGCCACCGCCACCAGCGTACCGGGTGTCTATGCCGCCGGCGATGTGGCCGACCACGTTTACCGTCAAGCGGTAACTTCGGCCGGGTTCGGCTGCATGGCCGCACTGGATGCCGAGAAATTCCTTGCCGAGCAAAGCGACTGAATACGGATCGATCACCGAACTGGGCGCATCGGCCTGGAATGGGCTGACCCACGCCACCGGCCCATTTGCCGACTGGCGCTTTCTGGCTTCACTGGAGCAGGCAGGATGTGTCAGTCCGACGACCGGCTGGCAATCCAGTCCGATTGTCGTGCGCGACGACTCCGACCGGATCCAGGCCGCTGCACCGGCCTGGATCAAGTCCCACTCGCATGGGGAATTTGTCTTTGACTGGGCCTGGGCGCGTGCCGCTCATGGGGCCGGCCTGTCCTGGTATCCGAAACTGCTGATCGCGGCGCCATACAGCCCGGTCCCGGGCCCCCGCCTGCTCGGCGCCGAGCAAAACCCCGAGGCCGCCGAAAGCTTGCTCGACCAGACCCGGGATCGGGTCGAAGCCAATGGCTATTCCTCGGCCGGCATCAACTTCTGCTCCAGCGTCGATGCCAGCATCATCGGGCAACGGCCCGAATGGCTGGCCCGTTACGACTGGCAGTTTCACTGGCACAATGAAGGCTACCGGGATTTCCAGGACTTTCTCGATGCCCTCAAGCGCAAACCACGCAAGAACATTCGCGCCGAGCGACGCAAGGTGTTCAATCAGGGGTGGCACTTCGAATGGATCGATGGACTAGCCATGCGCGATGCCGATATCGACTTTGCCGATCGCTGCTACCAGTCCACTTTCGCGCTATACGGCAACCTGCCGATGCTCAATCGCGATTTTTTCGCGCTCAATGCCGAGCGATTCGGGGAACACTTTCTGATGTGCATCGCTCGGCAGGATGATCGCCCCCGCGCGGCCGCGATATTCTGGCGCGACCAACAACGCCTGTACGGTCGCTACTGGGGCAGCCTTGAGGACACTCGCGATGTGCATTTCGAGACCTGCTACTACCAGGGCATCGAATATTGCATTGCGAACGGCCTGGAATGGTTCGAGCCCGGCGCCCAGGGCGAGCACAAGATCCGGCGCGGATTCCTGCCACAGAAAACACAGTCTTTCCACTACATTCGCCATCCCGGCCTGCGCCAGGGCATCGCGCGCTACCTGATCGCCGAGGGCAACGCGCTGCAGGAATACCGGCGGCACCTGGATGGGCTCAACCCCTTCGGCGAGCGCGGATCGTGAAGCGCTATCACATTCCGCAGCTTGACCCCGATCCCGCTGGCGCATTTCCAGACCCGCGTGAAATCGGCCATCCGGAAGGCCTGGTCGCCTGGGGTGGTGATCTTGAACCGGCGCGCCTGCTCAATGCCTACCGACGCGGTGTATTTCCATGGTACGAGCATGGCTCGCCCATCCTGTGGTGGTCACCTGAACCTCGTGCGGTACTGATTCCCGCTCACTGGCAACCGCCCCGGCGACTGCGGCGCACATTGTGCCAGGGACGTTTTTCAGTTTCGGTCGATCGCCGCTTCGATGCGGTCATTCGTGCCTGTGCCGGTCCACGCCGGGATCAGACCGGCACCTGGATCACCCCGGAGATGATCAAGTCCTATACCCGCCTGCACGAGATGGGCCATGCCCACAGCATCGAGATCCTGAACGATAGTGAACTCATCGGTGGTCTATACGGCGTGGCCATTGGCAAGATCTTTTTCGCCGAATCCAAGTTCCATCAACGCCGCGATGCCTCCAAGATCGCGCTGGCAGTTTTGATGCGCTGCCTGAAGCATTGGGATTTTCTGCTCACCGATTGCCAGATCTGGAATCCACACCTGGAACGACTTGGCGTTGGTCTGCTCAGCCTTGATGAATTTCACGCCGCCCTGGCAGCTGGCGTCGATCGGGCCGATGTGATCGGATCGTGGAGTGAAAGGCTCAAGGACATTGACCTCACGCATTGGTGATGGGCTGGTTTGTTGGTTTGTTGGTTTGTTGGTTTGTTGGTTTGTTGGTTTGTTGGTTTGGGGTGGGTTTGGTGTTTTACCGGGAGAGGAGTTGGCGCAGGGGGGGGTCGGATGGTTTTGGGCCGCGTTTTTCTATGGCCAGGTCCAGGGTGGCCAAGGCCAGGGTGCGGAATAGTCGGCCGGCGGTGGGATCGGACTGGTCTACGGCTTCGACCAGCCGGGTACAGGCCGTCAGATCACCTCGCTCTATCGGACCCGTCAGGGCCTGTGCCGGCGTCAATCCCTCAAGTCCGGCAAGCGTGGTCGCTTGCAAATGACCGAGCAATTCCGCGGCCGATTCGGACTCCAGGCCGGCTCGTGTCGCCAGGTTGCGGGCCAATTGGGTCAGCGTGACCAGGTAGTTGCTGGCGACCACCGTGGCAGCGTGATAGAGGGCCTTGTCGCCACCTCCGAGTGTCAGCCAGCGTCCCCCGGCGCCGGTGAATATCGGCTCCAGTTGCGCACAAGTCTCGGGCAAACCCTCGGCAACGAACCATGTCCCACTCATTCCAGCCACGGCCTGCGCGGGGTCGGAAAAGGCACGTACTGGATGGACCGAGGCGATCGGTGTACCCAGTGGCTCCAGAACAGTGGCCGAAGTCGAGCCCGACAGGTGAAAGGCGAGTTCGGGCTGGCCGGGCATGCGACAGGCCAATCCGCGTGCGAGGCCATCAAGCTCACCGTCTGGAAGTCCAAGCAACAGCCAGCCACCGGTGATTTCATGGTCCAGTTCCTCGACCGGCCGGCCGGCGCCCATGAACTCGACCGCCTCGGCAGCACTGTCCAGGCTGCGGTTGCAGACCTGCCCGACTTCGACCTGATCGTTGTCGAGCAACCAGCGCAGCACACTGCGAGCCGCCCGGCCACAACCGTGCACATGGACGACCGGACGGGTCACGGATGTTCCCGATCGCGATCAGGCAAGGCGTCGATCTCCAGGTCTTCCGGTACCGGAGGGACCTGTCCCGGCGTGCGGTCCAGATACTCGGCCAACTGTTCCAGCCCGTCACGGTAACTGCGCCCGACCAGGGACGGCAACATCAAGCCAATGTAACGACCGGTCAGGTCGAACACGCCAAACTCCACCTGCATGCCCCAGGTCACGCGCTGGGCCAGCCCGTCAGGCTCGACAAGAAAATAGCTATCCACTTCGCTGTCACCAAGCTCCATCTCCATGTCGATACGCTCGTTCGGGTGCATGCCCACGATCCACAAACGCCCGGCCCCGCTGCCGGCCTCGTCACTCCAGACCAGGGTGGCGCCGACACCCGACGGCCGGCCCTCGATCCGATACCCGGCATCCGGATCAGCCTCGTGCCAAGGCGACCACTGGCTGAAATGGCGAAAGTCGCTCAGTACCTCGAAAATCACTTCGGCCGGCTGATCAATGGTCACACTGCGCTCCACCGTGACCTGGCGCGGCAGCATGAAACCCACAACCAGGATCACGAGCACGATGGCCAGCAGGACAGCGAACAGTCTGCGTATCATCGCAAGTATTCCCTAATGCCAGCGATCATCTCGCCAGGATGACTGCGATTGTCCCGGTTCAAAATCAAAATCCTCATCGTCCTCGTCTTCCCAATCGTATTTCTTGACCGGGGGAAGATCCCATGATCGATAGATCAGGGCCAGCACCAGTCCGATGACCATGCCGCTGGCATGCAGCTCCCAGCTCATCGATCGTCCGGCGGGAAACACGCCCCAGACCATCGAGCCGTAAAAGAACCAGACCATCAGCGAGACGCCAACCGAGCGCATGTCGCGACGCAGAATGCCGGAGATGAAGACGAAGGTCAGGATGCCGTAAACCAGGCCCGAAGCGCCGATGTGAATGCTGGGACGCGCAAAGGTCCAGGCGAGTGCTGCCGACCCGAGATAGATCAACGGTAGTGCACGTAACGAGGCATTGGGGTAGAGAAAGAGCATGGCCACGCCACCGATGAACAACGGCATGCTATTCGAGGCGATATGCGAAAGATTGCCATGCAGCAATGGCGTGGTCAGCAACCCCAGCAAACCCGTCGGGTCACGCGGCCGCAGTCCAAACTGTGCCAGATTGAACGGCAGGACCTGCTGAAGCGCGAACACGGCCCACATCACCGCCAGGAAGGCGACCGTGATCTTGATGGCCAGGATGAAATTGGCCTTGGCGCGGTTCGAGGCCGTGTATTGCGGATCCGGAACATTCAGTTGCATGCGACAGTTTCCCTTGGCTCCAGCCCACTGGCCACAATTTGCCTGACCCGGTCACGCAAATCGCGCACTTGCTCGAGGTGCATGTCATCAGTCGCCACTGGTGGGTGGATGCGCATGATGACCCGACCCGGTCGTATTTTCAGCGAATCGGCCGGCATGATGTCGCGGGTGCCGACCACGGTCACGGGCAGAACCGGCATGCCCTGATCAATGGCCACACGGAATGCGCCTTTCTTGAAACTCAGCAATTGACCGGACCGACTGCGCGTACCCTCGGCAAAAAACAGGATGCCGGTGCCGGGTCCGAGTCGACCCACGGCTGTATTGATCGCCTCACGCGCCTGATCGGGATCGCTACGGTTGACGAAAATATGCCCGATGGCGCGACATCCCTGGGCAATGAAGGGCACCTTGCGCAGTTCCGCTTTCATCACCCAGCGCAGATCCAGGCCACAGAAGCCGTAGATCACCGGTATGTCGATCTGGCTTTGATGATTGGCCACCACAACATACGACTGCCCGGGCTGAACATGCTCCCGGCCTTCTACCTCTACGCGCACCGGTGCAAGGAAACACAGGATCCGTCCCCACGGAACCGCCACGTACAGATTGGCCAGACGCGGCGAAGCCAGGACAGCCAGCGGAACGGCAAGCAATGCCCCCACCAGGGTGGCCAGGCAAACCAACGGCATGTAGACCAACCACTGCCAGAGCGGGTAGAGGGCCAGCAACGGCCGGGCAGCCGGGCTTGTCGAATCAGTCATGGGACTATCGTACACAAGGCTGAAACAAAAGGGGCGCCCGACCGGGCGCCCCTGTAATCGCGATCAAGCGCTGCAGACTCGATCAGGCAGCCTTGACCTTCTTCTCGCGCTCGCCTTCGATCAGGCGACTCTTGCCGGAGCCGATCTCGATCTTGCGCGGCTTCATCTGCTCGGGCACTTCACGCTTGAGCTCGATGTGCAGCAATCCGTTTTCCAGATTGGCACCTTCGACCTCGACGTGGTCAGCAAGCTGGAAGCGACGCTCGAACGAACGTGTGGCGATTCCGCGATACAGGAACTCGCCCTCACGCTGCTCCTTTTCCTCGGACTCCGACTTGCCACCGGACACCGTCAGGGTGTTGCGTTCGGTGACAATATCGATATCGTCCGGAGAGAACCCGGCGACCGCCATGGTGATGCGGTAACGGTCCTCGCCCAGCGACTCGATGTTGTACGGCGGATAGCCGTTGGAGTCGACGCGCGCTGCGTTGGACAACATGTCGGCCATGCGATCAAAGCCAATGGCCGTGCGATACAGGGGTGAAAGATCAAAAGTAGTCATAACCGTATCCTCCTATGAAGCAATCGGTTTT
>SL_3KL_010_SEDDRAFT_10004744_pt1 | contig 12257 bp, 9 predicted proteins | sample SodLakKL_010_SED_2_FD_10381 | JGI IMG/M metagenome (IMG submission 10381)
TGTTATGTTGATGATATGATAAAAGGGATGATTAGGTTTATGGATACCCCTGATAATATAACAGGACCGTTAAATATAGGCAACTCTCAGGAATATTCAATTATTGAAATAGCTGAAAAAATAATAGAAATTACGGGGTCTCGTTCTAAAATTATATTTAAATCGTTACCCGAAGATGATCCTTTAAAGCGTAGCCCCGATATATCGGAAGCTAGAAAAACAATAGATTGGAACCCTGAAATTGATCTTGATGAAGGTTTAAAACAAACTGTAAAATATTTTGAATCTATAATTTAGCCGGGAATGCTATATTTCCCGGTTTTTAATAAATAGATAAAATACTACCCTTCGGGGTTAATTATAAAAAGAAACCCTTATTAACTAAAGGGTTACAAAAGTACATGAAATAAAAAAACATAGACCCTTAGGGTTTCGAAAACCCTTAGGGTCTGAGTCAAAATATTGTAAAAGATTGTTAACTAAACTTTATTCAAATGAAAGTTCTTATAACAGGTGTTAACGGACAGCTTGGAAAACAGTTCAAAGAATTATCAGAAACTAATAAAGATTTTGTTTTTACCTCTCGTGAAGAATTAGATATAAGTAAAAACGAAGAAGTAGAAAGTTTTTTTAATAATAATAAGTTTGACTGTGTTATAAACTGTGCTTCTTATACAGCAGTTGATAAAGCCGAAAATAATATTAATGATGCAATGAATGTTAATGTTTTGGGTTCAAAAAATTTAGCCGAAGCAACTGCAAAACAAAAGGCTCTGCTTATTCATTATTCTACCGATTATGTTTTTGATGGAAAAAATAATAAACCATATAGCGAGGATGATATTTCTTCGCCTCAAACTATATATGGGAAAAGTAAACTTAAAGGTGAAAAAGAAATTTTTGTTAATGCTGAAAGGGCTATAATAATAAGAACTTCTTGGTTGTATTCTAAATTTGGAAAAAATTTTGTTAAAACTATACTTGAAAAAAGTAAAGAAAAACAGATACTGGAAGTTGTTTTTGATCAGATTGGTTCACCAACATACTGTTATGACCTTGCCAATCTTACTTTGAAAATATTGCCTGAAGTAGTAGATAATTTTTATACAAAAGATATATATAATTTCTCTAATGAAGGAGTAGCAAGTTGGTATGATATAGCTCAGGCTATTATTGATATAAAAAATGTTGATTGTGAGGTTAAACCTGTTTTAAGTGATGCTTTCCAAACTGTTGCAAAACGACCATATTATTCTTTGTTGGATAAAAACAAAATAAAAAATGATTTTAATGTCAAAATACCATACTGGAAACATAGTTTAAAAAGGTGCCTGGATGAGTTATAATATAATTATTTGCCAGTAAATGTTTTAAATAAGTTTATTATATTTCTTTGTTTTACTTTATTAATAAAATTCTAAGTTTTATATAAATAATTTAAATATACCGTAATAATAATTTTTGCGTTACTTTTAAGTAATTTAATCATTAAAAGATTTATTAAAGCTATTTTTCAATGAGTAGAAAAAAGTATATTTTTTTAAGTGCAGTTTTAATAGTTTTATCTGTTGCAATTATTTTTTATATTCAGGATTCAGATAAAAAGCCTTATAAGGTTGATGTTTCAGGTGTAGAAATAGAAGAAGTTGAAATTAGTCGTTATGAGAAATTATTATTTGAGGCTAATCCTTTTTTATTACGTGAAGCAATTGAACCATATTCCGACGAGTTTTATTTTTTTCTGGGAGATGAGTTAGGCAATCCTGTTGCTATGCAGCAATTGTATGATTATGTTACAGACCCTCTTATTATTGAACTTTATAATAAGACTATAGATGTTTTTCCTGATTTAAATAATTTAGAACAAGAATTAACATATCATTTCAGGTATTATAATTATCACTTTCCTGAACGTGATATCCCTGATTTTTATTCTTATGTTTCAGGATTGGATTTAAAAATGCCGATTAAGTATATAGATAATAATGTTGCTATTGCAGTGGATATGTATTTGGGGGATAATATTGATTATCTGAGGTATGGGGTGCCGGCTTATCAAGTTATGAGGCGTTCGGAAGAGTTTATAGTTAGAGATATTATGTATAAAATTGCAAAAGATATGACAGGCAGTTATCATAATCCTGAAACTTTAATTGATTTTATGATTTATGAGGGGATAAAGTTATATTTTATTGATTGCATGATGCCTGATGTAGCTGACACAATTAAAATAGCATATACAAGTCATAATAAAAAGTGGATGAAAGATAATGAAAAGCACGTATGGAGTTATTTTATTGATAAAGAACTGTTGTTTTCAACTAACAAAAACAGAATTAACAGATTCATCACAGATGCACCTTTCACATCTCCTTTTGCAAGGGATTCAGCACCAAGAGCTGCAGTATGGATTGGATGGCAAATAGTAAAAGAATATATGAGAAGAAATAGTGATATTGAACTTTATGAATTAATAAAAACAAATGATTCAAAGAGGATATTAAGTGAATCAAGGTATAAGCCAAGATAGTTTTATTATTATATAAAAAAATTAATGTTTGTATAAATCTTTATTTTAAAGGAAATTCAATAAGGTAATTTAAAAACTTACTGATAAAAATTTAATTTTTATTGGAAATTAGAAAAAAAAACATCATTTTTGCGTCCGTTTTAAAAAAATAGTTTCCAATAACTAAAAATAAAAGTTATGACAAACGATAAAGATAAATCTGGTCAAGCATCAGGTGGTAATGATTGTAATAACTCAGAAGAAACGATAACAACCGGTTCTAAAGGTTTATTGCGATGGGTTGAAAAGATGGGTAATAAGTTACCTCATCCATTTTGGTTATTTGCGTGGATTTGCATTATAATTGTCGTATTAAGTGCAATTACAAGTTATTTTAATGTTAGTGCTATTGATCCTGCAACAGATGAAGATGTATTTGCCCAAAATTTAATTTCCGGAGAGAGTTTACGCAATTTTGTTGAATCTATGGTTAGAAATTTTGCGCATTTTGCTCCATTTGGATTGGTTTTGGTAATGTTGATGGGAGTATCCGTAGCTGAAAGAAGCGGATTTTTAACGGTTGTTCTTCGAACTATTGCATTTTCTGTTCCGAAAAAAATTGTTCTTCCTGTAATTTTTATAATCGGTGCTTGCGGTAATATAGGTTCGGATGCGGGGATTGTTATTGTTCCGCCTATTGCTGCTTTGATATTTTCGCAAATGGGCTTGCATCCAATAGCCGGATTGGTTGCCGGTTATGCCGGTGCTACAGCCGGATTTACAGCAAATTTCCTGATTGCCGGCACGGATGTGTTGCTTGCCGGTATTAGTACTGAGGTAGCAGAAGCTCAAGGGTTAGCTGAGGTCAGTCCGACGGCAAATTGGTACTTTATGATAATTTCTACAATAATGCTTGGCTTTGCAGGAGCTTTTATTGTCAGAAGGTTTACTATCCCAAGGTGTAAAGCGTTTACAGGTGCAGATCATTTGGATACGGAATTTCAGGAGCATGCGTCTAAACTTAAACCTGAAGAGAAAAAAGGCTTAAAGAGAGCAGGATTTGTAGTACTTTTTTATATTATAATTATTGCTGCTCTTGTGGTGCCACCGGGAGCTCCTTTAAGAGATCCCGTTGAAGGGACAATCGTGCCTTCCCCGTTTTTAAGAGGTCTGGTTCCCGTTCTATTCTTGCTTTTTGCATTACCCGGATACGTCTATGGTAAAGCAACAGGAACAATTAAAACTTCTAATGATGCTCTTAAATTTATGGAGCAGGGGATGAAAGAACTTTCAGGGTATATCGTTCTGATGTTTATTATTGCGCAATTCATTTTCTTATTCGGACAATCAAACCTTGATACTATACTCGCTATTAGCGGGGCCAAATTCTTGCAAAATACGGGAATTGAAGGGCCGTTATTATTTACTCTATTTATGATAATAGTAGCGATATTAAATATCTTTATGGGTAGTGGCTCGGCAAAATGGGCAGTATTTGCTCCTATTTTTATCCCTATGTTAGCAAGACTTGAATTTAGTCCTGCTTTTGTACAGCTTATGTATCGTATAGGAGATTCTATTACAAATGCTATTACGCCATTATATCCATACTTCCCATTGTTGTTGGGATGGATAAGTAAATATGATAAACGCGTAGGAATAGGTACAGTAATATCATTGCTTATTCCTTATGCAGTTATTTTATTTATAATGTGGACTATATTATTGTTTATCTGGTATGCCTTTAATTTACCGGTTGGTGTCGGAGAGTTTATATATATTAATTAAAGGATTTTAATAATAATATTCAATATTCTATTATTTTACAACAAGTTTTTTGGTGCTGATGGTCTTACCATTGACTACCAAAGAGTAAAAAAATACTCCGTTTTTTAAAATAGAGGTATTAATTTTTACAAAGTCATTATTGTGATCAAGTGCTATTTTTTTTACCGTCAAACCTGTTGTATTAATAATGTTAATATATGCATCGCATGTGCCTGTGGGTAATTGATAATAAATTTTAGTATAATTAATAGCAGGATTAGGTTTAGGTTCAGATAGTGCTCCGGCAGAAAGTGCTTGGGGAGCAATGAAATTAGGCGATTCGGTAGTGTATATTACTGTAACAACTACCGACTCAAAGGAATCATCTTTGCTAAAAAATTCATAATCTATTATACTTTCTCCCTCTATCCCGTTTGGGAAATACTGTGTATAAAAATCATCTTCAGTGGAAGTTTCATCCGGGCCAAGTATAATAGGCTCTTCAACTTCATAAACATTTGGAGGGTAGCAGACTCCATCCCAGCAGAAAGTGTTATTTGTTCCGTCCATAATATAAGCTTCTGTTTTCTTTATAAAAACTGCAACTTCTTCTGTCGTATTATTCCGAAAAAAAATTTCTGCTTTAAGATATTCATCGTTTGCTAGTCCTGCTAACTTAATTGTGTCACCGGTTATATAGTTATCTTCATTATCTATTAAAACTAATCCCCTTTTGGCGTTTTTCAATTCAAAAGTATTAGCTTGAAGAATTTCTTTTGTAGATCTATCCTGTATAAATACAATTACGCTCATGTTATCTTGTACCCAGCTTTCTTCAAGAGTAAAACTTAAGTCTATCAATTGCTCATTATTCTTTGAAAAATTAATTATAGTACCATGTTGATTGGGTACCATTTTTCGTAATGCATCCTCTATATGTGTCTGGTTTTGCCAGTTATGAGGTATGTCTGTTTCGGTAATCGCAAAGTGTAAAACAAGTAATCCGGAACTGTAATCATCACAAACTTCTGTAACCAAGATATTAGCTCCGTAGTCAAAATTACCGGTTTTTTCCAAATTAATATCTATAGTGAATGGAGAAGGAATATCCTTTCTTAAGTTATAGTAATCCAAATAATGAGGGTAAAGACTTTCATCTTGGCTTCCTCCGGCTAAAACTTCTATTCCATCAATTATTGTTGTAGGGAAACTTAAGATGTTGTAATAGTTGTTGCGATAAGAAGAATGTGAATTTTCAAAATCATCGCCACCATGGTATTTAATAATAGCTACATCATGTCCGTTTTCTATAAGGTCTTTAGCCCCCATAGAAGCACCGGGGCAATAAGGACACCAAGTAGCCGTACCTATCTCAAAAACTACCTTTTGACGATCTACCGGTTGACAAAAAACGGCTGTGGTTGATAACAGAATAATGAAAATTAGTATCGTTTTTTTCATTTTTTAATTTTAAATTATAATTCTCTTTATTTTTCTTAATCTAATTTACTTTATAATAACAAAAATAACATATAAAATAATAACACTGCTAAAATTTAAAATATTTTATTAAAAAAGTTTTTAAAAAACACTAAATTTGTATTTGTTTTAAAGATGTAAAATAATTAATTAAGATAAAAAAAGTATTATGAAAAGCCTTTTTTTTAAATTTAATAAAACACGGTATATTCATGTAGTGTTATGTTTTCAGATATTTTTTTTAGCATTTACATCTTTAGCTCAACGCACAACTGTATTGCCTGAGTTAACCATATCTACTCTTGATGGCAGAGAAGTTAATACCAAAACTTTGGATAATGATGGCAAACCTTTTGCCATTAGTTTTTGGGCTTCATGGTGTCGTCCGTGTCTTAAAGAACTTAATGCTATTGAAGAAATTTATTATGATTGGCAAGAGTACGGCTTTAAGCTTATTGCTATAAGCATAGATGATGCTCGCACTCGTGCAAATGTATTGCCTATGGTAAAAGGACGAGGATGGGATTATGAATTTTATCTTGATGAAAACGGCGATTTCCGACGAGCAATGGGAGTAGGTAATGTCCCTCATACATTTATCCTGAATGGTAAAGGAGAAGTGGTTTATCAACATACGTCCTTTTCTGACGGTATGGAGTGGGAAATGTTTGATGTTTTATTAGAACAGCTTGACCAAAATGATTAGAAATAAAATTAATATTTTAAAAAATATAATTGTTCTTGAGTTAGCTTTCCTTTTAGTTATTACCCCTAACTTAAAATCACAGGAGCTACTTGAAGGTGCACGTATATGGGGTAATTTTGAGTTAAATTCACAGTATTACTTTTCCGATACATTGATAGGTGCTCCGGAGGTTCCGGAAAAAATACTTATGAACGGATTTGGTAATATAAACTTATCTTACAAAGACTTAACGATTGGTATGCGTTACGAAAGTTATCAAAATGCCCTTTTAGGCTATGACAGACGCTACAAAGGGAATGGTATCCCTTATCGCTTTGCGTCTTTCACTCGTGATAATTTTGAAGTAACGTTAGGTAATTTTTATGAGCAATTTGGTAATGGCATGATTTTTCGCTCTTACGAAGAAAGAGATCTTGGTATAGACAATGCAATGGATGGCTTAAGGCTTGTTTATCGTCCGCTTGATGGAATAACGCTTAGGGGTATTATTGGACAGCAAAGATTATTTTTTGATACCGGACCCGGTATTGTAAGAGGTTTTGATACACGGATAAATCTTAATTCTGTCTTTTCATCGCTTGAGGAAAATAAAAATCAATGGATTGTTGGTGGTAGTGTGGTAAGTAAATATCAACCCGACAGAAATCCTCTTTATAATTTACCGGAAAATGTTGCTGCTTTTGCCGGGAATCTTAGTTTTGCTCGAGGTCCTGTAAATATCGGAAGTGAATATGCATATAAGATTAATGATCCATCTGCTGAAAATAACTTTATCTACAAGGATGGTCAGGCACTACATCTTACAGGTAGTTATGCTGTAAGGGGTTTTGGACTCTTATTATCCGCCAAGCGTATTGACAATATGGGATTTCGAAGTGATCGCAATGCTACAGGCAATGATTTAAATATCAATTATTTGCCTCCAACTACACGGCAACATTTTTACAGTCTTAGTAGTATGTATCCCTATGCTACCCAACCAACAGGTGAAATGGGGTTTATGAGCGAACTGACATTCCGCATTCCTCGAGAAACCACAATAGGTGGGCAATATGGTACAAATGTTACCGTTAACTTCAGTCGTGCAAATTCAATACATAAAGAAAAAATCCATGATACAATACCTGTTGGTCAAACAGGTACCGATGGATATCACTCCGATTTTTTCCGTATTGGAGATGAAAAATATTTTCAGGATTTCAACATTGAAATAAATAGAAGACTCTCACCAACTCTCAGAGGATTAATATCATACGCGTATATCAATTACAATCAAAATGTTATTGAAGGATATATTGATAAAGAAATGGTAAATGCTCATATTGTTATATTTGATGTAACTCACCGCCTGCCGGAAAGAAGAAGTCTCAGGTGGGAATTGCAACATCTTTATACTAAGCAAGATAATCAAAACTGGGCTATGGCTATGATAGAATATACTATCTCTCCTAATTGGTTTTTTGCTATCAGCGATCAGTATAATTATGGAAATGAAATTGAAGATTTGCAAATTCATTATTATACTTTAAGTGCAGGATATAGCAAGGGGGGGAATCGCTTTAGCCTTTCATACGGGAAACAACGCGAAGGAGTCGTTTGTGTTGGAGGAGTTTGCAGAAAAGTACCTGCATCAAATGGTTTTATGTTGAATGTTACAAGCAGCTTTTAAAAAAACTTTAGAAAGCAGAATGATTTAAAGAAATCAAAAAATAAACAAACTTTTGTTATATGTATATTATAAAGAAAATATTATTAGTTGCAATAATCAATTTTTTCTTTTTTTTATTTGCCGGCTGTGACAAAATAGATCCTCCTTATATGACAGATTATGAGGGTGGTAATGGGAATGATGAGGATGTGCGAAAGGTGCTATTGGAAGAGTTTACCGGACATAGATGCCCTAACTGTCCTGAAGGTAGCCAAATTGCAAAAGATCTCAGTAATTTTTATGGTGACCAAATGATTGTTATGTCAATTCATTCCGGTTTTTTTTCCGAACCTACTACAAGTCCGTTTGATTATGATTTCAGGACAGAAGAAGGCGAGGCAATTCATGATTTTTTCGGTGTTTCTTCTTATCCGGTAGGCATGATAAACCGGAAATCATTTGATGCCGACCGCTTGATGTCTCCCTCAGCCTGGGGAGAAGCTATTAGCCAAATCATTGATATTGAACCGGATTTGCGTATTGATATATCTTTGAATCTCAATTCAAAAGCAAAACAACTTGAGGTAAATTTTAATGTTCACGCACTGAAAAATCTTGAAAAACAATATTATATCTCTGCTTTTATTACAGAAAATATGATAATCAAACCACAACGCACAAACAATCCTGATTATCCTGATGGTGTGATTGAGAACTATGAGCATAATAATGTGTTGCGTAAAAGTGTTAATAGAACATGGGGCGAACAATTAAATGAAGAGCCAATGTTTCCCGGAGATGTTTTTTCAAAAAGCTATTCTGTTTATTTGGATGATGAGTGGGAAACGGAAAATTGCAATTTGGTCGTTTTTGTATATGATGAAAACAGTCATGAAATTATACAAGTTGAAGAGAAACCAATACTTAATTAGTAATATTTGATAAAATATTTTGTTTTTTTGACAAAAAACATATTGGTGATTGTTTTTTATTTTTTTTCTTTCATTACTTTTTGCATGTTGAACAACTCATCTCTAAGTCGAGCAGCAGTCATAAAGTCTAATTCTTTTGCTGCAATTTCCATTTCTTTTTTAGTTCTCTTTATAGCTTTTTCCAGTTCGTTTTTGCTCATAAATTTAACAACAGGGTCGGCGGCAATATCAATTTTTTCATTTTCAATATAGGTTTTTAATTGTTTTGCTTTCGAATCAGCTACAGATGTTTGTCCGTGTATGGCATCTACAGATTTTTGTATTTGAGCCGGAGTAATGTTGTGTTTTTCATTATAGTTAAGTTGTTTTTCTCTTTTGCGGTTTGTTTCATCAATAGCTGCTTGCATTGAGCGGGTTATTTTTTCTGCATACATTATAACTTTACTGTTAAGGTTTCTTGCTGCTCTTCCCGATGTTTGTATTAGAGAGCGTTCAGACCGGAGAAATCCTTCTTTGTCAGCATCAAGAATAGCTACAAGAGAAACTTCAGGTAAATCAAGTCCTTCTCTCAGCAAATTTACCCCAACAAGCACATCAATATTGCCTAACCTTAAATCTCTTAATATTTCAACACGTTCTACTGTATCTATATCAGAGTGTATATATTTACATTTAATATCAGCTTTAATTAGATATTTTGACAACTCTTCGGTCATTCGTTTTGTTAAAGTTGTTACTAAAACTCTTTCATTTGAAGATACTCTTGAATTTATTTGTTCAAGTAAATCATCTATTTGATTGAGGCTGGATTTAACTTCAATAGGAGGTTCAAGTAATCCGGTTGGTCTTATTATTTGTTCAACAACAACTCCTTCACTCTTTTCGAGTTCATATTCTGCCGGTGTAGCACTGACAAAAATAGCTTGATTTAACATTGATTCGAATTCATCAAACTTAAGTGGTCTGTTGTCAAGTGCAGAAGGTAAGCGAAAACCATGTTCTACAAGAACTTCTTTTCTTGACCTGTCACCACCATACATTGCATGTATTTGTGGTATTGTGACGTGGCTTTCATCAATAACCATAAGATAGTCATCAGGAAAATAATCAAGCAAACAAAAAGGTCTTGCTCCGGGATTGCGATTATCAAAGTAGCGTGAATAATTTTCTACTCCCGAGCAATAACCTAATTCTCGTAACATTTCAAGATCATAATTTACTCTGTCGTCAAGCCTTTTAGCTTCATTATGCGCCCCGACACTCTTAAAGTAATCGGTTCGCTCTACAAGGTCATCTTGTATTTTTCTAATTGCACTATTTATTTGCTCTTTTGAAGTAACAAATATGTTTGCAGGATATATTACGATATCGTTAAAAGTATTAATTCTTTGACCTGAAACAGGGTCAATTGTTTCAAGAGCTTCTATCTCGTCTCCCCAAAACAGAACCCTGTATGCATAGTCGGTATAAGCCGGGAAAATATCAACGGTATCACCTCTGACCCTGAAACTGCCTCTCTGAAAATCTGCATTTGTTCGCTGGTGAAGACTTTGAACAAGCTTGTGTAGTAATTGATTGCGATTTATTACCTGCCCTTGCTTCAATTTAATAGTATTATTGTTAAAATCATCAGGATTTCCAATCCCGTATATGCAAGAAACAGAACTAACAACAATAACATCCCTTCTTCCTGATAGGAGAGAACTGGAAGCACTTAGTCTTAATTTTTCTATTTCATCATTAATTGATAAATCCTTTTCGATATAAGTGTTTGTTGCCGGCAAATAAGCTTCGGGTTGGTAATAATCATAATAAGAGACGAAGTATTCAACAGCGTTATCCGGGAAAAAATATTTAAATTCGCCATAGAGTTGAGCTGCAAGGGTTTTATTATGACTTAAAACCAAAGTTGGTCTTTGAGTTTTTTCTATTATATTGGCTATAGTGAATGTTTTTCCTGAGCCTGTAACACCAAGAAGCGTTTGAAAAGGTATGTTTTTATTGATTCCTTTAACAAGCTGCTCAATAGCTTCCGGTTGATCTCCCGTTGGCTTGAAATCAGATATTAGATTAAAACTCATTTGAAAAAATACTTAGCAGTTTTTAGTTTATAGCCAAAAAAATATGAAAGAATGTTTGTTATAATTACTTTTATAATTATTGCAATACATATCTAACGGATAATCCTGCTCCCATCCGTAAGCCAAAATTGCCTAAAAGATCAATTCTTGGTAATATATCAACAGAAACATTAATTGGAATATTTTCTATTTTGTAATCTATACCAAAAACTCCGTTTGCTCCTACAATCATATAGTTATATACCCAATGTTTTTTATGTTCATCATAAAAACCAACATGAGCACCAAAACCATAATACCAATTTAATCCCTTAACATCAAAAGCAGGAGCATACCATTGATACAGCCCTGTGAGCAATATCCCCCTTCTGTGTGTAGAACCAATAATTTCAAAAGCATTTTCATTTGTTAAAAAATGCTTAAAAGTTATTCCACTTGAAAAACCACCTCTTACTCCTATACCGGATTTGTATTTATGAGACTCTTCAGCAATGGAAATAGTACTACTAAATAAAAATAGAACAAAAACAGTAACTAATATTTTTATCATAACTTTTTAATTTAATTAAAAGTTTGTCATCAAATTATATTCAATTGTTATTTTCCAAATTTAAAAAGCAGTTCTTTTTCTTCTTTGCTTAGACTGTCATATCCGTATTTTGAGATTTTATCAAGAATGCCATCAATTTTTTTCTGTGTTTGAGCTCTTTGTTTATTATACTCTTCATCTGTTAATGGTTTTTCAGCATAAAAAGTAGCTTTCATTTTAGGTTTGCGCTTGAATAAAGATTTTATCCAGTCAAAAAATCTATTTAAAAACGTACCTGAGTCGTATCCGCTTTTTAGTATTAAAACATATAAAAACCCCCATAAAGCACCTCCTAAATGAGCTATATGTCCTCCGGAATTGCCTTTATCTATGCTTATCAAATCAATAATTACAAAGAATATTGCAATATATTTTAATCGTATTCTACCTAAAAGTATTAAAGGTAGCTGGTAATTTGGCGTATATGTTGAAACGGCAATAAATACAGCCATTACAGATGCAGAAGCTCCTATTGCTACTGAGCTTGGAGCCAACTCCTCAAATACAGGGAAGTAATTATAAGAAAGAATAAACAAAAGCCCTCCG
>SL_3KL_010_SEDDRAFT_10004745_pt1 | contig 12257 bp, 8 predicted proteins | sample SodLakKL_010_SED_2_FD_10381 | JGI IMG/M metagenome (IMG submission 10381)
GGTAGTCGTCCTGGGCCAGGTGCCCCGAGACCACCCAGTTGTTGCTCCCCAGATCATCCAGCTCCCGGGTCTCCAGGATCCGGCGCTCCTCCGCCGCGGCGGCGGCGAGGCGGCGGTGGGTGGCGGCGTCGGCCCGGTGCTCCGCCACCACATCCTCCGGGCGGAAGTTGATGGAGCTCCGGTACGCCCGATACAGCCGCAGGATGTCGGTCTCCAGGAGGTGGTCCCCGTCGATGGCCGGGTCCAGCTCCAGCGCCGGGGGGTTCGGGTGGGGGTGAAAGTGCTGGGTTCTGAGCACCGGCTCGGTCCCCACCAGGTGCACGGCGCGGCCCAGGGAGAGCTGGGCCCCCGCATTGCCCAGGAGCCCCTGGTGACGGGAGATCACCACCTCCGGCGTCCAGAAGTCCGGCTCGGTGTCCAGGAGGCGGAACTCCAGGGGGAGGAGGGCCGGGTCGTCGCGGGTGGCGCGGATGTAGGCGTTGATCCCCTCCACGAAGGCCGGGATGATCTCGTGACCCCGGGGGTGGTAGTGGCGCATCTCGGCCTCCATGTCGCCCCGGAAGGCCAGGAGGCGGGCGCCGTGATCCCGGTCCACCTCCCGCTCGCCCAGGAGCTCGGCCACGGTGCCGGTGGCCTGCCGACGCCACATCTCAAGCTGGAAGAGGCGGTCGCGGGCGGCGTTCCACCCCTGGGCGAAGAAGAGATCCCGCTCGGTTCCGGCGTAGATGTGGGGGATCCCCCAGTGGTCGATGAGGATCTCCACCTCGCCGTCCAAGCCGGGAATGGTGAAGGTGCGGGGGTCGGTGGCCCCCGCCACCGGCTGGACCAGGAGAGCCAGGAGAAGGGGGACCATCATGACGAGCACGAGGGGAAGGGTCCGGGCGGAGCGGTGGGCTGGGCGCATTGCGGGGGCCTCCGGGGCGGGGATGTGGGACGCTTCAGCGGAAGAATAGGGTGGACGCTCGGGAGTTCGCACGGGTCGACGGTCCGGAGCTCGCGCGGAGGGACGATAGGGAGCTCGCGTGGAGGGACGATCCCAAGCCCGCACGGGGGAGGGCCACGCCCCCAGAATTGACAGGCAGCCCGACCGACCCCCATTCTGCGGGGATTTACCTCACTCCAGTCGACATTCAAGGTCGCCTCCCCGAGGCAACCTCCCAGTGGAGCTCCGGCATGACCCGAATCCTGACCCTCCTCCCGGCCCTGGCCCTCCTCCTTCTCCTCGTTCCGGCCCACGAGGCCCAGGCGCAGCGGGTGGCACCCCCGGGGAGCTACTGGACCCAGACCCCCGACTACGTGCCCGAGTCGGAGCGCCACCCTCGGTGGTACACGGTGCGTGGCGAGCGGGACGGCCCCTCCATGTTCCCCCGGGTCCGCTACGAGGAGGTGTGCTACGAGCCCACCGAGGTGCTGACCTTCGACTGCTACCACACCCCGGACGTCCACTACTACTGGATGTTCCGGTGGGCCGAGGAGTACAGCCACATCATGGAGGTCCATGAGGTGGGACGCACCTTCGAGGGGCGCCCCATCTACCAGGCCACCATCACCAACCCGGAGACGGGGCACCACACGGAGAAGCCGGCGGCCTACTTCGACGGCACCCGCCACTCCGGCGAGGTCATCTCGTCGGAGACGGTGCTCATGCTCATGCAGCATGTGCTGGAGAACTACGGGTCGGACCCGGAGATCACCGAGATGGTGGACCGCTCGACCCTCTACCTGCGCCCCCACGCGAACCCGGACGGGGCGAACCTCTACCTCCACACGGCGCAGCGGAACCGCTCGTCGGTGCGGCCGGTGGACCAGGACGGCAACGGTCTTCTGGACGCCAACCCGCCGGTGGATCTGGATGGGGACGGGACGGTCCGCCTCATGCGCTGGTATGTGGGCGAGGGGGAGGGGAACGCGGTGATCGATGATCGGGACGAGTCGGGTCGCCTCATGCGCCGGGTCCCCATGGGGCAGGGCGACTGGCGCCTGGAGACGGAAGGCATCGACCATGTGGGCGATGGCCGCTACGGCTCCGACGGGATCGGCGGGCTGGACCTCCACCGGAACTTCCCCGAGAACTGGCGGCCCGGCCCTGGCCTGGATGAGACCGGTCGCGGGTGGACCCAGGTGGGGGCCGGTGAGCACCCCCTCTCGGAGCCGGAGATGTATTCGGTGGTCATGTGGATGCTGACCCACCCCAACATTGCGGTGGTGAACAGCATGGACACCTCGGGGCCCTTCCACCTCCGGGGCCCCTCCACCTCCGGCTCGGAGGAGCGGATGTACCCGGAGGATCTGGACCTCTTCCTCTACTTCGACACCCTGGGAATGAGCATCACCGGGTACCCGGGCTCCGGCGACGTCTACAACGACTTCGTGGGTGGGCGCCCCCTCTTCGGGCACGGCCCCGACTTCGGCTACTGGTACTACGGCGCCATCTGGTACGGGGACGAGCTCTGGAACAACGCCCGCTTCGACGATTTCAACGACGACGGGGTGATGGACGACTGGGACCGGCTCTACTGGGATGACAACTACAACGAGGGCCGGAAGGGGTGGAAGGACTGGGTCGAGGTGGATCACCCCCAGCTCGGCACCGTGGAGGTGGGCGGCTTCCACCCCAAGTTCTTCCTCCAGAACCCTCCCGTGCACCTCATGAGGGAGTGGGCTGAGAAGCAGATGCGCTTCAATCTGGCGCTCATTCAGCACCTCCCCCACCTCACCATCGACGACGTGGTGGTGACCCGGACCGGGGAGGAGGACGGACGGGAGCACTTCGATGTGGAGGTGACCTGGACGAACCGGGGCGGGATCCCCACGGCGCTCCGGCAGGCCGAACTGGTGAAGATCGTTCGGCCCGACCGGGTCGAGCTGGACTTCGACGGTGAGCTCACGCGGGGCGGCCAGGAGGCGGTGATCCGCTTCGGTGAGAGCGGACGCTTCGTGGACGCGGGCCGCACCGACGCCGGGGAAACCCGCTCCATCACCCTGCAGGTTGAGGTGGCCGCCGGGACTTCGGTTGACGGGACGGTCCGCCTCCTCTCGACCCGGGGTGGCGTGGTGAACGCGCCCCTGCGCATTTCTTCGGAAGACCGCTAGAGGAGGCCGCCGTGGCACCCCTGACCGGACGACGGGTCCTGATCTTCGTGGGCCCGGACTATGAGGACATGGAACTCCAGTACCCCAAGTACCGCCTCCGGGAGGCCGGCGCCCGGGTGGTGGTGGCCGGCCAGGAGGCTGGAGAGCTGTACCGGGGGAAGCACGGATACCCCCAGCGTGCCGAGGTGGCGGTTGAGGGTCTCGACACCCGAGACTTCCAGGGGCTGGTAGTGCCGGGCGGGTGGATGCCCGACAAGCTCCGGCGGGATCCGGAGGTGCTGCGCATCACCCGGGAGATCCACTCCGCCGAGAAGTGCGTGGCCTCAATCTGCCACGGCCCCTGGATCAACATTTCGGCGGGCATCGTCCGGGGGCGGAGGTACACGTCCAGCCCGGGAATCACCGACGACCTGAAGAACGCCGGTGCCCTCTGGGTGGATGAGCCCGTGGTGGTGGACGGACACCACGTATCCAGCCGCCGGCCCGACGACCTGCCCGCCTTCATGGAGGCGGTGATCCAGGTCCTGACGCCGTGAACCCCAAAGCCACGCGACCCCGAACCGTCACGTTGAACCCCTGAGCCATACGACGCTGCACCGTCNCGNTGGACCCCAATTTCCACCCCCAATCTCCACCATCGGACTGTGATGATGACCACGAAATCCATTGGACGCTCCGGGCTTCGGCGCCTTCGTGCCCTGGCCCTCCCCGCCGCCGTCGCCGGTGTCCTCGCGTCAGCGGTGGCCGTACCCGGACTTGACGCCCAGCAGGGTCCGCAGGATCTGCGCACCGCCGCGGAGGAGGCGAACTTCGAACGCTTCACCTCCCACCTGGAGATGATGGACTTCCTCCACGAGCTGCGGGCCCGCTCCAACGAGTTCCGCCTGGGGATCTACGGCCACTCCAAGCAGGGGCGGGAACTCCCGTACCTGGTGTTCAGCCGACCGGCGGTGACCCGGGGGTGGGAGGCCGCCGCCCTGGGGAAGCCGGTGGTGGAGCTCCACGCCAATGTGCACGGCGGAGAGCGGGACCTCCGTGAGTCGCTCCTGCAGCTCGTGCGGGACCTGGCAACGCCGGGAACGCCGGAGAACGAGCTCCTGGACCACATGGTCATCATCGTGGCGCCCCAGCTGAACCCCGACGGGTACGAGTTCTCGGAGCGGGGGATCCGCGGGAACGCCTGGGGGATCGACCTCAACCGGGACTACATGAAGCAGGAGCACCCGGAGATCCAGTACTGGGTGCAGAACGTGCTACATGAGTGGAACCCCCACGTCTTCGTGGACGGCCACAACGGCGGCCAGTTCCCCTACCACATCAAGTATCAGTGCCCCGGTCACGCCGACCCGAACCAGGCGCTCACCGCCCTCTGCGATGAGGAGATCTTCCCGCGCATCGATGAGCGGCTGGAGGCGGAAGGGTTCCTCTCCTTCTTCTGGGCCGGAGGGAACGAGGAAGGGTGGCGCGGCGGCCAGACCGATGCCCGGATCTCCCGGAACTACTCGGGCTTCGCCAACACCATCGGGATCCTCTTCGAGTCGCCGGGCTGGCTTGAGACCCACGACGCCGTCCGCTCCGGCTACCTGGCCTACCTGGCGGTGCTGGAGTACGTGCGGGACAACCCGCAGCGGGTCATGGACACGGTGCGGGAGGCGCGGGTCGAGGCGATCCGGTTGGGGAGCGAGCCCACCGGGGACGTGGCTGTGCAGATGACGGTGGAGGCCGAGCCCGATCTGGTGGACTTCTTCATCCGGGGTGAGGATGGGGAGCCCAGGCTGATCACCGACGCGCCCATCCTCAAGCGGCCTGTGGCCACTGAGACGCGGCCGCGCCCCTGGGCCTACATCCTCCCCCGGGATGCCGTGGACGCGGTGGCTCTCCTCCAGCGCCACAACATCACGGTGGAGCGCCTCACGGGACCCATCTCCGTGGAGGTGCAGGCGTACGAGCTGACCGGGATCACCTGGGGGCAGGCCTACAACCACGCCTCCACCAACCAGCTCGAGATCGGTGATGTCCATACGGTGGAGATGGAGTTCCCCGAGGGGACGTACGTGGTTCCCACGGGTCAGATGATGGGACGGATCGCCAGCCACCTGCTGGAGCCCGAGACCAACGACAACCTCATCTACTGGGGTGCCATGGACCGGTGGCTCCCGCTGGCCCAGCTCCACGGGGAAGGGGATGATCCGGTGCTGGTGCCCATCTACAGGCTGATGGCGCCGACCCCGCTCCCAGCGCGGCTGCTGCGGTGAGGACGCGGACCCCGCTTCCNGGCNCGGCGGCTGNGNTGAGGACGCNGACCCCGCTNCCNGCNCGGNNGCTGCGNTNAGGTTGGCCNNNAGGCNTNCGAGCCTCCCCNNGGCGCNGCGGGCCAAGGCCCGGAAGCAGGAAGCCCCCCNACCCCATGGATCGGGGTGGGGGGGCTTCATGTGTTTCAGCGACCGGAGCGTGATCAGTCCTGGGTGGGGATGAGCACCTCGTCCACGATGTGCACGATCCCATTGGACGCCTCATGGTCGGCATCGGAGACCATTACCCCCGCCACCTGCACTGCGCCGCCGGAGGTGGAGACCGGAATGGGGTGCCCGAAGGCCGATTCCACGGAGTCGGTCTGTCCAAGGTCGGAAGCACGCACCTCACCCTGGATTACATGGAAGGCCAGCACGGATTGGAGCGACTCGGTGTCCTGCATGAGCGCCTCCAGCGAACCCTCGGGGAGCGCCTGGAAGGCGTCATCCGTGGGAGCGAAGAGCGTGAAGGGCCCATCCACGGTGAGTGGTGCCGCCAACCCGGAAGCCTCCAAGACCTGGATCAGCACAGTGTGCTCGCCCGTCTCCTCCAGCACGGCGATGAGATGGTCATCACCCATGGGCTCGGGCTGTGGGTCAATCGTCTGGGCGAAGGCCGAAGCGGGGAAGATGAGGGCGAGGAGGAGCAGCAGGGGTGCGACGGACGGAACCTTCATTCGGTAACTCCTGAGGATTCGGGGTTTGTGAATGTGAAACTACTGTTGTAGGGTTGCAAACGAATTGCATTACAAACGTCCTACTGTGTTTACCCCACCTTGCGAAAACGAAATTAGCGCTCATTTCCCATCCGGCATGGCATGATCTTTACCATGTGATCGTGGGAATCACCGTCATGGATGAAATGAAAATCGTCTTCATAATCATTCGGGGTTACAGTTACCTTTTATGAGCTGCAGCGTCCTGTGTTCCGTCCAATGGAATATCGGTTACTCGGTGGGGGTGCCCCCGACCGGGACGTGGCCCCATTCCTGGGAGGGTTGATCGGCGCCCGATCCCTTGGGATCTTCGCAGGGTGGTCTCTTCCCAGAGACCGGCTCCCCTCCGATCCTCACAGCCGGATGCTCTCATGACCCGACGAATCCACCTTCTCACCCTCCTCCTCTTGGTGCTGATCCCGGCCTGTGGAGCACCGGCACCGGCGGCGGATCCACCGGCGCCGGCAGCGGCCCCGACCTCCACAGCGGCGGCGTCTGCGGCCACCATTCTCCCCGAAACGCTCCGGGACCACATCCACTTCCTGGCCTCTGATGAGATGCGGGGACGCGACACGCCCAGCCCGGAGCTGGAAGATGCCGCCCGCTACATCGAAGAGGAGCTCCGTTCGTACGGAATTCGGCCCGCCGGCGACAACGGCAACTTCCAGCAGCGGTGGCCCTTCGAGTCCTTGACGCTGGACCAGGCGGCGAGCCGGGCCGGTGTCGAGGTGGACGGTACGTTCCAGGAGTGGGAGTACGCATACGAGTACTTCGCCATTCCGGGAATGCCCGGGCCGGTGGAGGGTACGCCGGTGTTCGCAGCGAGCCCCATGGCTGCCATCCAGGGCCTCCCCGACGCCACTGCGGGAGCACCGCTCCTGGTGAACCTGCCGGAGGGGCTGGGGCCGGACTTCGGGCTGGCCATTCAGGCCGCCATGCAGGCCCGGGCGGCGGGGGTGGTACTCCTCATGGACGAGGAGGCCGACGCCTCCACCGTGTTCCAGCTGGCGGCTGCGCTGGAGGGCGGTGCAGCGGGCCAGATGCCCATCCCCATCATCGGCCTCCGTCACGACGTGGGCCGGGAGCTGGCGGCCATGGGGGGGGTCGACGCCGAGGAGGAGGGAACGCGGGTCCTGGACGGACTGACAGTTTCATTCCGCTATTCCTTCGATCCGGAGACCCACGATGTGCCCAATGTGGTGGGGGTGCTCCCTGGATCGGATCCGGAGTTATCGCAGGAATACGTCATGATCCTGGCCCACTTCGACCACGTGGGGGTGGGGCCCGCCGATGAGACCGGCGACTCCATATACAGCGGAGCCGATGACAACGCCTCGGGAACCGCGGCTCTCCTTGAGGTGGCCCGGGCAATGACCACTCTCACCCAGGCGCCGGCCCGTTCGGTCATCTTCCTGGCGGTGAGTGGCGAGGAGAAGGGCCTGCTGGGATCCATGTGGTACGCAGACAACCCCACCGTCGACCTGGATCAGGTGGTTGCCGTACTGAACATGGACATGGTCTCACGGAACGCCCCGGACACCGTCCACGCCATCGGCGAGGAATACTCCTCCCTGGGACCGCTCATCCAGGAGATTTCCCGGACCAACCCGGAACTCGGGTTGGTAGTGGCACCGGACCCGGAGCCGGAGGAGCAGGCCTTCCTGCGGAGTGACCACTTCAGCTTCGTCCAGAAGGGGATCCCGGCCCTCATGATCACCACCTGGCTCCACGACGACTACCACCTCCCCTCCGACACCCCGGAGCGCACTGACCCCGACAAGGCCGCCCGGATCACCCAACTGGTCTTCCTCACCGCTCACCGGTTGGCGGAAACCCCGGAGCGGCCCCAGTGGACCGCGGCAGGGCGCCAGCTCCTTCAGCAGATCCAGGCAGCGGGGCAGATGTAGCGCCGACGCACACAGCTGACGCGCACCGCTGAGTCGGTGGGTCTGGGCCACCCCACGGGGTCTCCGGACACCCCTACGCTCTTGTTCGTGGGCGCTGTTGGTGACCGGTGACCCCGTGGCGGTGCCGCTGAGGCCCGGCCTGGCCTACCAACAGCCTCCACGAACAAGGCTGTAGGGGGGCAATCAGATACACCGAGGCCCCCGGGCCAGGGTCGGCAGAACGCCGATCACCGGCTCGGGGGCCTCGCCAACATTGGGCAGGAGGAGACCAGGTCCCCTGTCCCCTCAGCCTGCGGGGGCGATCCGGTAGATCCCGCCCTCGTTCTCGCCGGTGGCCACGTAGATGGCCCCGTCCGGACCCACCCGGACGTCGCGGATCCGACCCAGGTGGCCGTCCACGATGAATTCGGCGTGCGCCACTACCTGATCACGGATGACCAAGCGCACGATGCGCTCCGAACGGAGGCCGCCGGCCAGGAGGTTCCCGTCCCACATCTCAGTGAACGTTCCGGGCTCTACCACCGCCAACCCGGACGGAGCCAGCGTGGGCAGGAACTCGAAGACAGGATCTACAATCCCTTCAGCTCGCCGTGCATCGCCGAAGGGCTCCTGGGTGCGATAGTCCTGGCCAAGCCCCACATCCGGCCAGCCGTGGTTCCGGCCGGGCAGGATCAGCGCCAACTCATCGCCACCCCGGGGCCCATGGTCCGTGACCCAAACGTCCCCGGTCTCCGGATGCCGTACGATCCCCTGGATGTTCCGATGCCCGTATGAGTAGATCTCCGGAGCGTAATCGGCATGACCAACGAAGGGATTGTTTTCGGGAACGGTCCCGTCATCGTTCAGCCGAACCAGGCTCCCGGAGTGGTCCAGGGGGTTCTGGGCCCGGGCGGGCTCGGCCCCCCGGTCGCCGATGGACATGAGAAGGGTGCCGTCAGGGAGGAAGAGGATTCGGCTCCCGTAGTGACGCCCGGGAGAGGTATGCTCGTTGGACTCGAAGAGCTCCTCGAAGTCCACAAGCTCGTGCCCATCCAGACGGGCTCGGGCCAACGCCGGGACCGTTCCCTCTTCCGGGTCGCCCTTGGAATAGGTCATGTAGATCCACCCGTTGCTCTCGTACTCCGGGTGGAGGACGATGTCCAGCATCCCGCCCTGATTCATCGCCACCACATCCGGCGCACCCACCACCTCGGTGGCAACGCCCCCGGAGATGCGCTGGATACGGCCCGGTCGCTCCGTCACCAGAAGGTCGCCCCCAGGAAGGAATGCGATGGCCCAGGGCTGAACCAGCCCATCGGCGACACGGGTGATGGTTATGGGTTGATACTCGGTGCCCACCCGCTCATGAACCACCTCCTGAGCCAGGAGATGGGGGGCGGGAGCGGCCACGACCACCGAGGCGGCCATCACTCCGGCCGCCACCGCGCTACCTATTAATCTTCCAATCATCCATCCTCCTTCGTTCTTTTTGGGGGGTGCCGCTGTCTCATGGGGGTGCGTCGACTGATGGGGGTGCGTCGACTGACCCGGGGAAGCTGACCTCCCACCGGCGGCGCACGGAGTTCCGGTAGTCGCTGTCGCCAGCCTGCGGCGGTACGCGCCCATCCGTGTTCCGTACCGGCCTCGAGCCCCAGCGGTTCCGGTCCGCACGGCGCACCGTCCGCTCCGTGGCGCGTCCCACCACCCTCCCGCTCGCCCCGCGCACCACCGGATCCACCGCCCTCCCGACCGCCCTGCGCACCAAAGAAACCGCCGCCCGCCACCTCGCCCCGGTCCCACCCGTAGCATATTGTGGTATTGTCGGACCAAGAGGCCGACAGGGACCCGCCCATAACCTCCTGCGGCTTCCTTGCCATCACCTCCTCCATTCCCTCGCCGCCGGGAGAAGATGCCCATGACCCCGCCGCCACCAGGACCCACGGAACTGATCCCCCAGACCTTCCACGCCCTGATCCTGGCCGACCTGGGGCTCCCGGACGGGACTCCCGCTACCGGGGAAGAGTCTGGGGACGCGCCAGCCGGGGACGCGCCACCGGAGGCGCGGGGAGGGCCAGGCTCCACTCCTATGGCGGTGGACCGTGACGATCTGGAGGAGGTCATGGCCACCCTCTCGCCCAGGATCCGCCTCACTCCCGGACCGGACCTCCCCGTTGTGGAGATCCAGCTCCGATCCATGGACGACCTCCACCCCGACGCACTCCTCACACGACTCCCCCTCTTCGCCGCCCTGGAGCAACTGGCCGAGGGGCGCGGGAGAGAGACAGGAGGGGGCGGCGGGCCCGTTGGATCGGGTGGGAGATCCGGTACGGGGTCCGGCGGCGCCGACGACAGGAGCGGGCCAGGAAGCCCCGGTGGCCCGGGCTCCGGTGGCTCGGCGGCTGACCCGGGCGGCGGCGCCGGTAATGGCCTCTTGGACCAGGTGCTGGCCCAGACGCCGGGTCCCGAGGCCCCTCGCGCCGGTCCCACCCCCGGCAGTGGCGCCGGTGGGAGCAGGGCGACCGGTGGCGCGGGTAGGAACGGGCAGGTGGACGGCACGCCCGGAGACATGGCGGAGTTCCTCCGCCGGATCACCCTTCCCCACACGGTGCCGGAGCCGGGCCGGGAAGAGGAGGCGAAGCGGGAGGTCCTCCACCGGATGCGGGTGGACCACCTCCGGGCCATCCTCCACCACGCCCGCTTCCAGCAGGTGGAGTCGGTGTGGCGTGGGCTGGAATTCCTGGTCCGCCGCCTCGATACCGGGCCCGATCTGAAGGTCTGGGTCCTCCACCTTCCCGGTCCGCAGGCGGTGGAGTTGGCCGGGACAGGGGAGCTGGGACCGCTCCTCGAGCGGGCTCGAAGGGCCGCCGGTCTCGACTCACCTTGGTCGGCGGTGCTCTTCCACCACGCCTTCGGGGCTCGCGCCGGCGATCTGGAGGCGCTGGCCGGATTGGCCCGAATCGGAGAGGAACGGCAGACGGCCTTCCTGGCGGAGGTAACCCCCGAGCTCCTCTCGGTGGCGGAGGATCCGGAGCTGGCCACCCGCTGGGAAGCGGTACGCCGTCACGGGGGAGCCGGGCGTCTCGGACTCCTCCTCCCGCGCTTCCTTTTGCGGGCCCCCTACGGAGCCGAGGAGAGCCCATGTGAGCGTCTGGATTTCGAAGAACTCCAGCCTGGTGAGGGGCCGGATCCAGGGATGCTCCTCTGGGGGCACCCGGGGTTCGCCGCCCTCCTCCTTCTGGGGCGCACCTTCCGGGCACGCCACGGGGAAGGCCCGCGCCCCATCCCCACAGGGGTGGATGGTCTCTCGCCCATCCTCCACCAGGGCGCCGGGGGCGCGGCGCTGGTTCCCCCGGCAGAACTCATGCTGGGTGGCGTCGAGGTTCAGCAACTGGCTGAGGTGGGGCTCATCCCCCTGGTGGCCCGCGCCGGCGACCCCACCCTCCGCTTCCCGGTGGTGCCCTCGGTGGCAGCAACGGGCGAGCGGCTCCAGGTTCGGGGCCTGTGATTGGGGGTGGCCATGAGCGGAGGTGAGGCGAGGTTCAGGGAGCTCCAGGAGGGCGGAAGCCTGCTTCTGGTGGATGGTAGCCGGGTGCGTAGCCCCGATCCCGAGCTGTTCCGCGAAGAAGGATGGCGCCAGCGGGAGACCGCGATAACGCCCCTCCCCGGCCGGGATGGTGGAGCGGCGTTGGCGGTGGACGCCGGCCGTAAGGGCGAGAGCTGGGTTCTGCGCCGCCACGGACGCAGGGGGTTCCTCTCCAGCTTCCTGGGAGACCGCCGACCGTGGCGGGGACCGGAGCGAACCACTCCCTTTCGGGAGTTCCGGCTACTGGCGTGGATGGCGGATGAGGGGCTCCCGGTCCCGGCCCCGGTGGGGGCCCTGGTCCACCCGGAGGGCGCCTTCTACCACGGCGCTATCCTCACCGTCCGGGTGCCGGGGCAGCCGCTGTCGGAGTTCCTCCGGGAGAATCGCCCCAACCCCCGGAGCTGGGGGGTCTTGGGGCGGACCCTTCAGCGCTTCCACCAGCGCGGCATCTGGCACCCCGACCTCTCTGTGGGCCATATCCTGGTGGATGGTAACCGGATCTGGCTGGTGGACTTCGAAGGGGCCCGGGAGCGGAAGCCCGGTGGCTGGGCCATCCGGCACCTGGGCCGGATCCGCCGCGCCGCCGTGGACGAGCTGGGGAAGGACCGCTGGATGGAGCCGTCCTGGCAGGCGTGCTGGCAGGCGCTCCTGAAGGAGTACCGGGCCGGACAGGGGAAGACGAGCTGAA
>SL_3KL_010_SEDDRAFT_10004746_pt1 | contig 12255 bp, 14 predicted proteins | sample SodLakKL_010_SED_2_FD_10381 | JGI IMG/M metagenome (IMG submission 10381)
TTCTTGGCAATAACAACACCTCCAGTAGATACTATATACTACGCTGAAAATAGTGTCAATAACCCCGTCCCCCTGGCACTAATGAAAAAGGCGGGGCTGCAGCCCCGCCAAGAGGTGGATTGAAAAATTATGGATAACATCATTTATTTATTATTTTCAGCAGCAGGTAATAGGTGATTAATCCGGCTAAAAAGCCAACAGCCATGTTAAAAATAACAGAAAGCAGTATTGTAATAGCAAGAGGAGCTATTTCCCAGTTCCGGTTAACATCCCGGACAAACTTTATCAATTCGAGGCCAATTAAGATAAGCATTGCCCCGATAATCGCTTCCGGGAAATAGGCAAAGATTAAGGCCACCTGGGAGGCCAAAAAAAGGCCGCATAATATTTCAACAGTGCCGATGGCAATATTTGCGCCGCCGGTTCTTGCCCCAAAGTAATACTTGGCGGCCAACCCCCCTGCACCATGGCATATGGGCATGCCGCCTAAAAATGGCAGGCTTAAGTTTGTTAGGCCGATACTAAGGGATAGTTTTCTGGGTTCTACCCTATGACCGGGCCAGTAAGAACTAATTAGCGATGAGGTTGATAAAACGGCATTGGTTGCTGTCAGGGGGATCTGGGCAAATCCTGCCAGGAGCATTACTGTCCAAAGCTCTCCAGGATCAAAAACTGTTATCTTCGGCATCGTAAAGCTGATTACCGCAGTCTGATCGGGTAAGCCCTGGTAAAAAGCAATTGGTATACCCATGATTATTAATAGCAGGATTCCCGGCACGTAGCGGTTATTTTTCAGTAAGAGAGCTATGACTACAGCCAGGCTGCCCAGCAGCCACCAGCTTGATAACAGGTTAAAAGCCTGCATGGCCAGCATAACACCGAGCGCGACCTGGATACCCCTTACCACCGGTTTTGGTGTATAGTGAGCTATTCTTCCAATTAAACCGGTTAAGGATAAAACTATCCATACCACTCCCATTGCAAAACCGGAAGCATAAACCATGGAAGGAGTCCAAGCCTGGGCAATGGCCACTACAGCTAAAACTTTCATAGGCTCTATGGGAACAGGTAGTTTAAAGACAAACCCGGTAATGATGCTGATCAACCCAACTGTAACTAGCAGGGAAGCAGGGTTAAGCCCACAAACTATTATATAGCCAGCCATCAAGGGGATCAGGGTTCCGAAGTCACCCATGGCTCCCAAATTCTTTCAGGTCAATTCTGATATTTTTCGTGATGGCACTTTGCATTCTAGTAAATCATCCGCCCTTCGACGTACAGGCGTGTTTTTTCCTGATCAGGTGCGGTAAATATTTTTTCTGTCGGGCCTATTTCAATTATCCTGCCCCTATCGAGAAAGATTACCTCATCGGCAATGCGGCGAGCCTGGAAAACATTGTGAGTAACTATTACAACAGTGATCTTTTTATCTCGATTCATCTGGCGAATCATATTTTCGATCATTTCAATGTTTCCGGGATCAAGGTTTGCTGTCGGTTCATCTAACAACAAAAGTTCCGGATCAAAAGCGACAGCCCTGGCAATAGCAACTCTCTGGGCTTCACCACCGGAGAGTGTGTCGGCGCGGCGGTGAGCCAGATGTTTTAGGCCAACCTGCTCAAGAAGGAGGTTGACCTTGCTTTCTATCTCTTCACGACTGAAATTACGGGCTTTAAGACCATAGGAAACGTTATTGAAAACACTGTCACGAAAAAGCAGGGTTCTTTGAAATACCAGGGCCATTTTACGCTGTATTTTAAGCTTATCCCGGCCGTTTTCTGGCAGAGGCTGACCCTGGAATAGGTATTCACCGACTGAAGGAGGGGTCAGCAGGTTAATGATTCTTAGCAATGTGCTTTTTCCGGCTCCGCTTGGGCCGATTAGTCCGTAAATCTTTCCAGCATATAAGGCCATAGAATCTATGCTAAGCACTTCCTGGTCATAATTCTTTTTAATACCTTTTAAGGTTACTATGGTTTTATATTGACTAATTGCTGCGCCCCCCTTTCTGGAGATTGTATAAGAAAGAGTTAATAAAGAAGGAAAGGATGAGCAGGATCAGACCCAGTCCGATCGCCAGTTCAAAATTTCCTCGCCTGGTTTCAAGAACAATGGCAGTTGTCATAACCCTGGTTTGTCCGGCAATATTACCGCCAACGATCATCACCGCTCCAACCTCAGCTATAATCCGTCCAAAGCCGGTTATGATAGCGCCAAGGATTGCTATACGCGATTCTTTAATCACTGTCCAGGTAATCAGGCTGGCTCCGGCACCAAGTGAACGGGCTGTTTCAACGACCTCCTTGCCCCGGGAGCGAACTCCGACCATGGTCAAACCGGCGATAATCGGAGTGGCCAGGGTAACCTGGGCTATAATCATGGCCGTGGGTGTGTAGATCAAACCCAATATCCCGAAAGGGCCCATTCTGGATAGCAGCAAATATATTAGAAGCCCTGCTACTACCGGCGGGGTGCCCATCAGGGTAAAAATTAATTTGCTGGCCAGGCGGGTATTTTTTTCTGATTTTGAGCCCAGCAGGGCACCCAGCGGCACCCCGAGCAGGGTGCCGATAATAATTGACAAACCGGATATGCGCAGCGACAGAAAGACAATATGCAGCAGATCTTTATCCAGGGAGATAATAAGCCGAAATGCTTCCAGTACTCCTTCAACAAGTTGAGACAAATAAAAACCTCCGCTTATGCCTTTTTTTTCAGTCTATATTAATATCGATAAAAAATAGCTTTGTTCCGTTAATTTTATAAGCTTCAATTAATTCCCGCCCGGTGTCCGATATTAAAAAGTTTATGTATTCCATGGCATAATTATATTTAACATGAGGATGTATTGACGGATTAACAGCCATGATGCCGTAATAATTATAAAGAGCAGGGTCTCCTTCGTATAAAACTTTAAGCTCAAGGTTTGTTTTGGTTGCTTCATAAGTGCCCCTGTCGGTCAGGGTGTAACCCAGTACTTCATTTGTAAAACGCAGAGTATCGCCCATGCCCTGCCCGATCGAATAATACCAGTCCCGGCCTTTAGTTTCAATTTCTGCTTCAGTCCAAAGACTCTTTTCCATTCTGTGAGTGCCGGAGTCGTCTCCGCGGGACACAAACTTGCTGCCCGAACCGGCAATCATCGTGTAAGCTCCTGTTATCGAATTGGCGGCGCGGATACCGGCCGGGTCATACGCCGGTCCGACAATAATAAAATCGTTGTACATTAAGTCGTAACGATCGGTAAAATAGCCTTCTTCTACCAGTTCAAGTTCAGCCTTACGGTCATGAACCAGCAGCACATCAGCATCACCCCGCCGTCCTGATTCCAGCGCCGCCCCAGTTCCCAGAGAAATAACCCGGACTGCAATTCCTGTTTCTTCGGTGAATACCGGGTTTATAAAGTCAAGCAGCCCCGAATCATAGGTGCTGGTAGTTGTAGCCAGGTGAATATATTTCTCCTGACCAGGTTGAGCTTGCCCGGAGCCTTCATCTATACTGCTGCACCCGGTCGGCATTACGAGCATTAATGCTGTAAATAGAAATGAAAAAATTTTAACCTGGCATTTGCTATTTCTGCTTTTCATCTTATATGTCACCATTCAGTAAATGTAATCGCAATAATAAAAAATCGCAATTTCCCCATTGGAAAATGCGATAATCTCTATCACTTATCGAGCCTTCTTTCCGCAATGGGAGGCGCAGCCGTTTCCAGCCGGACCCTATCGTCCATTTCTCATAGTGATAGCTAAATCACCTTAGATGAAAATGGATCGAAGGAAATATATATTCAATTGTGTTTCCATGTGCATTTTATAACATGCTGTTTTCCCTGTCAAGAAAAAAATGATCTGATGTGTTTAGTCTGGCAGGTATAATAATTATCGATATGGTTTAATATCATAAACTGCAGTATACTGAATAAGGGGGTGTTTGAATGGGCAACCGAGATCGAGTTCCCGAAGTGTTTAAAGCTCTGGAACCTCATATTTCAAAAATCCTTAATGACGAGGAACTCTCAGTCATGCCGGTCAATATTCTCTGTCGGACCCTTACTCCTGAAGAAGCTCTCGGTAACCCGGCAAGGGATGATTTTCCCCTGCAGAAAGGCAAAGAGAAGTTGATGCAGGCGGAAATTGGCAGTAATAAGGGCCAGGCTTTTACTGACCGCCCGGGTAATTTCGATGCTACACTGGAAGAGATACTTAAGCTTACCCCGGACAATAATTTCAACCGGGCGGCAATCATCGCCGCTTTAAATGCTGTGCTGCGCGGCGGCAATATAGTTGAAAGGACAATTCACTGTAAAGATGATGGTCCCGGGTTATGCAGCAGTGAACTTGTAGAAGAAATAAGTAGCAGCTACGGCAAACCTAAAATTACCATGGTCGGTTTACAACCTGCCATGGCGGAAGCGCTTTCTGCTAATTTCACATTGCGGATAGTAGATCTGGATCAGCAAAACAACGGCAAAAGGTTTAACGATACCGTAGTAGAAACAGGAGCATACCAGGTTAGTGAACTGGAAGAGTGGTCTGATTTGTTTCTGGTTACCGGCAGCACTATTGTAAACGGGACAATCGATCAGTTCCTCCACCTGGAGACACCGGTTATATTTTTCGGAACTACTATAGCAGGTCCCGCTAAATTGCTCGGTTTAAAGCACTTCTGCCCCAGGGGCACCTGAATGACAGGAACACGCTGAAGGTAAAATAAAGTTGATGAGAAAATTCGAATAGGCGCTTGTAGAACTGCAGGTATTCCGGGCATTATGACTTCGCTTCTTTCGAGTACTTTTTAATTATGATGCAACGAAGCGTTTTGGAGTACTTTTTTTCTGATGCAATTCGCTTAATTGACAAAGGCAGGTGTGCATGTTAAAATCTGCAATAGATTTAATACCGCACGAAGATGGTCCAAATGCCCCGCATAGCTTGGGCTACCTGATTCGGCGAGTCCTTACGGGGGGTTTGTTTATGTACGCAATCATTGAGACAGGCGGAAAGCAGTACCGTGCAGAAAAAGGGAAGACAATCCGCGTGGAAAAGCTTTCTGCAGAAAAAGGCGACAAGGTTAAGTTTGATCGGGTTTTAATGTTAAACAATGGCAAAGAAACGCAGGTAGGCAAGCCATACCTCGATAACTGCAAAGTTGAAGGTAAAGTTGTCGGCCTGGGGCGAAGCAAAAAAATTACTGTATTTAAGTTTAAGAGGAAGAAAAATTACCGCCGTAAACAGGGCCACAGGCAGCCGTATACGGATGTTTTAATTGATAAGGTCAGTGGTTAATTTTTTTACCGCTTGAAAAATATTTATTATATCGCAAACAGAAATGAAAGAGAGGTGTCATAAATGGCTCATAAAAAAGGTGTAGGCAGTTCCCGTAACGGTAGAGATAGTAATGCTAAACGACTTGGTGTTAAGCGTTACGGAGGGCAGCTGGTCAAAGCAGGCAGCATTATTATTCGGCAAAGGGGAACCCGCTTTCATCCGGGAATAAATGTTGGTAAAGGCAGCGATGATACCTTATTTGCCAAAGCTGACGGACGGGTTGTTTTTGAACATAACAGCCGTGCCAAAAAGCAGGTTAGTGTTTATCCGGAAGAAGCAGCAGTAAATTAGTCTTTATCAGGCCCGGGGCAATTGACCCGGGCTTTTGTTTATATTCTCTTTTAATCAGGATATTGCTGCAGGTGATCGTGGACTAATGTTCGTAGATGAATTAGAGCTTTTGGCACGCGGAGGCCGTGGAGGCAACGGTGTTGTTTCGTTCCGTCGGGAAAAGTATGTGCCCAAAGGCGGCCCGGATGGCGGTGACGGCGGAGACGGCGGATCCGTTTACCTGTGGGCTGATCCTTCCAAACACAGTTTTCTTGATCTGCGCTATCGACGCTTGGTAAAAGCGTCCGATGGCAGCCATGGTCGGGGCAAAGACCGCCATGGGGCTGCCGGCGCAGATTTGCTTGTTCCCGTTCCCCTGGGAACGGTAGTTCGCGATGAAAAGAAAAATGTCCTTGCCGATTTGACAGCTTCCGGCCAAAAAGTTTTGGTAGCTGCGGGCGGACGTGGCGGCAAGGGAAATGCCCGTTTTGCTACGTCCCGCAGACGGGTTCCCCGTTTGGCTGAAAAAGGTCTCCCCGGCGATGAACAAAAAATATTTCTGGAACTTAAAATAATGGCCCAGGTAGGACTGGTTGGTTTCCCCAATGCCGGCAAATCAACCCTGCTGGGACGTATTACAGAGGCCAGGCCTAAAATAGCTTCTTACCCCTTTACTACGGTTACTCCCAACCTGGGTGTGGTCAAAGTTGGCAGTACAGGCAGCTTTATAGTTGCCGATCTGCCTGGTCTGATAGAAGGCGCTCATGAAGGGGCAGGACTGGGTCACCGTTTTTTGCGCCATGTGGAAAGAAATCTTCTTTTGCTTTTCTTAATTGATTTGTCTCCTGATGCCCAGCCTGATCCTGCAGAAGCATACCAGATGCTTAAGGATGAGTTATCAATTTACAGCGCCAGGTTGGCCAAGTATCCTCGTGTAGTAGTCGGCAGTAAAATTGACATAACCGGAGCATCTGAACGACTCGATCTTCTCCGAAAAGCTGTCCAGGATGCCGATGGCGAAGAAACAGCAATATTTGCCATATCAGCGGTGACAGGCCAGGGGATTGAAGAATTGATTCGTTATTTATATGAAAGGGTAACAATCCTATCTGAACAAAGGGTAGAAACAGAATTAGAAGAGGTTGTAAGAACAGGGCAAGCTGATCAACTGCCTTTAAAAATAGAAAAAGATGGCGATGTTTATTATGTCAGTGGAACTGCTATAGAAAATATGGCAGCCCGGACTGATTTTGATAATGAAGAGGCGCTGCTTCGTTTCCAGAACTACTGTCGGCGCAGTGGCCTCGATAAAGAGCTAAAAAAAATGGGCATAAAAGAAGGTGAAACAGTCCGAATTGGAGAGGAAGAATTTGTCTTTTACGAATAAGTTTTGCAAAGGAGATCACAGTGTTTTTCTTAAACGAGCAATCAAGTAAAACCGGAAGCTTGAATATTGGTTTGATGGGAGGAACATTTGATCCAATTCACATGGGTCACCTGGTTACAGCTGAAGAAGCGAGGCAGCAGTTTAATCTTGATTACGTTGTATTTGTTCCGACTGGTATCCCTCCCCATAAAGATGAAGAAACGATATCGCTTCCTGAACACCGTTATCTTATGACTTCCCTGGCGGTGATGTCCAACCCCTCATTTTTTGTCTCCAGGTTCGAGATAGATAAGGAAGCGCCGACTTACACCATTGATACAGTCAGGCACTTTGCCTGTGGCCAGGGGGCGGGTTTGGAAGTGTTTTTCATAACCGGGGCTGACGCAATATTGGAAATATTTACCTGGAAAGATTACGAAGAGCTTCTGCGCCTCTGCACTTTCATTGCAGTTTCCAGGCCCGGATATTCACTGGACCGTTTTTATGAAAGCCTTGAACGTAGTTGCCCTGAAATGAAGCATAAAGTGCACCTGCTCGAAATACCGGCCCTGGCTGTTTCATCAACTTTTATCAGGGAAAGAGTCACCCTTAGTAAAACTATAAAATATTTAACTCCCGAGCCGGTGGAACAATATATCAGGAAACATGGTTTATATCGAACCAGTTCTTAAACAGGTTTTAATAACTTAAAAATAAGTTATAATATAAGCGGAGGTGGAAGGTTAAATGCAAAAAACTTTATACGTGGGGAATATTCCCTGGAGCACCAAGGAAGACGATCTGCAGCAGTTTTTTTCTCAGTATGGCGAAGTATTGGAATGTCGGATTATCACTGAACGGTCAACAGGGCGTTCCCGCGGCTATGGTTTTGTTGAAGTAGACGAAGCTAACATGGAAGCGATTATGGAGCAAACCAACGGAGCCGAATTGGAAGGGCGAAAGCTTGTTGTTAATGAAGCAAAACCGCGAGAGCAGTAATACATGAATTATTCTTACTTAATGAAAGAGATGCTTGATGACGAATTATACAGGCATAGCCGGTATACAGCTGAAGCAGCGGTTTCTTTAGCTGAACATTACGGCGTCGATTCTGAAAAAGCATACCTGGCCGGAATCGTTCACGATTACGGCAAATGTTATGCGAAGCAGGAATTGATTAACAAGGCAGAAGAGCTGGGGTTATCCTTAGACAGAATCACGTGGAAACAGGAAAAACTGCTTCATGCTCCGGTGGGCGCGGCTTTGCTTAAGAAAGAGCATAAGATAAGTGACCCGGAGTTGTTAAATGCCATAGCATATCATACCACCGGTCGAAAAGGTATGAGCTTGTTTGAAAAAATTATTTACCTGGCTGATAAAATTGAAAAAAGCCGGCAGTTTGAGGGATTGGAAAAAATCAGGAAGATTGCTTACACCAATCTCGATCAAGCCCTTCTGGCCGTCGTAGATTTAGCGATTGCTTCTGTTATGGCCAGGGGATTACTGCTTCATCCAAGGTCTGTTGTTTTCCGCAATAGTCTTTTGGAAGTATTAGGAGAAAAGGAGTATAATTAAATTAGCGGAGGTGATGTTATTTGGCAAATGAATCGGCCAAAAGCACCAGGGAATTGGCCTTATATGCCGCGCAGCTGGCGTTAGATAAAAAAGGGCATGATCTCCATCTGCTTGAAGTCGGCAAGGTGTCTATTATTGCCGATTATTTTTTACTTATAACCGGGATATCTTCAATCCAGGTTCACGCAATTTGCGATCATCTGGTTGAAACCTTTAAAAAAGAAGGCTATTATGCCCTGCGAATTGAAGGCTATCGTGAAGGTTGGTGGGTTATTATAGATTACGGCGGCCTGGTTATCCACATTTTTCTGCCTGAAGCGCGGGTTTTCTATGACCTGGAGCGGCTTTGGTCTGAGGCCCCGCGGGTTTATCTTGATGAACCGGGAGATAGCCCTACATCTTTATCTGATTAACCGGGATTAAGTATAAAACAGGGGGCCGTATTTATGGATACGAAAGCATTACACCAGGTGATTATGGATGCTGCTTTAATTAAAAAAAATCCGGCAGGAGAGGAATACAGTTCTTTGTCACTGCCTGTCTCAAAAGAAATAGCCAGGAACCATGATATTAGCAGGCAAGTGGTTGAAATTGCGGCCCTGGAAGCCAATGTTATACCCGAGCGCTATCAGCGCAACATCGGTACCGTAGGCATCGAGGGTCAGATAAAGCTTCTCAAGTCGAATGTCGGAATCGTAGGTGCCGGTGGCCTGGGCGGTTTTGTCCTTGAACTTTTGGCCCGTATGGGTGTCGGCAGGTTAGTTGTTGTAGATGATGATGTTTTTACTGATAGCAATTTAAACCGGCAGTTGATAGCGCATGAGAAAAATCTTGATCGGCCTAAGGCAGATGCGGCTGTAAAAAGGATATCTGAGATTAATGGAGCTGTGACGGTAAAAGCATTTTACAGGCGTGGCGATGCTTCAAACCTGCCAAAGATTTTTGAAGGATGCGATCTTCTCTTAGATTGTCTGGATAATCTCTCCTCGCGATTTGAATTGCAAAAAGTCAGCAGAGAGCTTGGTGTTATTATGGTTCACGGAGCTATTGCCGGTTTTTTGGGTCAACTGGCTGTGATCAGACCGGAATATCCGATCCTGGAGATGGTTTACGGTTCTGAGCATGAAGGTATGGCTGATAAAGGTGCAGAGGTGCAGCTCGGTAATCCGGCAACGACGCCGGCGATGCTTGCTTCCTGGCAGGCAAATGAATCAATCAAGATCCTGGCTGAGCTTGAAGGGGTGCTTCCGAAAGATAAAATGTTGATAATTGATATGCAATCAGGTGAATCATACAGAATAGAGGTGACTGCCGGCTAAAATATTTTGCAATTGCAACCCGTTAAAGATACCGATTTGGGTTATTTGTGTTTCGGTTTCTTGCTCCTTTCAATACTACTAATAGGGAGTTGAGGGCAATGCCAATTGGGAAACTTATGGAGCGGCAGAAGGAAACCCTTGTACAAGAAGCTTTGAAGGGAAAGCATCGTGATTTAGCTGGTTGGTGGAATTATCTTGCTATAACCCTGGCCGTCGGTACAGCGCTTTACCATATATATACCGCATATTTTGGAGCGCCGTTCGCGCTTCTTTTCCGAAACATCCACTGGATGCTTATAGCAAGCCTTATATTTATCTATTTTCCTGCTCTAAAAAAATCACCCCGCGACAAACCCACAGTGCTTGATATAGGTTGTGTTCTGATCAGCATTGCTCTCGGGATGTATGTTATTCTAAATTACACGGCCATTGCAGGCCGCGCAGGATCGCCGGTTACAGCTGATATCGTATTGGGAGCTGTCCTGGTATTAATAGTTATGGAAGCCGGCCGGCGCACAGTCGGGTGGCCGATTGTTGTCATTGCTATTTTATTCCTCTGTTACGCTTATTACGGCCAGGCGATGCCGGGATTGCTTTTGCACCGCGGTTACTCCATTGCCCGCATTTTCCCATTTCTATATCTGACCGATGCCGGAATTTTTGGTATACCGCTTGGTGTTTCTTCCCGTTTTATTCTCTTATTTGTCATTTTCGGCGCATTTTTAGAAAAGGCAGGCGCCGGTATATTTTTTCGTGATCTTTCTCTGGCCCTGACCGGCAGGTACGTAGGCGGGCCGGGTAAAGCAGCCATTTTATTTAGCGGTTTTATCGGATCGATTACCGGCAGTTCTACGGCAAACGTTGTGACTACAGGGACCTTTACCATCCCTCTGATGAAAAAGTTGGGCTATTCGCCTGAATTTGCCGGTGGTGTTGAGGCGGATGCTTCAACCGGCGGTCAGATTTTGCCGCCGGTAATGGGCGCTGCCGCTTTCGTCATGGCTGAATACATTGGTGTACCCTATGTTACGGTTATGGTAGCGGCAATAGTTCCTGCCTTTCTATACTTTATTACCTCATTCTTTATGGTTCATTATCGTGCCTTGAGGGACAACTTGCTGCCTGTGCCGAAAGCAGATCTGCCCAGGCTGTCTACAGTATTAAAAGATGGGTTTTATTATTTTACTCCTCTTATCATCCTTATTGTTCTGCTTGTTATGCGATTTTCACCTTCACGTGCCGTTTTTTGGGCCTTGCTATCGACAATTGCTTTAAGCTGGATCAAAACCGATACCCGAATGGGACCGAAAGAAATAATTGAAGCTCTCCACTCCGGGGTCCTGAAGGCCCTTGAGGTTGTAGCCGCCTGTGCTGTTGCCGGGATTATAATTGGAATGGTTACCATGACCGGCCTTGGTTTAAAATTTTCCACTCTGATCGAACTCCTGGCGGGTGGCAACCTGATGGCCGGCCTTTTTTATACCCTGGTTGCTTCCCTTATTCTAGGCATGGGTGTGCCTACCACAGCCAAGTATATTATCCTGGCCACCCTTGTAGCTCCGGCATTAGTGGCCCTGGGGGCGCCCCTGCTTGCTGCTCACCTGTTTATATTATATTTCGGAACCGATGCCGACATTACCCCGCCGGTAGGCCTGGCTGCTTATGCGGCTGCCGGCCTGGCAGGAGCACACCCCATGAAAACAGCGATTGAAGCATTCAAGATGGGTATTACCGCTTATATTGTCCCTTTTGCTTTTATTCTCGGTCCAGCCTTGCTTTTGCAGGGGCCTCTCTATGAAATTTTCCTGGCCTGCGCTACTGCCCTGCTGGCCTGTGCCGGTTTGGGTGCGGCAATGCAAGGTTTTTTCGTGCGCAGGATGCCATTATGGCACAGAGGTCTGCTTCTAATCGGTTCGGTGATGCTTATGGAAACCAGCATGCTGGGTGATTTAATTGGATTTTTACTAGTTGGCGGCATCTTTTTTATAGAATATCTGGCCGAAAAGGTTGTAAAGAAAAAAATGGCTGCGTAATAGTTAGCAAATATTTATAAGGAAGGTTTTATGAAACGGCAGAAGTGTAATATCTTGTATGCCTATTGACAAGGGTAAACCACGTGCATATAATGTTAAATGTACTCGAGGTGCTATAAAGTTATTTGATGAAGGGAAGCAGTAAGCAGGGATGCTTAAACAGAGAGCCGGGGGATGGTGTAAACCGGCAGGCAAAGCTGCTGAACTCGTCCCGGAGAAGCTGCGGTGAAAAGACAAGCCGCAGCCGTCAAACCGGCGTTAACGGTATAAAGCGGGCAGCATAACGGGGGGCTGTGGCGCAGTGGGAGCGCGCTTCCTTGGCATGGAAGAGGCCGCGGGTTCAACTCCCGCCAGCTCCACCA
>SL_3KL_010_SEDDRAFT_10004747_pt1 | contig 12255 bp, 14 predicted proteins | sample SodLakKL_010_SED_2_FD_10381 | JGI IMG/M metagenome (IMG submission 10381)
CGAACTCAATTTCCTTATAAGCAGCAGCAGGCAACTCAACAAAATCAACAAGCATTATCTCCAGTGTCACCCCTTCCGCCATAAGATCAATTTCAAAGGGCCCTTCCATTTCTATATCCGATGCAAACGAATCTGTTTGAAACATTGGATCATCATCGTCAAACTCCAGCTCTATTTCACCAATATTGATTCTGAAGTTTTCAACAATAACACCGTTGCTTAACTCACCGTTTTCAACCTTTGAATCTGACTTTGTAGTTTCTGAAGATGTTCCGGGGTAGGTTGCCTTAAACAAAAAGCCCGAACCGGCTTTCTCAATATCATCTTTATTGCATGATGACAATACGGTTAACGAGAATACAATTAATGCCGCCGTTTTAAATAAATTTGAAGATTTCATAGTTTTCATTTTGATCTGGGTTAATTTTAAATTATTATTATTTACACTTTTTCACCATTGCACAGCTTAATTCATTACTGTTTGCAGTTTTCAAGAATACTTAATAACCATGAAAAACTACGGATGCAAAAATGAATTACTGTATTATAGACGGGACATTCTGTATATGGTTGGAATAAAAATGAAATTTTTCTAAAAAATATCGTATGAAACGGAGATATTGAAACCTGCGGAAAAACTGTTTGTCTTTTTTAATTGAGAAGGAACTATATTATCTCCTTTGAATATATTTCGCATATTGTAATTAATCCTCAGTCCGGGCTTTATCGCAACCCTGTCATACACACCAATATTTAGCTGATATCCTAACATCAACCCGTAATCAGAATTACTGTAGTATTGGGTGACATTAAGCTTAGCCTCACCCAGTGTTTCCCTCCCTCTTTTTAGCACTGAATAATAACCTCCAAGCATTACCTCCCCGGGAATTTTGTCATGATCCCATATATAGAACCCCTGTAATTTTATATAATCAAGGTTTATATCCCTGTTCTTGTAACTGGCATTGATATACTGCTGATATTTTTGTCCAACTTCAGACCTCCAGAAAAACTCCATGCCGAAAGCATGCCGGGATTTAAACAATATGGATGTTGTAACACCAACCTCTTTACGATATGTAGGTAAAGCGTTATTCAGCCTGGCAGGATTCAGTCCGTTAAAAGTTTCATAATTAAGAAGCCAGGTATTCTTCAACCCGAAAACAATGCCGGCATCTTTAATCGCTATAAAACTTCCTTCTTTGTCTTCATAAGAAAAATCATCAGCCAATAAAATGTTTCCGGAGTAATTCACTGAATGATCAGCAATAGTTGACGCCTTTACCGGTGTATCAATAACACTACCCCTTAGTGATAAACGTTCTGAAAGACTGTACCCGGTTACATCTGCCAAGTCTTCCGGAACCGGAAAAGAAGTATAAATAAAATGGTCATCTTCTCTTTCATCTGAAAAATATTGCTGATTGTCTGTTTTGCTCAATAGCATTGCATTTAATATCTCTTTATCTTTCTCTCTGAAAGCATCATCGGTTATTTTTTGATTTATCATCTTCAAATTTTCAGAAGTGATTAAAACATTGTCACTGGTCAAAGTAACTGGTTTATCCTGATCGCTTATATATTTTACAGTACCAAGGACAAGAATAATACCTGCTGCTATAGCAATCATTTCCCTTAAATAGGATTTTCTCTTTGTTATCGGCACCCTGTATGAACTCCTTTCATCCAGACGGGTGGATATATTTTCCCATGTATCCACAAAATCCAATTCATCCTCAATCTCTTTCCAAAGAGGCTCATCCACCTCTTCATCAATCTGATAAATTAACTTTTTATACCATATGTCAAATCTGTCATTGCTCATTGTATGCTTACCTCATATTCTTTAATCCATTTTTTAAGCATGGTTCTGGCTCTTTTATACTGAGATTTGGAGGTTCCTTCATTAATACCGAGCTCTCGTGAAATCTCTTTATGGGTCATCTCTTCCACAGCGTAAAGATTAAATATTATTCTTGCACCATCGGGAAGCTTTTTAATAAAAAAGAGTATCATGTCTGTGGAAATATTGAAAGATCCCAAAAAATTCAGATTCTCCTCTTCTGTATCATCAGGAAATTCATCTGTGAATACCAATCGTTTTTTTGTTCTGAAATAATCTATTGCTGTATTAGTAACAATGCGACGTATCCATCCTTCAAGTGATCCTTTAAAATTATATTGTTCCAGGCTTGTAAATACTTTAACAAAAGCATCCTGCAGAATATCCTTTGCTTCTTCCCTGTTTCCGCTGTATGAAATGCAAATCGCGAACATTTTTTTAAAATATTTCCTGTACAATAACTTCTGGGAATTTCTGTTATTTTGCAAACATCCCTCCACTAAAAAGTTGTCTTCTTTATTGAAAGAGTTTTCCATTCTTTCACTTATTCATTAATGTACAGAACGGCAGATTCCGCAAGTCTGTTATATACAGTAGTAAATAGCTGAGAATTGACTTTTTTGTGGAGAAAAATATATTTATCATCATCATCAATAACCCCTATAAAAGCTGATTCCAGGATAGATGGTGAAATTACAGAGAACCAATATGAGGGATCAAGGAGTATTACGCCATTGTTTATCCGGTCCTTTCTTAATGTAACCTGATTCCCCCCCTCTTCATTCATGCCTTTTACTCTAAACAGCAAAGGATCATTTAATGCAAAAACAACATTATAATAAATATCATTTCTTTGATATTTCGCTTTCATCATTATGCAGGGCATTACACCATCAAGATAATCTTCAATAATATCCCCGAGATCTTCCTGTAATTCTTCAATTTCTTTCTCACCGTGCTGCATGTCTTCAATCCATTCATCAAATTCATCATCCAGCTCTGCCTCTTCATTATCAGGACTGAAATTTAAAAGAAAATATAAGGGATTATAAATTCCCTGGGGCAGGTTAAAATTAACAGGAGTTGCGGGCAGATAACGTGTTAACTGGAAAATTTTCCTCTCCCCGAAATCCCTGGTCATAAAAACATCTTCTCCAACCTCTCTTCTTCCGTCTATTTCAATTGAACCCAAACTTATCAAAATACTTTCAATTGTCAGTTTGCCCTCCATTACGGGTGTGTCATCTATTTCAAAAAAGAGATTAAAATCAGTAGGCTGTGTATGTTCCTCTTTTTCACATCCCCAAATAAAAAACAACAACAAAAGGAGCAATAAATGTATTGCTTTATTGAATTTAAACATGTCTTTTACAATATTACATGTTGATAATATATTAAAGACGAACAAAAAATAAAAAGGTTGTAATTATTACATGATTTTTTTGAATGCAATCAATACACTGGCCCAGACTGAGACATGTAAGCCAATTACATTTTAAGCTAATTCGGTTCCCCGGTGTTAAAATAAACCTTATCTACTCCTTTTCATAGACAACATTCAATGCGCGGGTCCTGTCTACCTTAAAGCCTGCAATATCGCCGTGTTCATCATGGTAAAACTCAATATCCCAGCTTCCCATTGAAAATTTGCCGGCACCTGTATGGGTCATCTCCCCTTTGGGTGATAAAGGCCTTTCGAGTATCAGACTGCCGTCTTCCAGTTTGATAACAACTTTTGTTCCAAGGTCGGGATTAACAAATGTGCCCTGGTATTTAGCCAGCTTCTGTTCAAACAGATCCTCCAGGTACAGGTCGGCTATCTTTGCGCTCATCGAACCGGGATTGAATGAGCCGAGATTGGAAAAAACTATAACCGAAAACTCCTGGGAAGGGATCCTCAGGTAATTGGTTCTGAACCCCATAAGTGAGCCGCCGTGGCCGACTGTGTTCAGGCCCCTGTGATCACCCATCCGGAGCCCGAAAGCGTAATTTATTGTATCGCCGTTATTAAGCACACCTCTTTCATGCAATATACGGTTAAGGTCAGGGGAATGCCCAAGTTTGTTCTCATACAGGTTCTGATCCCACTTAAACAGGTCAACTATGGTTGTATTGAGACCAGCAGGGCCCACACCCTGATAATTGCCCCAATATGCTATATGAAATTCCTCATTGCGCTCAAAATAGCTTGTAGCCCTGTTTTTAACCACCTTGCTGCTGTTATCATGAAAATGGGTATTGTCCATTCCAAGCGGCTCAAAAATGTATTCATTAGCGAACTCACTGAAAGGTTTGCCTGATACACGTTCAACCAGGAAAACCATCAGGGTGTATCCTGCATTGCTGTAAAGATGCCTTTCCCCCGGGGGGAAATTAAGGGCGCTCTGACTTGCTATCACCTTCAGCTTGTCGTCAAGCGTCATTACATTGGCAAGGCCGTAATCGGCAAAATTCAGAGTCTGGTACAAATCCCTCACCCCGCTTATATGGTATGGAAGGTGTCGTACCCGCACAATATCATCATATTCCGGCATCTCGGGAATATAATCCCTTATATCATCTTCCGGGTCCAGCATCCCCTTTTCAATCAGTATGGCAATGCAGGCTGCAGTAAACTGCTTTGATATGGATGCTATGGAAAAAACCGTCTCAGGTATTACCGGGATACCGTAATCAAGGTTGGCTTCACCGTAACCCCTGCTGTAAATCATCTCTCCCTTATGTATCACCCCTACGGCAGCACCGGGCGAACCCGGTTTGTCCCAATCCGAAAAAAGCTCATCAACACGTGTCCAGTCAAAATCCTTCCTGAACGGGACGATCATTTGATCCTGAGGTATATGTTCACCTTTATTTCCGTGAGAAACATCTGTTTGACCGGCACCGGTGCTGTCATAACTTAGCAGACCGGCATAAATATAATTTGCAGGGAGAAATGTAAGCAGCAAAGTAATTAAAACTGCTAAAGATGAATTTTTGGGGGTTTCGCTTCTTTTTAACATTTTTTTATCTCCTGGATAATTTAAAAGGTAAGACAACTTTTTTACAGTCCGGAGTTTCAGGCTGGATTGTAAAAAAGGGATACACCGGGCCTTAAACTTTCAGAATCGGATACGGAAGTAAAAATAATCAAAAGGAAGCTAATAATGCAAAAAATGATGATAACAACGAGTGCTGAAACTTTTAATAATGGTATTTATTTGTATTTTAAACCGGCTAATCCAAATATCAGGTACTTTACAACAAAAAATCCTGATATAAAGAATCAGGATTTTTTGTTTACTGCAAAGTTAACAACCAAAATATTGGCCGTTAAGATACTGTTACTCTAAATTTTTCACTTTTTTTATTGCAGTCTGTATCGCTTCGATAAGCTCCTGGTCTTTTCGGCTCAGGCTTATACGGTTTACAAGGAGATTGTTTTCGGCATTAAAAAAATAAGCAACCCCCGTAGCTTTATGGTCATTCATCACTTCGTCCAAACCATATTCTTTCAGTTTTTCTTCCGAGTTCTTTTTTGTTTCATCATTTGTAACATTATTCATAATGAAAAGGACCTTCCCATCGGGATTGTTCTCCGTAAGTACAGACATAGCACGCTCTCCATGCTTCTGGCAAGTGCCGCACCACTCGGCTTCATTAACAACGGCAATCACTTTCGCCTGGGTTTGAGTTTTACCGGTTAAGGAAATAAATGCTACTAACGACAAGATTAATACTAGAGTTTTCATATCTGCAATTTTTAGTTAGACAATATTTATGTTATTTGTCGCAGAAATGAAATAACCTGACACAAAAATCTATTTAATAAACTGTCTTAAAAAGAAACCGGTTTAAAAAACAAGGCCCCGGGCTAAGATATTATTCTTTATTATTGTACTAATGGTTATCTGAATAATTGTCCTTCCGGTTATTCATTAATATTGAACTTCAAACAGGTTCAAAATTAATACGGCAATCCTTTTTCTCTCTGTGACCTGAAAGCGGATAAATACCATTGAAACTCATCTATGAATCTGACAACCCACTTATTAAAATTTTCGTCCAGAGCTTTACCATCATCATCGAATGAATCTTGTACTGCGGGTACCGGAAAAATTGACGGGATACTCGGCATGCCCAGCTCGGCTAAAAGTGCCCTTAAATGCACAGCTGCCCTTAAGCCACCAAATGCTCCGGCTGAATATGAAACTATTGCACTCGGTTTAAAAAAATATTCGGATTGAAAGTGGTCCAGCAAATTTTTTAAAGCCGGTGGGACACTGTGGTTATATTCACCTGATACAATCACAAATCCGTCTGCGTCCTTTAAAATCACATGGAGCTTTTCCATCATTTCAGGAGCCTCGCCTACAGGGTACTCTTTGTGCATTTTATCCAGTAATGGCAATTTAAATACCATACTGTCAACAAACTCGGTATCAAGACCCCTTTCTTTTAATTTGTTCAGAATAAACCTGGCTGCTTTAATACCCTGCCTTTCTGTACGGTTTGACCCATATATTACTGCTATTTTCATGTTTTAATATTTTCAGGGTTAAATTGTTATATATAAGTATTTCGAAGGATATCGGTTTGATTTATCATATAATTATTTCATTCCCTTAGTTTACAATCCATCCTTTACCGGGAGAACACCCCCGGCCAAATTTTTGAAACAGACAATCATGACCGGTTAGCCGGAGTTATTCATCAAATAAGTTAAAAGCTTTTTTAACTCATCATATTCATGAACTAAAGGGAAACAGGGGTAATCATCGATCACATTCTGTGGTGGCCGAAATAAGATAGGTTCATCAGCTTCTTCTAGCATGGATACATCATTGAACGAATCACCAAAAGCGATAACTTTATAGTTGATGCTTTTCAGGGCTTTTACGACCATTCTTTTGGGATCCTTTTGCCGCAGCTGATAGCTGCGAATATTCCCCTCTTTATCTATATTAAGATTGTGGCAAAAGAGGGTTGGTCTCTCAAGCTTTTCAATCAGCGGGTCAGCAAATTCAACAAAGGTATCGGAGACCACAATAAGACGTGTAACTTTTTTTAACCATCTGATCATCTCCAATGCTCCGTCAAAGGGTTCAATAGTTGAAATGACCCTCTGGATATCGCTGATCTTCAAATTATTTTCACTCAGGATCTTTAACCGGTACTGCATTAATTCATCATAGTCTTTAATGTCACGGGTAGTATATTTGAGCTTATCAATCCCGGTTTTTTCAGCTACATTAATCCATACTTCTGGTACCCATACTCCTTCCAGATCGGAACATACAACATGCATACTGTTTGATTTTGTTTAGTAATTGTCGGTTAAATATTGTTTAAATTCGCTGTAATCGTTGTTAATTGTATAAAAGGTCTCTTCCCTCCCATCCAGGTCATGGAGGCTCTCTGGCAGTTCAGGATCAATACCTAGAATTTCTTTAATTTCTCCGGGGAATTTTGCCGGATGTGCAGTTTCCAGACAAACATTCAGCTGTTGCGGCAGGGCATCTTCGTGGTGAAAATCAAAATTTTTGTGAAGCCCCCTCCAGCCAACTGCTCCGTGAGGTTCAAGCAGCAATTGATGGGAGTCCCATGCTTTTCTGATCGTCTCTCTGGTTTCTTTATCACTTACACTGACTGCATACATATCCTCTCTCATTCTCTTCAGGTCCGGTTCCTTATGAATAACTCCTTTTTCATCCATTACACCACCATACATTGCAACCACCCTGGCCATATTACTGGGATGACCCACATTCATTGCACTGGATATACAATTCCTTGATGGCACAATAGTTCTGTATTGACCGGTCTGCCAGTAAACCGGCACCTCGTCATTTTCATTTGTTGCCACCACAAACCTCCTTACAGGAACCCCCATACCTTTTGCTATCAGCCCTCCCATCAGATCTCCGAAATTACCGGAAGGTACTGAAAAAAGTATCCCCTCATCACTGTTCTCGCCGGCAAGCATTGCATAGGCATAAATATAGTATATTGATTGGGGTATCAGCCTGCCAATATTAATGGAATTGGCTGAAGACATAGGCAGAGAGGAAAGATTCTTATCGGCAAAGGCTTTTTTCACCATAGCCTGGCAATCGTCAAATTTACCCTTAACTGAAATAACACGGATGTTTTTGTCAAGAGTAGTCATTTGTTTTCGTTGTCTTTCCGTTACCTCCTCCTTTGGATAGAGTATAGCTACCTTTATGTTGTCAAGACCGTAAAAGGCATTTGCAATTGCACTTCCTGTATCACCTGAAGTAGCGGTAAGTATAAGCAGTTCCCTGTTTTCAAGCGAAAGGAAATATTGCATCAGATATCCCATCATACGGGCGGCAAAGTCTTTAAACGAAGCTGTTGGGCCCTGGTCGAGACGCATAACGTAATTCCGGTTGTATACCCTTTCAATTGGCACGTGGAAATTATAGGCATCCTGCACTATATTAAGAAGTTCGGAAGAGGGGATCTCGGCAGAGAGGAATTTTTGTCCCACAATATGTGCAATTTCATAGTATTGCATTTTTGACATCTCCCGAAGCTCCTCTCTGCTTAAAACCGGTATTTTGGAAGGCATAAACAATCCTCTGTCAGGAGCCTGACCGGTTAGCAATGCATCACGAAAATTTAGTTTTTCAGTCTTCAGGTTTGTGGAATAATATTGAACAGGCTCACTCATATTTTTCTAAATTTGCGGTAGTTACTCGGAACTGCCTGTATCGGCCAGCTTATCGGAAATTCTCTTTTTAAGCAAATCAATTTCTTCCTTTGCCGGTTCAATGTTTTTGGCACTCTCTTTTTTATTAACCGCTTCAATTGCCCTGTCCATAAAAAGGCTTTGTTTATCATAAAGAGTACAGGCATCGCACATCATCTTGTGGACTTTTAGCTGCAGTTTCTCTATAAATGAGATCCTGAAATACAATCTCTTCTCAATTATCTCAGTTGCCTTAAGACAGGAGAGAAATAGTAACTGCATTAATTTTCTTTTCATAGTCCTCTATTTTTTGTCTGCCGGCTTTATTGTTTCTTCATGATCAGATTGCTTTAAGGCAGTGGTTCATTAAAGGCATCAAACCAGCTCGATTCAAGACAATCCCTCAATTGTAATTTTGACCTGTGAATAATCTGCCAGTAATTAGAAGGGGTAATTCCTGTTTCCTGACAAATCTCTTCTCCTTTTTTATTTTCCAGGAACTTAAGTTGTATACAGGCACTCCATTTATCGGGCAATTCATCCAGGCATTTTTTTAAAACATTAAGGAATTCAGTATTATCCAAAAGGTTACTTTCTTCTTCATGCCATTCAGCCTGAACATTCCCTGTTTTCCATCTCTTATCTTCATTAAAAAATTTTGAAAAAATCTGATTATCCTTATTTACAGGCTGTTTAAGCTTTTTTCGGTAATGATCTATAATTTTGTTATTGAGTATTGCGAACAGCCATGTTTTTGGAGTGCTTTCACCCCGGAAGCTTTCCATTTTCTCTGCTGCTGCAAGGAAAGTATCCTGCACAAGATCTTTAGCCAGTTCGGGGTCGGAGACTTTATACAACGCCCATGAATATAATTCTCCGGAAAAGGATTCTACCCATCCGGCAATGTCGGGTTTCTTAAACTTCCCCATTTTGCAAAATTTATAATCAAAGATAACTTCCCTGATAAAACTAACAAAATAGTGAACAATAATATGTCAGCAATTATTTATTTGAGACCGGCATCTTTAGGTCTGTTAATCTGTTTTTTCACCGATTTTATTACTTGCATCGAATAGAAAGGTGTTTCCGAAAATATCTGCCGTATATTAATACAGCTTAATTTCAGGGTAAAAGGCTGCCCAGGCAAACCAGTATCCCATAAACTGAGTTGCCGGGACAAGCCTGTTTCCTTTTCCCGGACCGTCAACAGCTTGTCCGGACAGATCGTACAACGTTCCTTCCTCATCTTTCATAATAACCGGCAATTTGTTTTGTACAGCGGTGAAATCGCGCGTATTCCCATCTTCGGTTTCCGTTTTGAAGGCCACAATGAAATTCTTCTCTTTGCTTCCTGCAATTACAAGGTTTTCTTCATTAAATGTATCATGGATCAATGATATTGAGGAGCCGAATTCCTCAATGCTGAATGCCTTTGCGTTACCATCGATCAAAACCCCCAGAACTCTTTCTTTTCTGTGCAAACGATTGTCTTCGTTGCTGACCGGGAAGAAGAGCGAACTGCTCGTTCTATAATCTCCATATGGATATCTGTCATAATCCCTGTTGTATCCTGTATTATCTGACAAGACCCGGGTTTTCGGGTACATCTCTTTCCATGTATCCCATCTTGTTTCAAGAATAAAAAAATCTTCGGCGTTTTCTCCTTTTAGCTTTCCGTTTACAGCTTTCAGCATTATTTGTGACCAGTTACTGTCCGTTTCTCGGTCGTATGGAATTATATTGGAATTGTAGAGCAATCCTGAAACACCAAATGTTGTGACATTCCCGTTAATATTCCGGTTCCATAAAGTTCCCGTACCGGTGAGGGGACAGTAGATAACAGACAGGTGAAGATCACCGTAGCTGTCGTTCACTATTTCGTGCCAGTCCAGTATATTATGCGGGAAAGCACGGGCAATGCCATTGTGAACCAATCCAAGAACAAGGTCACTGTCACTCATATATAATGCTTCATCAGGACCGGTAAATTCAGGATTGCTTAATGCGGGAATACCATCCTTGCCTGGCCCGCCCTCAAATACCTCATTGGTGGGAATCAGCCACTCCCCACTCACTCTTGAAGTAGTTAAGTTATTGTTATTAGCAGGTTCAGAATCTTTACCACATGACATTGAAGTATTTAATAACGCCATATGAAGTATGGCAACCAGGAAAATTTTTTGCTTTTTCATAATTAAAAATTTTTTTTACATAACAGTCGTATGAAAAAGCGATTCCTTACATTTGACCGGCAAAATTGAATGGATAACTTAGTAAATCATTAGTTTTTCCGGATTATCAGTTATTCAGTTTCCTGCTCACCTCATCCAGCTGGTTCATTTCATCCTCTGATAATTTTATTTGCATTGCCCCGGCATTGCTTATAGCCTGCTCTGTGTTCCTGGCACCCGGAATGGCAAATACGTCTTTACCATGAAAATTAATAACCCAGTTTAAAGCAACCTGTGCAGGTGTAGCTTCATGTTTTAATGCAATATTCCTTAATAAATCTACCAAAGGGCGGCTTTTCACCAGCCCCTTATGCTTAAAGGAAGGCATTAATTTCCGGAATCCTTTTTCAGTCCTGATACTTTCAGGATTGTCATGGTATTTCCCTGTCAACACCCCCTGCGCAAGAGGAGAATAGGCAATAATGGCAATTCCCAGCTCTTTGGCAACTTTCATAGTTTCATTGAATTCAATTTTCCGGTAAAGAAGATTATACCTCACCTGGTTGGATGCCAGAACATGTCCCCGTCGATTCAACTCCTCGTAAGCTTTTCGCATCTGATTTGCTGAAAAGTTGCTGACACCGATGTATTTTATTTTTTTTTGGTCTGCTAGAACTGCCATAGCCTCCATCTCCTTTTTTATTGATGAAAAGGACATGGGATTATGAATCTGGTGCAATGAAATAGTATAACCGTCAAGAGACTTTTGCCGGGCATCAATAGTTTTAATTATAGAACCGGCAGTCCTGAAGATGGGAGACCATTTCGTGGCAATTACCACATTTGCATCTTTAACCCCGGCATCTTTCAATGCGCGAACCAAGGTCCTTTCCGACTCACCGTTTCCATATAACTCGGCTGTGTCAAACCAGTTGACCCCATTTTCATAGCTTGTATGTACTATATCAATACTTTCCTTATCAGACAATTCAGGCCAGAATTTTCCGGCCAGATTCTTTCTTTTGCTGAATTGCCATGTACCCAATCCTACAGGTGATAATAAAAGATCTGTTTTACCCAGGTTACGAAGCTGTTTATGTGCTGGTTCTTCTGCAGCCTGTTCTTTGTGTTGTTTTGTGTCTTTTGTCATATTTGCATATATTGGTTTTTCGTTTTGTCAAAGAGAAAGTTGAGTTTCAAAAATTTCACCGGCATTATGAAGTAACCAAAAGGATAAATCCGCATGCTTTATTGTATAGTATTCTTTAACAAATATAAATATTTTGAATAATTCTGACATTCATCATCTTAAACACTTAGTATTTTTGGCAGCCCTTCTTTTTGCCTTTTCACCCCGGATGCAGATCTTTGCGGGAACACCGGGTGAGAAAGGCTATCTTCTATACGACCTGAACCTTCACTATGGTGCAATGATGCCCCATCACGACGTGCTGGAAGTTCTCAATCAGGAAAATATTAAGGGTTTTGAACTTATGACATGGTTCAACCCTGGAGGTGCAGAGCAGACAGGGAATTCAATTCTGGGGGCA
>SL_3KL_010_SEDDRAFT_10004748_pt1 | contig 12255 bp, 11 predicted proteins | sample SodLakKL_010_SED_2_FD_10381 | JGI IMG/M metagenome (IMG submission 10381)
AGCTCAGTCTTTCTTTCCATTCTTCTTCGGTTCGTTCTATTTTTTCGTGATCGGATGTATCGGCCATAGCGCTTTGATATGTGATTTGATTCAGAAATTGAAGGTGACTTTCCCGGTCGGAAATTTGACTCTGGGTTTCAGCACTGCATGAAATCAAACATACAGAAAGCAGAGCACCAATGATAATTGAAAATTTTCCGGGCATTTCTTCAAAAGTTAATTTACCGGGTAAACAAAACGTTTTAGCCTGCCATTCAGTCGGGGCGGCAAAATCATAGATCGAAAAGAACTTTTATAAAAAACATATGGGCATCAATACCCGGATTTTCGATGCTTGAATTACCGTTTGAAAGGTGGGATAATTTATATCCGGCCTGGAGTGAATGGTTTTGAGCCTGGTAAAACTGATAGCCGATGCCGAGATCGAGGATATAGTTGAACCGGGTGCCCAGGGCGTTGGGGAACGATACATCAGTAATGATAAATCCGGCAGATGATGTTACAAATACCGGGCGTTTTGATTCAAAAAGTGGAATCTGAAGGTTTATTGGAATCAATCCGAAACCGGTTCTTGTTTCTCTGGGGCCGTCGAGTCCGTCAATCGGAAATTCAATTTGTCCGGCAAAGATTAATTGACTTCCAAGATGCATATTCAATGAACCCATCTGCAATTCTGTGAAATTATAAATGGCAGATAAATAGATTTGCTCGGTATTTTGCATTTTCCCCAAAAACTGGAATGATTTGGGAGAATAGTTCAAAGATATCCCCAAATTTTTTGTGAATGTAGCACTGTTCTGATTCACAGGTGTAGTTTGTGCAAATAAATGATGTGAGCCCGCCAGGGTTAGCAGTATAGTCAGGATAATATGCTTAGTCATGCTACAATCTCAAACGGGCGGGTTTAAGGATTGTTTTGAGAGTCCACGTAATAAGCCACACCCCAAATATAAACCCAGGCAGCAGCGGTTATGAAAAATAACCCGTAAAAAAGAAAGGCAACATTTAAAAAGTAAAGAACATGATATACCCAGCGGGGAGCCTGGGATATTTTTTTTCGCGTAATTACCTGGAAATCACTACTTAACAATGAGATAGATCGTGCAATAATCATCAGTACCGTGTAGATATACAAGACATACTCCAGCAGTATTGCTTCGTAAAAAACAACTATCGCAATAACAAGAGTGGCAATTAAATCTACGGTTATATGCTTNAGCCACTGCATGTTTNTTCAGAGAAGAAAATCAGGNAATNNTCACCTGATGAAACGGTTTAAAGCTGAATTACTTCTTTTGCCTGAAGGCCTTTTTCGCCATCNGCTAAAGTAAATTCTACTTTATCTCCTTCGTTTAATTTTCTGAACCCATCAGCCTGAATTTCAGAATAGTGAACAAAAACGTCNTCACCACCTTCTCTTGTGATAAATCCGTAACCTTTCCCATTATGAAACCATTTAACAGTTCCTACTTCACGGTCTTCCATAATTTAAATCCAACTAAAGTTGTTGTTGATAGTTTACAACAGCCTGATTCCCAAAATTAGCAGAATCATAACCATCAATTGCTAAGATACTTCCTGCGAATCATTTAAGCAATATAGATTACGGAAACAGATATTTCATCAGAATACTGAAGCAAGATGTTTATTAACAAATGTTTAACATTGATTATTTTAAATCTAATGTAAATCCTGCCCTGAAACTTCGGTCACTTCCAGGTTCAAAAAACCGGCCAAAATTGTTATTTATAGCTACCGAAGTGTTGTATCGGGTATTAAAAATGTTGTGAACAGAGACAAAAGGCCGAATTCGCCATCCATCAAAGTCCAGACCGCCATATGTCCAACGCCCGTTCACCAGCATGTATGAGTCGTTTACGGCGGTGTTGGCACTGTCGGCATAATAATCATCAATCCATTCGAGATCGGTGCTCAATGTGTGCTCTCTGAAAAAGAGGGAAAGCTTTGAGCCGAATCGGTGAGGCGCCACACCCGGAAGTTTGTTGCCTTTGAATTCTTCGCCCATTTCATATTCTCCGCCTGAAAATTCAGCGTTGATCCAGGTGTACATCATTTCCAGTGAGAAAAAGTGTGAGGGCTGCAACCGAAGATGGGCTTCAATTCCCGTATGTTCGGCATCACCGCCATTACTAAAAATGGCCTGACCGTCTATTAATGTCTCCTGAATAATCTGATCTGTCACAAATTGATAAAATCCTGTCAGGTCGAATTCCAGGTTTAAAGCATTGTAATAACTCCTGAATCCGGTTTCAAATCCGAGGGTACGCTCCGGATCCAGATCAGGATTAAAGCCGGTCAATAAATTACCATCCGGCCCCAGCCTGTTTTTAAATTCGGTTGTAGTGGGAGATTCGAACGATGTGCTGAAACTTGAAAACCAGCGAATATCTCCAAAATTGTAGTGAATGCCCAAACTTGGATTTATCGTGGTAAAGGTACGTGAACTTTTTTCATTTTCGATGAAATCATCCACCATAAATTCCATCCTGTCGCCACGCAATCCAAGACTGATTGAGAGCCGGTCGATGTCGATCACAGATTTTGCAAAAAGTGCCTGCACCCGGACGTCATCGTTTTGGTTGATGACAAGATTATCCCCGGAGCTTCCTTCTACATTGTTTCTCTGTTCTCTTTCGTCGTGCTGCCATTTCATCTCACCGCCTATCTGAAGATTAAAGGGCAGATTGTAAAAATCATACGTGGCCCTGGTTCCACCGGCCAGCCTGTCAACCATGATGTAGGGGACGGGCAGCGGATTCGTCAAATCCCTGTATGTTCCGTGCGCCAGTATGGTGAACAGGCCGCTTTCAAAATCTCGCATGAAACGCCCGGATGCCATAAGCTGGTGAAACTCCTTGCCGGACTGAGTATTCACATTAAAAGGCCAGGCCATTGATGGATTTACCTTTGCACTATCAGCAGGCAAAGATCCCGGATGTTCGGCTTTTGGCATTCCCGAATAGGCTAACTGAGCTTCAAAACCGGAGTGATTTCCAATATCAAAACCGGCAGAGATTCCTCCCCGGATCAATTGAGCAGCACTGTAATCCCTGAAGCCATCGGTATCGTAGTACGAACTGTATGCATTCCACCGCACTCTGCCAATCTCTTCGTGCCAGCGCAGTTCCTGTTTCATGGTATTGAAAGACCCCATGTAACCACGGTATGTAAGTTTGGGAGCATCCGGCGAGGGGCGGGTTCGCATATACAAAACGCCGCCGCTGCTGTTGCCCCAAAATGTGGCTGATGGACCCCGAAGCAATTCCAGGGATTGAATCATAGCTGGGTCTACAAGGTTCATTACGGTTTGTCCGTCTGCTACTGTGAGGGGGATATCATCGAGAATAACCTGAACACCACGCACACCAAACTGAGACCGCCAGCCCATTCCGCGAATAGTCATTCGTTCGCCGAGCGCATTATTTTCCCGGTTGCTGATCCAGACACCCGGCAGTGTAAATGTCAGTTCGTCCATTGTGGCTGCAGGCCGGGCTGTCATATCAGCCGGGTCGCGGTTCATGTAACTTACAGACAACGGAGCCCGGCCAATGGTAACGGAGGAGTGGGTTGCTTCAACACGAATTTCATCGAGCTGTACAGATAGGGTGTCATCTACAATTTCCTGAGCCGACAGGTTTACTGTGATTAAGCTGAATTGAAATATTATTGCAAGAACAAAGAGAAAAAAGTTTCGTATTGTTGATTTCATAAATACTTTTTATTTACAGAGTATCAAATGATAATTAAACAACGAGATGATTAAAAGCCGTTCATTCCGGAAGGCATTTTTTTTACATTTTGAGTGGATGATTTTAGCCACCGGCCTCATTTTAATGGCTTTTATGGATCCATTCAGCCACACCGGGTCGTTTTGCCCGGTTCACCGGTTTGGTTTTAATTTTTGCCCGGGGTGCGGACTCGGCAAATCCATTGCGTTTATTTTTCGTGGTGAATTTATCACATCACTTCAAGCACATCCTGCAGGTTTGCCGGCTGTGTTGATTATTTTAACAAGAATCAGTTCCATTTTTTACAGAAATCACAATTACAATAAAGGGGAAAAAGATGAAAAAAATATTCGAACTGCTGCCTGAACTCGAAGGAGATGAGTCGCAATATATCAGCCATATTATTGAAGAGATGTCTGATGAAAAAGCAAAAATCTTTGCCAAAATTTATAAATCGCGTAGAAGAGACCCGGTCTTGCTGCTCGTACTTGCACTGATCGGCTTATTTGGAATTGCCGGAATTCACCGTTTTTTTGTAGGCCATATCGGGATGGGAATTCTATATATTTTAACAGCCGGACTCTGCTTTATCGGCACCATCGTAGATATGATTAATTATAAAAACTTTGCATTCGAATATAACCGCAAAGTGGCACAGGAAATTTTAAGAGATTTACAAACATGATAGAAGTTATGCCGTCTCGGGAAGATTCACTGAAATTACTAAACGATTACATTGAATCGGAAAATTTACAACAGCATTCTAAAATGGTTGCCGCTGCAATGGAAGCTTACGCAAACCATCTCAGTAAATCCGGCCAGGAAGTTGAAGAGTGGTGGACTGCCGGACTCCTGCACGATATGGACTGGGAAAAATTTCCGGATGAGCACCCAAACCGTGCTGTTAACGAAATTCTTCCGCCGCTTGGTTACCCGGAAAGTGTGATTTCTGCCATTCGGGCGCATGCTCCTGAGCGGACAGGCAAAGAGCCAAAAACCGAAATAGAGCGTTATTTATTTGCCTGTGATGAACTCTCCGGTTTTATGAATGCCGTAGCATTGATGCGTCCGAACGGATTTTCGGATATGAAAGTGAAATCAGTCAGAAAAAAGCTGAAAGACAAAAGCTTTGCCGCAAATGTGCCGCGGGATGACATCCGTAAAGGGGCAGAACTGATCGAAAAAGAGCTGTCTGAACACATCCGGTTTTTAATTGATGTATTTAAAAAAACATAGCTGCTGAAACCAGTTTATCTTCACAGCGTATTGAAAGTATGATAAAGTTTCCGTTTAAGGAAACTCTTCAGATATTTTAAATAGTTGCTCATGAAACCAATACTTTCATCCCTGTTTGCTGTTTTTATTGCAGTAATGATGCTTACCGCACCATCCGGAATTTTATATGCCGTCGAATTAAATAAAAACGGAAAATCGGAAATGACTTCGGGTTTTGAGTTTGATTCTGACGACCCATACCGTTCCGAATTTTTCCAGGTCAGGGACACACCGAATATCACGGTTAATACCATTTCAGGGAACATTGAAATTTTCCGAAATCCGGATTTGAACGGTGTTCAGGTTGATCTATACGTAAGCCGGAGTTTTTCTCTTTGGGCCGGTACAAGAAGCCTGGATGATTTCAGAATTATTCTCAATCAGCATGGAAATCGAATAGTGGCTTCGGTGGAAGAGCGGCGGCCGGGAAGAAGGGCCCGCGGCGGCGACATTCAGTTTCACTTTGTAGTACAAGTGCCCGAAAAGGCATCAACTAACCTTAAAACGGTAAATGGGAATATTGAACTTCATGATATTGACGGGAATCATTATCTGCAAAATCAGATTGGTGATCTTTTTGTATCTCACGTAAACGGAGATATTCGGGTGCAATCCACCGATGGCAGCATTGAACTTTCAGATATCAATGGAAGCACATTTGCCAGAACCGTAAGAGGTGATATCCTGGCATACCAAAACAGCGGTGAAATCAGGGTGAGAACAATATCCGGTAATATCGTATCTGAAAGAACCAGCGGAACGCTAATTTCAGCCACAATTAATGGTTCCATTTCGGCTGAATTTGAGGATGTGAGTCAGGGTGTTTTCATGGAAACTGTAAATGGAGATATCAATCTCGGAATTCCTGCACGGCATGGTTATAACATAAAATCTGAGGGGATGAACTTCGATTTTTCCGGGGTTGATCAGGGGTTGATTTCAGAATTAAACCAGTCAAGCAGTAAGTCAACACTGGTGGTAGGTGAGGGCGGACTTCCGGTTCAGCTAAAAACAATATCCGGCCTTATCAGGGTATCAACTATTGAATGATGAGACAGGACAAAACTACACGGGTGGTTGCGGTTTTATGTTTCCTCGTTATTGCGGCACTGCCGGTGGTTCTTCTGGCCCAGGATGACTTTTTCCAGGTCACCGAACCTGAAATAGAAGAAATCACTCCCGATATGCTCGACAATGAGGAGATGATTATCTACATACATGACAGGTGGCGTTTTCAAATCGGTGATAATACTGATTGGGCATCACCAGATTATGAAGACAGCGATTGGGATTTCATAAGCACAAATCTGACTCCAACAGAACTGGCATTTTTAGACTGGAATGGGATTGGGTGGTTCAGAAAAACCCTGAGCGTTCATCCCGAACTCACCGGGAAACCCCTTGCACTGATCATAGACCGCCACCTCGGGGCTTCCGAAATTTATCTGAACGGTGAAAAAGTTGCCGAACTGGGCACATTTTCCGAAAATCCCGACCAGGTGGTTTCTTATAACGACAGAAAGCCGATTCCGATCGTCTTTTCTAATGAGGAAGTTCAAACCCTCGCCGTTCGTTTTACCAATCCGAACTATATATACACGGAGATGTTAATTGGCTACAATGGCTTCCGGTTTCTACTCGGCGACTGGCAAACGCATCAGGATGAATCCTACAACTTTATAGCAAACTTGAACAGCAGCAGTATGTTTTATGTGGGACTGCTGCTTGCATTTGCAATAATCCACTTTCTGCTGTTTGCATTCTATCCCGCCGAATGGAGAAATCTTTATTTTTCAATATTTGTAGGATTTCTTGCAGTTCTGTCGTATGTCTACTTCAGAATGGAGTTGTACAGCCACACCTTTGAATCTCTTGACCTGTTTCACTACCTGCTCGTTACAGAAGTACTTGTATTAACATTTGCCACCCGATTTACACACAGTATCGATGACAATTTTGCTCCGTTTTATAAAGATATAATGGTTGTGATCGGGATTTTAACAAGCATTTTAGTATGGTTATTTCCAGCCCAGATGTTCTTCATCAGAGAGATCATTTTGTTGGTTTTTATACTTGAAATTCTTCGAACCATTGCTGTGATGTTATATAAAAACAGGAGCGGGGTCTGGTTGCTCGGTGTTGGAGTATTGCTGTTTTTAATAGCCCTTGTCAGTACCGTTCTGATTAATATAAACATCATTCCGGGCAATGTTCAATTTGTGAATATGGCCGGTTCAAGCGGGCTAATTCTGGCGATGTCCATTTTTTTATCGCGGGACTTTGCATTTACTCAAAAAAACCTGGAATCCAAACTTAAAGAGGTTCAGGTTCTGAACAAAAAAACACTGGAACAGGAGAGAATCAACAAAGAACGAGAGATTGAAAAACGGCTTCTTGAGGCCGAAAACGAACGAAAAACCAGAGAGCTTGAGGAAGCCCGTGCACTCCAGCTTTCAATGTTGCCACAAAAAATGCCGTCGGTAAACGGATACGACATTGCCGTTTTCATGGAAACGGCTACAGAGGTAGGCGGTGATTATTATGATTACAGCATAGAACAGGACGGAACCCTGGTTTTGGCTCTTGGAGATGCCACAGGCCACGGCATGAAAGCAGGAATTATGGTTGCTGCCGCAAAAAGTTATTTCCACACTCTCGTGCACGAAGCAGATAGCCTCACATTGTTGAAACGAATGTCGAATGGATTGCGAAATTTGGATATGAAGCTGATGTACATGGGATTTATGGTGGTTCAGTGCAAACAAGACGAGTTTGAAATAGCCACTGCAGGAATGCCGCCGGTGCTGCACTTCAAAAACCGGGAGCGTAGGGTAGATGATGTTGTACTGAAAGGTTTGCCCCTGGGAAGCAGTATTGATTATCCCTACGAACGGAAAAAAATTCAGCTCGGGCAAGGAGATGTTTTACTGATGATGAGTGATGGATTGATGGAACTTTTTGATCCGAACCGGGAAATGCTTGGCACAGAGAAAATTGCTGAAATTCTTAAAAATTCAAACAGTTACAGTGCCGGAGATATCATCAATCAATTAACACAATTGATAGAACGCTGGAGCGGCGGCAAAGAACCGGATGATGATATTACCATGATGGTGCTGAAAATTCCCGAATAAAAATCGGATTCATTTCTGCGATAATTTATCCGAGAATTTTTCTTAGCTGAAACTCTAATTCTGCGAAAACGTAACAAAAGATATCGAAAAAAATAATGGCGATGAGATTTTCAATAACTACCATCTGTTTACTGCTTTTGCTTTCCGTTTCCGCTGTTGCTCAACAGGCAGACAGTGATGATCCATTTAAACGCGATCCTTTTTTTACGAAATCAATTGAAGAACTTTTGGGAATTGATCAGAAAGAAGAAGAGGATGAAGATATTGAAAGAGAAAGAAGAGAAGAACTGGATGATGTGGTTCGCCGTTTATCCACTACGGGGATAGATCTTGGCGGCGGGCTTGAAGCAGGCCCTTATTACAGCAACGCACTTTACAGCCAATATCCCAATCTTCCTATGATTCATTACAACAGGGTGAACGGACTGTTTTTAGGAATAAAAAAAGAGAGAATGCAATGGCACAGATATGGAAGTTTCCTGGATATCCCACAATTAGAAATGCATGGATTAATTGGTTGGGGCACGGCTTCAAAAAGATGGGAGTATGCTATCGGCCTTGAGCGATTGTTTGGTGAGCGTAAAAGATTAATGGTTGGCGCCGAATTTCATAAAGCATCGGCATCCGAAGATTACCACCGTGTCGGCCTTACTGAAACTTCATTTACTGCCTTTTTTGCTGGATACGATTTTCTGGATTATCACAAAATGGAGGGTTTTGGAATTTATAGCGTTTATCGAACTAACCGGTGGCTGGAAACTGCGTTTTCTTATAACCGTGATACATTTTCGAGCCTGGAACAGAAAACCGAGTACACCATGTTTGGGAAGTCCAGCACGTACCGCCCTAATCCTCCCATCGACCAACAGGCTGATGAAATTGACCTGGACATCTATGGTTTTACTATTTCGCTGAATCCGCGAAGAGTTTTAATTTCAGACAGGTTCACAGCAGCCGGTACATTTACCGCAGAACTTGCGGATAACTCAGCAAGTGACGAGGAATTTCGCTACAACAAATATCTCACCGAATTTCAGCTTTTCTACAACTTTGAACCCGGATCGGTGCTTCGCTGGAAACTTCAGGCCGGTGGTATCACAGGCAATGCACCTGACTTCAAAGATTTTTACCTCGGCGGAATCGGAACGCTGCGTGGTTCGCCCTATAAATTTTTCCAGGGAAATCAAATGTTTGCCAGCAACATAGAAGTGCAGTTTGGCAGGCCGTCGCAGCGGGCAGGAGAGTGGATCAGAGACTACAACCTGCATCTGCTGCTATTTTTGGACTCAGGCTGGGTTCGGGACATTCCGGAACTGGCTGATTCCGGCGGCGCTTTCAGCGGTTTCAGTGAGTTCAGCTTTTCTGATTTGCAACACGATGCGGGAATTGGCCTGGGAACTGGTGCAGTGCGGTTTGAACTGGCATGGCCGCTGCGAACCTTTGGCTCCACTCCAACACTATGGGTGCGTTTTAATCCTACTTTTTGATTGAAAGTGGTTCAATTTTCCGTTACCGGCTGTTAAGTCCTAAAAGAATTTCCTCGTTATTTGGGATCAACGATCTGGAGGAAACTTCTTTTCTAATATCACTTAATTCCTGCTTTGTACATTGTAGGATCAATAATGACAGATCTCTGATTCAGATAACAGATTTCTGGTTGCTGTATTAAGCAGTCTCTGCCCAATCCCTTCGATGCTTTTTATTGCTTTTTCCTAAATCCAGTCTTGAGAATACTTGGTAGATTCTAAAAATGACTCTCTATTTAAATTAGGTTCTACTGGAAATTTTGTGGGAAAATGATTTTTCAGCGTAAAAACATCCCCTCTTGAGAGGGGAAAAGTTAGTCAAAAACACGACTTGTCGTGGTTTCTTGACTGGCAAGGGGTGTGTTCTTTGGGGTGCAAAGCCTTATTCAGAGACACACCCCTCGTTCGATGAACCGTGCTTCGCACTTTCATCTTCACATTTCCCCTCTCGAGAGGGGATTCAATTTACTTCAAGCAGATTATCCTCAAATTTTAAAAAAAATTATTCATCACTAATGGGAACAATACCCCAAATTTAACAGACGAATTAATAAAACTATTGATATTTAAGTGAAACTATCGGAATCATTGATATTTTAAATAAAACAAGAGATAACTCCTTTTCTTTTCAATACTTTATTATACCCAAATCCAAAAGAATTGAGCAAAAAAAAGTCTCAGGCCGTTCAAAGCCTGAGACTGTTCTTTAGGGCATTTGGTGCCTTTACGGTCACCAAAAATCATTCATGCCAAATATACGTTCTTTAATAGATTTTGTTGCCTGCCTGAAAGCATTTGAGAAATAATTGGAGTAAAATTCTGTTAATTAACCATTCTTAAAATGATTTCAGGTTAAACCGGAAAGCAAAATAAACGTTATATTCACAAACTTTCAGATCAGCGGAAGTCATCAACAATCTGATTTTAGAATGAACGTATTTTCAAAAAACGAAAAAATCATACTTGCGGCGCTCTTTCTCATCGTATTTCTTGCCGTATTTGGCACCCGAACTTTCAGGCTATATCAGCCAAAAGCTATAGTTTCAGAAATTCCGGCAGAGCTGCTTCTTTATGAGAGAACCAACCTGAATGAACTGGCTGAAAAGCTTGACAGCCTGGGTGTTCAAATAAATCCGGAGGAGTTGCGCTGGGCCGGAAATACACTGGGTTGGAGGTTTTTTAGGCCGGGGCGTTATGTTATCGATGGAAATTATTCCTACCTGGGTCTGCTGCCCAACCTGGCTCGGGGAATACAAGATCCGGCGCGTGTGATGGTGCTGCCCGGCACCGAAATAGGAAGGCTCTCCAGAAGCCTGTCTAATCAGCTTCGTGCAGACAGCAGTGCATTTCACCAGGTATTTACCGACAGCTCCGAGCTTACTCTTGAGCTTGGCCTAACAGGCGAAGAACTTTTTTCAAGAATGCTGCCCGATAGTTACGATATGTACTGGACATCAGCACCTGAAAATGTGATTCGCAGGCTCTATCGTGAATTTCAGCGGTTGGTTGCCCAGCGGTATGAAAATGAAATTGAAGAGCATTTCCTGGATCTTGATGAAATCGTAATTTTAGCATCAATTGTGGAGATGGAAGCCAGGTTTAATGATGAAAAACCGCGAATCAGCGGACTTTATATCAACCGGCTGAAAAGCAATATGATGCTGCAGGCTGACCCAACGGTGATTTATGCCCTCGGAGAAAGAAGAAGACTGCTTTTCGAGGATTATCTGATCGATCATCCCTATAATACCTATCGGATTTCGGGATTGCCGCCCGGCCCCATCACGAACCCGTCTTTAGCTTCTATCCGGGCTGTTTTGAATCCGGAAGAGCACGACTATCTGTTTATGGTTGCCACGCCGGAGGGTTCTCACCATTTTTCACGAACCTTTGATGAGCACAGGCAGGCCAGCGAAGAGTGGCGGCGGTGGATCAGGGAACAGTACAGAATTCGCGACTTGCGCGAAGCTGAAGAAATGCGCGAAAGAGAAGAAAATCAATAATTTGTTGAACCGGTCAATCGAAATCCTGTCCCAGCCTCTGTATTGCCCGATCCGATAAAGGCCGGATGTTCAGCCCCTGGTTTATCCGCTGGCCGTTAAAATAAACTCTGACAGACAGGCCATTATGCTGTGGCGCACTTTTTAATGCCCGGGTCAGGTAAACCGGGTTACCGGCTGTTTCCAGGTTGTGAAAAAGAAAGGTAGCCGCATCATATCCAATTCTCGAAAACCGGTCGGGTTCAGAGCCAAACCTCGCCTCGTAATCTTCTTTAAAAAATTCTGATGCTGGGGTGCCGGTCACATCACGAAACGCCTGAGTGGAATAGACTTCAAAAAACCGCTGCTGATAATCGGTAAGCCGGTGATTTTCCCATTCCTCCGAACCCAGTATCACCAGATTGTTTTGCATGGCCTCCAAATCGTTAAGGAGCAAATTCATTTTGGTGGTTGCAGCCTCGCCGCTGAACGGGGCGTAAATAGCTTGGGATTGTGTAATATTCAGCGAATCAATCAAGGCCTCATCACGGGTAAAGACTTCGGTAACTTCACTAAAATCGTAACCGGTAGC
>SL_3KL_010_SEDDRAFT_10004749_pt1 | contig 12254 bp, 11 predicted proteins | sample SodLakKL_010_SED_2_FD_10381 | JGI IMG/M metagenome (IMG submission 10381)
CCCACTCACACTACCGGGCCCTGCCATTTCAACCAGGCCGCTTTCTTTAACCCTGGCCAGGTAAACCGGACCAAGCGGTGTTGAGAGTTCGGTTTCTTCAACTAACTCAAGCTGTGCTTCAGCCGCATCATAACAGGCCCTGGCGGTTGCCAGAAAAGCACCCTGCGGAGTATAAATACGTGGTTTCTCTTCCAGGGTCAGCCTGTCAAACCTTTCACCGTCATAGCCTGCCGATACCAGGCCCAGGCAGTGTCCCTGCTCTTCATACTTTTTAACCAGGTAGTTTAAGGTTACTGTTTTACCGACATTCTTAGTCATGCCAACGATGGCAACAGCGCGATAATCATGATCTTCCAGCAGCTTGAAAAGGTCGGCCATCGTTTTAACCCCGTCGGTTAGTCTATAAGTAATCTTAAATTTAGTGTACTAAAGAAACTTTACGAGGTCATTCGCTTGAAAGGCTAAAGATTTTCACAATAACTTATACCTGGTGTATAAAAGCGGCAGGAAGTAATCTAGAGATGCCGAATAGTTAAAAGGACTAATTATTCACTGACGGAGGTTTACTTATGGCTTTTACAGTCGCTGAAGCTCTCAAAATGGATATTTTTGACCAGTGCCGTCTGCTGACCGGTCAGGCCGGGCTGCAAAATGAAATTCACTGGGTTAATATCCTGGAAATACTTGACGATTTAAGCCATATTGAACCGGGGGAGTTTTTAATTACCACGGCCCACGGTTTTAATGTTGAAAGCAAGGATAAGCAGCGCAATATGGTCGAACTTTTTGCTTCCAGAAAAATGGCTGCCATGGCTATACAAACCGGGCATTACCTGGAGTCGATCCCATCTTCTTTCATCAGGTTTTCTGAAAACTACAGCATCCCCTTAATCGAAATCCCACCGGAAGTCAGCTTTAAAAGCTTGACCAGGGCGATAATGAACGAACTGCTGCGCAGTGAATTAATCGAATTAGACAACATGGATAAAACATCAAGACGCAGCAGGCTGGAAAGCCAGGTAGCGGACATGAAAAATCTCTGGAAAAAGTTGACGACTGACGGTAACCATGAAGGCCTGACCATTCATATGGACCGCCATAACTTAAAACCGAATGATCCAATCCTGGTTATGGATTTTAATATCTGCGGTGAAGAAGGCAGGCGACTCGACCAGGGGGAAGAAACTACCCATGACCTTCTGAGTCTGGCGGAACAGAACGCCGCACAGCTTTTAAAACAAATCCATATTCCGTTTTTGATCGGCCCATCAGAGCATTTTTTAACGCTGCTGATCCAATCCGATTTGTTAAATAAACAAACAACCACTTCCAGCGCCCTTGTCGCCAGGCGCCTCTTCGACAAATTAAGCCTGCTGGTGCCCGAATATACGATACGGATCGGTTTAAGCAATGTGCACGACAATCTCGGCAAAATCAAACAGGGACTGGCAGAAGCTCATAAAGCCCAGCAGGCAGCTCACCTGGAACTGCTGGAGCATACCAATATCGTTTCGCTGCGCTCGATGAACCTTTACCGCTTAATTATGGACACAGAAAACATGGATATGCTAAGAAACATTTACTGCGAAACTGCTGCCCCGCTGGTAGAATACGACCAGAAATCTTCAGGCTCACTGCTGGAAACTTTGAGGACTTACCTTCATTACTGCAGTCTAAAAAAGGCGGCAGGAGTGCTCTATGTGCACAGGCACACCATGAAATATCGCCTGGAACAGATTGAAAGGCTGACCGGTTTTAATCCTCTCTTACCGAACGATGCCCTGCAGTTAAATATCGGCCTTCATATTTACTACTACCTGAAAGCCCTCAAGCTACTGCCTTAAAAACTTGATCTGGCAACCGGGGTTAAGTTAAGTAAACGGCGATTATACCGATTAGACCGGCAAAGGTAACGTAGTAAGCGAGAGGCAGCAGGACTCGTCTGATCAGCAATCCTTCTACCCCGAGCAGCCCTACCGTAGCACAGGCAGCTACAACGTTATGAACACAGATCATGTTGCCGGCTGCACCGCCTACTGCTTGCAGGGCAACGACAAAAGCCCCGGAAATTCCAATTTCTGTAGCGACCTGGTGCTGGAAAAATGAAAACATCATGTTGCTGATGGTATTACTGCCGGCAATAAAGGCGCCAAGAGCACCGATTAAAGGTGAAAAAAATGGCCAGGCTCCCTGGACCAGGTCGGCGGTACCCCGGGCCAGGACCATAGGCATGCTCTCAAAACCGGAAAGATTTAGATTAGAATTGATAAAAATCCGCACCATCGGCACTGCAAATCCCAGGGCAAAAGATGCCCCGGCTACCGTTAAAACAGATTTATTTACAGCCCACCTGAAAGCAGAAGGTTTAATCCCCTGGATAAAATAAGCAGAAATTACGGCGAGTATAAACATGGTTCCCGGCAGGTACAGGGGTTGAACCGAAGTGGTTATCGGAGTGCCCAGTATTTCTTCAAAATTAACAGTTAAAAGCGGCCCGGTGAGCAGCTCTTTTAAGGTTGTCCAGATCCTGGTCAATAGCAGAAGAAACGCAACCACCAAATACGGTGCCCAGGCCGAAAGCAGGTTCATAGAGCCGGATAATTCCGGTTCATTGCGATTAGCTTCTCCCAACCAGTCGGATTCCCATTTTTCCCGGGGCGGAAAATCCCACGGCTTTTTGGGAATGAGGAAACCTCTTCTTGCGGCAATAACCACAACTGGCAGACCGATCAAAGCGCTGATCAGGGAAGGAAACTCAGGGCCGATAAAGTTGGCAATTAAGGCGTAGGGTACGGTAAAAGTCAGCCCGGCGAAGAGGGCAAAGGGCGCTGCCGCCAGACCGGCTTTAACAGATCGGTCCTGTCCGAAATAGCGGGTCAGCATCAGGATCATCACCAGGGGGATAAAGGTGCCAACAATGGCATGAACAATACCGATATAACCTGAAATATGGCCGAGATAGGCCATAAAGAGGGGATCGGACATGTCAGCTGAACCAAGCAGGTTGTGAATAACCGGGTGATCCAGGCCAGAGCCTACCCCCAGCAGAACCGGGGTGCCGACTACGCCAAAAGAAACAGGAGTGCTCTGGATGATCAGGGCACAGAGCACGGCAGCTGCAGCAGGGAAACCGAGCACTACCAGCAGGGGGGCGGCTACCGCGGCAGGAGTGCCGAAACCTGAAGCCCCCTCGATAAAAGCGCCAAACATCCAGGCGACAATGATCACCTGGATGCGCCGGTCGGTGGTTATTTTTGCAAAGGCACTGCGCATTACTCCTACAGCCCCGCTCGCCGTCAGGGTGTTCAGCATTAAAATAGCGCCAAAAACTATGTAGAGCAGGGTTGCGGCAATTATCAATCCCTGGATGGTTGAAGCCGCAGCAACAGTAAAGGGTACCTGCCAGTAAAGCACAGCCAAAAGGGCGGTATAAGCCCAGGCCAGGGGCATGGCCTGCCTGGCCGGTAGGCGAAAAATTACCAGCAGTAAAAATACAGCTAAAATCGGGGTTAAGGCAGCAAAAGACTGCATCACTGATCAAGTCCCAGTTTTTTCAGGGTTTCGGGCAGAAAAATCCCTTCCAGGCTCCAGCCTCTTAAGTTGTAATATTCGTATAGCATTTTACCCAGGTGAAGCAGGTTGCCGGCTGAAGCACCTCCCCTGATTATTTTATTTTCTGTAATGATTAACATCAATGACCTGGGTCCGGGCCAGCATGTCGCCCAGGCGGAACCCGCGATCATGGACTAAGAACACGATCAATTCGACAATACTTAAGCCGGCCAGGGCGCTCAGGGCCCAGATTACGATATTGCGCACAAAAGATTTTCCTTTATCACAGGGCATATTATCATCAAGATTCACAACCATCAGGCCGCAGATCTTTTTGCCCCAGCTCTGCCCGGCGCCAAATCCATCGCGCAGCAGGTAGTAAAAAAGGCTCCAGGCCAGGCCGAGCAGAACAATTATTACCATAAAGATAACCGCAATTACGTTGGGACCGGCCGGGGAAGGCCCACCTGGCTGTCCTGTAACCTGGGTATAAGTAAAAAATGGAATTATGGCCAGGGGTANCAGGATCATCAGGGGTAAGCCCGCGATGATACTGTCTATGATATAAGCAAGAATTCTCATGCCGGAGCTTGCCTTTGGGTACTGGTACTCTTCTCCTGCAGGCTGTGATGCAGTAGGCGGCGGGGGCACAGGAGGAGACGGANGACCACTATCCTGCGGTGGTGTCGGCGGAGGCCCATGACCATAACTGACCGGGGTTGGCGGGCCTTCATCTTCTTCCTGCTCTTCCACGCCAGGAGGGAATTTTTCCTGCTGGTAGCCAATCATGGATGGAGAAGGCACCGGGGGAACCGGTGGCGCTGTTTCCAGGTCAGATTTGCAGTGTTTACACCTGATTGCTCCGACTAAAATTTCTTCAGCACAAAAGGGGCAATTTTTATATTTTCTTTCTTGATCTGCCATCTAGGCACCTCCACTATTCTACAGATAACAGTTTAACTTGCTGAAATAATGTTTTCGCCGATGGGCAGTTCATTTCCTGCTAATTTATGCAAGATGGTCGGTCCGGTTATAATAGGCCACCTTAAAACGGCCATTCTCCCTGCAAATCAGGCTAATCGAAGCATTCGCAACTTTCAAATCCCAAAAACCGGCTGTATCCATACCGAGAACATTGAAAAGCAGGGCCCTGATCGAACCGCCATGGCTAACTGCGGCAAAGCTCTGACCTTCATTTCCCTGCTGTTCAAGATGTTCAAGAAAGCTTTTCATCCTGGCACAGACCTGATCGAGGGTCTCTCCATCAGGTGCGGAACGGTTGAAGGGATCGTCCAACCAGTTCCTGATATCATTACCATACTGCTGCTCAATTTCATCATAGGTCATCCCTTCCCAGCGGCCAAAATTAATTTCCCGCAGCAGGGGGGTAACTTCAGGCTTAAGACCGCTGGAACTACCGATTACCCGGGCAGTATGGAAGGCCCGGCTCAGGTCGCTGCAGTAGAGACCGCTCAAGTTCTGCCTGCCCAGGAAGTGCGCTGCTTTCTCTGCCTGGCGGATCCCGGCCTGGGATAAAGGCGATTCACTCCAGCCCTGGTAACGCCGCTCAATATTAGATTCCGTTTCACCATGGCGAACCAGGTAGAGATCCATTTTTATTGTGCTCCCTTCGAATCGGAACTGACATTGCTGTCATCTCTGTTGCTGACTTTAGCATCTTCAAATGTAGCCATCTCCAGGGTGACACGTGCTGCCGCTTCAACCAGGTGCATTCCTAAAACTGCGCCCGTTCCTTCACCCAGCCGCATCCCCATATTCAGATAGGGCTTAAGATTTAGATAGTCCATGAGCAGGGCATGGCCTGATTCTGCCGAAAGGTGCGAGGGCACCAGGTAATGCCAGGCCCGCGGGCAGAATTTAACCGCAGCAAGCGCAGCAGTGCTGGAAATAAAACCGTCAATTACAATTGGTATACCTTTGCAGGCTGCACCTAATACCAGACCGGTCAGGGCAGCTATTTCCAGGCCGCCTACCAGGTGCAGGACTGCCAGCGGATCGGCGGGATCAGGCTGGTGCAGCTCCAGCGCTTTTGTAACCACTTCCTGTTTATGACGCAATTTGTCATCATCCAGGCCTGTTCCCCGCCCGACAACCAGGGAAGCTTCGTAACCGGTCAGGGCTGCCATCACAGCACTGCTGGCCGTGGTATTGCCAATGCCCATCTCTCCGGTTGCCAGGACCTTAACCCCGTCTAAAGCAGCTTCTTCGGCACACTCAATCCCAGCCGCAATAGCCTGGAGCGCTTCTGTGCGGCTCATCGCCGGTTTGCGGCGGAAATTATCGGTGCCGGCTTTGATACGCACCCTTTTGACTCCGGGCAGGTTGCTATCAACTTTCACCCCGATATCGGCCACCACTACTTCAACATCACCCTGGCGGCCCAGTACATTGATTGCCGCCCCGCCACCGGTAAAGTTAGCTACCATCTGGGCGGTTACTTCGGAAGGGTAAGCGCTGATTCCCTCCTCGGTCACGCCATGGTCGGCAGCCATTACGACTACCCTTTTCCTGGTATCAACGGGGAAATAATCACCGGTAATACCACTTAGCTGCACGGCCAGATCTTCCATTCTACCCAGGCTGCCCTGGGGCTTGGTCAGGATATCCATGCGGCCTCTGGCCTTGTCCATTGCTGCTTCATCAAGCGGTTGTATTGCTTCTATAAGGTTATTCAGTTCCTGTTCCATTTTTTGCTCTTCGCTCATTATTAAATCAGCCTCCATTTCATTTTAAAAAATTGTGTAACTGCTCAGCCATAATCCGTTGAGTTTTTATACTTCTTTTTTTATTATTCTGAATACCTGCTCCATGTCTAAATTTTCGCGGACCAGGTTGGCCAGACGGTCATATTCCTGCTCTTTGAAATCCTGGTAGGTGCCGGGCAGGGTGCTGTTTTGTTCGGATAAACCCCGGCGGCGGCGCAAACCGTTTAGAAGTTTGTTGGTCCAGGAAAAGTTATCAAAAATACCATGCATGTAGGTACCGAAAACGTTCCCTGCTTCGCTGACCGCGCCCTCCCATTGTTCCATGGTTTTTAAATAGACGGGGTGTTTAGCCTGATGATAATCTGTCCGCCCCATGTGNATTTCATANCCGGTTAAAGGTTCTTCCTCGCCCATGGCAGAAAAATAGCTATCATCACGGTAGCGCCAGAAGGCTTCCACCTGCCGGGTTGATTTTTCCGCTGCCATTATCGTGTCGAGCGGCAGCAGGTCAAACCCGCCAACTTCCGGCACGGTGCTTTCCACCCCATCCGGGTCAAGCACTTTCCGCCCCAGCATCTGAAACCCGCCGCAAATACCGATCAATAAACCTCCGGAAGCAGCATAGCTGCGGATCGGTACTTCCCAGCCGCTCTTTTTCAGGTGAAGCAAGTCTTCGATCGTATTTTTTGAACCGGGTATGATCAACAGGTCAGGGCTGTTTAACTCTCGCGGTTCGCGGATATAGGTTAAATTAACATCGTCGTGCAGTTCCAGGGGGTTAAAGTCGGTAAAGTTTGAAATACGCGGCAGTTGAATAACCTGGACCTTGAGAGCCCGGTCATTGGCACGATTACTAAACCTGTCGGTCACACTGTCTTCATCATCAAGGTTGAGGTGAATATAGGGGATTACGCCAAGCACGGGTATATTGACCAGGTCTTCGAGCTGGCCGAGGCCGGGCCTTAGAACTTCCGGGTCACCGCGAAACTTATTAATAATCAGGCCCTTGACCAGGTCCCTCTCTTCCGGCAGCAAGAGCTCGACCGTCCCGTAAAGCGAGGCGAATACGCCGCCCCGGTCAATATCTCCGGCTAGCAGCACCGGAGCCTGCAGGCGGCGGGCCAGCCCCATGTTAACCAGGTCCTTATCGCGCAGGTTAATCTCGGCCGGACTACCCGCACCCTCGATCACTATAACATCGTGCTCCCCCGAAAGGGTTGCAAAGGCCTGATCAATCACCGGAAGCAGCTCTTCCTTCCACTGGATGTAATCCATGGCCTTCATATTGCCCACAGCCTTACCCATGACAATGACCTGTGAACCCTGGTCGGACGTGGGTTTTAACAGAACCGGGTTCATCTCCACCTGTGGAGCCAGGCCGGCCGCCTCGGCCTGGGACACCTGGGCCCGGCCCATTTCCAACCCGTCCGCCGTAACAAAAGAATTAAGGGCCATATTCTGAGATTTAAAAGGTGCCGCTTTAAAACCATCCTGCTTCAAAATACGGCAAAGCGCGGCACAGAGCACGCTTTTCCCGACCGAAGAGGCAGTCCCCTGCACCATGATCGTTCCCTTCATTTACTTTACACCTCCGCTATCAAGAGCGCTGCCACCTTGAGTGCCGCTTTCTAACCAGGCTTTAATCTCCCGGAGCAGACGCTGGTTTTCCTGGCGCCTGCGCACGGCAATCCTGAAGTAACGCCGGTCTAAATTATTAAAGTTATCGGCCCGCCTGACCAGCACCCCCCGCCGGGCCAGGAAATCCTGAAACTGGTTAATATCAAAAGCAGGATCCAGACCCTTTAGCAGCAGGTAGTTGGCGGCGCCTTCAAACACTTCAAAAGCGCCGGTGGCTTTTAATTCGCCGATCAAATAGCGCCGTTCCTCTTTAATCAGGGCCAGGCTTTCTTCCAGGTAGCCCTCGGCTGACAGGCAAAAAAGTCCCGCTTCCTGGGCCAGGTAATTCACCCGCCAGGGGTCGCCCCACCCGGTTATTTTACCAATCTTGTCAATCGGCCCAAGGGCGCAGCCGAGGCGCAGGCCGGGCAGGCCCCACAACTTGGTCAGGGAAATAACCAGCCAGAGGTTGTCCACTTCCAGATCACGCAGGCTTTCTTCAGGTCTGCCGGTCAGGGAAACAAAGCTTTCATCAACCATCACGGCTGTTCCCCTCCGTGCTGCCTCACGCACCAATTCAGCAAGCTTGCTGCGCGGATAAAGAATGCCGGTAGGGTTATTGGGGTTACAAAACACCAGCATGTCATCATGGTTAAGCCTTCCGGCTAACCTGGTAAAGTCATCCTCCTCACCGGGCAGCAGGGAATAATACTCTACTGCAGCACCGGCCAATTTTGCCGCACGCTCATATTCGGAAAAAGACGGTGCCGGGATAAAAACCCGTTTTGGCCTATTCCAGAGCAGGATTAAATGAATTAGCTCATTGGCCCCGTTTCCAAGCAGCAGACGTTCAACCGGAACCCGGAGAAATTCAGCCAGTCCGGCCCTGAGCTCACGAGCCTGCGGGGTAGGATATGCCACAATATTAGGCAGCAGGCTGCCCAGGTGCTCAAGCAGGCCGGGCGGTGGGCCAAGGGGATTAATATTACTGCTGAAATCGACCAGCTCTTCTTTACTGTAACCCCATTTTTGCGCAGCCCGGGCCAGGTCACCTCCATGACCACCCGTTTCATCGTTATAGGTACCGGACATATCAATTCACCGCTTTCAATACAATGTCACCCTGACCTTAAAAGTTAAAAACAATGAGTAGTCCAACTAAAAACAGCATCTCCCCCACTTCGCTGGCTGCTCCTAAAATATCGCCGTTAATTCCACCGAGACGGCGGGAGGCATAAAGGGCGAGAAGGTAAGCCGCAGCCAGGGCCGGAAGAGATCCAACCAGGACGGCAGCCGCATAAAAAGGCTGCCACAGTGCAAAGATAAACAGCAGGGCCACAGCTAATAGAGAGGCTTTTAAAAGAACAGGCCAGCCGAGCCCTCTTAAAAACATATCACCCAGTCCGCGGTCACGGGCAGGTTTAAAGAAAGCCCCGGCAAAAACAATGGACCACCTGCCGGCCAGGGGCATAAATACCAGGGCCAGTGGTAACAGGACAGGGGTGAATTCCATAAGCAGGGCAAACTTGAGCAGGTAGAGAAAAAACAGGGCTGCTGCCCCCATAACCCCGATCGCGCTGTCATCCATGGCCTTGAATGCTTTCTCCCGGGTGGTAGTTCCAATCAGGCCGTCGGCCGTATCGGCCAGGCCGTCAAAATGCAGGCCGCGAGTTAAAAAGAAACTTAAGACCAGGGCGATTACCGCCGTCGGGCCAGCCGGTAGGATGTTGAGCAGCAGCCAGGCAGCGGCAGCAAGAACCAGGCCAATTGTCGCGCCGGCCAGGGGGAAGCAAACAGCAGAGTCGGAAAGTTCCCTGCCATCGGGACCGAAGCGGACAAAAGGCAGCGGGATAATGGTTAAAAATGAAAGGGCACGCAGGTAATTGGTCAAAATAATATAACCTCCAGGATTCGGATCCAGTACGTCAGGAGCAGCATGGTAACCAGCGCCAGAACGGAAGTCGACCGGAAAAGAGTCAGACCCCTGTCAATGTCGCTACCCAGGGCAGCTTTGCCTAATACATTGATCCGGGGTCGTTTTATCACGTCCCCGCGAAAATAATCACGCCCGCCAAAACCAATCCCTAACACCCCGGCAGCTGCAGCCATCGGCCAGGCGCTGTTCGGACTCTGGTGCTTGTTGCGGTCTGCCGATAATACTTTCAGGCCCCGCTGCCACTTTCCATGCAGCATACCGGCCAGGATAATATATAGAGCCGTTAAGCGGGCCGGGATAAAGCTAAGAATATCGTCGATTTTAGCGGGGAAAAAACCGATATCCTTTAACTCCTCTGTTTTATAGCCGAGCATTGAATCCAGGGTATTAACCGTCTTATAGAAAACTGTCGCTGCCGGACCACCGATGGCGGTATAAAAAAGCGGTGCCACCAGGCCGTCGGCGCTGTTTTCAAAAAGGCTTTCCAGGGCTGCCCTGGATACCCCGTTTTGATCAAGCTCTGCGGTATCGCGGCTGACCAGCATGGACACCGCGCCCTGGGCCCCGGGAATATCTTTCTGAGCAAGCTTTTTTTCAACCGCCAGAACATGGCTGCGCAAATCCCCCCCGGCCAGGGTGGTAAAGATAATATAAACTTCAACTATAAACCCTGCTGCCGGGTGCAGGCCATAAGCCAGCCTAATCAATGTTATAACCACCGCAACCGAACCCAGCCCGGTTACAAGCAGAATCAGCAGCCCGCCAACTTTCAAACCGGCCGGGGTTTTGAAGATCCTGCGGGCTGCCCCCTCACCAATCTCAATTAATTTACCAAGCAGGCGCACCGGGTGAGGCCAGCTGCGCGGATCGCCAATCAGGTAATCTAAAATATAGGCGACTAACAGGGCCGCTAAAGTAAAGAAAACTCTCTCCATCTATTTAACCTCATCTATTTAAACCTCTGGGGGATACCACATACCACGAACCAGACCTGGTCTGCCGCTGCAGCGACAACCTGGTTGGCCCGCCCGGAAAGATCGCGAAACGCCCTGGCCACGGGATAATTTGGCACAACTCCCATACCGACTTCGTTGGTCACAACCAGAACATCGGCCGGGCAGTCGACTGCTGCAGCGCTAAATTTTTTTATATACTGGTAAGTCCGTTCAACTGCAGCATCAATAATTTTCTCATCGGCAAAGATATCTTCTCCCTCTCTGACCGCACCGTGACTGTCAATATCCTTAAGCATCCGGTTGGTAATGAGCAGGGTCAGGCAGTCCATCAAAATTATTGAATCACTGTCTGCTTCCTGCTCAAGAACCAGGTGCGGTTCAAGCGGTTCTTCCACTGTGCGCACGCTTTTAGGCCGCCGGCCCTGGTGAAGGGCAACACGCTCCCGCATTTCGTCATCTTCAACCCTGGCCGTGGCCAGGTAGATCATTTTTTTACCGCTTTCTTCTGCCAGTTTTTCAGCAAAACTACTTTTTCCGCTGCGCACTCCCCCTGTAATTAAGACCAGGCCGGCACGCTCCCCTTTAGACTGCTCAACCATTTTCGCTGCCTCCATTCCCGCAGACCAGATCAGTTAGCTCTTCGATCCCTTTCAAGGCCAGGGCACCTTTACTGATCAGGCGGTCCATCAACTGCCGGGCCCTCCCGCTGTAATCACGGTCTTCCACCCCGTCAATATCAATAATATACAGCCTCTTGCCTTCTTCTAAAGCTGTTTCAACTTCTTCAAAAATGGGCAGGTTTCCCTCGCCAAAGGGAATAGGCGGGATAATAACCGCATCTGCTCCCCGCAGCAGCTCAAGATGCTTTTCCCGGTGTTCACTTTTCAAGCTGGTAAAGGGCGGTACGATAATCACCGGCAGGCTGTGGAAGTGAGCAAAACGGCAGCTGCTGTCCTGGGCCGAGACAGGGCCGACTGACATGCGGCATCCTTTTTGATCGAGCAGTTCGAGGACCGGCAGCGCTTCTTCCCCTCCGCCTATAACATGGACAGACGGGCCGGCATGGCTGCTTTCACCGGGCTTTCGCCCTTTGGCAACACTGACCTGTAAAACTCCATGCAGGGGGTGACGATAAGTTGAAGCGGGCACCCCGTATGACTTTTGAATATTTTCCGGGGTGATCACTTCTTCAGCCCGGCCTGCGGCCAGAACCCGCCCCCCGGCCAGTAGAATGAACCGGTTAAAATGGTGGACAGCCAGGTTAATATCATGGATGGCAGCAATAACGGTAACGCCCTGTTCACGGTTTAGACGGGCGGCCAGTTCCAGCAGCATAGTTTGATAACCGATATCAAGGTTTGCGGTAGGTTCATCTAAAAGCAGCACTTCCGGCTGCTGGGCAACTGCCCGGGCCATAATCACGCGCTGTTTTTCCCCACCGCTTAAAGTGGGAATAGAACGCTCTCT
>SL_3KL_010_SEDDRAFT_10004750_pt1 | contig 12253 bp, 11 predicted proteins | sample SodLakKL_010_SED_2_FD_10381 | JGI IMG/M metagenome (IMG submission 10381)
TCCTGGGCGAGGCCAACTTCGCCGACCATGGCGGCAACCGGCTGGGCGCCAGCGCCCTGATGCAGGGTCTGGCCGACGGCTACTTCGTTATCCCCTACACCCTGAGCGACTATCTTGCCGAAAACCTGCACTCAGAGAAGATTGGCACCGATCACGAAGCTTTTGACAAGGCCGAGAAAGAGACCACGGACCGCATCAGCAAATTGCTCAATGTCAAGGGCAAGAAGACTGTACTTGATTTTCACCGGGAGCTGGGCGACTTGATGTGGGATAATGTCGGCATGTCACGAAACAGGGAAAACCTGGAGTCGGTGATCAAGAAGATCAGCGAACTTCGTGAGGAGTTTTGGAAGGATGTGAACATCCCTGGCGAGAACAACACGCTGAACAAGTACCTCGAATATGCTCTGAGAGTAGCGGACTACATGGAACTCGGGGAGCTGATGGCGCGTGATGCGCTGGACCGGGAAGAGTCCTGCGGTGGTCACTTCCGCGAAGAGCATCAGACCGAAGACGGCGAAGCCGTTCGGGATGATGAGAATTTCAGTAACGTCTCCAGCTGGGAGTACAAGGGGGAAGACAAGGAGCCTGAAAAACATGTTGAGGATCTCAACTTTGAGTTTGTTACCCCGACTCAGCGCAGCTATAAATAACCATCCAACGCAACGACAAATTTTCAAACAAAGTGTTAGAGGAATAGAATAATGAGTGATCAAACCATGACAATTCACCTGAAGATCTGGAGGCAGAAAGACAGCAACACTCCGGGCAGGCTTGTGGATTATACGCTGGATGATGTCAATCCGGATATGTCGTTTTTGGAGATGTTGGACTGGCTGAATGAGCGTCTGATGAATGAAGGCAAGGAGCCGGTCGAGTTTGACCATGACTGCCGTGAAGGGATTTGCGGATCCTGTAACCTGGTCCTGAACGGAATGGCCCATGGGCCTTACGAGGCGACCGCCGTTTGTCAGTTGCACATGCGAAAATACAAAGACGGAGATACCATTGTCGTCGAACCATGGCGTGCCAAGGCATTTCCGATGATCAAGGATCTGGTGGTCGACCGCAGTGCATTTGACCGTATCATGGCTGCCGGCGGGTATATTTCGGTCAATACAGGTGCTCCGGCCGATGCCAATGCCATCCCTGTAGATAAATATAATGCTGACCTGGCGTTTGATTACGCCGCTTGTATCGGCTGTGGAGCGTGTGTGGCCGCCTGTCCGAATTCATCGGCATCCCTGTTCACCGGAGCCAAGATCTCCCAGCTGGCACACCTGCCACAGGGAAATCCTGAACGAAAACGCCGCGTGGTAAGAATGGTCGACCAGATGGCCGAGGAAGGATTCGGTGATTGTTCCAACTATGCCGAGTGTGAGGCGGTATGTCCGGCCGAAATCTCGATCACCTCCATCGCCAAAATGCGTCGAGAATATTTTAATGCACTCAGTGAAATTGAGTGAGTTCTGAAGTATCGTCAATAACTGATCGATAATTGTAAGTCGATATTGACGCGCCGGTTTTCGATTAGGTCCAGGAAGTTCAGATCTTTATTCTCCCGGGTCGTCGTTTCAAGCACAGATCGGTAGCTTTTTACGCAGCATATCTTCGGGTATGCTGCGTTTTTTGTTCAACTGGATAAGCAAACAGGCACCATGACGGAACAGTTATTTCATAAGGCCCGGGCCAATCTGAAAAAATACTGGGGGTTTGACGATTTTCGCCCGGGACAGGACGAGGTGGTCCGCTCTGTGTTATCCGGCAGGCAGACACTGGTACTCTTTCCGACCGGTGGCGGCAAGTCACTTTGCTACCAGGTGCCGGCAACAGTGCTGGATGGTGTTACACTGGTCATCTCACCACTTGTGGCGCTTATGCAGGACCAGGTGTTACAGCTTCAGCAGAAAGGGGTGCCGGCCACCTTTGTCAACAGCACTATTTCCAGGAATGAAGTAGAGCAGCGGCTGGTCAATGCCCGTAACGGAATGTACAAGCTGCTCTACTGTGCACCCGAGCGACTCCAAACCGAGCTTTGGAAAAATATGATGCCCGATTTGTCGCTCTCCATGATTGCCATTGACGAAGCGCACTGCATATCAGAATGGGGACACGACTTCCGGCCGGTGTATCGCAAAATTCCAGAAATGATGGGGCCGGTTCGCGACCGCATCCGCTGGCTTGCGCTTACCGCTACAGCTACCCCTGAAGTTCGGCGAGATATTGTCACGGCTCTGGGGATGAAAGACCCGGCGATCATCTCACGCGGTTTCAACCGCCCCAATCTGCAGTGGTGGGTTAATCGGGATGAGCAAAAAAAGCGCAGGCTGGGCGAGATTCTCAAGCGGGCGTCCGGCAGTGGTCTGATCTATGCCGGAACAAGGGCAGGGTGCGAACAGATATCCGACTGGCTCAGTCAGAAAGGATGGAAGTCGAAGCCCTATCACGCCGGACTGGCACCCGACGAACGCGAACGGATTCAGAACGAATGGATCGAAGGCAGTCTGCCGATGGTCGTTGCAACCAATGCCTTTGGCATGGGTATCGACAAGCCGGATTGCCGCTTTGTGGTGCACTACGACATTTCCTCATCCATGGAGGCATACTATCAGGAGGCGGGACGAGCAGGGCGCGATGGCCAGGAGAGCTATCCCATCCTCCTGGTTAAAAATGCAGATTTGCAGGCAGCCAGAAAAGCGATCCTGGATTCATATCCAGATCGACCTCAGCTTGTAAAGGTTTACAACGCACTTTGTGATCACTGGAATCTTGCCGCCGGCTCAGAAATGGTCGAGACACAGAAAATTGATATCAGTCAAGTCCAGAAACGGTCGGGTTACTCACGTCGCCTGGTCTGGTCAGGTATCCGGGTGCTTGATCAATTGGGTATTCTCAACCTTGACCAAATGGAGACGCCTCAGACAGGCATCCGTTTTGTGCTATCACGCGATGCCCTTCAGGATCGCCTGGATCGGATGAAGGCTCCGGCCAAACGCAATTTTGTTGATCAGCTTGCGAGAATGATGGGCCCGGATGTGTATCATCGGATGGTGTACATGGACGAGCGGCAGGTACTCACAAGACTTAAGGTGTCTTCGGCCATGCTGACGAACGGATTGAAAGTATTGGCAGATGAACAGTTCCTGCTTTACGACCTGATCCGGAATGAACCCGTTGGCAGCCTTGCGGAAGCACGGTACAATCGGTTTCCTCGATCCGAAGAGGAGATTATCCGGCATCGTCGACGTCTCCTTAAAAAACTTGATTACATGGTTGGATATGTCGAGACGAAAGGGTGCAGGAGCCGTTATATCCGTATATATTTTGGTGAGAAAGATGTACCGGAACGGTGCGGGAAGTGTGATAATTGCCGTAACTCAGGGAAGCATTATGTAACCGGGGAGGATATTGACATCATCGCCAGACTCTTGGAGGAGGAACCCATGGCGTTTCAGGTGCTCCAAAAGCACACAAAATGGAGCCGCGCACATCTCAAGAAAGTGTTGGCCATGATGATGCGCGAGGAAGTGATCAGTAAGCTAAAGGACGAAGGGCAACGATACACCATATCATCCCGATAATACTCGATCTCCGCTCATGTCTGCCCTTTTGACCATCAAAAGCTGGTAATTCCTGTCTGCCTTTCCTGGCTTCCTCGTCTTACATGGCCTGAATCGAATCAGACCGGCCACTCCCGGCGGTACTTATGGATCCATTGAAGCGCGGATGGAGTCTCTATGCTGATTATATTGATCCGTCAATTCGCTGCCGAGAGTTTCCAGACGGTCCTGAACTTCCCTGAAACGATGCATTTGACTGTCCATATTGCGGTGATAATAGGTATGACTTCGCTGAAACTGTTCACGGCTAATGTCGTAATGCGCCAGAATTGCTTTTTGGCCGGCCTGAAACCGTTTTTCATCGTCGTCTAATTCCTTTGCCGCCGCCAGAAGATGCATTTCCACCAGTATGTCAATATACGTATTCTCGTCAATCAAGTCGCCGGGCGTAACCTGGTCACAACCTGTGGTCAGCGAGAAAAGTAAAATAATTGCAAATATATTACCGGTAAGGCGAAAGAAGGACATCATTTATTTCCCGGGTGGTTTAGGAATGAGTGGCCGCATGGTGATTTCGTCGATAAGGAAATTATCAGGTGTTTCAAGTAAATGGATAACCGTATTGGCAACGTCGCTGCCCTGCATCATATTGGGATGAGTTCCGCCGTGTTCGTCAAAAAATCCAGTGGCAATGGAACCGGGATAGATGCAGGTAACCTTAATCCTGAAATTCCGGAGCTCCTTCATAAGTGCTTCGCTGAAGCCACGGAGTCCGAACTTCGTGGCGTTGTACCCGGATATGTTGGGGTTACCAAGCAGACCGGCAACCGATGAAATATTGACGATATGGTTCGTAGTGTCGGAAGCTTTCATCATCGGAACGATGAGGCGGGTGAGACGAAATACAGAGGTAAGATTGGTTTGCATCATGGTATCCCAGTGCTCGGGCGGTAACTCATCAATCGCTCCGAACATACCCAGTCCGGCATTATTGATGAGGATATCGGGTCCTGTTGATGTACCGTTCTCAGGTGAGCTTCCCGGGTCCCCGTTATCCCCATGGAACGTATCGGTGACCCAGCGCTCCATGGCGGAGTAATCATTGACATCAAGGGTAACCGGAATAAAAAGATTACCGAGCTGTGAGCGCAGCTTCTCGAGTCGCTCTGTACGACGAGCGATGCCATGGACCCGGCACTTCTTTTCAGTGAGTGCTTTGCTGAATTCAGCGCCGATGCCACTGCTGGCACCGGTGACAATTGCTGTTTTTCCTTCGAGTTGCATAATTTATCAGTCTGTTTGGGTGAACGAAATAGTGACCTGACGCTATCCCATATAATTCAAATGGGCACCCAATTCGTTCACGTGCTGGATATCAGCGATGCCAACCCGTCCTGGCTGTAATTGGGGATCCGCATATGATGTTCAATAATCCAGGGTGAATATCTGCCTTGAGTTTAACCACTGTTGTGGAAATCACCTCACCGTCGGTATGTACCATCTGCGGCCGGTCACAATCAATGGAAATGGATGAACATTTTTTTATGATGATGCCGGATCCTTCGGAGGCTCCGTGCAGCAGTACCTTAATCAGCAGTGGTATTCGTGCCATCCGGCCTATATCACGTATTAATACAAGCTGGAAAAAACCATCTCTATGATCGGCGGAGGGTGCAATCGGAATGCCGCCTCCTTCAAACGGACCATTGGCAACAGTAGCCATCAGAAACCGGTCTCTGATTGTCTCAGCGTCGGCCGTGACGGTCATCACGCAGGCTTTATAAGTGAATAGTGACTTCAGCACACCAACCGGATATTTCAGTTTGCCACCGGGGAACCGGGTCTTCGAAGCGTTCCATGCGACTTTTCCGTCAAAACCTGTTCCAAGTGTATTGATAAAAAAAGATTGGTTTAATGATGATGCAGGTCCGGCGCTCATCCTGTCGGAGGAATCGTAATAACTCACGTATCCGGCATCCATTTTTTGAATGATGGATCCAGGCAGGATCCGGGGAATGCGAGCTGATTCAGGTCTGGTGGCATCATCCGGGGCAGCTGTAATGTCCGCAAAGTGAGTGTGTTTTATGGTATCACCGGAACTAAGCAGTTTCTGTGCCGACTTCAGCAGCCTTACGGCATCCGGCAGCCTTTGGGGAATACCCAGACCCCTGGCCGTGTCATTTCCGCTGCCGAGCGGTAATACGCCCAGGCAGCATTCAGATCCTGCCAGGCCTTTTGCTACGGCATTGATCGTTCCGTCACCACCGGCTGCTGCAACAATACGACACGTACGGGACGCCTGGATTGCCATTTCCGTTGCTTCCGCCAGCGAAGCTGGACGAAGAATCTCGTGAGTGAGACCAACTTGAGTTAAAAACCCGCCAAGTTTTCTGGTCAGGTGTTTGGAGGATGTTATGTTATCTCTGCCGGATATGGAATCCGGACGGAATATTACAACAAGAGGTATGGTTTCGTTTTTCAAACCTTTGCCTCAGAGTAATTTCCGTAAATCATCCCGGTATCCGGGGTGCAGTTTGATCCTGAGTATTTTGATCCAGTATTCAGATGTGTGCAAATAATTACGGTCCGGCATATCGGAAATAATACAAAGTTGTCATTCAGCGGTCTGGTCGATAAAAAATAACTGCTCTTCAGTATGGCCGTAAAAACGGTGCGATCAAGGTACATAATAATTTGCCAAGCGATTCATAAAAAAGCAACGTATTTGCCGGCTGTTTTTTAGTTATCGGTGCAAAGTGTTACATTTCTAATATTATCTCCGGTTGGCAATAACTGCGGCAATTGGCCATTAACTATTTCCAATGATGTCTGATCGAACACTCTATCTGGATGCCGGAAATACCCGGATAAAAGCAGCTGTATACGAAAACGGGATGTGGCAACTTTCGGGTTTGTTCTCATATATTGAATATGCCAAAGCCGGCAGCAGTTTTGCTGAACTTTGCCGAAAATACGATACGATCGTACTGGTTTCGGTCAAAAAACAACTTCAGGCTGGAGATCTTCAAAAGCAGGTTAGTGCTGATGTTATCGGGATTGACCGGCGCATTCTCACCCATGAGAAGCACCGCTATCGTACACCGAAAACACTGGGAGTTGATCGCTACCTGGCGTGTCTTGGTGCCTGGAGCCTTGGAAGGCCGAACCCATCCGCTGTCATTGTATCCGATGCCGGTACGGCTTGTACTGTGGATGCGATGAATGCTGAGAGAGTCTATCTTGGCGGGGTGATCATGCCCGGGTTGCATATGCTGATTGATACCCTGGGTCACGGAGCCGATGGTCTGTTTACAGTCGAAGCGCAATTGCCCGGGTACTGGCCGCCGGATACTACGGAATCAGCTCTTCAGGCAGGAACGGCGGGAACGTTTCTGGCGGCATGGGAGTCTCATGTAAAGCGCTTGCAATCGGCTTGTCCGAATGCTGCAATTTGGCTCACGGGCGGTGATGGCGGGTTTCTGAAACGTCACTCGGAGGTTGCTTGCAAAGTTAGCGATTTCCTGGTTTTTGAAGGTATGCGCATATCACATTAAGTTCCGTTCGGGGCCCGCATGTCTCAGGCGTCTGCAGACCGCAGACTTTCAAAAATAAGCGCGTTTACCATTTGCAGTGCCACCTGGTTCTCACCGCCATGTGGAATGATGATATCGGCGTATCGCTTGGTTGGTTCGACAAATTCCAGATGCATAGGCCGAACGAACTTTTCATACTGATCCAGTACCCCCTCGATGGATCGGGAACGCTCGGTGATATCACGACGCAGGCGTCGAAGCAGCCTGACATCGTCGTCGGTATCAACAAATAGTTTGATATTCATTAGTTTGCGTAGCTCTTTTTCATAGAAAATGAGAATGCCATCCACCAGAATAATTTTTTTTGGAGTGATGGTAAGTGATTCCTCTTTTCGGACATGGTTGGAAAAATCATAGATCGGACAATCGACACTGTAACCGGATGCAAGGGCCTTGATGTGGCGAATCAAAAGCTCGGTTTCCAGTGATGCAGGATGGTCAAAATTCTGTTTTGCCCGTTCCTCGAATGAAAGATGCTTCAGGTCGCGATAATACGCATCATGGGCGATCAGTGACAGATTTTCTTCTCCGATATGATGGCAAATGTGTTGAATGACGGTGGTTTTCCCCGAACCGCTCCCCCCCGCAACGCCGATGATTAATGGTTTGTTCATCTTGTTTTAAAAAGTGTGAAAAAGGAATCTGCAAATAATAGTTATTGATTTATATCGGGGGAAGCTATTCACGCTCACCTGTCAGCCCGGTTCCGGTCGCGTTCAAGCCGCTCTTTGTAGTCACGAATAGACCGGAATATCGCCGATGCCATGATGTTTTGGCCATATTCGCTGATTAGAAACTGCTCTTCCTGCGGATTGGTGATGTATCCAAGTTCAACCAGCAGGGCCGGCATGGAAGCGTGATAGAGCACAATGAAACCGGCCTGTTTCACTCCCCGCGAACGCCGCCGTGCCCGCTCTGAAAACTGATGATCCATTTTTGTGGCCAGCATTTCACTGCTCGTCATGAATCCGATGTTGGATAATTCGTATACCGCAAGCTGTTCCGGTGTGAGCTCTTCGGACCGCTCATCCTCCTCCTCAAAACGGATGGCACTGTTCTCTTTTTTCATTACCTCGAACGCTTCGCGGCTTCGATGCATTCCGAGAAAATAAATTTCCGTACCGTGCGCGTGACGGTTACGATTGGCATTGGCATGTATGGAGACGAACAGGTCCGCTTCCGCCTGATTGGCAATCTGTCCACGTTCCTGTAGTGGTATGAAAGAGTCATCCTCCCGGGTGTAGACGACCTCGATTTCAGGCAGATATTGTTCAATATACTCCCCGACTTTCAGCGCAACGGCCAGAGCAACATCTTTCTCTCTGGTCCCGCGGTTGCCGATTGCACCGGGGTCGCGGCCACCGTGGCCGGCGTCGATTACGATACGGTTGAGCTGCAGATAGGCACCGGGCAACCGGGTTTGGCCCAGATCAAACAGATCACGATCCAGCGGTTGTTCAGGGTCACGATCCAGTGGTTGTTCAGAACGGCTCCACCCGTTACGGGCCAGGTCGGGAGTGGTGTCGGCATCATCAATCAGATCATCCCAAAAAATCGGAAAAAGACCATCGGTAAGCACCTCGAGATCATAAGGTGAGGCCTCGGTAAGACCGATGAGCAGATCATGACCATTGGCGTCCAGATAAGCGTCCGCAATCATGTAAATCTGTTCACCAAGATAGATGTCGGCACCTATGCCGCCCTCGATATCCTGGTAGAAGAAACTTTCAAAAGCCTTGTTGTTGTTGCTTGTGCGTACATTATCGGAGGACACGCCATTTTTGTAGAGGGCCAGCTGGATAAGCTTTGGATTCGGCTGCCAGATGAAGAAGGAATCGGGGCGGCTGGTCATGTGGAAGCGTACTACATAACCGAGTCCGTCGGATCGCTCAATAGTAGATACGCGGTCAAGTGGTTGCGATGCTATTGAGGTCTGGCGGGGAGAGAGTGCAACGGTTGCCGTCCAACATACCATAAGGGCAAAAAGCAATAAGAATATTCTTCCGGAAAGGGAGGGTCCGGATGAAATGGAATTGCTAGGTTGCGATGACATGGCTATGTGGGGTTTTCGGCAAAAATACGGCTATTTTTACTTAGATGGCAAGGAAATGTAAAGAAAATGGTAACAGGCAATGCCCAGACTCACTGATATGTTAAACGAGTGTTTTTTACCAAATTGAGGAATTTCCAGCAACAAATGGCAATGAGACAGTAATTCTGTTTCAATACCGGTTACCTCGTTGCCGAAAAGCAGACAGATTCGTGAATCGGAGTGTGGATGATAGCCGGTCAGCAGTCTGCTTTCGTGGGTCTGTTCCATCCCGGTGAGTGTGTAATGATTTTCGAAGCACCAACGAAGATGGTCGCTCGGATCTGCGCTTTGCCGCCAGGAAACGGTCTCATCAGCGCCCAGGGCAGTTTTGGTGATCTCGGGGCGGGGTGGCGCCGGGGTGTATCCCGATAGCAAAACCGACTGTATACCAAAAGCATCTGCAGTTCGAAAAGCCGATCCCACATTATGCATGCTTCGAACATTGTGCAGCCACAGCACCATACTCGCCATCAGCTGAGGAGGCTTCCGGTTGCGATGTGACTCGTAAATTTCGCGTGTGGTTTTCTTCCGTACGGACTGATCCATGGCCATTGTGCTGTGGAGGATTTTTTTTCTTTCGAATAAATTGTAACTTTGCCTAATACGAATTATTGCTCAGAAGACGTTTCAAAATAGGTTTTTTGCCGACCCGTTGCATATGCTAACTTGCAGTTTGCAATCGGGTCTTTTTTTATTCATGGAACTTGATCTGTTGCATCGAATATTATTGTCCGGAGCCTTATGGGTCCGGATGCATGGTAATTTCTCAATTATAACACAGACAATCAGCAGATATCGTGAAAGTTAACTATCTCTCCAAAGAAGGATTCGACAAGCTTAAAGGGGAACTCCGAGACCTGGTAACCCGGGGGCGACGTGAAATAGCCAAACAGATTGATGAAGCCCGTTCACATGGTGATCTGAGTGAGAATGCCGAATATGACGCCGCAAAGGAAGCACAGGGGAAAATGGAGTCACGGATTTCTGAACTGGAGAAAATCATCTCCAACTCCCGAATTCTGGATGACAAAAATATCGACAACTCCAAAGTCTATGTTTTATCCACGGTGACCATCCTGAACAAGAAGACACAAAAAGAGATGAGGTACACCCTGGTCTCCAAGGATGAAGCCGATTTCAATAAAGGCAAGATTTCAGTAGATTCACCTATTGGAAAGGCACTGATGGGCAGGGAAGTCGGTGAGACAGTGAATGTAAGAGTGCCTGCAGGGACGCTGGAGCTCGAAATTCGAAACATAGAACGGCTGTAACGGCCAAATTGCAAACAGATGAAAATTGCAGTTATTGGAACAGGGTATGTTGGACTGGTAACCGGGACATGCTTTGCCGATTCTGGTAATAATGTAATATGTGTTGACAATAATCCGAAAAAACTGCAATTACTTCGTGAGGGGCGCATACCTATTTACGAACCGGGTTTGGAGACGCTTTTTAAGAGGGCGATTCGTGAAAACAGAATGTCTTTCACGGATGATCTTGCTTATGCTGTGGCTGCATCCGATATCCTGTTTCTGTGTCTGCCCACTCCGCCGGGCGCCGACGGGCAGGCTGACTTAAGTGCGGTAATCAAAGTCTCCGGTCAAATTGGAGACGTGATGGACGATTACAAAGTGATCGTAAACAAAAGTACGGTTCCGGTCGGCACAGCCGATAAAATGCGTACAACGATCGAATCGCGTACCCAAATTCCATTCGACGTGGTATCCAATCCGGAATTTCTGCGTGAGGGAGCAGCGGTAAATGATTTTCAGAAGCCCGAGCGTGTAGTCATCGGCACATCAAGCGATAAAGCGGCCGGAATCATGAAAGAGTTGTACGAGCCCTTTGTGCAAAGCGGCAATCCTATCATTATCATGGATGAACGCAGCTCCGAAATGACCAAATATGCTGCCAATGGATTTCTTGCTACCAAAATCACATTTATGAATGAAATTGCCAACCTGTGCGAACGTCTGGGTGCGAATGTGGATAATGTACGTCTTGGCATCGGCGCGGACTCCCGGATCGGCAAGCGGTTTCTGTTTGCCGGCATCGGATTCGGAGGAAGCTGTTTTCCGAAAGATGTTCAGGCGTTGCATTACACCGCAAAGGAAAACAATTACGATTTCCGTATCCTTGGTGCCGTTCAGGATGTGAATAATTCACAAAAGCTGTCCATCGTCGAAAAAATCAAGACTTTCTATAATGGCGAAGTAAAAGGACGCACATTTGGGGTGTGGGGACTCACCTTCAAACCTGAAACCGATGATGTTCGTGAAGCTCCGGCGATCTATATCATCCGGGCTCTTATTGCGATGGGTGCTAAAATCAAGGCCTATGACCCGGAGGCGCATCAAACGTTTCCTGCTGCCGTGGGTGAGGAGATCAGCTCACAAATTGACTACGTAAAGGACCAGACGGCAGCACTTGGAGATATTGATGCACTAATCATATGCACCGAATGGAATGAATTCCGCCGTCCCGATTTCGAAAATTTCCGGAAGCTGATGAAAGAGCCGGTCATATTCGACGGTCGCAATCTTTACGATTTAGACCGCATGGAGCAGTTGGGTATCACCTATGTCAGTGTCGGACGCCGACCTGTCAACCTGAATCGCAAGGTCATCAATGCCTGAACACATGCTGATCATTGGCATGACCGAATTTCTGTGACATGCATATCCTGGGAATTTCGTGCTATTATCATGATGCCGCAGCCGCCCTGGTTTCGGACGGCAAGCTGGTCGCAGCCGCCCAGGAGGAGCGGTTCACGCGCATCAAACACGACCAGAACTATCCGGAACATGCCATAACATGGTGTCTTGAACACGCAGGAATCACGGTATCCGATCTCGATGCAGTCTCTTTTTACGACAAACCATTCCTGAAATTCGAACGAATCCTCGAGACCTATCTGGCATACGCACCCGTTGGTATTCGCAGCGCCTGGAAGGCCCTGCCGGTCTGGATAAAGCAGAAACTGTGGATTTCCGAGCACATCCGAACCG
>SL_3KL_010_SEDDRAFT_10004751_pt1 | contig 12252 bp, 9 predicted proteins | sample SodLakKL_010_SED_2_FD_10381 | JGI IMG/M metagenome (IMG submission 10381)
GCACTAAGTTTGGAGGAGAGCCAAAAACAGAATCTGGATTCTATTTTTGCATCACTCCCACCTCCCGCACCCTCCCAGGCACGGCCCCTCGGGGCTGTTCGTGGGCGCTGTTGGTGGGAGGACGGTTCTGCGGCTGGCCCTCTGAGGTCAACTCTGCCCGCCCAACACCATCCACGAACAGGATAGAGGGGGGCCGTAGGGTCTCCCTGTGAGGCTTCCCGTAAGGCCCTACGGCTTCACGTAGATGAAGCTCCCGCAGTTCTCGCAGGTGCGGACAACCTGGTGGACGCCCTGGTCGCCGGCGGTGGCCGTGGGGATGGAGACGAAGCAGCCGTAGCAGACGCCGTGGATCACCGGGACCACCACCCGGTCCCGGTTCGGTGCGATGCGGTTGTAGCGGGCGCGAATCTGGGGGGAGAGCTCCGCCACCATCTCATCGATCTTCTCCTGGAGGTGGAGGCGGGCCTCATCCAGGTCGATGTTGAAGTGTTCCTCTTCCATGGGAGCGGAGCCGTCTTCGCCGGACGAAAGTTCCCGGAGTTGGGCCCGCATGTCCTGGATCTCAAGGAGGATGGAGAGCTGCGGATTCAGGAGGGTGTTGGACATGGGAGGCAGGGAGATGGGTCAGGGGCGCGGGCTCAGGGTGTCTGGGCTTGGGGTGCCCAGTCTCAGGGCGCCCGGTCTTCCAGGAGCTTCAGGAAATCCTCAGGCGATTCGAGTCCGGCAAGTACGTCGGGGATGTCCGGATCCTTGGCGAACTGGGCGATCTTTCCAAGGACTGGAAGGTATTGATTGGAGACTTCGAGGGGGGGGGCCACGATGAGGAAGAAATTGTGGACCGGGGCGTCGTCAATGGCTTGAAAATCGAGGCCTTCCGGCTTTCGTCCGTAGGCGAGCCTGAGCTCATTGACCACGAGGGACCGACAATGGGGGATGGCGATTCCCTTGCCGATGCCGGTGGAGCCCAGGTTCTCCCGGCGTTTCAGAGTCTTGAAGAGGATCCCCTCGGACTTGGAGTCGAGCCCCAGGAGTTCGATCAGTTCCTTCAGTACCTCATCCTTCGTTTCAGCTTTCAGGCTCAACTCCACGGACTGGGAGGTGAACAGTTCCCTGAGCGTCATTCTATGTCCTCCGGGACGCAAGACCCACCTGCATCTGCTGGATCGGGCGCCGCCTATGTAACAGGTTCCTGGAAAGGGGAGTCAGAACGTTACCGAAAGGCCTCGGCGAAGTCAAAGGAAATTGGGTGGAGGCAGGGCCTCCGCTCCATTATCTTCCGACCATGACGCACACCATTCTAGATCTTCTCCGCAGCGGGCGCACGCCCCTCTATTTGGCCCCCCAGGCCGGAGTCAGTGAGTCGCCCTTCCGTCGCCTCTGCCGACGGTTCGGGGCCGATGTGGTGGTGAGCGAGTTTGTGAGCGCCGCCGGGATCCTTCATGGGAACCGCCGGACCATGGACTACCTCCGCTTCGACGAGGCGGAGCGTCCCATAGGGGTGCAGATCTTCGGCGCCGACCCGGGGCAGATGGCCGAGGCCGCGGCCTTCGTCCACGAGACCTTCGGCCCCGACTTCATTGACATCAACTTCGGGTGCCCGGTGAAGAAGGTGGTGAAGCGCAATGGCGGCTCCGGGTGCCTGAGGGATCTGGGGCTCGTCCGGCAGATCGTCCGGGCCGTGGCCGACGCCACCCCCCTCACCACCACCGCTAAGATCCGGAGCGGCTACGATCAGGCCACCCGGGATCCGGTGGCCATCGGTCTGGCGTGCCAGGAGGCCGGGGCCGAAGTCATCTGCCTCCACCCGCGCACCCGCACGGACATGTACTCGGGGCATGCTCGGTGGGATGAGATCCGGGCCCTCAAGGAGGCCGTTGACGTGCCGGTGATCGGAAACGGGGATGTCCGTTCCGGTGACGATGCGCGGCGCATGCGGGATGAGACCGGGTGCGACGGCATCATGATCGCCCGAGGCACCCACGGCGATCCCTGGCTGTTCAGTCAGGCCCGGGCGGCGCTGGACGGACTTCCCATCCCACCGGACCCCACCGTAGAAGAGCGCTTCCGGATCTGCCTCGAGCACGCCCGTAACGCCATCGCCTTTGAGGAGAATGCGGAGAAGGCCGTGATCGAGTTTCGGAAGCACCTGGGGTGGTATACCAAAGGCCTTCCATCCGGGCGTGAACTCCGCCAGGAACTGTTCCAGGTGAAGACCATGGCTGAAATGGAAGCATATCTCCAAGGGTATTTGGATCGGTACCTGGCAGGCACCGTGGCCGGCGCTGAAGAGGTGCCGGAGCTCGTGGCCGGAGCGTAGTGGATCCGACAGGAGCGCGGGTTACGTCGTTGCCGCGCGGAACCTTTTTCCCCTCCCCCTGTATCCTATCAGGTAACCGGGGGCGTCACGGCTTCGACGTGTCTGGTGAAGTTGGGGTTGCGTGCCGAGGTTCCGGGAACCTCGTTAAACCACCGGAAAAACCAATAGACGCCAACGATAACCTGGCTCTGGCTGCGTAAGTAACCCTTACCGGCCCGACTCCTGATCGGCCCGCCTGAGGCAGGTCAACGAGTCGTCAACAATTCAGGCTGGTCCTCGGAGATGCCGCCGCGAAGAGGACGAGACAACCAGGCGGCTAGCCGCGGGTCGGCGGTGTCCTGGCCGGACCCGATGGCGAACTGAACAGGGCTCTACGCACGTAGAGATCTCGGCGGAACCCTTCGCGGACGCGGGTTCGACTCCCGCCGCCTCCACTAACAAGGCCCAGCCATCATTCGGTGGTTGGGCCTTGTTGCGTTACGGGGCCGCTGATGTTGTTTGGCGGCGGGAGTCTCGGCTTGGGAGCAAAGCTGCCGTCCCGGAGCAGCGGCTAACACCGATGCCAGAACCCGGAGGCATCGAGCCGAGCTGGCCGGCCCGCATGATCAGGTCGGAATCCTGTTCGACTCACGCCGCCTCGAACACTCCGAGCACTCCTGGCCGAGGGCTGGCACGAGTTCTCCCCGTTCCTCCCGGACTCGGGCATTGTGGGGTTCTCCGCCGAGCGCGTGCGGTCGGCGGTCCAGAGGCAGACCATGAGCTGGATCGCTCTCCCGTGGTTGCTCTCCCCAATCCCCATCGGGTTCCTTCAGGGTATGATGTTTGCGTTTCAGAAGGTGCGCGGTTATCGACGTTCCTCCAATTGAAAGGAAATCCTTCCATGCGAAGCCGGGGAAAGGGAGGTTTCATTCGCGGAGTCACCCTTCTTTTCGGAGTACTTCTTTCGGGGGCACTCATGGCCGGACCAGGGTGTGCGCAGGAACCACCGGAGAGGCCTTCCCAGGCGGTGATCGCCCTTCCTCCTCCTGAATTGACGGGAGAAGTGTCTCTCGAAGAGACCATTGCAAACCGGCGGTCCCGGCGGTCCTTCACACCCGATGAGGTGGGACTTCCTCTGATTTCCCAGCTTCTCTGGGCTGCTCAGGGGATCACTGAGGAGGGTCTTGGGCTCCGTAGCGCCCCATCCGCAGGGGCGACCTATCCCCTTGAGGTGATGATGGTGCTGGGGGCATCCGCTTCCCTTGAACCGGGCGTCTATCGATACCGTCCCGACGACCACACCCTCCGGCTTGAAACGCCCGGAGATCGCCGGACCGAGATCGCGGCCGCAGCTCTGGATCAGGGTTGGATCGCCGATGCCCTGGGACTGGCGACTGTTGTGGTGGGTGCGTTCCGGGACAGGGAGCTCGCCGACCTACTCGGCCTTCCCTCCGGGCAGGAGCCTCTGGCCATCCTCCCACTGGGAGTGCACCCTTGATCCAAACGCGATGGCGTCACCACTTTCACCTGTGCCACGGGGATGGGACGGAGCCTTACCAGCCTGGGATGAGATTGAGCCCGAAGTGGCCACCTCGCTCGGGACGCTGGAACGGATGGGCATAGAAGATCTCCAGGACGAGGGCTCCGAAGAGGTTGCTTCGTGTGCTGACTCCCAGGCTGGCCACGGGCACCCTATCCACCGTGTCCCGATCCCACCGGATATCCGCGCCGTCCCCGGCACTCCATGCCACTCCTGCATCGGCAAAGAACACAAGCTCGGTGGGGAGGGCAGGGAAGGAGATGAGCCCGAAGCGGTCGGTCCCGAAGAGGGCGACTCGGGCCTCCAGGTTCAGGACTCCGACCCGGTGACCGAGGAGCCTCTCGAATTCAGCGCACTGGCCTTCTGGGGTGAAGGTGCACTCCTCCACCCGGAACGAGTGGGCTGAATACCCCCGCAGGAGGGACTCCATTCCCAGGAACATGGGACGGAAGACGGTTTCGATGTCCTGGACATCAGATCCGTAGCGACCCACATGCATCCCTCGAGCCGCGAACGTCACCTCCGGAATGGGTCCGGCGAAGTATCGACGATGATCGAGAGTGGCCTGCAGGAAGTCCACAGTGCCCACGGTGTAACCCACCTCGTATCTGGCCCTCCATCCCCGGACAGGCGAGGTGAATCCGAAGAAGCTGTTGTCCTCTACAAAGGCTACCGAACCTCGACCGAGGTTGATGGCATCAGGGGCGGGAACATCCGTCCGCTCCCGATCGACGAGACGACCTTGGGGATCGAAGCGGAATACGTCCCTTCGGGCATCGAAACCGTAGCGATTGTAGGCACCTTGGATCTCCAACCGGCGGATGGTGGAGAAAGGGTAGGCCCAGAGCGCAACCGCCTCGGTGAGACGTATGCGCTGGTCGTCGCGGACGATCTCGGTGGTTTCCCCGGGACCGGCTCTCCGGAAGCTCCGGAAGTACCGCTGGGGAAGGTGAAGGGCACCCACACCCCAGTTCCAGCGACGCTCCTGGTCCAGATAGAAGACCTGGCCTCCAATGTCCCGGAGTTCTCCCTGGGCTTGGATGGCGGTGAAGAGGGAGCGGTCGCCCATGATGTCCGAAAAGAGTGCGGAAACGGCCCCCCCTACCTGGGTACCGAACTGGTCGGCCCCGACACCGATGCTGGCCTGACCGATGAACTCGAGCCCCAGGGATCGATCCAGGGGCACCGCATCGGCCACTGAGTGACGGGTTTCGGGCGGGAGCCCCATCCCATGGTCAGCCAGCATCCGGTTCACCCAGGCTTCCGGGTCATCGCTGGCGCCAGGGAGAAGACGCCCGGCCAGCGCGGTGACCTCATCCCGTTGCACCACGTCGCCGGTGGCCTCTGCCGCATCCAGGGCATAGATGTGGAATTCTCCACGATTGAATACGGAGAAGGCCACGGTACCGGTCCCGGACGCCATGGTGAGGGCAGGCGTGGCGTCTGTGATCCCGCTCACCGCCGTCGCGACCCGAGTGACACGGATGACCTCCTGGTCGGGGAGTTCCAGGCGGTAGATGTCCCGGAATCCATCCGGGTCCGCCAGGAACAGGATGGCCTCGCCGTCCGGAGTGAAGACGGGATTCCAGTGGTCCGCGCCCGGGAAAGGCTCGATCTCACGGGTTTCCTGCGTCTCCCGATCCATGACGACCAGGCGCTTCGGACCGAAGACCAGGCGCTGGAAATCGGTCTCGGGACCCCGGTCGCTGACGTATGCCAGGGTGGTCCCATCGGGGGAGTAGCTCGGTTGGAAGACGCTGTACCGATCGTCGGTCAGTTGAGTCACCTCTCCCGTGGCGAGCTCCACCTCGAAGAGGTTGGCCACCCCATTGGACTGACCGGAGAAGACAATGTGCTCCCCATCGGGTGAGTAGGCAGGACTTCGGATCTCTCCAATCCGGCCGGGAACGTGGATCCGGTCTACAATCTGTCCATCGGAGACCCGGTAGATCTGGATCCGGTTTCGTCCCTCGGCGAAGACGCTCAATGCGATCCTCTCCCCATCCGGAGACCAGCCTCCCGAGGAATCGATGAAGCGTATGGCGTCGCTGTGGGCGTCCCGGATGGAACGAGTCAGTGGACGCAGGATCTCACCGGTGGTGGCATCGGCGAGGAACAGTTCGATGGTGAAGAGGTCCCGCTCCGAGAGGAAGGCCACATACTGTCCGTCGGGACTCAGGGAAGGTGCCACATTCTGTCTGCCCGCGCCGGTTTCCGGTGAGAGCAGGAGCGTTCCGGCCTCCTCCGGGGCGGTCCTCCCCTCCATCAGTGGTCCGTAATGGCGAGTCGCCAGATCCTTCCACTCGGCGGAGAGGCTGTCCACCGATACGCCCAGAACCTGATTGATGGAGGCGCCCGTGCCCTCCCTTGCGGCGATCCTCATCATGTCCGCAATGGCTCGGTCGCCGTAGGCTCCGCCGACGAATGCGAAGAATGCGTGACCGAAGCGGTACGGAAAATACCGCTGCATGTCCCGGGTCATCTCCTGGAGTGTGGGAAACTCGTCCCTCAGGACGGCGTCCCGGAGCCACATCGCCGTAAGGGACGATTCAGTGCCGAGGGAGAGGTACTCCGCCATGCCTTCCACAAACCAGAGGGGAAGTCGCATGAGTCCCCCCAGACCGCCTGCCTGTCGGCCTCGAGCCAGGTCGAACTGAAAGGAGTGCACCAACTCATGGCCCAGGACGTGGTCTGTGGCGGCGTAGGAGCTCCCCAGCGGCATGATGACTCGATCCCTGAGCCCTTCCGTGACCCCGCCGGTACCCTCGCCGATGGTTCCCCTCAGCACGTTGGTCTGCTGGAAGTCCGGATGGTCTGCGTAGAAGATGAGTGGGCGCCGCTCAGGGATCTCGTGCTCGAAGGTGCGTGCCAATCGTTCGTACCAGCGTTCCGCCATACGGGCCACATCCTCCATGGGCTCCGCAAACTCCGGGTAGAAGTGCATTTCGAAGTTGGGGGTCTCCATGACCTGGTAGTCGAAGCGTTCCCACTGGACCTTGTTGCGTCCGAAGTACTGGGAGTCGGCGGGCTCAGGAACGAGGAGGAACGATAGCAGGACGGTGAGTGCGGCGACTGAACGCGTCATGAAGGCTCCGGCGTTGGCCGGTCCCGAGGAGGGAAGAGACGGGGATGAAGTGCCGTCACCCGCCTCAGGGCGGCGGGATTACTGGGGGCAAGGCGCAGCCACGGTCAACTGCCGCCTCGCAACCTCGACTCATGGAGGGGGAAGATGTGTGCCACCCCTCACAGGCCGGATATCGGTGCTCCCAAGCCGTTCGACAGACGATGGATTTCGATGGCGGGTTTCGAACAGCCCGGGATTGAACGATCGGCAGGCCGCAGGAACGCGACGGATTACGCCCGTCAAGAGTTATGACGGCATCCCTTGTGCATCTTCCGTTAGGGTGAGTGGCACCTCCGGAGACCTTGCCGGAAACGATGGCGCCCCATTGCCGTCGCTCTTTCGGACGGTGCCGGGGGTTTGGGCCGCCCCGAAGCGGATTTCTTCGCACCCCTGGGAACACGGAGGAAAGATGGGTTACTTCATCCTCGCCCTACTCTTCGCGCTGGTGGTGCTGGCCGCCCTAGCCCTTGTCCTTTCGAAGAGATCTCCGCAAGAAGAGGCGGAATTCGATCCTGAAAGGGATGGCAGAAGTTATGAAGACCCGCAGGACGAGGGGCGGCCCTAATGCATGGGAAGAGGACTCGGTGTCACTGAGCCCCCTTCATCTCGCTACCCCTCATCCTTCTCCCCCTTTGGTGAGCCGGCGGAGGCGGCGCCAGAGACGCGTTAGGAGCGGAAGCTGTTCCCCGGGTTCCTTCACCACCAGTACCGAGACCTCTGTCGCGGCTGCAACGGCATCCGTGGTTTGCCCGAAGAAATCGCGATGACGCCCTGGGCGTGAGGGGGCCCCCAGGATGACTAGATCGCTCCGGTTGGCTCGTTCGATCAGGGCCCTTTCCACATCATCGGTGCGAATGAGTTCCTTTTCGGTCGGAGACGAGAGGATGTCGCTCAACTCCTCCAGGTAATCGAGTGCCGACGTTTCCGCTTCCTCCGATGTGTCTTCCGGAATCGCCTTGACCAGGGCAAGGGAGGCTCCGGTCTCTGCTGCGATTGCGTCTGCAACCTCCACCTCTGCACGGTCATAGGGTCCGGTCTCGGTGGCCACGACGATCTCCTTGATCTCCGATTCTCCCCGATACTTTAGAACGGCCAGCCTGACGGGGCACTTCGACCGGAGAATCTCGTCCACATGGCTCCTCCGTAGTTGTGATTCCTCGACGGCGTCTTGCCAGTCCACCAATACCAACTGGAAGCGGTCGTCAATGCTATCCAGAAGTGCATCTGTACGACTGTGGGTGCGTACTTCTGTGAAAGTCACCGACTGATCCTTCAGCGACAGCTCTTCCACGAGGCGCTCTCGCCACTCCTGATCCGCTTCGCCCTGTGCATCCGGATCGTGGTCAACACCCACGCCATCCAAGGGCACCTGTGGTGGCACCTCCGTGATGGTGACGACCTTGAGGTCGGCTTCCAGTCCGTGGCTGAGCGCTCGCATGATGCTTGATAGATGAGGGTGTGCCGTCCCTTTGGCGACCTCCACCAGCACGCAGGGTCCGGTTATAAGGTCTTCGGTGTCGAGTTTGTCCCGCTGGTCGGCCAGGGATTCTTCGTATCGAGCACCGAGCACCTGGGTCCTGACATCGTAATCGGGTTCGATTGGCTCTCCGGTCCGTTTCGCAACGAAGTACCAGACGATCCCAAGGGCGATGAAGGCCGCTGCACTCACCTGAGAGAGGAGCCCCATGAAGGGAAGTAGGAGTAGCGCCGCGACCGCCCCCAGGAGGGGTAGAAGGGGTGAGAATGGCGCGCGGTAGGCGGGCTGATACCACTCCGGCTGTGATCTTCGGAGGAGAACCACGGTCACGTTCAGGAGAGCGAATACCAGGATCCCGAACGTCCCGCCGAGCTTGGCCAATCCCTCCACATCGAACACCACCGCCAGGATCACCATGATTCCGCCGGTCAGCCAGATGGAGAGGGTGGGGGTCCCGAACCGCTCCGAGGTGCTTCCCAGCCTTCGACTTACCAGCCCGTCCCGAGACATGCTGTAGGGAAACCGGGACGAAGATAGGATCGCGGCATTCGCGGTGGACAGGGTCGCCAGGATTCCGGCAAAGGCGATCAACGTTCCTCCGAGTGAGCCGAGAATCTCCCGACCGGCATCGGCCACCGGGGCCGAGCTTTCGGCGATATCCGTGATGGGCATCAGGCCCGTCACCACGAGCATCACGGAGACATAGAGGAGCGTGACGAAGATGACTGCTGCGAACATGGCTCGCGGGAGGGTCTTCCCCGGATCCTTGACCTCTTCGGCCACTGCGGTGGCCTTCACGATTCCGAGGTAGGAGATGAAGACGAGGCCTGTGGTCGCGATGATCCCTCCCAACCCTTCTGTCGCAAAGTCGGCCCAAAGCTCCGGGTCAGCAGCCAGGAATCCGCTTCCAGAGAAGAACGCCAGGATGGCAACCAGAGCGACGACGACGACGTTCTGAACCTTACCCGTGGTCTCAGCGCCGACCCAGTTCACAAGGGTGAGCAGTACGCCGCCCACCACCGCCACTGCCACGACCGGAGCCGGAGACACCTCCCTGACGTACCAACCAAGGCCCACAAGGGCGAAGGAACCCTTGAAGATGAGGGCCAGCCAAGCCCCAAGTCCGACGACGGTGCCCACCAGCGGGCCCATGGCCCGACTGGCGAAGTAGTAGGGGCCGCCGGCCTTGGGCATTCCGGTCGCCAGTTCCACGGCGCACATGGTGGCAACGAGCGCGATGAGACCGGCCAGAGCAAAGGAGAGGGTCGAGGCCGGTCCCGCCCCTGCCGCTGCCGGTCCCGGAAGAATGAAGATGCCGGCGCCGATCATGGTGCCGGAGGCAATGGTGAATATGGCGGCGGTTCCGAGGTCCTGCTGCAGTTCCGAATCCTGGTTATCGCTCATTCCTGTCGACCATTCATTGAATCAGGCGAAGCAGCTCCGAGATGTGTTTTATCATAATGAAGATCAGGATGAGTCGGGGCAGTCGCTGAGACTCCGGGGGGAGCTGTGCCGGATGGGCCAGCCGGGCTGTAGGTCCAATCGACCGTTCGGAAGAGCCAGAGATCTCGGTCCCAGGGTGCCCAGGGCCTGAGGGGCTCCCTCGACCTGCACTGTTGCCGAGTATGTGAGACTCCCCGCCCCGAGCCCGGTGGCAGCCAAGATCTCCCAGCGCGTCACCTTGCGCACGATGACGGATTCCACGGTCTCCACGAGGGTCACCGTATCCACGACGCGCTGCGGGATGGGAAGAACCCCCGGATCGGCGGCTCCCACCTCCACGGTCTCCACTACGATCACAGTGTCCACCTGCGTCTGGGTCTCCACTACGACCATGGTGTCTACCTGTGTCTGGGTCTCCACCATCACCACGGTGTCCGTTCGCATTACTCCTTCGCCCACTTCTGCCACCACCACCAGCCAGATGGGGGTGGTTACGGGGAGGACCCGGACTGCTGCCACCATGCCGGCGGTGGGCGTGGCCTCGGGGAACTGGGCCTGCACCAGCCCCGCCGGGAGATCATCCACTGTCCATCGGGTGATGCGGATGTTCTGGAACCCTTGACCCTGGAGGATGCGGAGGGCTTCGGGGAGGAATCGGCCCTGCACATTGGGAAGGGGGGCGGACTGGGTAGGCACCTGCGCCCGGATTGGTTCTTCGGTGTGCCATGAGGCATACTCGCTGGCATGACTCATGGCCTCATGTTGCGTCCCACTCCCAGCGTGCGGGGAACCCGTTCCGAGGAGGAGCAGGAGGCAGGGCAGACAGCCCAGCCCGATCAGTAGCCTGCTGCCGGCGTGCATGGTCATGCTTCCCCTTTGGTTGTGCGAATTGCTTACGAATTTGTACGAAGGCTTAGTTGACGCATCAAGCCTTTTGTGTCGGTGAAGGGGATATGCAATCTTTCGGCTTGGTTGCTAGCCTTCGAGCAAAGCGGCCCCCGGCGATTTGAGACGATTGCATCCGGGTCATCAACGTGCTAAACCGTCGGAGGGCCCCGCGTCGCCTCCCGTTGCCCCCACTGCCTTCAGCCATTTCTGGACCACGTCCCCACCCCCAGGTCCTACAGGGAAGAGAGAAGGGCCATCATTCATTGCAGCGGCCTGACAACCGGCTTCGCGCACCGAGCGCGGATGGGTGGAGCGTGCCCTCCCACCCCATGAAGCTGTCCCATCCAGCCATGGACGATTTTTGGGTTTCGGGGTGGGGGTGGTGCCGGACACCCCCTCCAGGCGGCTGGATCAGCGGGGGTGGCCGAGTTGGCGGGGAGTATGGACCGTGCGGGATCACGGGTGCGGGAAAGAGCGGTGGTTCGGGAAGCGGGGGTCGGATATGGAAGGCCTGGGAACGGCGGGGTCGAGGCACGATCAGCGGGTGAACTCGTTCTGGCACCCACAGGTGGAGTGTGCGGAAGCCGCCCTCGACATAGGCCGTGGTGAGGAGTTCGAAGTCGGTAGCGACATTGAGGTAAACATCCCGGCGAACCTCGAATCGGTCATGGAGCTGGAGATCCACGCCCATGAGTCGCCAGATCCCCAAGCCGACCCCACCCCCGACCTGGAGCGAGTGCGGCACCAGAGCCGCTTCTTCTCCGTCTCTCCCGACGAGGATGGGATGGGCCTTCTGGTAGAGCAGGCGCTGCGGCTGGGGTTTGGGGGGTGGAAGGTGGGGGCGAGGGGAGTGACCGACCCGGTTCAGACCGGAAGGACCGGGGTTTCTCCGAAGAGAATGTCTCCGAGTCCGTTTCCGACCTAAGCGTCTCCGCGGCCCTCTCCGACCAACCGGCGACTCCGCTGCGACGCCGCCGTCGTGCAGGCCACAAGAGGGCCCAACGGCGAAGTGCTCGACGTGGGCCGCCGCACCGGGACCATTCCTCCCGCCCTCCGCCGGGCCTTGGAGATCCGGGACGGGGGCTGCCGCTTCCACCACCGCACCGTCCACGAGGAAGGGTTCTCGGTGAAGGTTGTGAATGACCGCATCCGCTTCTTCGACCGGACCGGCTGGCCACTCCCCGATGTGGCGCCTCCGCCTCCGCTGAAGGACCCGTTCGCCGACCTCCTGGCGACACACCGGAGGGAGGGGGTCCGGCCCGGCCCGATGGCTACACCCCTTCCGCTAGGTGGAAGAGGGCTCAGGACATCCCCTGGGAACTCGAAGTCAGAGCCCACGAGGCCTTGGATAGCGAGCCGGTGGGGTGACGAGGGGGGCCGAAAAAAGGGGGTCTTCTCCAAACTCAGTGCAGGCGGAAGACTGAAGGGCTGGCTGAGGGAGCCAGAGGAGGACCGGGCGTTCCCGCAGATTTTGTGCGGCCGGG
>SL_3KL_010_SEDDRAFT_10004752_pt1 | contig 12251 bp, 8 predicted proteins | sample SodLakKL_010_SED_2_FD_10381 | JGI IMG/M metagenome (IMG submission 10381)
CTTCGTTTTGGCTGGAAGAAATTTCGCTGTCACTGTTTCGGGGCTCACATGATAATAGTAATAGAACTGCTGTAGCTATAGTAAAAAAGGAAAAAATTTGAGTGTGTCTCATTTCTGATCCTCCATTAATTTTTTAAAGTTAACTTAGAGTGGGTGTAATAAATGATTTCTTACTCAATGTTCACTTCCTGCATCACGCCAAGATGCCCGGTGTTGTCAGCACCAAAAAGGTATCGGCCAGCCTCGAGATCAAGTGTGAAGTATCCCGTCTGGCCTTCCGGCAGCATCAGCATACCCGTAATTTCAAAAGGTTTCATCCATCGAACGATCTCATCAACGTCCATACCCGGCTCGATGCGGGCAACATGCACGTTGTGGCCGAAGCCTTCTTCCGGATTTTCCGCCACGTGAACCGCCACCGTATGCGTGCCGGGGGTCAGCGTGCCCTCGATGTCAAGTTCAAAGTTTGAGAGCGTGATATCGATGTCTGCCTCGGGGGGGGCTGCCTCCGAGCGTGCATCGGTCACGGTGAGTCCACGCATCATGCCTTCTATGGAGTGGAACTCTCCGTCATCGGTCTTTGCATAGCATTCCAAATAGTAGTTACCGGGTTCGAGGTGTAGTGTTGCATGGGTGGTAAGGCCGGGTGAAATAAGACCGGGTCCGCCCATAAACTCAACGGCCCAGAACCATTCGGGCAATTCGACTCCGAGTTTTTCAAAGGCTTCTTCCTGAGAGATTTCGCCATCTCTCAATTCGTACCAGATTTCGTTAAATGGCGGCGTTACCTGGCTGGCGACGTCATCGAATGCCTTACCTTCAGGTATCCGAGCGACGATCAGGAAGTGTGGCTCCTCCCCTTCATTGGTATATTCGAAAGTTGTCCATCCGGAAGGAATCTCATCCGGTGCATCGAAGGCGTAATCTTCAGCCAAAATGGTGATGGCGTGATCCGAACGATCTGCATCAGATGAGTGCATTTGTGCCTGGGCTTGTTGTTATATCAACCCGGTTGCGATTACCGAAAAAGCGAGTAGTTTAATTAACTGTATCATAATTTTTGTGTTTAATTAAAAGTATTACATTGATGAACCCCTAAGTGTTTTTATCTATTTCATTTACCTCTTTAGCAAGAAATAAAATTAACCGCATAAAATCAAAAAGCCATAAGTCTCTTAATTTTAATTTTTTAAGGACAAAATGTTTTAAGATTTATTGATTTGTAAAATGTTGAAGGCCCGAGCCGGTTGGCACTGCTGCTTGAGATAAGACCGTCAGGATCCATCCAGTTCATCCATTTGCCCACTCCTAATAATTGTTATAACTAATTGTAATATAACATTATAGGGGCAAATTATATTGTTTTTATCGTGTCTATATGGGACTTTTAGATATAACCCAAATTTAGAATCATTTGGTGAGATAACAGGGTAAGGTAGCTCATAGTTATTCGTATGATTCATTCCTTTTTCAAAAACTCTGACGCAAACAATTTTAGTATTTGAAAGAAAACGGCATTTATTGAGTTAATAATGACAGATTCATAATTTCAAATTGAATCAAATAGTGTTTGAGTCCTTGGCTTCATTACGGCCGGTCAGAAGGTGAAGGGTAAACATTTTGAAGGATTGAGTTTTTTAATATGTTCCAAACTTTACGTTTTTGGAATGAATTGTGCATATTTGGGGAATAAAGGAAAGACATCTTGAACAGAAATATTAAAAAAAGATCACAAAATTATGTCGAATAATATTACCAGAAAGCGTTTTTTGAAGGTAACCGGTTCTACTCTTGCCGCTGCATCATTTGGGTTCCCTTCCATCATCATTCCAAAGCGAAAAGAAAAACTGGGTGTGGCGCTGGTAGGACTTGGGCGGTATGCGGGAGGTCAGCTCGCGCCGGGATTGCAGGAAACAGAGCATTGTGAACTGCGCGGAATTGTGACCGGAACCCCCTCTAAAATACCGGAATGGCAGGGGCAGTATGGTATTCCCGACCGGAATGTGTACAATTATGATAACATGCACGAAATTGCCAATAATGACGATATTGATGTTGTTTATATTGTAACCCCGCCCGGAATCCATGCAAGAGATGCCATCGTGGGTGCAGAGGCCGGTAAACATGTTTGGTGCGAAAAACCAATGGCCATGGATGAAGAGGAGTGCCAGGCTATTATTGATGCAGCCAATGCAAATCGGGTACAGCTGACCATCGGCTACCGGATGCAGCATGAGCCGAATACTCAGACGATTATCGGTTTTGGAAAGGAGAGAACATACGGCAGAATAGTGAGTTTGAGCAGCGGTGCGGGTTACAGCGGCAGCCACCCCGATCCCGAAAACTGGCGGCGTAATCCCGATCTTGGCGGTGGGGCTCTGTATGATATGGGTGTCTATCCGATTAATGCCATTCGGCATGCAGCACAACTGGAGCCGGTGGCCGTCAGAGGCCGGCAGTGGTCCGAACGGGAAGAGATGTACAGCGATGTGGATGAATTTACCGATTTTGAACTTCGGTTTGAAAAAGGCCTGGTAGCAACCGGTGAAACCAGCTTTGGTAAATCCACAAATTACCTGGATGTGGAGTGTGAAGATGGCTGGTACCGCCTGAGACCGATGCAGCCATACCGCGGTGTACAGGGAGAAACCAGTGATGGTGTTGAGCTGCCGCCCGATCCAAATCACCAGCAGGCCCGACAGATGGACAACGACGCTCTCGCCATCAAAGAGAACAAAAATCCTATTGTGCCCGGTGAGGATGGCCTGGCTGATATCCGGATAGTAAAAGCGATCATGGAATCTTCACGCCGCGACGGGGAGTGGATTGAGCTTTAGGGAATGTGTAATGTAAATCCTGTGTCTACACTGTGATGAATGTGATTTACCTGATGTACTTTGATTATTTAGTTCATGGTAAATCCCGAAATCAGTGGAATATCTACAAATCTCTGATGGTATTCTTTGAGTATAATTTTATAGATGGGTTGTGATTCCCTGTTATGGATTTTTTTAATCACAGTCTATCATAAAAATCAGCGCCAATCACAGTTTAAACAATAAACTATTTTTCAATTAAACCAATAATTCATTTTGAAAACCACACCGCGGTTACGGGCGGCCATGGTTTCGGGGAAGTAGTTGTCGGTATAGACTATAAAAATATCAGATACGGGACTGTACCTCCACTGGAACCGGCTGTTAATGTTGAGATTATCGAGCTGTTCGTTATACTGGATAAAGGTTGTGAAAAAGAGATTATTGGTGAAGGTGATATCGAACCTGGGGCCAACCAGCCAGAATGAATGTTCATTCCAGGGATCGGGAAGGTCCAGATGGTTGTAGGAAGCAAACAGAGATACACTTCCGTAGGGCTGATAGCGATAATTAATGTCTCCTTCCACAAACCAGCGGTTTCCATTATAAAACCCGCCATATCCGGTTGTAAGTGTGTATCGAAAAAGTTTTCTCGTGTCAGATCTGTACTGAATTATCGCGTCGAGCCAGTTGTATTCGGCTCCTTCCTCCAGGAAATGGAGACCGGTATTGGTGGGGTCAAAGGGATTGCGAAGCACCACAAAGTTTTGGTTCACGGACATTTCGATACGGCTCAGGTTGTGAAAAGTGATGTAATAACTCAGACTGGTTACGCGGTCCGTCATACTGAAATCAGACGGACGGAAAAAACTATTGAGCTGCAGATTCATCCCGTGCTGTTCGATGCTGGATTGATCGGGATAGAAACGGTAGGTGAATCGGGGACGAAGTTGAAAAAAATCAGTTCTGGGTACAAATCCGGCTTCTGCAATGTAGCTTTCTCCCACATAATACTGATCGAACCGCAACTGGTATTTCTGCCGGTTGTAGTTCAGTTCCACACCCTGTGAAAATTCTGAACCGTCATTCTCCCGGTCGGAAAAGGATCGAAAGGCAAACACCCGGCCGGTCCAGAAATTATCCTCGCTGGCAAGATTGAACTGAAGTCCGCCGGTCCGGTTGTAGGAATTTCCACTCCACTCATCCGGCTGCCGGAAGTTTTGTCGGTCTGCCAGAATAGCCGAGAGGTTTGACCGGGAAAACATTTTTCTTTGGGCGGTGGCCACAAAAAAGTTACTTGAGGGGTGTATATCTGTATCCTCAGTGTACATATTCATCACGCCAACCCGCCAGTCACGTCCAATATTACCGCTGAGCCTCGCTCCGGCCAGAACCGGTGCATCAATTCCGATTCTTCGTGAGAAAAAGGGGCGGATATTTTGTGTCCCGAAATTGGCGAAGAGGTCGGAATTTTCGAGGAAAAACTGTCTTTTTTCAGGGAAAAACAGCTCAAACCGATCGAGATTCGTGATCTGTTGATCCACATCCGCCTGGGAAAAATCTGGGTTGTAGGTGAGGTCAAGGTTCAGTGATGAGGAAATTGCCAGTTTCGAATCAAAACCGAAATCAGTACGGTAATTTGTTTCATCCGTTGTTTCAAAATCGTGAGAGGCAGATCCGAATATATAGGGAATGAAGCTTAACTGAAGACCGGGATCGGGCGGGGGCTGATCCCACTGAAGGGTGCCTGTGTAGGCCAGTGCGGCTGAAGGAAACTGCCTCGGAACCGGTGCCCAAGACGATTTTTCGTTAATACTCAGATCCAGCCGGGAAAAGTTGATGTTCCAGCGGTCTGAACCGGTATCGTATCGAAGTGATTTGAACGGAATGCGCATCTCGGCCACCCAGCGATCGTCATAGTTTTTGGTGACCGATTCCCATTTTGTGTCCCAGGCAAGATCAACCGCGTAACCGTCACTCATGGTGCCGTCCCAGCGAGCCCCGGCAGCGTTTACTCCGAATGAAAAACCGGTGGTGAGATCGTTGAATGGATCGATAAACATCAGGAAGTTATCGTTCGCACCAAATCGAAAATCAGGGCGGAGCGATTCCACAACACGTGGGGCATCTTCAACGGCATCGTAAAAAATAAGCGCGAGGTAAAGGGCGTCATCGTCGTAAGTCATCCGAATTTCCGATTTCGCAACACTGTAACTTGTATCGTAGGGAGTAACCATAAAAAAATCATCGGCCACATCTGCCCGGAGCCAGTCCTCCTCATCAATCACACCATCGAGAATAATTTCTCCTTCCATTTTTTGAATGTGAAGTACATAATCACTGTTCAAACCGGCTGCGCCATTGCGTTCAGCCATGCCGGACTGGACCTGGAATGCATGTGCAGAAGGAGTGTCTGAGAAGAAAAGTATCAACAAAAAGAGAGCGGAAAAGGTGATTAAAGTAACAGTATGAGCCATTAAGATTTTTAAGGGAAAGATTGTTCTGAAAGTCATAAGGGAAGAGAAGAGAGGAGTCGCTGTGGCGTAAGAACCGCTGCAGTTTTATCCGTCTTTTCATCACGATTACGGCTGAAAACTATTCAAAGATGTGATATGAAACAAAGCAAATAGATCATTAAAAAGCTTATAAATGAATGATGAGCAAAATTTAATATCAGGACTGTTTGATTCTAAAAGGTTTACATGGCTTGTTTTTTTTCTTATGTCAAAGAGGGCCGTGATAAATCATTTGCCTCAGTGCGGTCAAATCACATACATTATTTGCCGAACAGAGACATAAAATAATTCTTGGAATCTTATGTTGAAATTTCTTTCTGCCGCTGCTTTTTCATTAGCAATCTTATTTACTTTTCAGACTCCTCAGGTTGTCGCTGAAATGGTTTATAAACAGGCCGGACAGGACAATTCGGAGCTTGTGATTGGCACACGTGTGGTGCCGCCGTTTGTGATGGATGAAGGGGATGGCGTGTACAGCGGCATCACCGTAACACTGTGGGAGCAGATTGCCGGTCAGCTCGGACTGGAATATCGCTTTGAAGAGGCCGATATCCAGGGAATGCTGGATGGTGTGGCGGATGGTTCCTATTTTGCCGCTGCTTCGGCGCTGACGATTACATCGGAGAGAGAGGAAATGGTGGATTTTACCCATCCGTTCTATGTAACTGGCCTGGGAATTGCGGTTCAATACCGGCCTTCAGGATTGATGGGAGCGTTGCGGGCACTCTTTTCTCCCGATTTCTGGTGGGTGGTGCTGCTTTTGTTTGGATTGCTGCTTTTTTGGGGTTTGCTTGTCTGGATTTTTGAACGAAAGGAAAATACCGAAGAATTTGGAGGGTCTGCGGCCGAAGGTATTGGAAGCGGATTCTGGTGGGCAGCGGTTACGATGACCACCGTTGGTTACGGTGATAAATCACCCCGCACGATTGGCGGACGGATTGTAGGTTTTATCTGGATGTTTACCGCAATTATTGTGATTTCGTTTTTTACAGCTTCCATTGCTTCAAGCCTGACGGTCACCCAGCTCGAAACCAGGGTGAACGGCCCGCAGGATCTCCCCGATGTACGCGTAGGCGTGCTGGATCAATCAGCACCACAATCCTATATGGAGTCTGAAAATATTAGAGCGCAGGCTTATTCGACGCTGGAGGAAGGCTTGCAGGCCGTTCAGGATGACGAGATCGATGCATTCGTGCACGATGCACCGATCATCGCCTACATTATTCAGGAAGAGTTCAGAAATCGTGTGAGAATTCTCCCGAACACGTTCAACGATCAATATTACGGTATAGCACTACCACTGGACAGTGAGTACCGGAACCAAATCAACCAGGTAATACTCGAAATTATCAATAGTGATGAATGGGCAGAGATGCTGATTGATTATTTAGGTGAATAAAACATCACTAAAAAAAACAAATCTTTGAATTTAAAAAACAAAGTAATCAGTAATGCTGTCAGGGTTTTGCGGAAATCACCGGATATTGTTCAGGAAAAGACTATTCCTTTAAGGATAAATTACCAGTTTAAGAAAGCCGAAAGATACTTTCTGGACCAATCTGTTATAAAGAAAAGAAGTTCTGAATTTCAAAATGAGGTTATGGCTTTCTGGGAAAAGCATTTGGGGATCCGAATTAATCCGGCATGGCATTTTATTTATGCCAATTTCACCGGGAAAGAAGATGTACGGTTTTTGCCTAAACGGGTATGGCTTGATCATATTCATAGTACTTTAAATGATCCGTCATATTTAAATCCAGTTTTTCGGGATAAAAATTTCACAGATTTTATCATAGATAAAAAATATTTACCAAAAACGGTGTTTAAGGTTGTTCGGGGCAGATTTTATGATGATGAAAACAGTGCGATCGATCATAAAAAAGCGTTCTTGAGGCTTTTATCAGATGAAGAAGATAAAATATTAAAGCCAAGTAAAGGTTTCAAAGGTATTGGGGTTCGGAAATTGGTGGTACAGGAAAAAAATGTTTATTTGGATGAAAAAGAGATTACGGCTGATGAATTGATGGATATTACAGGAGAAGACTCAATTGTTCAATACAGGGTCAAACAACTTTCTTCACTTGAAGAAGTACACTCAAGTTCACTCAATACAGTCCGGATGCATACCATTCGATTACAAAATAAAATACATACTTTATCTTCTGTGTTAAAGATTGGAGGGAATAGAGATATTGCAGATAACACATATAATGGCTACCTGAGAGGTGTAAATGAGGATGGCACTCTTGGAGCTGTTACATACGACAGAAAATTATCTCCTGTTGAAAGGCATGGCACGACCGGTTTTGTATTTCAGAAAATAAAAAACATTCCGGCTTTCGAAGAGGCTCTGCTGCTTTGTAAAAAATTACATGAACAGATTATACACCTGGATTTTGCTGGCTGGGATGTAGCTTTTACCAAAGATGGTAAACCCTTGATCATAGAGGTAAATTCAAACCCGACTGTGGAAGTGTTTCAGCTTATCAGTCACCGCCCGATGTTTGGGGATTTTACGGAAGAGGTCCTACATTTTGCACGTGACAGTGATGCGCTCTCACGGCAAAGAAGTAGCTTATCTTTGTTAAAATAAAGCACGGCTTGGCTGAAATATTTGCAGGTTAACTTCCTTTTGCCTGAAACGGAAAATATCAGTTTGTAGTTTTATGTTTGAAGTACTGCAATTTGCTGAAGGAAAATATTTAAAGCCCTGAAATGACAAATAGACTATTCACCAGATGTTTCTTTTTCAGTATACTATTTTTGGTGGGTTTAGATCTCTACGCTCAATCCACAGGTACACTCAACGGATATGTGAGGGATGCGCGAACGGGTGATCCGCTGATTGGTGCGAATGTGGGGCTTGAAGGAACAACTCTTGGAGCCAGTACGGATCCCGACGGGTATTATGAGATAAAAAATATTCCTCCGGGAACATACTCGATTTTGGTATCCTATATTGGATATGAGTCCCGGCAGAGATCAAATATAAGTGTTCGCTCGGCAGGAACCAGAGATATTCATTTCGAGCTTGAACCGACAGCAGAACAACTGGAAGAAGTAGTTGTAACCATTTCTGATCCGCTTCGCAGCCCTCCAGAAACACCGGTTTCATATAAAAGCTTGTCTCCCGAAGAAATTTCAACCTACCCGGCGGGCAACAGTGATATCGCAAAAGTGGTACAATCACTTCCGGGAGTGTCCGGATCGGTAACAGGTTTTCGAAACGATGTAATAATTCGCGGCGGAGCCCCCAACGAAAATGTTTATTTTCTGGATGGAATAGAGATTCCAACCATCAACCATTTTTCAACACAGGGAAGTGCAGGAGGTCCTGCAGGTTTACTGAATGTGGCCTTTTTTGATGGCGTTGAGCTGAGTACAAGTTCCTTCAATGCCGGTGCTGCAAATGCACTTTCGGGAGTCCTGCAGTTTAATCAGCGCAGAGGTAACGACAGGGAGTTCCGGACAAACTTTCGGGTTGGGGCCAGTGAAGCAGCACTGACTACGGAGGGGCCACTTTTTAAAGGAGATGAACGGTTTGCGAATACCACATTCATTGCATCTGTACGTCGGTCTTATCTTCAGCTTCTTTTTGATCTGATTGATCTTCCGTTTCTGCCCGATTATTGGGACTATCAGTATAAAATCGATCACGATTTCAATTCCAGAAATCGGATATCATTTACCGGAGTTGGGTCAATTGATGATTTTAGTATCAATGTTCCCGATGAAGCGACTCCCAATCAACAGGCTATTCTTGAACAGGTTCCTGTGATACGCCAGCAGTCGAATACAACCGGTATTTTGTGGCGCCACCGCCTTCGTGATGGAAATGGTGTCGTGCGGACAAGCTTCGCGAGAAGCTGGTTTTATAATGATTTTATGCGATATCGCGACAATGAAGCTCAGGAAGATCTCTTTTCAAGAAATCGAGCAAGAGAGTGGCGAAAAACAGCAAGGAGTGAACTACGGCTTTTTCGTGAGAGCCTCACATTTACAGCAGGAATGCAAGGCAGAGTCAATGTTTTCAGAAACGATTTTTTTGATGATAATACAGGTGTGGCGTTCGACAGCGATTTGACGTTCCTGTCGTATGGTGGTTTTGCTCAATGGGCGTGGGATGGAATTGCAGAAAATTTTGATCTTACCACCGGTTTCCGCTTCGATGGGAATACATTTACCAATACAGGGAATGAAATCTGGAGAACCTTTTCACCAAGAGCCGCACTCTCCTACAATTTTGGCGAAACCGGACGGTGGCAGTCGGTTATTGCAGTAGGCCGGTATTTCAAAAAACCACCGATGAACTTGCTCGGATATCAGGAGAATGATCGATTTGTAAATCGGGAAACATCCTATATTCGGTCCGATCATATCACCGCTGGAGTGAACTTCTTTCCGAGAGCAAGCACAAAGTTTGCAGTTGAGGCCTTTTTAAAGCTTTATGAGAATTATCCGGTTACCGTGAGAGAGAGGGTTAGCCTTGCAAATCTCGGAGGTGGATTTGAAGTACTGGGCAACGATGATGTGGAATCAGCAGGGAGGGGCAAGACGTATGGGTTTGAGTTTCTGGCTCAGCAGACATTCGACGGGAATTATTACGGTATTCTGGCTTACACTCTTTTTTGGAGTGAATTTACCGGTTTTGACAGAGAGACGTACCTGCCTTCTGTATGGGACAGTCGCCACCTGCTTACATTTACAGGCGGATACCGGATCAGCAACTCCTGGGAGTTCAGCCTGAGAACCAGGTTGCTGGGCCGAACCCCTTATGCACCGGTGAACGAAGAGCGAAGCCTCGAAACCTACCCGGCTTTCGTTTTTAATTACAACGCGCTCGGAAATGAAAGACTGCGCCCGTTTAATGCAACCGATATCCGAATTGACCGAAAATGGGATTTCACGAATATTTCGCTCGACATTTACCTCGAAATTCAAAATGTATTTGGTCAGAATACACCGTCAGAACCCAGCTATTTGCGGGAAAATGGGAATGAACCCCGGCTGACAAGGGTGGATCAGCTCAGTGAATCATCCATTTTACCAACAATTGGGGTAATTCTGGATTTCTGAGGGGGTATGTCTGTCCATTCAGGAATCAGGAAGTATATTCTTCAATGGCATCACTCAGCTCCACGTCTTTTTCATAGAATTTCTCCCACTTTTTTTTCGGATCGGGAGGTGTTAAAAGTGAGACAACGATCAGGGCTGTTATGGAAAGGCCTGCTGCCGGAAGGACTATATATTCAAACAGAATAAGCGGTTCTGGCCGGATTGAATTGATGATTGTAATAAGTAGTGTAACTCCCATTCCCGTTGCAATAGATGCAACACCTCCGGCGGTGGTCACCCGTTTCCAGAGAAAAGCCGCAAGCAGGGCAGGGGTAAGTCCGGCACCTACCATCGTGTAGGCCGTAAAGGCCATATCCAGAATAGTGCGGAACTGAGTGAGAAGCAGCCAGGCAAGGATTCCAAGCAGAAGAACCATCAGCCGCTGAAAGAGTACAATCGTTTTTTCAGATGCATCGGGGTTGATAAAACGCTGATAAATGTCACGTGTGAGATTGGTGGATGGTGTCAGCAGGAAACTGTTTCCCGTAGAGGTGATGATTGCCACGGCAGCACAGATGAGAAGGAGTCCCCCGGCAAGCGGTACCCCCACTTCGGTGGCGAAACGGGCAGTGTGAAGGATAATTCGTTCACTGTCTTCTGCGGCCAGGTGCATGATACTTGAAGGGTCAAGGGAGTTGAAATGGCTGAAAGCCAGTATAGCCAGCGATGCGATGGCCGTTTCGATAATAATGGTTCCGATGACCCACCAGATAACAGCAGTTTTGGCGGCTTTTTCGTTTTTGGCCGAATAAAATTTCTGATACATGTTCGACTCTCCCAGCAGCAGCAGCAATGTAGGGAAGAACACGCCCATCACCCAGATCCAGTTGTGGCCGCCCAGCAGATCAAAAAGCTGAGGGTCCAGTTCCAAAGCCACATACTCCATTCCGCCGAGGTTCATAAATACAAGAGGTACTGCAAAAAGTACTGCAATCGTGATGATCGCTCCGTTGATAATGTCAACGGATACAATGGAAAGCATTCCGGCAAATGCAGTAAATGCAATGATAAAACCGGCTGTAAGCAGCACACCCTGCCATTCAGGAATACCGGCTACCAGGTTCAATACAAATCCACCTCCTCGAAACTGGTACCCTACAATAGTGGTGTAAGCAATGACAATAACAATGGTGCCGAGAATTCGGGCCCATTTATTGTATCGAAGCTCCAGGATATCGGGTACGGTGTATTGAGCTATTCGCCGGACACGGGCAGCCAGAAAAAAGACAATTACAATGCCAATCCATGCCCCTGCAGCCAGCCATAATTCAGAAATACCCACACGTGCGGCAAGGCCTGCCCCTGCGAGCAGTGTGCCTGAGCCAAGCCAGGTACAGAGAAGGGTACCTACAAGTTTATAGGTGGGTACTTTGCGTCCCGCGACCATAAAATCTTCCTGATTTTTTATAGTGCGGCTCTTCCAGACGGAGATGCCCATCAGCAGAGAAAGGTAAAAAATGACAATCCAGAAATAGATGGACATAACCGGGTCGAAATAAGTTTACATGTTTACAGAATAGATAAAATTAGTGGATTAAAGTAGTTTCTAAGCGCTGAAATTCCAAGAAAATGAAAAGATGACAACGGATTAAAATTTCAGGTTCTGAGAAAATCGGTTTTTTTGTCGTGGACCAGCGAAAGATTGTGTATATGAAATGAGAACTTTTTTGAGCTTATAAGAGTGTATCGTCTCAGGATATTATGAATACCCGTGAAACTAACCCGCATTTCTCACCAAGAAATTTAGCTGTGGGCAATCCCGACGGCGGTCGGGAGAAAATGGTGGCGGAAACGTACCTGAGTA
>SL_3KL_010_SEDDRAFT_10004753_pt1 | contig 12251 bp, 9 predicted proteins | sample SodLakKL_010_SED_2_FD_10381 | JGI IMG/M metagenome (IMG submission 10381)
CGGCAGCGCAGGCCACGGGCCGATTGCGGTTTGCCGAAGGCAAAAAGCACTCGGCACGGGGCCGGCTGCGCGTGTTCCGCTCACTTGACATAGGCCCACTATGCCGGCGCTCGCGCGCCTTGCCGGAGGCCGGCTCTGAAGCGCTGAATGTCTTCTGATTAACGACCTCATTAGTAACACTCCTGTCATATCCGCGTCATTCGCTCGCCATCAACGCTGCCTAATCTTGCGGTCGTTACAGGGCAAACATTCGCCTCGTTTCCTTGGTTCAGCAAATAAACGGCTGATGCGACGGTGCAATCAGCTTCCTTCAAAGCAGATGACTGCGTTCTAGAAGACTGGAGATTACTGTGATTAAGAAAGCCTTGCTTCCCCTGGCCATCCTGGCCGCGCTGCCGGCATCCGCCATGGCTGACGAGGAGGTCACGATTTATGGTCGTGCCAATGTGTCGGTCGACTTTCTCGATGATGGTGCCGACTATTCGAAGGTGAACGTATCGAGCAACTCCTCTCGTCTGGGGTTTCGTGCCCAGCGAGACTTTGACGGTGTTACCGGCATCATGCAGATTGAGCAGGAGATCAACTACAGCGACAGCGGATCGAACTGGGCCAGCCGTGATACGTTCGCCGGGATTCGTGGCGATTTCGGCATGGTGCGCCTGGGCAAGTTCGACACCCCCTTCAAGCGCGCCCGCGGTCCGGCCAATCTGTTCGGCGATCAGCTTGGCGACATGCGTAACCTGACCCGTGCATATGATGGTCGTTTCGATGAACGGATGCCCAACACCGTTCATTACCAGACTCCGTCCACGAACGGATTCCAGTTCAATCTGGCCTACTCGGTGCATGAAGGCAATGATGCGGACGCCGACGGAGATGATAGCGCCTACAGCACCTCGCTGACCTGGAAGGAAGGCAATTTCGACATGGCGCTGGCCTACGAGAACTTTGATTCCAATCGCAGTCGTGGAGGCCGTGATGCCTTTCGCTTCGCGCTCGGCTACACGATGGGCGACGCCACGCTGGTCGGCTTCTACCAGACCATCGACCATGACAACGACGTGTTCGACAGCGATGTGTATGGCTTCGGCGCCAGCTACAAGCTGACCGACAAGACTGCAATCAAGGGTCACTACCTCATTCGCTCGGCCGACATTGATGATGGCGATTCCAACATGCTGGCCGTGGGTGTGGAACACCGCCTCGGTGGCCAGCTGCGGATCTACGCCAACTACGCCATGGTGTCGAACGACGACAACGCCAACCTGAATCCCTGGAGCCAGGCGCGTACCACCGGTACCCCGGGCAGTTTCGGCGATACCGCGTCCGGTCTGTCGCTGGGCCTCAGGTTCGACTTCTGAATGTCCTGATTGCCGGGGCCGTCAACCGGCCCCGGCGTCATTTTGGTGTCATCAAGACCACCTAAACTCAGCTACATCCTGATCACTGCCTGGAAAAAGGCGACATTGGAGACTTGAATCATGAAGAAGATTATTTCAGCCGCAGCCATCAGCGCTGCCCTGGCGACCACCGCAGTCTTTGCCGACGTCGACCCTGATCTGCCAGAATACACGCCGGTTTCCGGCATCTCCGGCAACCTTTCGTCGATCGGCTCCGACACCCTCAACAACCTCATGACGCTGTGGGCCGAGGAGTTCCAGAACTTCTATCCCAACGTCAACATCGAGATCCAGGGCGCCGGCACCTCGACCGCGCCGCCGGCCATGGCAGAGGGTACGGCCAACTTCGGCCCGATGAGCCGCCAACCGCGTGACAGTGAGCAGGCCTCATTCGAAGAGCGTCACGGCTATCCGATGACGGTCGTCGGTGTCGGCATTGATACCATCGCCGTGTTCGTCAACCGCGACAATCCCGTCGAGGGCATGACCATCGAACAGGTCGACGCCGTTTTCTCCTCGACTCGCCGCTGCGGCGGAGGCGAAGACATCACCCGGTGGGGCCAGCTCGGCCTGGAAGGCGCCTGGGCCAACCGCGACATCACTCTGTACTCGCGCAACGCAGTGTCCGGCACCTACGGTTACTTCCGACAGCACGCCATGTGCGACGGCGATTTCAAGAACGCTATTAACGAACAGCCAGGTTCCTCGTCGGTGGTACAGGGCGTGGCCGAATCGATCAACGGCATCGGCTACTCCGGCATCGGTTACTCGACCTCAGGTGTGCGCGCCATCGCCGTGGGCAATCCGCCGGTCGAGCCGTCTGCCGAGACCGCCGCAGATGGATCCTATCCGCTGGCCCGCTTTCTCTATCTGACCGTCAACAAGCACCCGAACCGCGATTTGAACCCGCTGGAGCGAGAGTTCATGCGGATGGTTCTGTCCAAGCAGGGGCAGCAGGTCGTGGTGCGCGATGGCTACATTCCGCTGCCGGCAACGGTCGCCGCCCGCTTCCGCGCGGAACTGGGTATGGACTGAAACAATTCGCCGCAATTCATCAGCGGACTCTCCACAAACACCCCGCCTTGCGCGGGGTGTTTGCTAATGGGAGCTGACCATGCGAACCGCCGGTCTTCCTGGCACCCGGTATCCCCCGGTGCCCCTCCACCCTCTGTCATCGTCCTGACACATTGCATTCATAAACTTCGCGCCTGACAGACCACGAACCTTACCGGATCCTAGAGAGCAGAGACCAAGATGTCGTCTTCAGCCAGCCCATCCACCGCCGCCGCCTCGGCCCGTGATCTGCTTCCCGACTCGACTGCCCGTGCACGTCTGAGGAAGGTGCGGCATGCCAAGGACCTGTTTACCCGCTTCCTGGTTTCCGGTGCCGGCTACGGTGTCGTGATCTCGCTGGCCCTGATCTTTGTCTTTCTCTTCTCCGAAGTGGCGTCTTTGATGCGCAATGCCAGCATCGACACGCCGACCAGCTACGAGGTGCCCGGCAGCGACGCGCCCACCCGCTTCATCGCCATGGAGCGCTACCGGGAAGCCGCCGTGCGCTTTGCCGAGGACGGCACGGTCTCTTTCTTTGATCCGACCGACGGCCGCCGACTGATGCAGCGGGTGATTGATTTCCAGGGCGCGGAGGTGGTCAGTTTCGCCACCGGCGAGCCACGCACCGGAATTGCCGCTTACGGGCTGGATGACGGCCGTCTCGCTCTCGTGCGGCACGAGTACGATCTGAGCTATCCCGATGACGTGCGCCTGGTCACTCCGAAACTGACCTTTCCGGTGGACGAGGAAATCATCACCATCGATGAGCAGGGTCAGCCGCTGCAGGCGATTGCCGTGCAACGCGGTGATCGCGGCCTCGGTGTCGTCGCCTACACCGCCGACGGAAGACTGTTGATGACCCGCTTCACCAGCCAGCGGTCGTTCATGACCGGCGAGACTGAATTCACTCACAGCACCTACGAGTTGCCGGCGCCCCCGGCCGCACCCACGCGCATCCTGCTGGATATCACCATGCGCATCGTACTGGTCGGCGATGCGCAGGGTTTCCTGCACTACTATGACATTTCCAGTCCCGGTCAGGCCGTGCTGCGTGACAGCCGCCGGGTGATCGAAGGTGATTTCGCCAGCGTCTCGGCGATGGAGTATCTGCTCGGTACGGTGTCGATCATCGTCGGCGGCTCCGACGGCAGCGTTGCCCAGTACTTCCTGGTGCGCGACGACGACAATATTCACCGCATCACCCGCATCCGCGAGTTCGATCAGCATCCCGGTGCGATTACCACGATTTTCCCGGAATATTCCCGCAAGGGCTTCGTGGTCGGCGATGCGGCCGGTCATGTCGGTGTGCACTATGGCACCTCGGCGAGCACCCTGATGATGAAGCAGGTATCGGACAACCCGATCGAGAACATCACGGTTGCACCCCGGAATAACGCTCTGATGTGGACCGACGGGACGCGCCAGATTCACTACGCCGAGATGTGGAACCGGCATCCCGAGTCGTCGTTCAAGGCCCTGTGGAACAAGGTCTGGTACGAGGGTCGTTCCACCCCCGATTACGTCTGGCAGTCGTCATCGGCCACCGACGAGTTCGAGCCCAAGTTTTCGCTTGTGCCCCTGTCGGTGGGCACGCTCAAGGCGGCGTTTTACGCCATGCTGTTCGCCATGCCGCTGGCGATCTTCGGTGCCATCTACACCGCTTATTTCATGAGCCCGAAGATGCGCGGTTTCGTCAAGCCGACCATCGAGGTCATGGAAGCCCTGCCGACCGTGATTCTCGGTTTCCTCGCCGGGCTGTGGATGGCCCCGTTCGTCGAGAACCACCTGCCGGCGGTGTTTTCCATCCTGGTGCTGATGCCGCTGTTCATGCTCCTCACGGCCTGGCTGTGGGCGCAGGCACCGAAAGGATTGAAGTTGATGGTGCCGCCGGGCTGGGAAGCGGCCATCCTGATCCCCGTGGTGCTGTTCACCGGCTGGCTGTGCGTGACCATGAGCCCGCTGATCGAAGTCTGGTTATTCGACGGTTCCATGCGCCAGTGGTTTACCGACGTGGGTATCACCTACGACCAGCGTAATGCCCTGGTGGTGGGCGTCGCCATGGGTTTCGCCGTCATCCCGACCATCTTCTCGATCGCCGAGGATGCCGTGTTCAACGTGCCGAAGCACCTGACCCAGGGTTCGCTGGCGTTGGGTGCGACACCCTGGCAGACGGTGATTGGTGTCGTCCTGCTGACCGCCAGCCCGGGCATCTTCTCGGCGGTAATGATCGGTTTCGGCCGCGCGGTGGGTGAAACCATGATCGTGCTGATGGCCACCGGCAACTCGCCGGTGGTCAACTTCAACATCTTCGAAGGCATGCGCACCCTGTCGGCCAACATCGCCGTGGAAATGCCGGAAGCCGCTGTCGGCGGCACTCACTACCGGTTGCTGTTCCTGGCCGCGCTGGTGCTGTTCGGCTTCACCTTCATTCTCAATACCATTGCCGAAGTCGTACGCCAGCGACTGCGCGCGAAGTATTCGTCTTTGTGATGGGGGCTGCGAGAAAGATGGAGATTATGGAAATCAACAGGGTTTCAGATATGTTGGGTGTGATGGATAGAGGANGAGAGGGAAGAGGGAGCAGGGAAAAGGCTGCTCTTTTCCCCTCTCCCTTCTCCCTTCTACCCCTCTCACCGCGAGCCGGAGGCGAGCCATGAAAAAGTGGTTCCAAAGCGGCGATCCGTGGATCTGGCTGATTGGTGGTGCGGTCAGCATCAGCGTGGTCATGGTGGTTGGTTTGCTGTTGCTGATCGGGGTGCGTGGTCTGGGCCATTTCTGGCAGCCGCCTATCGTCGAGGCGACGCAGACGGTCGACGGCGAGGAGCGCGTCATCCTGGGCACGGTCCGCACCACGGAAACGGTGACGGCACAAACCGTGCGCGAGGCCGGCATCGAGGTACCAAAAGACCAGGAAGTGGTCACCCGCTACCTGTTCCACCTCGGAAACCGTGATGTGACCGGACGCGATTTCGAGTGGTTCGTCGGAGACCTGCTTTCGGAGTTCCGCTATCCCGAAGACGCCATCATGCTGGAGCGCCAGGAATGGGGCAATTTCTACGGCTACCTGGTGGCGGTCAAGGAACGAGGCGAGGTCGTCGCCGAGGGCGAGGCAGCCTTCGAAGAGCTCGAAGCTCGCCTCAAACGCAGTACGTCCATGGTCGAGGACATGATGCGCCTCGAGCGTTTTGACATCGGTCGCATCAACTACCAGATCGAAGAGGAACGACTGGCCCAGCGCCGGGTCGAGATGAACGACCGTCTTTCGGATGACGAGCGCGCCGAGCTTATTGCCCAGAGCCAGGCCGAGGTCGAGCGACTCAACGAAGAGTACCAGGTACTGTTTGCCGAGCTGCAGGAACTGCGGGATCGTGCACGTCGGGATTCGCTGGTCGCGCGAACCGCGGACGGGCAGGAAGTGACGATCGATTTCTCGCAGATTGTCAGGGCCACCCGGGCCAACACCCTTTCACTCGGTCAGAAAGTTGTCGAGTACGGGTCGCGCCTTTGGGGCTTCATGAGCGGCTATCCGCGTGAGGCCAATACCGAGGGCGGCATTTTTCCGGCCATCTTCGGTACCGTGATGATGGTCCTGATCATGTCCATAGTGGTGACCCCGTTTGGCGTGCTGGCGGCGATCTACCTGCGCGAGTATGCCAAGCAGGGGCCGGTGACCAGGATCGTGAGGATTTCGGTCAACAACCTGGCCGGTGTGCCGTCGATTGTCTTCGGCGTGTTCGGCCTCGGGTTCTTCGTCTATTTTCTCGGCGGCAATATCGACCAGCTGTTTTACCCCGAACGGCTGCCCGCACCGACATTCGGCTCGCCGGCCCTGATCTGGGCCTCGCTCACGCTGGCCCTGCTGACGCTGCCGGTGGTGATCGTCTCGACCGAAGAGGGTCTGACGCGTATTCCGAAGGCCATGCGTGAAGGGTCGTTGGCGCTGGGTGCGACCAAGGCCGAGACCTTGTGGAAGGTGATTGTGCCGGTGTCCACGCCAGCGATGATGACCGGACTGATTCTGGCCGTTGCCCGGGCCGCGGGCGAGGTGGCGCCGCTGATGCTGGTCGGCGTGGTCAAGCTCGCCCCCAACCTGCCGGTTGACGGTGAGTTTCCTTTCGTGCACCTGGACCGGCGCATCATGCACCTGGGTTTCCACATTTATGATGTCGGCTTCCAGAGCCCGAACGCGGAAGCCGCCCGACCCCTGGTTTACGCCACGGCGCTGGTGCTGGTCGGCCTGATCCTGGTCCTTAACCTGACCGCGATCGCCATCCGCAACCGCTTGCGCGAAAAGTACAAGAGTGAGAGTGACTAAAGCTGACTAACCGCGAAGACGCAAAGAGAGAACATGGCTAAAGGAAAATCTGCAGGAATGTGACCACTTGCAAAGACTCGGAGTGGTAAATGATTGCCAATTAGTATGACTTTGTGCTCTTTGCGTCTTTGCGGTTAGTGAAGTTCATTTGAGGATGAGTTTAATGATGGAACAGAATCGACAAGGTGCGCCGCTGGCCAGTTCCGGACTGCCCGACAGGAGCAACCGCAAGCAGCTGAACCTGCGCAACGAGGACATCTCCATGGAAGTGCGGGATCTGAACCTGTACTACGGTGAGACCCAGGCGCTCAAGAACATCAGCATGGACATCGCGGCCAAGCGTGTGACGGCCTTTATCGGCCCGTCGGGCTGCGGCAAGTCGACTCTGCTGCGCTGCTTCAACCGCATGAATGACCTGATCGACATCTGCCGCATCACCGGCGAGATTCAGATCGACGGCAACGATATCTACCATCCGTCGATCGATGTGCCGGAACTTCGGCGCAAGGTGGGCATGGTGTTCCAGAAGCCGAACCCGTTTCCGAAGTCGATCTACGAAAATATCGCCTACGGACTTCGCCTGCAGGGTGTGAAGAACCGCCGCAAGCTCGACGAAGTGGTTGAACACTCACTCAAGCGTGCGGCACTGTGGGACGAGGTCAAGGATCGACTCAACGACAATGCCTTCGGCCTGTCCGGCGGTCAGCAGCAGCGCCTGGTGATTGCTCGCGCTATTGCCATCGAGCCGGAAGTGATCCTGCTCGATGAGCCGTGTTCCGCTCTGGACCCGATTTCGACGGCCAAGGTCGAGGAGTTGATCATTGATCTGAAGGAAACCTATACCATCGTGATCGTGACCCACAACATGCAGCAGGCCGCCCGCGTGTCGGACTTTACCGCCTACATGTACCTGGGCGAGTTGATCGAGTACGACGACACGGCCAAGCTGTTTACCAATCCATCGAAGAAAGCGACCGAAGATTACATCACTGGGCGGTATGGGTAGAAGGAAAAAGGTGAAAGGTGAAAGGTAAAGCTTGCGTAGGTCGGGGTTGCATCCCCGACGGACGAGGTCCGGGGCGCCCCCGTACGGTCACTTGACGCCATCTATTGAAACGTATCCCGTCTGAGGAGTTGATTTATGGACAAGCTGCATCTGAATAAACATATCTCCCGCCAGTTCAACCAGGAACTGGAGGATTTGCGTCAGAGCGTGATGACCATGGGCGGGCAGGCCGAGGAGATGGTTGGTGATGCCATTCGCGCCCTGATCGACGGCGACTCGGAACTTGCCGAGCAGGTCATCGCCGTGGATGACCGCATCAATGACATGGAAAAGGAAATCGACGAGCGCTGCAACATGATCCTGGCACGTCGCCAGCCCACGGCCAGCGATCTCCGACTGGTGCTGGCGATCATCAAGACGGTCAATGATCTCGAACGCGTCGGTGACGAGGCCGAGAAGATCGCGAAAATGGCAATTCGCCTGGCCGAGGCCGATCGTCCCCGCCAGGGCTACCGCGAACTTGAGAACATGGCCGGCACGGTACGCAGCATGCTGCGCGATGCCCTCGACGGCTTCGTACGCATGGTGCCGGAGGTGGCGGTCATGCTGACGCGCGAGGACGAGAAGGTCGACGCCGAGTACGAAGCGATTCTGCGCCAGTACTACACCTATATCGTCGAGGAACCGCGCAACACCCGGCGAGTGATCGATTCGATCTGGGTGGCGCGTTCACTCGAGCGCATTGGCGACCACGCCAAGAACATCGGCGAGTACATCGTCTACCTGGTCGAGGGCAAGGATCTGCGCCATGCCTCGCCCGAGGAGCTTGAGCGCGAGATCGGCGAATCGTACAAGGAGTGATTCTCAGGTTTTGAGAAGGGCGCATGCTGAAATTCCGTCACACATCGCAGTGACGGAGATTTCAGCATGCAGACAACACTTCGGTTTTCCCAGGCCCGGGCCAATCCGGGCCGAGTCCATGGGTTCAGGGAACGCCTTACACGAGGCGCACATCTCGGCGGTGAATTGCTGGCATTGGCCAGCCTGGCCATGGGACTGCTGACCTCACTGGTAACTCTGGCCGTGCTGGTTGGGCACTGAAGGCTCAAGGCTCAAAACGACCAAACGTCAACCAGCCAGCCAACCACGACCAGGGCGGCTTGTGCCTTCACCGGTGGGGGGTTCATCCAGTCTCGTCCCGCATGCGTTCCGTTTCGCTCCACGCATCCTTCGCCCTTCGATAGGCCGTGAGCGCCTCTCATGGGCACGACCCGCAGGATGCGTGGAGGCCGCAGGCCGGAACGAATGCTGGACGACCTTCGAATTTTCCCCCACGGCGCGGAGGCACAAAATTGGCGCTGGCTGCCAACCAGCCAACCAGCAACGGCTCTCCGTCAGGCCGCCTGGTCGGATTGACGCACGGGGCCGTTAACCAGCGCGTCGCGGGTCGCTTCGACGATCAGGTCGACTTCGGCGCTGGTGATGCCGAAAGTGGGCGTGTACCGCAGCGAGTTTTCACCGCCGTGGATAACGTTGATGCCGTGCATGCGCAGGTATTCCTCGGTCGAACCTTCGCCGTAGGCCTTGTAGCGGCGGCTGTCGAGCTCCACCGAGAACAGCAGGCCGGTGCCCTGCACGCGGGTGATGCGTCCGTCAAGTTCGCCCTTCAGTTGCTCGAACTTTTCCAGGAACTCCTTGCCGCGCTCGACGATGTTGGCGCGCAGCTCGGGCGTGACCATCTGCAGCACGGTCGTACCCACATCCAGTGCACGCGGGTTGGCGGTCATGGTGTTGCCGTAGACGCCCTTGCGATAGAGGTTGGCGGCGCGTTCATTCATCGCCAGCACCGACAGCGGGTACTGACCGGCGTTGAGCGCCTTGGAATAGGTTTCCATGTCCGGGGCCTCCAGGTGCTCGAAGCCCGGGTAGTCGACGATGGACAGCACGCCCTGTGAGCGCAGGCCGGCCTGGATGGAGTCGACCAGCAGCAGGGTGCCGTGTTCCTTGGTGAGCTTGCGTGCCAGCGCGTAGAACTCGGGATCGAGATCCGCGCCAGGGTTTCCTTCACCCATCACCGGCTCCATGAATGCCGCTTCGATGAACACCTTGTTGGACTCGGCCCAGGCGAACACCTGTTGCAGCTGTTCGAGATTGTTCGGCTCGACCGTAATCAGGTGGTCTTCGTCGCGGAAGGAAGCGAGGAATTTCACGTAGGTCTGGCGGGTGGAGTCGGAGTAACGCGCGGGTCGGTCGGTGCGACCATGGAAACCGCCGGTCAGCGACAGGCGATGAATCTTCCAGCCAGATTTGTCACCGCCCGGATCGGTGACCAGCTTGGCGTTGATGTCGGCGATGCGCCCGGCCACGGTGACCGACTCCGACCCCGAGTTCATGCACAGGAAGCGATGGTAGGGGCAACCGTCTTCGCGCCGATGGCCGATCTCGGCCTTCAGGGCCTCGAAAAACCGCAGATGCGAGAAACTCGGCGTCATGATGTTGGCCATGACATGCGGCTGGTTCATGGCCTGCAGGATTTTTTCCGGACCATGCCCGAATCCGAGCATGCCGTAACCGCCGGAATCGTGCAGCACTGCACCCTTGCTGGTGATGATCCACGGGCCACGCGCGGCCAGCGCCACGTAAGGGTTGACCGCGTCGTCGGCATAGAAGTTGACGTAGCCGGCCTGCAGGGCATCCCTCTGCTGGGCCTCATCGGCAACCACCAGTTCCGGGTAGGCTGACTTCCAGCATTCGATCACGCCCAGTGCATCATCGACAGCCTGTTCCAGCCGCGGATCGATGTCAGCGAGGCGCAAAATCGCGTCGTTGGAAAGTCCGTGGGTCAGCGGTTTCCCGCCCATGTTGCGCAGCTGTGAAAGTTTGTCGAGGATGCTCACGTTTGTTCTCCCGAAGGGTGGTGCAGTAAAGCCGACCATTGTAGCAAGCCGGGCCGGTGACCGTAAGCCGTCAGCCAAACCCCGTAACTCGTAACCGGTAAACTGTAACTGTCCGCCACCGTGATGGATGTGACCCGGGGCCGGGCTTGCCACCGGCCGGATTCAGAACCTGGTCCGCCACTCGGCAAGGAGGGTGAGGCCGTCGGTATCGGGTGGAAAACCGGACTGTTCGGCGACGGTGCGTTCGCTTTCGAGCAGCAGGAGTTCGACTGCCAGACGGCTGCGCGCACCGATGTCGCGTATCCAGGCGAAGGTCAGAGTGCGGCCGCGGTCGTTGAAAAGGCCCCAGTCGGCGTTTTCCAGGAGGTCGTCGACGTGGAAGCGATCATGGCGCAGGGACCAGCGCCCGGTGCGCGTGTCAATGGATGCCAGCAGGTAGGCGGCGCGGAAGTCGGCATCCACCCATGGCACGCCGGGAAATCGGATCCGGGTATTGCCGCTGGTGATTTCCGCCATCAGTTCGGCTGCTTCTGTGACCTGCCAGTGGCCACCAGCGTGCAGGAAACGCGTATCCCAGGCCCATTCGTTTCCGTGCAGCATGCGGTTGCCGCNGTTGTCGATCCAGGCGACCTGGCCGCTGAAGGCATTGCCCCGGTCGTAGCGGGCGCGTGCAGCCCATCCCGGGCGGTCATCCAGATCGCTGCCGAAGCCGGTGGTGCCAAATCGGCGCTGGGCCTGGAAGGAGCCGCCGTCGTCAAGCGAGAACACCGGCGGCAACGGCAGTACCTCGTTGAATCCGCTGAGACGGTCGTGCATTGCCCAGCCACGCCAGGTGACCAGCGTGCCCAGGGTATCGTTGCCGCCGAAAACGGTTGCACCCAGCGACCATATGTCGCCGTCCTCGGTAAACGACTGCCACTCAGCATCCAGGCCCAGTGGCCGGAACTCCTCGGCAAACCAGCTGTTGATGGCCGAGTAGGTCAGGGTGTACGGCGACGCCCAGAGCGGATCGATGTTTTCCTGCGAGGAGGGGAAAAAGAACAGGCCGCCGGTCAGTGCCAGTTCGCCCCGGTGGCCGACGGCTCGCCGATAGCGTGCCCAGGCCTCGGTCAGACCGGCGGTATCGCCCTCGTTGGAGGCGCTGGAGGCCCGGGCGACGGCATGAACCTTGGCCTGCCAGCTGACCGAGGGATTGAAGCGCAGCGCGAGCTGGGTTTCGCCGCGGATCCACCCATCGCTGTCGCCGGGAGCTTCTCCCCCGGCGGCCAGGCGGCCGAAACCACCCTCGATCCAGCCTGGCTGACCTTCCACCCAGCCGCCCCGCATCCCGGCGAAACCGATCAACTCGACCGCCTGGTCGTCTTCGGCGGTGATGGGCATGGAAAATGACAGCAGCGCGAGCACCAGCGTCGGCGCAAAGAATTTGCTGCGATACATGGCAACCTCCCTCAAGGCGGCCGCAGGGTGCGGCGGGCCGGTGTATGCCCGATTGATTCTAGTGTACCCCGTCGTTAATCCTGTAACATTCAGCGAGCCGGAAAGCGCTTAGCTGCAAGGCAGGGCTCGCAGGGAATGCTTAT
>SL_3KL_010_SEDDRAFT_10004754_pt1 | contig 12251 bp, 5 predicted proteins | sample SodLakKL_010_SED_2_FD_10381 | JGI IMG/M metagenome (IMG submission 10381)
CACATGCCGGTTATCAATTCTCTCACTGGACTGGCGACATTGAATATATAGATAATCCAAACGCAGCTGTTGCCACGGTGGTCATGCCACCACAGGAAATCAGTCTGACAGCTAATTTCCAGATCATCACACATGTCGTCATAAACGCCAGTGCCGGTGAAGGAGGCAGTATAGATCCGGAGGGAGCAGTTACGGTAGATTACGGCACTGATCAAAGCTTTACCATAGCAGCCGATACCGGATATCTCCCCTATGAACTATTCGTGGATGGGGTTGATGTGGGACCCCATGACAACTATACCTTTGTTCATGCAGAACAGGATCATACAATACATGCCACCTTTACGCCCAGAACCCATACCTTAAGTTACACTGCCGGAGAAAACGGCACGTTATCCGGGGAGACCACCCAGGTGGTACAGCACGGCCACGATGGTTCCCCGGTGGAAGCCATCCCCGACGAAGGTTATCGTTTTACGCAGTGGAACGACGGAGTTACCGACAACCCACGCACCGATACCGGCGTGACCGACGACCTTAACGTTACAGCACACTTCAGCATCAACATCTATACGATCACTGCCGTACCCAACGACGAGGATTTCGGTTCAGTTACCGGTGCCGGCGATTACGAGCACTTTGAGAACGTCACCCTCACTGCCACGCCCGAAACAGGCTACCACTTTGTCAACTGGACCGAGGACGGCGACATCGTCATGGACAGTGATGCGCCCGCAGGTGATGTGTATACCTTCATGGCCAAAGAAAACCGTGACCTGGTGACAAACTTTTTGTTTACCACCTATAACCTTACCTTCCAGGTAGTGGATGCTGATAATGGGCAAGAAATCATCGATGCCATGATCACATTAAATGATTACCAGTATAATGCAGGTGTATATGAATTTGAGGGTTTTCCGCCAGGCCTTTATGCATACACTATTAATCATGAACAATATTTTGAGGTAAACGGGGAAGCAGAGCTTGAAAATGAAGATACCCATGTCATGGTGGAGCTCAAAGTGGATGACACATCCATTCATGATACGGAGCAGCTGTCAGTCAGGGTTTTCCCAAACCCCGCGAGCAGTACTCTCCATGTGGAAGCCAACTTGCAAATGACGGATATTCATCTGATCGACTTGCTTGGACAACAAATTTTATCCGCAACGATGGAAGCAGAACAATATGAATTGAATGTTACCGGGCTTCAAACTGGGATATATTTTTTACAGGTAACAACAGAAATAGGGGTTCAAACCCTTTGGGTGCAAATTATCAATTAGTCCCCAGCCGGGCTTTGCCCATAGTATCCATTCAGATAGCAGGTTTTTACATGGCATATTTACAGTGCCTTTGCGGTTAGTGTTTTTTTTTGTGATCAGTGATGAGCAGTGATATGAAATCAAATTAATGAAATAATTAAATTATGCGCTTCATGAATATTTACAAGGAAAAAACAGGATTCTGTCTTGGCTAAAAAAACACCTTTGACCTGTAGACTTTCAGGCTTTTGGACATTTTGACTTTTTGATATATTCCTTCTATTGAACTACTTTATCCCATCCTGTTTTTGAAAGCAGGTAATAGATAATAATTGCCGCCACGGCAGCCACTCCCAGGTAAATGAAAGCTTGTATATATTCCCCGAAGATGAGGCGCCCGATACCAAAGAGGGAGAACAGCACAAGCACACAACCTGCAATGTAGTTTATGAACAACGCCTTATAGCCCCGGTCGCTTTTCACAAGTGGCATCTGACGGGCAATGATCTTCCAACCAGGGCCCCCGGGATGTACCTTCTCATAAAAGCTTTCCAGGGTTTTTATGTCGGCCGGCCGGGTAAGGTATGTAACAGCGAGCCATACCAGTGTTGACCAGGCCACAATGATGATCAGGGTGCTTTCATAGCTCAGTCCATATCTGAAAACAAGTATGGGATAAATGGCATAGGGAGCGATCATCGCGGCAATCTCCGACCAGGCGTTGATCCTCCACCAGAACCAGCGTAGCAAAAGTACGAGGCCGATGCCCCCACTGCACGCCAGGATGAATCGCCATGCATCACTGATCATCTGAAACTGGGTTGTGACGATGAGTGAAAACAGCATGAGTATCATCGTGGTGATACGGGATATTTTTACGTAATATCTCTCGCTGGCACCGGGTTTTATGAAAGGCCTGAACAAGTCATTCACGATATAGGAAGCTCCCCAGACCGTTTGGGACGACATGGTAGACATGTACGCGGAAAGGAATGCTGCCAGGAGCAGGCCCAGCAGACCGGTTGGAAGAAGATCACGGATGACCATTACATAGGTTGCCCCTTTGTCGGCTTCCTGCGGGTACATGACAAGGGCCGCCAGGGCTACGATGATCCATGGCCAGGGGCGGATGGCAAAATGGGCGACCTGGAACCACAGCGTTGCCAGCAGGGAATGTTTTTCATCCTTTGCAGACATCATGCGTTGGGCTACATAGCCTCCGCCACCAGGCTCAGCACCCGGATACCAGCTGGCCCACCATTGTACACCGAGATAAGCCACCAGGGCCACCACACTCATCTGCAACATGCCTTTGCCCGTATCCACAGCACTCCCCCCATCTACAACAGGGAAAAAATCAAAAACCCATCCCACATCAGACAATTTTGTCTGCAAACCGGAAACACCACCCACATGGTCCAGGGCAATAACAGCCAAAATGATGCTGCCTCCCATGGCAATCACAAACTGGAAGGTGTCTGTTACCGATACGCCCCATAGTCCCGACAAAGCAGAATAGAACGCGACAAAAGCCATCATCATACCTACCACTAACAAATGAGAGGAGAAGACAATACCGGCAAACGTTACCTCTGTCAGTCCAAACACCGTCAGGTCGGGAAACATCACCTCCAGGATCTTCACCATGGCCAAATTGACCCAGGCCATCACCACGGCATTCATAAAGACACCAATATACACAGCACGGAATCCCCGCAGGAACCGTGCAGGCTTGCCTGAATACCTGATGGACACAAACTCGGCATCTGTCATGATATTCGCCCGGCGCCAAAGCCTCGCAAAGAAAAACACGGTGAGCATCCCGCCAAACAGCATGTTCCACCATAACCAGTTGCCGCTTATCCCGCTTTCAGCAACAAGCTCGGTGACAGCCAGGGGAGTGTCTGCAGCAAAGGTAGTGGCGACCATGCTGGTACCGGCCACATACCAGGGCAGATTGCGACCCGAAAGAAAAAATTCACTGGTGCTCCGACTGGCCCTGCGTGATAAATACAAACCAATGCCGATACTTACCAGCAAGAAAATGGCTATAACAAACCAGTCAAAAATATGAATATGCATGTTGACCTGGTTGATTCTCCGTCAACCCGAAGAGTATTTTTTAACCGGTTTTTTTGAGTGCACCAAATATACATGAATTTTTTTCATGTGTCTGTGTGTAATTTCGAACGAAAAAAATTCATGTATATTTGCTATCGATCGATGCAAGTAATGAAGCAACTTATGTAAAATTTGTTTTTCCCGGTTTTTTACGGGTATGGTTGAGATGAAATATGAACACCTGATCCATGAAAAACGAAAGCAGAAGACACACAACCGGCAAATTATTAACAGATCAGCATTTAAGCAATACAAGAGATGATCTCATTCATTCTGAACGACAAGGAAATCCACACCGATGAAAAGGCCGGGATCACGCTGCTCGATTTTATCAGATACAAGGAGCATTTGACAGGGACAAAAATCGGCTGCCGTGAGGGCGATTGCGGTGCTTGCACCGTCCTTGCAGGTGACCTGTCGGATGGCCGTATCGAATACCGCAGCATTGTGTCGTGTTTAACACCATTGGGCAATGCCCATGGAAAGCACATCGTGACCATCGAAGGTATCAATACCGGGCATTTGATCCCTGCCCAGAAAGCCATAGCAGATCACGGGGGTACACAGTGCGGCTTTTGCACCCCCGGATTTGTGTTATCCCTCACAGGATATACCTTGGCCTGTCAGCCTGCTGACCCCAATAAGGCCATCGACGCCATGAACGGCAATATATGTCGCTGCACCGGATACAAGTCCATCCAGCGCGCAGCCATAACCGTTGCCAACATGCTGGCTGACAAGAACCCGGACAACCCCATTGGCTGGCTGGTAAGCCAGGGCTTTCTGCCCGCCTATTTTGTGGGCATCCCTGAGCGCCTGTCGGCACTCAAAAAAAAGGAGCCCAATACAAGGTACACCAACGTGATGATCGGTGGCGGGACTGACCTGATGGTTCAGCAACCGGATACAATGGCAGAGTCTGACCCGGCGCTGCTGTTCAACCGTAAAGACCTGAAAGGGATCTGGGAGGAGAATGGAAGCTGCTGCATCGGCGCCGCCTCCACAGCCACCGACATTATGCAGTCCAGACATCTGCGTACACATATACCCCGCCTGGAGAAGTTCTTTTTTCTGATCTCCTCCGACCCCATCAGAAACATGGGTACCATCGGGGGGAACATTGGCAATGCATCCCCCATTGCCGACCTGGTCATTTTCTTCCTTGCACTGGACGCAAAACTGCACCTTCAGCACCAGGAGTCAGGAAAAAAACGCATGGTGCCTCTGAAAAAATTCTTTCTGGGATACAAAATACTGGATATGAAACCCGGAGAAATCATTCATCATCTTTCGTTTCCAATCCCGGGTGATCAATCATTTTTTAATTTCGAGAAAGTCAGCAAGCGCATCACCCTTGATATTGCCAGCGTAAACAGTTCAATTTCAGTTATAACAGACAATAACTTCATCAAAAGCGCCCAGTTGGCAACAGGCGGCGTTGGACCAATACCCCTGTATCTCGAAAAAACCAGCGTTTCCCTGACCGGGCGCAAACTGGAAACAAAAACCATCCTTGATGCCAGCAAGGTGCTGGATGAAGAAATATCGCCCATAAGCGACATCCGGGGCAGCAAAGAGTACAAAAGGTTGCTGGCAAGGCAGCTGTTTTTTGCCCATTTCCAGGAGATGTTCCCGGACCGGGTCAATGTCAAAGAACTGCTGAAAATAACGCTAAACCCCGGACATTGAATCCAGGACATTTAATCAAATGGATGAACTGCCAAAATCTTTAAAACATAAACCACCACAAATCACGAATCGTCATGAGGGGGGTTGGTTATGGATGCATGGATAACTCCGTATGACCGAAACATAAAAACAAATTATTGTACATGAAAAACATTGATTCCATAGCGCATGTAACGGGAAAGTCACTATATGTGGATGACATTCCGGTGCGCACAGGCACATTGTACGGTGTTGTTTTCCCTTCGCCGGTGGCCCATGGCATGATCAGCAGTTTGGATGTTTCCGGGGCTGTTGATATGGATGGTGTAGCTGCTGTTTTTACCGCGGAGGATATTCCGGGAGAAAACCAGATCGGGGGCATTATCCCTGACGAGGTCTTGTTTGCGGATGGCAAGGTGGAGTTCAACGGACAGCCCATGGCCCTGGTGGTGGCGCGCGACGAATTGACGGCACGCAAGGCCGTGGCAGCGATCAAAGCCGACATCGAAGCGCTCGAGCCAGTCACCGATGCGCGTGAAGCCTGTGAAAAAGGCATGCTGCTGGTACCACCGTCCACTTTTCAGACAGGAGATGTGGAATCTGCCTGGGATCAGTGTGCCCATATTTTTGAAGGCCGGACCGAATCCGGAGGACAAGAGCATCTCTATATCGAAATGCAAGGGTCTTATGCATACCTTATGGAAAACGGCCACGTGAAGATCCGCTCCTCTACCCAGGGGCCGACCCACGTACAGAAGGCAGCTGCCAACATCCTCGGTGTTCCCATGCACAAGGTTGAAGTCGACGTAACCCGGCTGGGAGGTGGCTTTGGCGGAAAGGAAGACCAGGCAACTGCTTATGCCTGCATGGCAGCGCTGGCAACCACCAAGCTCGAAAAACCAGTCAAAATCATCCTGCACCGGATGGACGACATGCGGATGACCGGCAAGCGACATCCCTACAGCGCAGATTACGTCATTGGTCTTTCCAAAGACCTTAAAATCCTGGCGTACAAAGCTACTTTCTATCAGAACGGCGGTGCTGCTGCAGACCTCTCGCCGGCCATTCTTGACCGAAGTCTGTTTCACTCGACCAATACATATTTCATCCCCAACACTCAGGTGACAGCTTATTCCTGCAAGACCCACCTGCCCCCGAACACCGCCTTCCGGGGCTTCGGCGGACCACAGGGGATGTTCATCATTGAATCGGCCATTGCAAAAGCCGCATCTGAACTACAGGTGCCTGCACGAAAAATTCAGCGAAAAAATTTCCTGCAGGAGGGAGACCATTTTCAATACGGCCAGGTAGCAAAGAACGTCAATATCGGCAACTGTTATCAGCGTGCTGATGATGAATATCAGGTAGAGAGAATAGCCAGAGAAGTTGATCAGTTTAACGAAGCCAACCACTGGAAGAAAAAAGGAATGGCCCTGATGCCCATATGCTTCGGCATCTCCTTTACCAACAAATCCATGAACCAGGCACGGGCACTTGTTCACGTGTATCAGGACGGCAGCGTGGGTATCAGTACCGGTGCCATCGAAATGGGACAAGGAGTCAACACCAAGATTCTCCAGGTAGCTGCCCAAACGCTATCCATCAGCCCCGACAAGGTGAAAGTGGAAACGACCAACACCACCCGGGTGAGCAACACCTCGCCCACCGCTGCCAGCTCCGGGGCCGACCTCAATGGCAAAGCCACCGAGATGGCTTGCAAACAGCTGGCCAAACGGCTCAGAAAAACAGCGGCAACCTTGCTCAACGAAAAACTTGGAAACATCTCTCTTCAGGACGAGTGGGTTTTTGTGAATGGAGTGAAAAGTACGCTGCGCTGGGCCGAGTTGGTTAAAAAAGCGCACCTCGAGCGNGTGTGTCTGACGGAGCAGGGACATTATGCCACGCCCATGGTTGATTTTGACAAGAAAACATCCAAGGGGCATCCATTTGCATATCACGTATATGGCCTGGCCGTCATCGTCACGGAAGTAGACTGTCTGCGTGGCAATTATCACTTTGACAAAGTCCTGATGGTGCATGACTTCGGGAACAGCATGAATCCCGACATAGACATGGGCCAGGTCGAAGGAGCCCTCATCCAGGGTATAGGCTGGATGACGATGGAAGAAGTGGTCTACGATAAAGAAGGGAAACTGCTTTCCAACAGCCTCTCAACATATAAGATCCCTGATATATATTCCGTCCCAAAAGTTGTAAAATGTGTCCCCCTGCCCACCAAAGGACCCAGGGCTGCCATTTTACGATCAAAGGCCGTGGGAGAACCCCCGCTTATGTATGGCATCGGCGCCTATTTTGCCCTTCAGGATGCCATTAAAGCCTTTAACCCGGGATACAATGCCGACTTCGATGCCCCCATGACCAAGGAAAAGTTGTTGATGCGGCTCTATAACAATCAATAAACAGGTTTCTCTGGGGGGACACGACCAAGGGGGAAGACAGCCTTCGCATGGCGGAAACGACCCGCAGGCGCGGGGTGTGTCATAAACACCAGAGCAAATATATCATTCAGGAAAATACTTTTTGTACTCCTCCAATGTGTTGATGTTGACCAAAACCGCAGGATCATTCACCCTGACAAAATGTTGCGCATATTGGGCCAGGTAGTCCCTGACATGTCCTTCCCCCTTTTTTTCCAGAACAATGTCCGACGCCACCCGTGCCGATATCAACACCGGATGCCCTGGCTTTCCGTCACATACAGGACGTATATAATCAGCCCGGCCGGCATGTGAAGCCAACAAGTGCAAAACCTTCCCGTCCACAAAAGGGTTGTCCACATTGTGTATGAAAACGGGACAGTTTTTTTTCAATCCAGACAACCCGGTCTGCAACGACAAGAACCGTCCTTTTTCGGGAAATGGATTCACTACCGCTCTGACACAATCCGGCCACGCAGGGGACAGACCGGCTAAACCGTTCATGCCTTCAATATTCACCACGATGGCAATCTCTGCGCATCCGAAACCAGACAAAACATTTACCCCACGTTCCACGAAAGACTGATGGCGGTCGTATGGCAACATCATCTTGGGCCGGCCCATCCGTCTTGAGTGTCCTGCCGCCATAATAACAGCCGAAAAATCTTTGGTCGCCATGTCGTAAACATTTTCTAATTTTGGCAGCACACCACGATAAAACCATTGCCTGAAAAACAAATCACCATGTCTGACAAGCTCTTTCCGCTCAATGCCGAACAACTGCTGGAAATCACTTTCCGTGAATTGCTTCATAAAGATAGTTTTTTTGGCATTCCCCGGGCCTTGTTTTTTAAACCGGCCAGGCTCGAAGAGGCGGGAAGCGCGGAGCTGTTATATTCCAGGTTGTATGGCAAAACATTGCATACACCGCTTGGCGTAGCTGCCGGGCCACACAGCCAGATGGCGCAAAACATTGTCGCAGCCTGGTTGCTGGGCGCCCGCTACATCGAGCTGAAAACTGTCCAGACACTGGATGAACTGGAAGTGGCAAAACCCTGCATCGACATGCAGGACGAAGGGTATAACTGCGAATGGTCGCAAGAGCTAAAGATCAAACAAAGCTTTGATGAATACCTCAATGCATGGATCATTATTCACATCCTCAACCATCATTTCGGTCGTGGAACTGATCCGGGTGTCATTTTCAACATGAGTGTCGGGTACGACATGGCAGGCATCCTGAATAAAAATGTACAGTGGTTCTTTCGTCAGATGGAAGATTGCAGCGAGGCCCTTGAAGAAAAGAAAGCGAAGTTACGGACATTGTACCCTGCTGTTGATGAGGCCGGGATCCCCTCTCGCATATCCGATAATGTCACCCTGTCAACCATGCACGGTTGCCCGGCCAATGAGATTGAGTCCATTGCAGCTTACCTGATGGAGGAGAAGAAGCTGCACACTTTGGTAAAACTGAATCCCACATTGTTGGGTCCGGAAAGGCTCAGGACCATATTGAATGACAAGCTGGGTTGGCAGACACATGTGCCGGACCAGGCGTTCGAACACGACCTTCAAATGGTTGATGCCCTGCGCATCATCAACCATTTGCTGTCGGTCGGTAAAAAAAACAGCCTTGCCTTCGGATTAAAACTCACCAACACCCTGGAGTCTGTCAATCACAAAGATGTCTTTGACAGGGGTGTGGAAAGCATGTACATGAGCGGCCGCGCACTGCATCCTTTAGCTGTGAGCCTGGCGCACAGGTTACAGGAAGATTTTGAAGGCAGGTTGCATCTCTCATTCTCTGGGGGCGCCGATGCCTTCAACGTTACGTCTCTGCTGGCCTGCGGTTTCAAAACCATCACCACCTGTACCGATCTTCTCAAACCCGGCGGTATGATGCGCCTGCCACAATACCTGGAGAACATCACCGGCAAGATGCAGCAGGTCAGGGCAACAAGCCTGCACGCGTTGGTCTGCATACAAGCGGGAGTTGAACCATCCGGGCCTGGTGAGACAGCGAACGCCGTTTGCCGAAACCTGAAAGGATATGCAGAGCAGGTACTGAAAGAAGAAACTTATCAGCGAAATTACCTTGTCGCTCCCGACATCAAAACAAGCCGGGGACTGGAACTCTTTGACTGTATCTCTGCCCCTTGCCGCGACACCTGCGCCACCCGCCAGGACATCCCTGAATACATGCTCCATACTTCCCGCAAAGAGTTTATCCGGGCCCATGAAGTGATCTTGCGCACCAACCCTTTCCCTGCTGTAACAGGAATGATCTGTGACCACCTTTGTCAAAACAAGTGTACGCGGGTGCATTACGATAACCCATTGCTCATCCGGGAGGTCAAGCGTTTCAATGCCAGGCAACCTGAACCTGAGATTCAGCCGGCACCTGCCAATGGCCTGAGAGCATCAGTGATCGGCGCCGGGCCGGCAGGACTGTCATGCGCCTATTTCCTTGCCCTTGCCGGTTTTGCCGTCAACGTGTATGAGAGTGCCTCCAAAGCAGGGGGCATGGTACAATATGCCATTCCGGGCTTTCGGTTGACCGATGAAGCCATGGACAAGGATTTGAAACGTATCAAATCCCTGGGGGTAGTGATTCAATACAATACCAGGGTTGACAAAACCCTTTTTGAAAAGTTAAGGGGCGAATCCGACTATGTATTTGTGGGTACCGGGGCACCGCTCTCCACACCACTACCCATTGAGGGGATTGATTCGGAAGGGGTCCTGGACCCCTTGCAATTGCTTTTCAGGATTCGTGCCGGACAACCGGTTAACACGGGACATCATGTGGTGATCATTGGTGGTGGCAACACCGCCATGGATGCCGCCAGGACAGCATACCGCCTTGTTGGTGAAACGGGCACAGTGACCATCGTTTATCGTCGCACCATAAACGAAATGCCTGCCGACCAGGGCGAGATCAAAGCAGCCCTGGCCGAGGGCATAAAGGTTATGGAGCTCTGCGGACCGGAAAAAGTGATTGCCGTTAACGGAAAGGTACAAGCCCTTCAATGCGCCAAGATGGAGCTGAAAGAAGCCGATGCATCAGGCAGGCCAAAGCCCGTTAAAATAGAAAACAGTGAATTTGAGGTGCCCTGCGATACCATCATCCCCGCCGTGGGACAGCTGGTAGAAACGGGCTTTGTTGATACAAATGCCTTAAAAACTGAAAAAGGAACATACCTCACCCGGATCGGCAATGTGTTTACCGGCGGCGATGCCATGCGTGGCGCCTCCACGGCCATCAATGCCATCGGCGATGGCAGAAAGGCCGCTGAACAGATCATACAAACAGCAGGCCTTGAGGCCGGCATCCCTAAACCGCCGAAAAACAACCCACCGGGTCATGAAGAGATCATGGTCCAACGGGCCAAAAGGGCCTTTGGACCCCGAATCAAAGAGTTGCCGCTTACAGACCGCAAAAACTTCAAGCTGGTACAGACACCACTGGAAGAGCAGGACATCGTCAGGGAAGCACAACGCTGTCTGCAGTGCGACGAACTGTGTAACACCTGCGTAACGGTTTGTCCCAACCTTGCCAACCATGCCTATCAGATCACTCCCAAACAGTTTAACCTTCAAAAAGCGGTACAACAACCCAATGGACAAACCGTCATCGTGGAAGACGGACATTTTTCAGTGACCCAACCTGTCCAGATACTGACAATTGCAAACTTTTGCAATGAATGCGGCAACTGCAACACTTTCTGTCCTTCAAAGGATGCCCCGTACAAGACAAAACCCAGAGTCCACCTGAACATCGCCTCTTTTTACGATTCAAAGGAAGGTTATTACCTCTCCCGCCTGGAAAAAAGCAAAAACCTGATCGGCAAAAAAAATGGCCAGCTGTTCACCCTGTCAGAGAAAGAAGACATCTACCTGTATGAGACGCAGGAGGCCATCATTGCACTTGAAAAAGAAAATTTCCATATCAGGAATGTACAGTTTCTAACCGGGGGAGCCAATGAGGTAAGCCTCCGTCAGGCCGCACAGATGCACTTCATCCTTCAGGGTGCTGACAACTTCATTTTCGCTTAAAACCCATTGAACAATATTAACATACAGTCATTATGATTCAGCTATCGGATAAGATCACAAATAAAAAAGCACTGGCAAATGCTGTAAAACGATTCAAGGAAAAAGGGATCATCCTGCCCACATTTGAACAACAACGAGATCCATCGCTTGTTCCGGATAAGATAAAACACAGGCTTCGTAACATCGGCCTCTGGGAAATACACCCCTTAAACCTGTTTCGGATCACCTGGAAGAATGAACCCAAAGAAAAGGGCGGGTTGTTCGGAGATGTGAATCACATTGAGATCCCCAGAGCCATCACGGGTGTGGATGCACGTATTGTAATGATCGCAGGGAAATGGTTCCCCACCGGGGCACACAAGGTAGGAGCTGCCTATGGCTGTCTGGTCCCACGCATCATCACCGGTGAGTTCGACCCCACCTACCATAAGGCGGTTTGGCCTTCCACTGGGAACTATTGCCGCGGCGGGGCCTTCGACTCCAAACTGATGGGAACGGAATCAGTGGCGATCCTTCCGGAAGAGATGAGCCGTGAACGCTTCGACTGGCTGCGCGATGAGATCGGATCAGAGGTGATTGCCACACCGGGATGCGAGAGCAATGTCAAAGAGATCTATGATGCCTGCTGGGAAATACGCCGGACACGTCCTGACTGCATGATATTTAACCAGTTTGACGAGTTTGGAAACGCAGCCTGGCACTA
>SL_3KL_010_SEDDRAFT_10004755_pt1 | contig 12249 bp, 8 predicted proteins | sample SodLakKL_010_SED_2_FD_10381 | JGI IMG/M metagenome (IMG submission 10381)
GGACTCCCCATGGGAGCCGTGCTTCTCACGGAAGAGGTGGCCTCGACGATTCGGCCGGGGGACCATGGCACCACCTTCGGCGGCGGACCNCTGGTGGCNTCTGTNGCCCTGGCGGTCNTGGAGNCGGTTGCGGCGCCGGAGTTCCTCCGGGGGGTTTCTGCCCGGGGTCACCGGCTCCGTGAACTGCTGGAGTCCCTGGCTGCCCGACACCCCGAGCGCATCCGGGAGGTCCGGGGGCGGGGGCTCATGTGGGGGATGGAGCTGGCTGGCCTGGCGGCTCCCGTGGTGGACCGGGCCCGGGCGGCAGGGCTGCTCCTGGTGGGGGCCGGTCCCCACGTGGTGCGGCTGCTTCCTCCCCTCACGGTGACGGAAGTGGAACTGGAGCGCGGGGTCGCGCTCCTGGAAGGAGCCCTGAACGAGGAGGCGGCGTGAGCGGGAAGCAGGAGGAGGCCGGGGGCAGGGGGAAGACCACCAGCGGAGCATCCACCGACGGACCCTCCGTCGAGGGGGCCCCCGCCGGCCTGTGGGGCGGACGCTTCGCCGGAGGGATGGCCCCGGAGATGGTCCCCCTCAACCGATCGCTGGATGTGGACGGACGGCTCTGGCGCCAGGACCTGGAGGGAAGCAGGGCCTGGGCCCGAGCGCTGGCGGCGGCNGGTGTCCTCTCCCACCAGGAGCGGGATGCCCTTCTGGCGGGGCTCCACGNAGTGGGGGAGCGGCTTGCCGAAGGGATTCCCTCCGACGTNCCGGACGAGGACATCCATTCCCTGGTGGAGCGTCTCNTGGGCGAAGCCGCCGGTCCGGTGGCGGGGAAGCTCCACACCGGACGGTCCCGAAACGACCAGGTGTCCACCGACTTCCGCCTCTGGGGGATGGATGCGGCGGTCCGCGTGGACGAACGGCTGGCGGAGGTGGGCCGGGCCCTCCTGACCCTGGCGGAGTCCGGTGTGGACCTCATCCTTCCGGGCTATACCCATCTCCAGCAGGGACAGCCGGTGCGAGCCGCCCATTGGGCCCTTTCCCACCTCTGGCCCCTTCTCCGGGACCGGGAGCGATTCCAGAGAGCCGGGGAGGCGGCGTCGGTGCTTCCCCTGGGGTCGGGGGCCCTGGCCGGCTGTCCCTTCCCCGTGGATCGGGAGGCCCTCCGGGAAGAGTTGGGGTTCCGGCGGATCTCGGAGAACTCCATGGATGCCGTGAGCGACCGGGACTGGGCGGTGGAGCTGGTCTTCGCCGGAGCCCTACTCGGCGTCCACCTCTCCCGGCTGGCAGAGGATCTCCTCCTCTTCTCCTCCCGGGAATTCAGCTTCATCCGGCTGGACGATGCCTATTCCACCGGCTCCTCCCTCATGCCCCAGAAGCGGAATCCCGATGTGGCGGAGCTGGTCCGGGGGAAGTCGGGGCGTCTCCACGGGAACCTGACCGGCCTTCTCACCCTCCTGAAGGGCCTTCCCACCGGATACAACCGGGACCTGCAGGAGGACAAGGCGCTGGTCTTCGACACGGTGGACACCCTGCTTCTCACCCTTCCGCCCCTGGCCGGGGCCCTGGCCACCGCCCGCTTCCGTCCCGCCGGAATGGAACGGGCCCTGGACGCCGAGCTCCTGGCCACCGACCTGGCGGACGTCCTGGTCCGGGCCGGCGTCCCTTTTCGCCAGAGTCACGAGATCGTGGGCGCCCTGGTCCGGGAGGCGGAAGAGGCGGGAATCCCCCTTTCCGCCCTCCCGGAAGCCCGCTTTGAGGCTCACCACCCCGCCCTGGGGGATGGGGCCGCCAACGAAGTCTTCGACTGGGTGCGGTCGGTGGAGTCCCGGGACTCCCCAGGGGGAACCAGCCGGAGGCGGGTCCTGGCCCAGATGGAGATGGCCCGGGAGCGGCTCGGCACCTGATCACCAGGGGCCGCCCCGGGAGCCCCCGGAGACGACGGTGGGACCCGGGGCGCCCGGAGGGTTTCCACTCCCCCGTTTCGGCTCAGGTAACCGGCGCGGCCTCCCTCATCCTTCGCCCCGCCGCCTCCACGAAGGGACGGAGGCCGGTCATGAAGTCCCGGAACTGGGCGAAGTCCAGGGACTGGTCCCCATCGGAAAGGGCCTCCGAAGGGCGGGGGTGGACCTCCACCATGAGGCCGTCGGCCCCTGCCGCCGCCGCCGCGAAAGCCAGGGGGGCCACCAGTTCCGCTCGCCCACCGGCGTGGGAGGGATCGGCCAGGACCGGGAGGTGGGTCTCGCGCTTCAGGACGGGGATGGCCGCCAGGTCGAAGGTGTTCCGGGTGGCGGTCTCGAAGGTCCGGATCCCCCGTTCGCACAGGATCACCGCCATGTTCCCCTGCTTCATGACGTACTCCGCCGCCAGGAGCAGGTCCTTGATGGTGGCCGACATCCCCCGCTTGAGGAGGACCGGGCGATGGGTTCGGCCCACCTCGGTGAGAAGCGCGAAATTCTGCATGTTCCGGGCACCGATCTGCAGGACGTCGGCGTGCCCCGCCACTTCCTCCACCTGTCGGGTATCCATGACCTCCGAAACAACGGGAAGGCCGCTGAGCGCCCTTACCTCCGCCAGGAGTTCCAGCCCCTCCTGCCCCATCCCCGAGAAGGAGTAGGGAGAGGTCCTGGGCTTGAAGGCCCCGCCCCGGAGGGCGCAGGCTCCTGCCGAGGCCACCGCTTCCGCCGTCTCCATGAGCATGCTTCGACCCTCGATGGAGCAGGGTCCGGCGATGACGCCGAACTCGGCACCACCCAGTTCCATTCCCCCGAGTGGGATCCGGGTGACCTCCGCGGTGAATTCCCTGGAGGCGAGCTTGTAGGGGCGCATGATGGGGTGGACCGTCTCCACCCCGGGAAGGGAGAGGAGGGGTACGTGAGCGAGCCTTTCCTCATCCCCGATGCACCCGATGATGGTTCGGTTCTCTCCGCGGGAGAGGTGGGTGCGAAGGCCCATGGACTCCACCCGTTCCCGGATGCGGTCCAACTCCTCGTCCGTGGTCCCGATGCGTGTCACGATGATCATGTTTTCGTCCTCGGCTGGTTTGGTATGTCGGAACCGCGTCCGGGAGCCGCAAAAGAGAACGGGCTCCCGGAGTGTTCCGGGAGCCCGTTCGGATCGGGCGCGACCTGGTGTGAAAGGGATCTACGCGCGCACGCTCCGCTGGCTCCCGGCCCAAGGGCCGGACCAATACCAGTAGGAATACTCCGGGGCGGCGTTGATCCATTCGTGTCGCATACTCGATTGTCACACTGCCGGGGCGCAGATGTCAAGAGAGGTCTCCTGGTGGGACACCGTGGGTGCGCCGGGGGGGACGCTGTAGGAAGTGAATCCCCAGAACGAGGTTGGAAGGCCTTTGAAGAAGAAGTACAGGGACCACGGAGAAGGGGTCTGGCACGCGCCACCTCGCGGTGTGCGTGGGTGCCCGGGCGGTGTTCCGACGGCCGACGGCGATGCGAGAGGATCGGTGAGGGGCTGCAATGAAGAGCCAGGACCGCACCCCTTCATCGACCACAGGCCGATTCTCCCAGCCGATTCTCCCGTGGGATTGGGTCGGCAGGGAGCCCTTCTTTCGTTGGCTCCCCTCGACATAGCTCTCGTCATGCCTGCGCGCCGGCCCCTGCGCCGCGGCTTCCTGGCGCTCCCAACGTTGGACCCCCTACTTCTTCCACAGCCTTCTGAGGGGGGGCGAGGGAGGGGCCAGCACTGGTCCGGAGGAAACCGTGCCTCTAGATTTGCCCCGCTCCAGGCTCCAGGCTCCAGGCTCCAGGCTCCAGGGCCGGGGGCTCGCCGCGGGGCCTTTGGCTGGATCGGGTCTCCCCTGGTTGCCCGGCGGACCATTGGGCGGAGACCTTCGGCCGGAGACCCGTCTCCAACCCGTCCCCTCGTGAAGGAAGAAGCATTGGAAGACCTGAAGCGCCTGGCTGGACGCGCCGCCCTGAGGGAGGTGGAGTCCGGGATGAAGATCGGGCTGGGCACCGGGAGCACCGTCCGACACTTCCTGGATGCCCTGGGCGAGGCCCTGGCCCAGGGAGAACTGCGGGACCTCCTGGGCGTGCCCACCTCCGAGGCCACCGCTGCCCGGGCCCGTGAGCTGGGCATCCCCCTCCAGGAACTCCACGAGGTCGTTCCCCTGGACCTGGCAGTGGATGGCGCCGACGAGGTGGACCCAAGCCTCGACCTCATCAAGGGACTGGGCGGCGCCCTTCTTCGGGAGAAGATGGTGGTTCAGGAGGCCCGGCGCTTCGTGGTCATCGCTGACCCGGGGAAGATGGTGCGGCGCCTGGGGACCCAGGCACCCCTCCCCGTGGAGGTGGTTCCCTTCGGATGGCGCAGCCACCTCACGTTCTTCCAGGTGCTCGGAGCACAGCCCCGGCTTCGGACTCGGGGAGAGAGCGGCGAGCCCTTCCTCACGGACAACGGAAACCACGTGGTGGACCTGACCTTTCCCAACGGAATCTCCGATCCCCGGGGCCTTCAGGAAAGCCTCCGGGGGAGGGCCGGGGTGGTGGAAACCGGTCTCTTCCTGGACAGCGCGGCCCTGGTCCTGGTGGGGACAGCTGGAGGGAGCATCTCCCGGATGGAGCGGAATCCATGAACCCGTCAGGACGTCAAGGAGGGGTAAGGATCGCGCCTTCCATCCTCTCAGCGGACTTTGCCCGCCTGGGTGAGGAGGTCCAGGCCGCGGAGGAGGCCGGAGGGGACTGGATCCACGTGGATGTGATGGACGGGCACTTCGTGCCCAACCTCACTCTCGGCCCGGCCATCACGGAGGCGGTGTGCCGGAGCACCTCCCTTCCGGTGGATGTCCACCTCATGATCGAGTCTCCGGAGCGGTACGTGGCGGACTTCATCCGGGCCGGGGCCCATCGGATCACCGTCCACCACGAGGCCTGCACCCACCTTCACCGGGTGTTGGAGCAGATCCGGGAACTTGGTGCCCTTCCCGGAGTTGCGGTAAATCCAGCCACTCCGGTGGAGCTTCTCCGGGATGTCCTCCCATTCGTGGACCTGGTCCTGGTCATGACGGTGAATCCCGGTTTCGGCGGGCAGGCCTTCATCCCCACTTCTCCGGGTCGGGTGGCCCGGGTCCAGGCCCTCCTCGAGGAGCTCCGCCCGGGAGAATCGGTGGCCGTTCAGGTGGACGGGGGCATCGATGCCGCGACGGCGGGAGCCGTGGTTTCCGCCGGTGCCGATGTGCTGGTGGCGGGCTCAGCGGTCTATGGCCATCCCCAGGGAGTAGCGGAGGGGGTCCGGGCCATTCGTTTGTCCGCCGAGGCCTCGATGGGAAACGGCGGAGAGGACGGAGTATGACGTTCCCCGCTCCTGAGACCCTCCTGGATCCCGCGGCCTTCCAACGCCTGCGGGAGTGGGGCGGAGACGAGCTCCTAAGCAAGATCGTGGCCCTTTTCCTGGGTCATGCGCCGACCCGACTGGAAGAGGTGGAGGCGGGGGCGGCGGTGGCGGATCTGCAGCGGATCGAGCGAGGCGCTCATGCCCTCAAGTCCTCGGCGGCGAATGTGGGGGGGGTGGCCTTGCAGCATCTGGCCTCGCGCCTCGAGGCGGCCGCAGCATCCGGGGACTGGTCCGAGGTGAACATCCTCCTTCCGCCCTTCCGCGCCTGCTTCCATGATACCCTCCGGGCATTGGGGAAGAGCGGGGTCGCGGCGCCAAACGATTCAGAGGAGTACGGGACATGAAACCGAAGATCGCCCTGGTGGAGGACAACCCGGACAATCGACTCCTTGTCCAGGCCATCCTCGAGGACACCTTTGAGATTTCGGAATACGAGACCGGAATCCTGGCCCTGGAGGGAATGCGGGAGGATCGTCCGGAGCTGGTCCTTCTCGACATCTCTCTCCCCGGGATGGACGGCACCGAGGTGCTCCTGCGCATGCGAGAGGAGGATTCCCTTCGCTCGATCCCTGTCATCGCCCTCACGGCCCACGCCATGACGGGGGATCGGGAGCGCTTCCTCTCCCAGGGGTTCGACGACTACCTCACGAAGCCCATCGTGGATGACGAGGAACTGGTCCGGGTGATTCGCGCCCTTCTGGCGTCCGGTCGGACCCAGGACTAGCGGCCATTGGCCAGCCGGTCCCCGCCTCCCGCAACCGCGTCCCGGGACGGCGGCTCCCCCGAGGCCGAGACCGGTCGGGCCTTCCAGTACCTGGTCCTGGCCGGGGCGCTTCTGGTGGGAGCGGTGCTGGTCCCGGGACAGTCCGGCTGGTCCGACCCCTGGTTGCACACCCCCCTGGAGACGGCGGCCACCGTCCTGGCGCTGGTGGTGGCCGCCTTGGCCCTGGTCCGATACTACTCCCGGCGAAGGGCCGCCTACCTCTTCATCGGCGTGGGGTTCCTGGGTGCCGCTCTCCTGGACGGATACCACACGGTGGTGTCCTCTCCTCCCATGCAGGCGGTCATCGATCAGCCCATCCAGGACCTGGCCGCCTGGACCTGGCTGGCGTCCCGGCTCTTTCTCTCTCTCTTCCTCCTGGCGAGCTGGTGGGTTGCCGTGGAGGAGGAGAAGAAGTTCAGGGTGCGGGCGCGACGGGGCCTACCCACCGAGGGCTCCGTCTGGACGACCGCCGGGGTCCTGACCCTGGTCATCTTCCTCTTCTTCCTCCTGGTACCCATCGGGCCGGCCTATCGTCCCGATGCCCTGCTGTCCCGTCCGGCGGAGCTCCTTCCCGGGCTCCTCTTCCTGGGGGCCATGGCAGGGTACCTGCACCGTGGCCGCTGGGGGGCGGACTTCTTCGAGCATGCCCTGGTGGTGGCCCTCCTCCTGGGAGCCCTGAGCCACCTGGGGTTCATGGCCCTGGCCGGCGGGCCCCACGACATGGCTGCCGACATGGCCCGTCTCCTCCGGGTGGCCAGCTACCTGGCGGTGGGTGGAGGTCTCCTGGCCTCCGTCCACCAGGCCTTCCGATCCGAGGAGGAGGCCTCGAGGGTGATCCTCAGCGCCAACAGCGCCCTGGCCCGGGAGATGGCGGTCCGGCAGAGGGAGGAAGAGAGTCACAGGGAGCGGGAACGCCGGCTCCAGGATTTCCTGGACCATGCGCATGACCTCATCCAGAGCATCGCGCCGGATGGGCGGATCCTCTACGTCAACGAGACCTGGAAGCGAACCCTGGGCTTACAGCTCCGAGGATCTGGCCGATCTCTCCATCCATGACGTGATCCATCCGGACCATCGGGAGGCCTTCCAGCAGGTACAGGAGCGGGTCTTTCTCGGAGAGTCGGTGTCGGAATTCGCGGTGGTCTTCCAGGCTCGGGACGGCTCGGTGGTGGCCTGTTCGGGGAGCTCGAACTGCCGATTCGAGGGTGGGCGCCCGGTGGCGACCCGGAGCATCTTCCGGAACGTGGCCGAGGAGGTGCGAACCCGGGAGGAACTGGCCCGTTTCCAGGCCAACCTCCGGGCTCTCTTCGAGAGTACCGGGGACGCCATCTGGTCCGTGGATTCCGGGTACCGACTGGTGACCTTCAACACCGCGTACGCCCTCCTCACTGAGGTCCTCACCGGGCGCCCTCCCCGCGCGGGTGACGCCCTCTCCGTTCTGGGGTCGGAGGAGACACAGGTCTGGTTCCGGGGGTGCTACGACCGGGCCCTGGCGGGTAGCCGTTTCTCCGCCGTTCGGGAGGAGCAGGTGGACGGACAGCACCGCGTATTCGAACTCTTCTTCAACCCGGTGGAGGCGGAGATCGGCCATCAGGGCGTGGTGGTCTTCTCCCGGGACATCACTCGGCGGCGGCGGGTGGAGGAGGCGCTCCGGAAAGCGAAGCAGGAGGCCGAAGAGGCGAACCGCTCCAAGAGCCAGTTCCTGGCCAACATGAGCCACGAACTCCGAACGCCCCTCAACTCCATCATCGGCTTCGCCAACATCCTGGTCCGGGATCGGGCGGGGATCCTCCCCGAGAAGGAGAAGGGATACCTGGAACGGGTGTTGGCCAACGGAAAGCACCTCCTCTCCCTGATCAACGAGATCCTCGACCTTTCCAAGATCGAGGCGGGCCGGATGGAGGTGGTGCTGGAATTCGTGGATCTCCGGCAGTTGGTGGGGGACACCCTGGCCCAGATGGAGGGTCAGGTGGCGGGACGACCGGTGACCCTGCGGTGGGAGGTGGAGGGCGACCCGGCTCCGTTCCGCACCGACCGGGGGAAGCTGAAGCAGGTGCTCATCAACCTCGTGGGAAATGCCCTCAAGTTCACCGAGGAGGGAGAGGTGGTGCTGTCCGTGGAAACCGGGGACGATGGACGGACGCCGGAGCGCATCCGGATCAGGGATTCGGGGATCGGAATTCCCGACGACCGCCTGGAGACCATCTTCCAGGCCTTCCAGCAGGTAGAGAGGGGTGCGACCCGTCGGTTCGGTGGAACGGGCCTCGGACTCACCATCTCCAAGTCCCTCTGCATCTTGCTGGGGTACGATCTGACCGTGGAGAGCGAGGTGGGCAAGGGATCCATCTTCACATTGGAACTGGCTCGCCGCCCGGGGGTGCCCCGGCCACCCCCTCCCCGGACTCCCTGGAGGAGGCGACGTCCTCGCCGGACGCCGTCCCGGACGGGGGACCTCCTCCCGGTCCGGATGCAACGTACCTCCAAGGGCGGACGATCCTGGTGGTGGATGACGAGGCCGATTCCCGGGCCCTCCTGACCCACTACCTGGAGGAATTGGGGTGCTCTGTGGTCACCGCCGTGGATGGCATCGATGGACTGGAGGTGGCCCGACGGGAGCTTCCCGACCTCATCACACTGGACCTCATGATGCCCCGGATGAGCGGATGGGAGATGCTCCGGGCCCTCCGGGAGGATGCGGTCCTCCGGGAGACGCCGGTGATCGTGGTGAGCATCGTGGCGGAGGAGGGAGGCGCCCAGGTCTTGGGCTCGGTGGATCTGATGAACAAGCCGGTGGCTCGGGATGAGCTCGAGCGCATGCTGAACCGGAACCTCAGGGCGGACGCGGCCCGGGTCCTGGTGGTGCAGGACCGGGCCGAGGACCGGCTGGTCCTGCATCGCCATCTCAGGGACGCGGGGCTCCAGGTCGCCATGGCGGAGGGCGCTTCCCAGGCGATGGCGCTCCTGCAGGGGACGTTGGTGGACCTGGTTCTCCTGGATTTGACCCTTCCGGAAACCGATGGGATTCGCCTCCTGGAGCAGATCCGGGACCTTCCGGAACTGGCCACCCTTCCCGTGGTCATGCTCGCCTCCCGGGATCTCTCCCCGGAGGAGGCGGACCTGTTGAGCCGTCACGGGGTCCGGGTGATCCAGAAAGGGGTGCAGGTGGAACAGCACCTGCGTCGGGCACTGGACCGGCGTTTCAACCGGGAGCGAGGGATGCGATGAGGGGAGGTGCCGGACTGCTGGTTCTGCCGGCCTCCTCGGCCCTCGTTCCGGGGAAGCCCGGGAGCGGCTCCCGGGGCGGATGGAGGAGGTGCTGGGACACCCCCTGAACCCGGAGGAACCGACCCATGCCCCGGCCCTTCGGTCCTTCGCCGAACCTCTGGGCCGAACCTCTGGCTTGCCCCACCAGGAAACGCCGCATTCGGTGGTGGGTACCGGGGCCCATGAGAACCAGCACCGTGCCCGACCTCCGGATCACCCTCGCCAATGACGCCCCGGTCCGGGAAGGGGGGGGGCACATCCTCTACTGGATGATCTCCTCCCGGCGACTGGAGTGGAACTTCGCCCTCCAGCGGGCGGTGGAATGGGCCCGCCACCTGGATCGCCCGCTCCTGGTCTTCGAGGCCCTTCGCATCGGGTATCCCTGGGCCAGTCGGCGCCTCCACCGCTTCTGCCTGGACGGGATGGCCGAGCACCGGGCACGTCTCCAGGGGGCTCGGGCGGGATACTTCCCCTACGTGGAGCCGGAGGAAGGGGCAGGGAAGGGACTCCTGGAGGCCCTGTCGGGGAACGCCTGCGTCGTGGTCACCGATCACTTCCCCTCCTTCTTCCTCCCCAGGATGGTGGCGGCAGCGGGGCGGAAGCTTCCCGTGGCCCTGGAGGTGGTCGATTCCAACGGGATCCTTCCCCTGCAGGCGCCGGAGCGGGACTTCACCACCGCCCACTCCTTCCGACGATATCTCCAGAAGACCCTTCCTGATCATCTCCCCGAGGCCCCCACGCCCCATCCCCTCCAAGGAGATCCCCTGCCCCCCTTTCCAGGGGTGGACCCGGAGATCCTGGCGCGATGGCCGGCAGCTTCACGGGAGCTCTTGGAGGCTGAGGACGGCCACCTCGACTCCCTGGCTGTGGACGCCGAGGTCCAGCCTGTCCCTTTCACCGGCGGCGCCAGCGCGGGGCGGTCTCGCCTCCGCGGCTTCCTGGAGAAGGGCCTCGCCCGGTACCCCGAGGATCGAAACCATCCCGACCGGGAGGCCGGGAGTGGACTCTCCCCCTTCCTGCACTGGGGGCATCTCAGTTCCCATGAGATCCTCCATGACCTTCTGGAGAAGGAGGGCTGGAACCCGGGACGGCTCTCCTCCCGGACCGATGGACGGCGGGAGGGGTGGTGGGGACTTTCTCCCGGTGGCGAGGCCTTCCTGGACCAGCTCGTGACGTGGCGGGAACTGGGGTACGGAACGGCCCACCGGAAGGGGGAGGACGCCCTGGCCTTCGAAACCCTCCCCGACTGGGCTCTCCGAACCCTGGAGGCCCACCGATCCGATCCCCGTCCACATCTCTACGATGGGGCCGAGTTCGAGGAGGCCCGCACCCACGATCCCCTCTGGAACGCCGCACAACGGGAACTCCGCCGGACCGGGACCATCCACAACTACCTCCGGATGCTCTGGGGGAAGAAGATCCTGGAGTGGTCCCCCTCTCCCGAGGAGGCCCTGGAGATCATGCTCCATCTGAACAATCGATGGGGGATCGACGGCCGGAATCCCAACTCCACCTCGGGGATCTTCTGGGTGCTGGGGCGCTACGACCGGGGGTGGCCGGAACGCCCCGTCTTCGGAACCGTCCGGTCCATGACCTCGGCCAGCACCCGCCGGAAGGTGGAGCTGGACCGGTACCTGGAGCGATTTGGGAACCCTCTGACATCTTCTTCTGGGGAGTAGGTCGTCATGCCTGTTCATCGTCATCGTGTCGAACTGGACCACCCCGTGGAGGAGGTGTTCGCCTGGCACACCCGTCCCGGCGCCTTCGAACGCCTCTCCCCCCCCTGGGAGGATGTACGGGTCCGGGAGAGGGAAGGGGGGATCCGGGCCGGCGGTCGGGTGGTGCTGGGGCTGCGGAAGGGACCGGCGGAACTCACCTGGGAGGTGGAGCACACCGCCTACGAGGAGAACCGACTCTTCGTGGATGAGCAGCGCTCCGGACCCTTCCAGAAGTGGCGTCACGAACATCGTTTCGAATCTCTTCCCGGAGGACGGAGCGCCCTCGAGGACGTGGTGGAGTGGGAGCCGCCCCTGGGCAGCCTGGGGGAGACCTTCGGGGGCGGATACATCCAGCGGAACCTGGAACGGCTCTTCGTCTTCCGGGGGGTGCGGCTGGCGGATGACCTGGCCCGGCACCGGCGCTACGGCGAGCCCGGGCCCCTCACGGTGGCCATCACCGGGGCCACGGGCTTCATCGGGACCCATCTCACCCACCTCCTCACCTCCGGGGGCCACCGGGTGGTTCGGGTCACCCGGGGAGAGGCGGGACCGGATGCCGTGCGCTGGGATCCCGCCCGGGGAGAGATGGACCCCGCAGGGCTGGAGGGGGTGGACGCGGTGGTCCACCTGGCCGGGGAGCCCATCGTGGGCCTCCGCTGGACCGCCGCGAAGAAGCGGGCCATCCTTCGGAGCCGGGAGGTGGGGACCCTCACCCTGGCCCGTGCCCTGGCGGCCATGGATCGGCCCCCTTCCGTCCTCGTCTCCGCCTCGGGGGTGGACTACTACGGCGAGCGGGGCGACGAGCTCCTGGGAGAGTCCGCCGGAGCCGGCTCCGGCTTCCTGGCCGACGTCTGCGAGAAGTGGGAGTCCGCTACCCTCCCGGCACGCTCCCGGGGGATCCGCACCGTGCACCTCCGAACGGGGATCGTTCTCTCCCCGGCGGGGGGGGTGCTGGGGACCCTCCTCCTCCCTTTCCAGTTGGGGGTGGGCGGACGGTTGGGGAGTGGGCGCCAGTACATGTCCTGGATCGACCTGGACGACCACCTGGGCCTCATCCTCCATGCCCTCCGGGCTCCCGAGGTGCGGGGAGCCCTGAACGCCACGGCTCCGAACCCCGTTCCCAACGCCGCCTTCACCGATGTCCTGGGCCGGGTCCTGGGGCGTCCCACC
>SL_3KL_010_SEDDRAFT_10004757_pt1 | contig 12248 bp, 14 predicted proteins | sample SodLakKL_010_SED_2_FD_10381 | JGI IMG/M metagenome (IMG submission 10381)
TGATCAATGACGTTTTCTACTTTCTTGATTAATTCCAGGTTTTGTGACATATTTCGGAACAATTAAAAAGTTATCTTAATTTAGTTTTTGTATAAATAACACTGCAAAGATAGTCATTTTGTTAAAATGAAGGGTCCCAGAAATGCTGGTCAAAATTGCGTACCCTGTCTGATTCAATTTCTACGCCTTCATTTTCCAGAAGTTGCTCCATTAAGGCGGGGCTTCCGAAGTGGTGTTTGCCGGTAAGCACACCGTTGCGATTTACCACGCGATGTGCCGGGAGGGAAGGATCTGATGCATGGGAATGGTTCATTGCCCATCCTACCATGCGACTGCTGCCCCTGCTCCCAAGGAAAGCGGCTATGGCCCCGTAGGTCGTTATGCGTCCGTATGGTATTTCCCGCACTACCGCGTAAACCTTATCAAAAAATGTATGTGTGCTATTTTGTTTGTGTGGCATCCAGGGCAAACTTCAGGTAGCAGATAGGCTTATTCTCAGCCAGAAATTTTTGTTCATAGTATGTTTGGATGTCTTTGAGCCAAGCCTCCCGTATATCAGGATCATTGTAAAGATCGTCAGTTTGAAGAAGCAATTGATGCCCGTTTTCCCTGATAACGTCCAGGGTGTAACTGTAAAGTGATTGGTTGTCCGTTTTAAGGCGGATGGGGCTTCCGGGCGAAAGTAACCGGCTGTATTTTTCAAGAAAGCGCGGGGAGGTAAGCCGTTTATCTGAACGCGATTTCCTGAGATGGGGATCAGGAAAGGTGAGCCAGATTCCCTGTACTTCATTTTCCCCGAAAAAAGAATTGAGGGCTTCTGCCCTTACCCGGAGAAACCCCACATTAGACAATCCTTCATCAAGGGCCTCTCTGGCTCCTTTCCAGAGGCGGTCTCCCTTGATATCAATACCGATAAAATTATAACCGGGCATTGCCCTTGCCATTCCAACAGTGTACTCTCCTTTTCCGCAACCAATCTCCAGGATCAGGGGATTTTTATTCCGGAAAAATTCTTCTTTCCAGTTTCCCCTGTAACTGAACCGGGAGATGGAGTAATAGGCCGGAGGCTGGATCACATTGGAAAAGCTATTGATCTCAGCAAATTTTTTCAGCTTGTTTTTCGCCACGACACGCAGGTAGTATGGGTCAATAATCGATTATTGGTGGAGGATCCAGGCTTTTTCCCTGAGTTCACCGTCCAGGGAAGCTTTATGGTTTTCAGCTTCTTCAAGGTCGTAGTAATACCCGTAACATACCCGGTGGTACTCGGCGGGCGTCTGCATAAACACCATGGCAAGCGGGGCACCATCCGAACGAAGCTGGCGGGCAAGTTTTTGTGCTTCCATCTCATTGCGGAAACTTCCGACCACGATATAATAAACCGGACGACCAGTCTCCGGCGGAGGTGGTTCAATGTCGGGGCCGGAGGGAACCGGATCCGGATCGGTGATTTCTTCCCCGGGTTCTTCAATCAATGGGGGTTCAGCGGGTTCGGCAGGCTCTGAAGGTACCGGTTCAACACGCTCAACAGTTGTTTGCCGGCGGAACAAGCCTTCGCTGCCAAAGAAATAATCAAAATTCAGAAAAAGGATGAGTAAGATTATTACAAGTGGGATGACTATGTAGAACAGCCACCAGAGACCACCGGAGGATCTCCTTTCTTCGTTGTTTGTTTCGTCTTTTTCTCTCATTGCTGTTTCTGGTCCGGGTTCAGTGGCTGTTTCATCTGCTGGTTCAGGTTTGGATTCATTGGCTGCCCGGAAAGCGGGAGTCGTTTGTCCCTCCTCCACCGGCGTGCTATCAGCGGAATCTCCGGATTCATCCTTTTTTTCAGGGGGAATAAAGGCGGGGGCTTTTACATGGCTCACACCTGTATTTTCTTTCAGGTAATTCATGTTTCTGTCAGGGGAAAATCGGATCTCCCCGTTTTCGTCCAGCTGAAACAGGCCGATATTTTCCAGTTCTACTTTTTTCCCGGATTGTAGCGATTGGTTGATTTCGCTAACAAGGTTCCCGTAAAAATCATTGACGGCGGGTTCAGTCATCCCTTCCTGCTCAGCAATAACACGCGTCAGTGGGGTATGGCCCTCTTTGGGTACCGGGCTGAAATCCGCGATCCTGGCAGGGGCTTCCACGATGTTCTTCTCGGCGACAAATCTTGCCGGAACGTAAGTGGTGGAGAAGGAACCGAACCCCGGCAATATGACCGTGTCGTGGGTGTAAAGTAACTCGCTGATGTATTTTCCGATCTTCATATTGTGTAGGTTTTGTGAGCCGGCTATTTTGGGATATAAATATATCGCAGGGAACTAAATTAAGAAAAAATCGCAACAAAGCCTTTGTTCTTGCGAATATGTCTTTCCGTTATGCCGTTTTATCCGGATTTGCCGGAATTTTTTCAAGATCTTCAGGCGTGTCGATGGATACATTTTCCAGTTCGGTTACTTCCATGAAGATGCTGTATCCGTAATCCAGCCATCGCAATTGCTCAAGCGACTCAAGCTGTTCGAGTTTTCCCGCGGGAAGTGCCACAATTTCTTCAAGTGTCCGGATGCGGTATCCGTACATCCCCAAATGCCTGAAGTAAGTGTTTTCGGGGGTGGATGCTGATGATCTGCCGCGAATGAACGGAATCGGCGACCGGCTGAAATACAATGCCTTCCCCGAATGATCACAAACCACCTTTACCACGTTGGGGTTGTGGAGGTCATGTTGTGACCTGATTTCTTTCATCAGTGAAATAATGTGCCTGCCGGGATCTGAAAACCCGCTGATCAGCTGTTGAATCTGGGCCGGGTCAATAAAAGGCTCATCTCCCTGGATGTTTACTACGATATCGTTGCCGGTGTATTGTTCTTCGGAATTGAACAGCTTCAATGCCTCATGGCAGCGGTCCGTTCCGCTGGGGTGGCCGGAGCTTGTCATTACTACCTTCCCGAAAGCCGATACGTGGTCAAAGATCCGCTGATCGTCAGTGGCCACGAGTACTTCGTTCAGTGCCGGACATTGCCTGGCCTGTTCATAAACCCGCTGTATCATAGACCGGCCTCTTATGTTTACCAGGGGTTTCCCGGGAAACCGGGTAGAGGCATAGCGTGCAGGGATGATTCCTATGGCGTGCATTGTGGTGGAATTTTCAGAATAGCCCGTGTATCTCGGCGTCTATTCGTTGGATGATTTCTCCGAGATCTTGCTGGCTTTCGCTGAACTTGAGGTTGTCAACGTTAATGATCAATAATTTGCCCAGGTCGTAACCACTGATCCATTCCTCGTAACGTTCGTTCAGTTTCTTCAGGTAATCCAGCCTGATGGTATTTTCATAATCGCGACCCCTTTTCTGAATCTGGCTGACCAGGGTGGGAACGCTCGCCTTCAGATATATCAGCAGATCGGGCGGATCGATCAACGAACTCATTAATTCAAAAAGACTGGAATAGTTGTTAAAGTCACGGGATGACATCAGGCCCATGGAATGCAGGTTGGGTGCGAAAATGTATGCATCCTCGTAGATGGTCCTGTCCTGGATGACTTTCTTGTTTTTTTTCCGGATCTCCACCACCTGGCGAAAGCGGCTGTTCAGAAAATAAATCTGCAGGTTGAACGACCACCGCTGCATATCTTCATAAAAATTGTTCAGATACGGGTTGGTGTCCACGTCTTCATAGTGGGCCTCCCACCCGTAATGCTTCGAAAGTAATTCGGCCAGTGTGGTTTTCCCTGAACCGATGTTACCGGCAATGGCTATATGCATGTTGAATTGGTTTTGGTTGTCGTTGGGTATGCTGTGAAAAACGGCAAATAATCCGGCAATCACCGGGGGCTGATATCTCAGTGCCCGTGCTTGCCGATGAAATCAAGGATGTCGTCTACATAGCGTCTCTCGTTGTACAGTCGCGGAACTTTGTTCTGTCCTCCGATGCGGCCTTTTGATTTCAGCCAGTTGAAGAACGTATCGGACGGTACACTGGTCAGCTTTGGCTTTTTCAGCATCAGGTCAGCACTGCGTTTGGCTGCATAATCTGAATTCAGGTTCTGCAGCTCCTGATCCAGCATCTCAGTAAACCGGGTAAGATCAGAAGGCTCTTTCTCGAACTCAATCACATATTCATGGGCAGCGGTCTGGCTGTCGTCCATGTAAACGGGGGCTGCCGTATATTCGCTGATCACGGCGCCGGTTTCATTGCAGGCTTTTTGCAATGCACTGTCGGTATTGTCCACGATCACCTCCTCTCCAAAAGCATTAATAAAACTTTTGGTGCGTCCCGAAATCCGGATGCGGTAGGGAGACAGGCTGGTAAACCGGACTGTATCACCGATCAGGTATCTCCATAATCCTCCGTTGGTGGTGATGACCATGGCGTAATTGGTGTCGGTGTCAACTTCCGACAGGGGGATGGCCACGAGGTTGTCCTCCTCCAGCTCCTCAGCGGGGATGAATTCGTAAAATATCCCATAATCCAGCATGAGGAGCATATCTCCTGAGTCCTGACGATCCTGGATCCCGAAGAATCCTTCAGAAGCATTGTATGTTTCCAGGTACACCATGTGTTGTGAGGGGATGATTTTCTCAAACTGAGACCGGTAGGGAGCAAAGTTTACGCCTCCGTGAATGAATAACTCCAGGTTGGGCCAGACCTCCAGAATATGGTTTCGTCCGGTAATTTCCAGTATATGTTTTAATAATATCAGGTTCCACGACGGTACTCCGCTCATGTTGGTGACATTCTCCGCGTACGTGGCATGGGCAATTTTGTCCAGCTTTTCCTCCCAGTTTTCCATCAATGCCAGTGACAGGTCAGGAGTACGGAAAAATTCCCCGTAAAATGGAACATTACGAAGCAATACGGCGGATAAGTCACCGATAGAAATGGAGTCGTTATATTCGCTCACGCTGCTGCTTCCCCCCATGATCAGGCCTTTGCCGTCAAATACCTGTGTGTCCGGATGGTGATGGCAGTATATGGCCATCACATCCTTGCCTGCTTTGTAATGGCATTCAGACAAGGATTCCGGGGTGATTGGGATAAATTTGCTCCGATCTGTTGTTGTTCCGGAGGATTTGGCGAACCATTTTATGTTGGTGGGCCAAAGAATATTCTGCTCCCCTTTGAGTATGCGTTCAACGGTTGGCCTAAGGTTATCGTAATCCCGGATGGGCAGGCGCTCACTGAACGTCTTGTATGAATCAATTGTATTGAATTCATATTTTTTACCCCATTCGGTGTTGCGTGACACCTGAAGCAGGCCTTTTAAAACCTCGCTCTGTACTTCAGCGGGGTTTTCCCTGAAATGATTGATCTGGGAGAGCCGTCTTTTTACATACCAGGTAGCGATGCTGTTCAGAAATGACATGTCGGAGCTTTTTCAGATTCCTAAGGCAAAAGTAACGAATATCAGTACATGTTTTGCGACATTTTTTCAGCCCGGGCCCGGTTCTGTGCTGAATCAGTCTCCATGTGATACAAAAGTTTTATTTTTGAGAAAGAATTTCGTGGTAAATTAGCACGTAAAAATAGCATTGGCTTGGGACTGTTCAGTAAAATCAAGGGTTTTGAAGTTTATTCGAAGAAACAGCGATGGAAGTTGTATCTGCTGGCATTTGCCGCAGTTATCGTACTGGCCTCCCTGTATTATACCGATATCATGGTGCGGAAAATTTCCCAGGATGAGCGCCAGCGCGTTGAATTATGGGCAGATGCCATCCGCAAAAGGGAAACATTGTTACAGGACAGCGAACGGCTTTTCGATGTAATCCGTGAAGAGGAACATAAAAGGGTGGAACTGCTGACCCAGGTGTATGACCGGTTAAACAGGGAAGAAGTTGACCGCGAGGCCCTTACCTTGTATACAAATATTCTGGAGGCCAATACCACCATCCCCCTTGTGCTCACCGATGAGTACGGAGAAGTGATATCCAGCAGCAATCTGCCTTCGCGGTTGCAGGGCATTGATAGACTGACGGGAGACCTGGCTGATTATTTCTCTGCCCACCCTCCCATGACCTTCCGGATCATAGGCGGAAGGCGCTATATTTATTATCGCGACTCCAAAGTGTATTCTGATCTCCGGGCTGTGATGGATGATCTGCTTGATACCTTTATTTCGGATCTGGTGGTCAATTCTGCCAATGTACCGGTTATCGTGGTTGACAATTCGCACCGGGAGCTGATCGCCCATGGCAATATCGAGGGGGTGGATATGGAAGATAATGCGCAGGTTCGGGAACTCATTGCCTCAATGGCCGGGGGCAACAGGTATCTTTCCATTAATCTCCCCGATTATGGCCGCTGCTATGTCTATTATACCAGTTCTTTCCTGTTGACACAATTGCGTTATTATCCGCTGGGACAATTCCTTGCCATCGGGATTTTTCTGTTTATTTCCTACCTGTTGTTCAGTATGGCCCGCAATGCGGAACAGAACCAGGTATGGGTAGGGATGTCGAAAGAAACTGCACACCAGCTTGGCACTCCCCTGTCTTCGCTCATTGCCTGGATGGAGCTGCTCAGGATGAAGGGGGTGGATGAGGAAACCATTGAAGAGATCTCCAAAGATGTTAAGCGGCTTGAAAGTATTACCGAGCGATTTTCCAAAATCGGGTCCTCTCCCGAGCTGATCCCGGAGAACATAATGAATACGCTCAATGAAGTGGTGGAGTACATGAAACGCAGAATGCCGAAAAAAGTTTCCTTTAATGTGGCGACTCCTGACAAGGTAGTGATGGTCCCGCTGAATACCAGCCTGTTTGGATGGGTCGTGGAGAATATTATCAAAAATGCGGTGGATGCCATGCAGGGAGCGGGCAGTATTTATGTTTCCGTGGAGGATTATAAGGACCAGGTAGCCGTGGATATATCAGATGACGGAAAGGGTATTCCGGCATCCAAACAGAGAACCATTTTCAATCCGGGCTATACCAGTAAGAAAAGCGGCTGGGGTCTCGGACTGTCTCTCAGTAAACGGATTATTGAAAATTACCACAACGGAAAATTGTTTGTTAAGCATTCATCCCTGAATAACGGCACCACTTTCAGGATCATTTTGTGGAAATAATATTCAGCTTATGCGCATGCGTTTGACCTTGTTCGCTGGTTTTATTTTATTTATGCTGTTAAGCGGCCTGACCTTTTTTTCGCCCGACCGGATTGCGCTTCGTTTGGAAAGCCGGCAGCTGCAGGGAGGGAAAGTGGCCACGGTGGAGGCCCGGCTTTTTTATGAGGCCTGGGACGGGAAGCTGATCACAAAGTTTGAAAAGCCTGCGGGTCAGGTGATGGTCACCAACCGGCATGGAGAGCTGACAATATATGACGAGAAGGAGAATTCTGTATATCGTACCCAAAGTGTGGAATACAGCTCCGAGAATAACCTGGTGTATTATTTTCTAAGCGGCAGAACCCAGGACCTCGGGTTGCGTGAAATGGGTTTTACAAACAGCCGTACCGATTTTGAAGATGGATTGATGATCACGCGCTGGAATCCTCCTTCTTCTCTGACGCACCTTTTTTCACATATTGAGCTGGTGCACGATGATTACATGCCGGTATATGCCGGATATTACGATGCCGGGGGCGAGCTTGTTAAAAAGGTATACTATGATGAGTATGAGATCTTTTCTGATCTTATACTCCCCCGCTCCATCACAGAATTCAATTACCTCGCTTCAGGTGACTCCATTGTTAGCCGTGTGCAGTTATCTGATGTCAGGATTAACCGCGAGGCGGATAGCTCCTGGTTTGATTTTAAAGTTCCCGACGATGCACGTATCCTTGAATAAAATATTTGGTTTTCTGCTGACATGCCTGATGCTTTTTGTATCACCTAGCTTTGCCGATCAGCCCGTCAGCGACAGAGAGTTGCTTCGTGGCAGTCGTGAGGGTTCCGGGGATGTTCACGGGGGATCTGGCGTTTCCTTTATGTCGGCGGGAAGTGACCGGATTATCTCCCGCCTTAACCCCGTTCGTTTGTCGCTCGGTGGAATGATGTACGTATATCAGCGTTTTGTCTCCCCCCAGCTTCCGTCAGAATGCCTGTACCACCCCAGTTGCTCGGGCTTCAGCAAGGAACTGATAAGGGATCTTGGGCTGGTGAAAGGGATGGCGGCAACCGCTGACCGCCTCACCCGCTGCAACAGGATCGCTGTTTTTGATATCCATCCAATGCGCATTGAGGAGGCTTCGGGAAAGGCAGTGGAGGAAACCGGGCTTTATAAAAAAAGCACTTATGACTAACCTTTTGTTTGCTGTCTTATTGCTTTTACATATGCTGCCGGTTTACTCCAGTGACACCGGCAATTTGTTTATAGCCACTGACAGGATTGTTACCCATGGGCATTCGGAAGGGGTCAGCGGGCACGATCACATCTGGCACAGGGAAATGGATTTTATCCGTTACCTGATCGGCCGGGGAGACTACAGGGAGAGTCTCTTTCTCCTGGAAAGGGTCGTGCCGGAAAATAATCATCAGAATGATTCCCTCAACTATCTGACGGGATGGGTGTATTATCAGCAGAAGACACTGGATTTGTCGGCAAGGCACCTGCTGCAAGTCAGTAAAGAGAGCCCGGTGTACCACAAATCCCGCTTTTTTGCCGCCTATAGTCTAGCTCATGACGGAGATGCAGGACGGGCAGGGGAAGTGCTGGAACTGACAGATTCCGGGACGGATAATTTGTATCACGCCCTGCAACGATTGCAGCTGGGGGGGATTTCCCTGCTGGAAAGGGATTACAAGCGATACCGGTCACATGCCGCTGACTTTTCGGGTAACCACCATGTGACGGCAGCAGAAGAGCAACGAATGGAGCACCATTATGCTCAGTTAAGGGATCGTCGCACTGCTTCTCCTTTCATAGCCGGAATGTTGTCTGCGGCAGTGCCCGGGCTGGGCAAAATATATGCAGGGAAGTCGGCCGAGGGGGTAGCAGGTTTTTTGTATGTGGCTGCTCTGGGCTTAACTGCGTTCGATTTTTACCGGGGATCCGGCCCTGACAGTGTATTGTTCGTGCTGTCTGCCTCCGCCGCCGGGGCGTTCTATGTCGGGAATATCGTGGGTAGTGTTGCTGCTGCCAGGCGGGCAAATCAGGAGTTTAATTATGAAATGGACCAACGGATTTTGTTTGATATGCATATTCCTTTGCGGAACGCTTTCTGAGGGGGTTAATGCACAGACTGAAAAGCTGATGAAGCGGGCAGACAGCCTGTTTGATTCAGGGAATTATTTTGAGGCTTCAATTGCCTACGAGCGGGTTTACTTTGTGGCAGAGGTGCCATTGGCAAGGATTACTGCAAATCTGAAAAAAACCCAGGCACTTAAGCAACTTGGAGAGTACGAAAAGGCACATGGGGACCTGCGTCGTTCCCTCACCTACAGGGGAGAGGATTCCCTGCGCCTGGAGGTGCTCTATGAAATGGCTATTTGTGCTTATTTGGGTGGCGATCCGGATGATGCATACGGATTGTTGCGGCAATTCAGGCATCTTTCCGGAGAGGGTTCAGGACAGCGTGTTTATTTGCTTGAAGGTCTGGCACTTGCCGAACTCATGCAGTGGGATGCGCTTTCGGATCACCTTGAAAACTGGGTTCTGAATTTTTCAGATGACACCGGCCTGGCAGATGAAAAATTACAGCGGTTTGCAGAGATTCTTACTGAAAAAGATCAGCAAGCCAGGCGTGACCCTGAAAAGGCGAGGCTATGGTCTGCCTTGATTCCCGGTTCAGGTCAGGTGTATGCCGGGGAAGCAGGCTGGGGGTTACTTAATGCATTTTCTCAGCTTGCCTCATTGGGGGCTTTTTCCGCAATGGCCCTGAATGGCTATTATGTTGCGGCTGTTTTTGCCGGGCTGGGGCCCTTTCAGTCATTTTATTTTGGCGGGATCAGGCAGGCCGGTCTGATGGCAGAGGCACATGAAAAAAGCCGCCGGGAAAAAACCCTGGCGGCTGTGCGTGAATTCCTCTTCAACCTGGAAGAGGAACTTGGGGCAGAATAAAGGCTACCACATAAAAAAGCTGGGATTGTCTACATATTGACTGATGTCGTCATTGACCACCCCGATAAGCAGGACAATCCAGTCAACAAAGGCAACAATACCGCAACCCCCGAGCGTCAGAATGTATCCGACGATCGTGCCTGTGGATGTGCCCAGGTAGGCGCGGTGTATCCCCAGCGGGCCGAGGAACCAGGCCAGCAGGAATGCCACGGCAGGTTCTTTGTCCTGGACGATAGATACATTGTTCTGCGCGGCAGCCACTGTGGGTGCCATGCTGTGCATGGCCATCGGGTCAACCTCTTCGGCTTCAGCAAAAAGCTGATCCACGGCCGAATGGTCCAGGAAGTAATCACTTGTGTTCCCCTGGACAACTGCTGCCCCAAGGAAAATAAACAATACGGATAGGATAAATCTACTCATAGTCAAGGTTTTGGTTGTTCAAATCACGGTCTTGTCTACAAAGATAGCAGATTTATTGTTGTTTACAAATAAAATCTCACCCCCGCATTAAATTTAAGCTGGTCAAACCCCGAAAGGAATAGTTTGGGTTCTGCAAAAATGGATACACCTCCAAGGCTGTATTCGATTCCACCACCGATACCAAGACCGAGTTCAGTATCGGAATGACTTACGGGGCCACCGCCCCATTCTCCCGAATCATATGACACGTCGGCATAGTGTAAGCCAAGTGCTCCGATACCGTAAATAATCAGTTCATCCTCCTGGTGAAACAGGTAGTGAAAGTTGCCGTTAAATTCCAGGTATGTTACATTAACCCCCGAATAGGAATCAACCAACCAGTAAGTCAGGTCGGCACCAACACGCATATCCTCACTAAGGAAATATGTGGCTCCCACACGGATGCCTGGCTCTTCAATGGTAAAACCATAGGCAAATCCTGCATTGACCCCGATCTGGCCCCGCTCAAAGTTTGTTTGTGCGCTTGCCTGGGAGGCAAACAAGCCTGTAATAATCAGGATACTGATAAACATGGCAAATTGTCTGACTTGTTTCATTTTTTCTTTAATTTTTGTTAGTAAATAATGATCCATTGTTAATCTCTGCTCTTTGGTTTTTCTGCTTTTCTTCGTTTATTGACTGAAAGCCGGGAAACGGAACCCGGTACAGGATTTTTATTCATTATAGTGAAATATTGCATATAAACACATGCCATTTTTTGCAATTTATACAAGTGTTTATGTTACAAACAGGACCTGTTTGATTTGTTTAATTTTGAAATCTTTTTTGGTAGGGCAGATTATAATAAAGAGGACACTGTAAAAGATGTTGTGCATATTTAATAGCGTCCTCTTTATGATCATGATGTGAATCATGATTTCTGTGAGATTTCTGATTGGCAGATCACAGGCATACAAGCAAATGACCTGTTACCGGTTTATTTTTTCTCTCTCCGGAAACACATGAACCAATCCAGGCAATACTGATCATCATCCTTGCTCTCAACCCTGTCTCTGGCTGTTCCGCAAGATCCCGGGGGAGGTACGATCACATCGTCGCCCGGCTGCCAGTTGGCAGGGGTGGCGATCTGCTCTTTGTCAGCTTTCTGCATGGCAATGATCATCCGTTTGATCTCATCCATGTTCCGGCCTGTACTTAAGGGGTAGTAAAGGATGGCTCTTACCTTCGAATCCGGGTCCATGATAAATACTGCCCTGACAGCCTGGGTGGTGGATGAGTTGGAGTGGATCATTCCGAACTTCCGTGACACATGCATCTTGAGATCTTCAATCACAGGGAAGTTGACTTCCACATTTTTCATCCCATTGAATTCTATTTTTTCTTTGATGGTGCGCAGCCATGCAATGTGGGCATATATGCTGTCGATCGAAAGCCCTATCAGTTCGGTGTTCAGCTTGCGAAAGTCTTCCTGCATGGTGGCGAAAGTCATGAATTCTGTGGTGCACACCGGCGTGAAATCAGCAGGGTGGCTGAACAGAATAACCCATTTTCCCTTGTAGTCTTCCGGAAAATTGATCGGGCCCATTGTGGTTTTGGCCTTGAATGAAGGTGCCGGATCTCCGATCAGTGGCAGCCTGCTTTGTGCTTCTTGTGTTTGATTTTGTTCTTCCATGGATTTATAGTCTTTGAAGGTTTTAAAATTAAACAATAATTTATATATGTTGCATACCGAAAGTATGTTTAAATGACTAACGTGTCTCAGAAAAATTTGTTCACTGCACAAAGCACCACTTTTAATACCATAAAAAGTTATATTTGTTACCTGATTGATTATTTTTTCAAA
>SL_3KL_010_SEDDRAFT_10004758_pt1 | contig 12247 bp, 7 predicted proteins | sample SodLakKL_010_SED_2_FD_10381 | JGI IMG/M metagenome (IMG submission 10381)
CCATCACGCACACGGGTATGGCGGGGGCGGCAGAGGCTACGGCGTGGTCAACGGAAACGATTGCCTGATCTGGAACAACGTATTCCGAATGCTCCGCCACGCCATGCTGCTCAGCAACGGGGCCAACGGAAGCGTCTGGGCTTTCAACTACTCCCGCGAACAACACCAGGATGGGCGGCATCGTTTGCGCGATATCTCCGTTCACGGCCACTATCCCTATATGACCCTGTTCGAGGGAAACGTCGCCGAGTTTGCCACATCCTCGGATTGGTGGGGGTCGGCAGGGCCGCTCATCACGTTCTTCCGCAACAGATTCGACACGACCCTCAACCACAGCCCCGACCCCGGAGGCTGGAACCCGCCGCTCCAGATCATGAACGGGTCGCACCGCCAGAATGTCGTCGGTAACTCGATGATCAGTGGCCAGGGAATTGACGTGAAGGACGACTCCAGGGACGCGCTCGTCGAGGGAAACCTCATCGAGGGCCGGATCGTCTGGAACGAGGCCGTTCACGAAGTGCTGCCGGTATCGCTCTTCCTTGAGGGGCCGCCGCACTTCTGGGGCGATGTCCCGTGGCCGGCCATCGGTGCCGACGTCGACGCAGCCAACGCCCCCGCCTACCTCCCAATCCCCGCCCAGGTCTGGGGCGAGCGAATACTGTCCGAGGGCCGGGCCATCCCTTTCTCGGCAGCCGTCCCCACATCTCCGGTCGCTCCGTCAGAGACGCTGGACTAACGAGTGGCGTCCTTGCTTGCGAGCGCCGTGAACGTGACATTTTCAACGCCGGGCGAAGATCTCGAGGGGCCACTCATCGATGGCGGCGGCCTCCTCATCCCATGGAAGATCGATCCGGTCTCCCCGAAGCATCGAGAGGTACGCGGCCAGGTTGAGTTCGGCGGTTCCGCGCGTGAATTCCCATGCCGTGGGCGGAGGATCGCCACCGTCGAGCCAGCTCACCATTCCGGCGGCGTAGGGGGCCCATGTCGTCTCCCTGTTCTCGCCGCGATCGCCGCCTGCGGGATCGATGACCTCCCGTTTTCCGTCCGCGCCAAGAATCTCCAGTTTCTTCAACCACTCGCGAAGATACATCACACCTTCGGTACCGACGATTGTCATCACGGGGGGGGCGCCGGCGCAGTCGGACTCGCCTGAACCGATGCGCCTCCCTCCGTCGAGCAGGCCGCGAGCGTGATTGTCGAACTCGAAACACGCGACTGCGTGATCTTCCATGGCGTGTCCGTATCCCCGAAGATCGCGCACCCGCCCCTGGGCCGTTACCCAAGAGACCGGCCGATCGCCGTTGAAGAATCGGAAGGCGTCCAACCAGTGGCTTCCCCACTCGCAGAGATCCCACCCGTCGATCCCGGCCATGAACAGGAGCGGTTGCCCGATCGTCCCGGCGGCGAGCTCATCGCGGATGTTCCGAAGACTGGGAATATAGCGGCGCACATGAGCGACTGCGACCTTGATGCCGCTCTCGTCGATGGCTTGCGACAGGCGTCGCAATGCAGCCGGACTGTGAACGATCGGTTTCTCGAGAAAGATGCCCTTGACTCCTCTCTCGGCACAGGCGACCGCCATTGGTTCATGGAGACCGACATACGTGCAGATGCTGACGATATCCGGTTTCTGCTCTTCGAGCATCGCGCGGTAGTCGGCGTAGCCTTTGGTAACGCTGAACTTTTCCTGAAAAGCTCGTAGGTTGCCGGAATGGATGTCGGCGGCCGCGACAAGCTCGAGGCGCGGATCGGCCTCGATCATACGGGCGTGGGAATAGCCGATCTGATGGCCGCCACCTTTGGCCCATGTCTGTGTGGGCGCCCCGACGCCGATGATGGCGCAACGGTATGTATTCTCCATGCTACTTCGATTCATTCATCCGCCCGGTCAGCCAGTGGATTGAGTTGATGATAAGCTTGAGAAAAGTCCCGCACTCCAAAGAGACTTCATCGTGTCCGTTGGCCAGGTAGACCATGCGTCCGGCTCCCGGGATGCGGCCGCCTTCCGCCGTGATCACCATCGGGAAACGCATATGCTCCACTGTCGCCGTCGCGTGGACCTCGAACGGCAGTTCCGGTGTGAATTGCAGGTTTCCGTAGATCTCGTCCACAATCTGGTAATCCGTGATTCCCGCCATGACCGGATGATGCGTCTCGACGGGTGCGATGGTCCACTCCCGGCGAGCGCCGTGGTTGGAGACTTTCCAGTCCCACTGGACGCCGAGCAGACGCCCGTACTCGGGCCAGTCGTCATAGCTGGCGATCCCGCCATGAAAGTTGAGAACCGGTCTGCCCGATGAGAGATATTCCCGGAAGGCAGCGCGCTGGTTCGCGGTCGGCGTCGAATACGGCGTCGGAGTCACCCCCTTCGGCCAGCATCCGGGCTTTCCCACGAGTGCATCCATCCCCGTCCAGTGCATCCCTGCAGCGACGAAGAGATCACAATCATCCAGTTCGTCGAAGACGCGGGTCCCGTCACGGGCCGCGACTGAAAACTCCTCTCCCAGGTGCTTTGCGATCACCTTGGCCTGCGCGGCCGAGGGATGGTACGGACCGCCGGTGTGAATGTGAATGCGTGTTGTCATGGTGCGGTTGATGAGTTCGAGCAAACCGTGGGAGAGGCCAGACAGCGCGTTAAGGAAGATTGCCGATGCCGCTCTCGGATTCCGTTTCGTCGTTGTAATCGAAGTTTACCACACGGTGCGAGGCGTTCGTCAAGCCCACACGTGATTCCTGAAGATGGCAGGTCTTCCGGAATGTGGTCGACGCGGCTCGAGGTCATTACCGTGAGTTTGGCGAAACGCTTGTGGAACGGCTTTGCTGAGAGTCAAAAGCTTTGCGTTAGTGCCTACTCCGCCACAATGTCGTGCAGTGAAGCCGTCACCAAACCCGGACTCCGATCCCGGAGACGCCGCTCCGACGAAGGGTGGGGGGCGAACTCCCCCGGCGGAAGCTGTTTCCCACCTGCCGCAATCCATCAAGGAGGGCGCGCGTATCGATCACATCCTGACGAGTTCGGGCCTGGCAACGCATGCCACGTCGGCTGCGGTGCTGCAACCACCGGAGCTCGACTACGCCTCGGATCATTACCCCGCGATGGCGGAATTTTCTTTTCCCGGGCAGGAGTCCGGTGCAACCGCAATGCGGATCATTACCTACAACGTATTGGAAGGAATTCTCCAGGATCGAGAACGCGGGGATCGAATCGCTACATGGCTTACCCGTGTTCAGCCCGACATTGTAGCCTTTCAGGAACTGAATGGATTCACGCCGGATAGATTGAGACACTACGCCAGGCGCTGGGGACATCACCATTCCACCCTCTTGAAGGAAGATGGCTACTCCACCGGCCTTACCGCGAATCGTCCCATCGCCCCCATTCGCCGAGTCCGTGAGGGTTTCTGGCATGGATTGCTCTGCGCCCGGACTTGGGGAATTTGGTTCTATGTCATTCACTTCGCTCCCAAATCCGACCGACATGCCATCCGGGAGTCGGAGGCCCAACGTGTACTCGCGGAGATCTCCCGTGAAATTCGCCAGGGAGACCCGGTGATTCTGCTGGGCGATTTCAACAGCCTGTCTCCGCGGGACTATCCGAACTACGATGGCCCCTACATCCAACCGATCAAACAGTTTCTGGATGCAGGATTCATCGACCTGGTCTACGAGAAGCGCACTGGAGCAAAGTGTCTACACAGCATGCCCACCCCACTTATCAAAACCCAAATCCCACCCCACACATCGTAGCCGCCCAGATCGCAGTGCTCTGTCTTACGGCTGTTTCCGCAAACTGAGGAAGCACCCGGACGCGGCAACTTGAATCGTCACTCTAACGCCGCGTCACATCCGGTAGAGCGGCTTCCGCCGCTTTTGTTACGGTCGCGAACCTGAGATGCGAGAGCGTGCCGAACCTGGGATCTTTCGTCAGCCTGGCGCGCGTGGTCGCGGGAGAAGTGATGCCGCAAAGAAAACGCGCCATCTGGCGCGGCGTGGCGAGTGCGGTGTGCGCCTCCGAGACCAGGGCGCGCAGCACCTCGCATTCGCTGTCGTTCAGTGCACCTGCTCCTGTCGCTGGAATCGTCGGGAGCGCCTCACCGAGACACCGATCGCAGTGCCCGCAATCGGACTCAAGAGGATCGCCAAAGTATTCGAGAAGCTGCCGCACAAGACACTCCGACGAGCGGGCCAGGTTGCTGACTGCTGCGATGCGAGCAATGTCGCGCCGTTCCGCCTCCTCGAATCGATTATAGAGCGCCCGGGCATGCGCCTCCGGATCCTCGGGACGCTTGCGAAAACGGTATCCCTGGCGCAGTCCAGCGACCTGAAGCTTGAGGTCGCCTTGCTCCTCCAGGTAATTCAACGCGGAAACCAAACGAGCGCGCGGTTCGCCGAGCACAGCTGCCGCGCCGCGTAAATCGATCGAAAACCACGTCACCCCTTTTTTGGAACGGGCGAGAAGCCGCTTCAGAAATGCCGACCGGTCACTGTCAAACTTCGCCAGTATCTCTTTTGAATTCCGAAGGGGCTGAAATTTATACTCGTTGTAGAATGGCCCCGTCGCCGCAATCACCCCATCGAGTTCGAGATACGTCAGCAGGGTTGAAACCACGAGCGGACGAATATCATATCGCGATGACAGGGTATGGACCGACAGGTCGAAGTGATCCGGCTGCGCAATCAACTCGCCTACCAGCCCCACGACGGACTCCAACGAAGGAGTGTCACCGTACGTAAAATTCTCCAACGTCGCCACATCCTCCGGACAGTACAACACTTCGCAGGTCGACGGCTCTCCGTCGCGCCCGGCCCGGCCGGTCTCCTGCATGTAATTCTCGAGGGTCTTCGGTGGATTGTAGTGGTAGACGTAACGAATGTCCTCCTTGTCGATTCCCATTCCAAACGCGATCGTGGCCACCACAATCGGATCGCTTCCCGACATGAAAGCGTCCTGGACCTCATGCCTCTCGGTCGATTCCATGCCGGCATGATAGGCGCGAGCCGGAAGGCCGTTTGACGTAAGGAATTCCGCGACCCGCTCCGCTGTCTTTTGAAGGGTGACATATACAATTGTCGCTCCCCGGGATCGCGTGTTCAGCCGCTCAAGCAGCAGAGCGTCCCGGGCATCCAGTGTGCAGGAGGTCACGCGGATCGTCAGGTTGGGACGATAGAAACCGGTGTTAACGTAGGCGTCGTCCGCGATTCCGAATGCACGGCAGATGTCTTTGGCGACCGGCGGCGTGGCGGTCGCGGTCAACGCGAGAACCGGCGCCAGCTTCAGCTCCCGCGCCACATTTGCCAGCTTCATGTAGTCGGGACGGAAATTGTGCCCCCACTCCGAGATGCAATGAGCCTCGTCGATCACCATCATCCCGATTGCGGTCTCGCGCAGCCGGTGCAGGAAACGCTCGCTCGCAAAACGTTCAGGCGCGACGTAAAGCAATTTCAGCTCACCCGATGCCAGGGCGCTCCAGACCTGTCTCGTCTCTTCCGCAGTCTGACTCGAATCGAGGCGCGCGGCCGCAACCCCCCGGTCAATCAGGAAATCGATCTGGTCCTTCATCAACGCAATCAAGGGAGACACGACCAGCGCCGTACCCTGGAGCATCAATGCCGGCAGTTGGTAACACAGACTCTTCCCCCCGCCCGTCGGGAAAACCGCCAGCGCCGATCGCCCCGCCAGGATATGCTCAACAATCTCCCGCTGACCGGAACGAAACGACGCAAACCCGAACGTTTCTCGCAGGACCTCCTCCGATCTGGTTTTCAAATCCACGCCCCAAACCCTAGACGACCCAGGGTTCGTTGTCCAGTAGTCAATTTAACAATTTTCGGAGGAATAGATATAGATTGGACTCCGCAACCCGCGGTAGTCGATCCCCCCCCCTAAGTGTCAACCATGAACGATCTTTTACCACCCGCTTCGCTGGAGAACACAGAGAACACGGAGAGAGCATGTGGTCTTTGTCCCTTGTGCCGAGAGATTTTGAAAGCAGGTCGAGGAAGCTTCTCCTATCCTCCTCCTCCTGGATTGCCGATCATTTCTGCTCTGCGTTCTCCGTGTCCTCCAGCGAAGCGGGTGGTTGAGTAAAAATCGGAACGCCACGAGGACACCCAACGGAGGAACGGGAGACGACGCAAATTGGCGCTCACCACGGCCTTTCTTTGGGTGTCCAAATCGATGAGCCATGAATACCGATAATCTGCAGCGAAAGGAGGACACCCAACAATTGGAGGTCACCAACGGCATATCCATGGGCGTTCTAAGTGTCTTGTGAATCAGACGGATCTGGACACCGGCGCCGGAGGAGCTGGTCATGGAGCGGTCCTACTTTGACCGTGGGCCGCATCGCTCCGACCGCTCCGAGGATGCGCCGGATGCTTCGCCCGGTGCGTTCCCGAGCTATGAGTTCAATTGGACGATCGCCGACTACGCGCAGGCGATGCTCGCGGCCGGCTGTGACCTGGCTTGGCTCGGTGAGTTCGGCGACGCCTGGAGTCATGGGAAAATGCCAACCTGAAGGGCATGCCGCAATGCCTTCTGCTTGTGGGGCGGAAACCGTATGTTGCGGATCAAAACGTGAGATGCTCTCAGACTATCCGACGTGCCCCTATCCCGCGCGCCTGACGATTCGGAAACCGACATAGTCTCCGACGCTGCCGGCTTCCTTGTGATGGCGATACGCCACCCGGCTGAATACGGCCGCATGGCTCCACGCACCACCGCGAATGACGCGCCCCGGTCCGGTGTCCGGCCCGCGCGGATTCACCTTGGCGTCCGCCGTATACGGCCCGTACCAGTTCCAACACCACTGGAAGAGATTGCCGGCCATGTCGTAGAGACCGTAACCATTCGATGGAAACGCGTGCACGGGAGAGGTGTGCGGCTGCGCCCCGCCCGCGTGATCCGGATGAAAGTCGCCGGATGGCCCCAAGTAGTTGGCGCCAGCGTGACTGATCGTGTTTCCGTCCGGATACCGTTGTCCTGCCAATCCGCCCCGTGCGGCGTATTCCCACTCGGCCTCCGTAGGCAGTCGATAGCCGTTGGCTCCCCAATTGGCGATCACATCGTTCCGGAAGCCCCCCATATATTCCTCCTGTCCGGCCCCTGTGGGCACCAGATATACCGGCGTCAACCCGGCCCATCGGCTCTTGGCATTGCACCACGCCAACATGTCGTGCCAGGAGATCCAATAGACGGGGTGGTCCGGCGCCTTCCCGCGGGCGGTCCATTGGAACGTGTAGCCGTTGTTTACCGCCCAATCGTGCACTTCGTCCCACTGTGCCTTGGTCACCAGCGTTTCGGACATGTGGAAGGCGTCGAGGGTGGCCTCGTGCACCGGCTGCTCTTCCACGCCGCCCTCGTTGAAGGTATCGCCCATCGCGAATGTCCCGGCGGGAATCCGCGCCATGGGGAACGGATCTTCATAACTCCCATCCATTTCCTGTTCCCAAAAACCCCTGCTGGCATTGAAGAACCGACGCGGATAACTGGTGGCGGGGTCGTACCATATCCACGCAACATCGGAAAAACGATAGAACCAGGACCATGTTTCACGGGACGTCCACAACCATCCCATATCCAAGGAATACAGGAATATGCTATTGGGACGCGACGAGGGGGCCACATAGTAATAACCATGCACGAGATGCCAGATCCAACCGTCGTCCCCCATCGGGCGGTACCAACCGAACCAGGGGGAGAGGCGCCAGCCGTCCCCCATCGCCTGATAGCCTTCGTCCCAAGACGACGGGCCGGGACCGGGATCCGGGTCGTCACCGTACACGTCGATCGTTAGGACGGCCACAGAGGAAGCAATATCCTCATCCGCCGCTTTGTACTCGATCGAATAGGTGCCTGGCGTGTCGGTGGTAAACACCACCGTGTTGCCGCCCTGCAGTTCAGTATTGGCCGGGGAAACCACCTCAAACGTAACCGGATCCCCGTTCGGATCCCAGGCGAACAGCGGAATCTCCAGCGGCAAATCCTCCAGCATCACGGAAAAGCGATTATTGAAGACCAGGGGCGGGTGATTGCCGTAGATCACCACCACCTCGTTGTTCGCCATATTCGAATCCGGCAGGTCCAGCGGTTCACAACGCGCCCGGACGCGATAATCGCCGCGGGTGGGGGCCGAAAAATCCATCGTCGCCACACGTACCTCGAACGGTTGCATCGGCCATGTGGCGTCAAGCAAGACGGTCTCCTCTCCATCCGGAGGCGTCAAAAAGACCTGCACGTCCACGGTGTTCGCGAACCCCTGGTTCCGAATCGTCACCTCCAATTGCTGGGTGGCTCCATACGCAATCCTATTGACGTCGCCGGCATTGGCCTCCGAGGTCAACCGGACATCTGTCTCGGTCAGCGCCAAATCCACCCTATCCAGATCACCGATGGTCACACGCACGGTCGCGGTGGCAGTCAACCCGCCGGTATCCACGGCCACCGCTTCCAGCACATGATCGCCGGGGCTCAACAAGACGGCCGAGAGCGTGGCGCCATCGCCCAGGTGTCCGTCCCGGTTGGATGTCCAATGAATGGCGGTCGGGGCCGCGCGCGCGGCGACCGCCTCCGCAGACAGCGTCCAGAGATGATCGGTCGGGGCTTGCTGTCCGTCGCGCGGGTCCAGCACACGGACCAGCGGTGGCGGAGGCGGCACAGCGCCCGTGGCGAACACGTCGCTCAACGCGGTCTGAAATCCGTCCGAAGAGGCCAACCGGAATTGGAGATGGTCGCCCGGCAATGCGGAACGCGGCAGTCGTACCCAGTCAATGAACGGCGACAACGGCAACGGCTCCCAGGTTGCGCCGTTGTTACGGCTGAAGAGTAGCCAATCGACCACGTCACGCCGATGACCCGACGACTGGAAGGTTATCTCGTATGCCTGCGTGCCGGCATCATATGCCATGTGCATTTCGTTATCCAGGACCGGCAGAGCTTCACGACTCCAAACCTCTGTATACGTGGTAGGTTCGGCGGGTGTGGGAGTACGAATGATGGCATAGCGAGCGGCCTGGGCGGGTACAGTGAACGTCTGCTGCCATAGTGTGTTCGTCGCAATCGAGCTGACCATAGTCTTGCACTGGATCTGCGTCAACCGCACGCCGGTGTCGTCATAGGCTTCGAAACGGTAATTCAAATTGTAGTGGGCGTTTGGAAAATCCACCGTGCGCGGCACCTCCTCAATGCGTATCGAGGGCGTCGTCATTCGGTCGCCCGCGGCCGTGCCGGTCCGCGTGATCAGCGCCGCCATGTGGACCGTCCGGGTTCCGGACCGGGCAGCGCCCGAAGAAAAGCTCGCGGCCAGCGCCTCTGCCTGATCCACCAAGCCCAGATTGTTCGTCAACCACGTTTTCATATGCCAGTGCGTGCCTGCGGCAATCCACATTGGACTCACGGCGCCCATCACGTCGTACGCGATGGTAAACGAGTGGGAGGGAAAATGTTGAATTTGGCCGGCGGGCACCTCCTCGTTGGCTATGCCGGCAACGTTGAAGGCCGACTGCCCCCCGATATACAACCCGCGTCCCGGCCATAGAATTCCAGCCTGCGTTGAACTGTGTGGCAACTTGTATTGCTCCGTATTCAGGTAGAGCCCCATGGAGTGGCCGATTTCGTGCAACGCGGCTTCCGGCGACGTCTCGTCCACCAATATGGCCCGTCGCCGCAACGCCATGGAGACACCCTCGGCGCCGCCCAGCGAACCCAGCGGCACGACGCCCACCAGAAAATCCAGCGGATCGCTATGCGCGTTATACTGCCCGACAAATACCTCCAATTCGGCCGAAATCTGATTGGCCCTTCCACTGGCGGTTCCCGACCACCAGGACGAGACCCAGCCCCCGTGAAACTCGTGCACTCCGAGATCGACAACCTCCACTTCTGATTTCAGCAAAGGCAACAGCATAATCAAGTCGTTCCGGATCCGTTCCACGGCCCCTTCCCGGCTGCCCCGCAAGAGATCCTCCAACTCATATCCCACCTTCAGATGCACTTCCATGACGCCCACCCGCAAGGGGCGGGCAAACGCGGGCTGCACGGTCACGCGCCCGGAGGCCACCCTTTGTTCGATGGGATCGGGCGGCACGATGTTGGCCGTCAAGCCGCTGTAATCCGCTCTCAACATCCATTCATACTCGCCGGGCGGCGGTGTGGTCGGAACGATGAAGTTCAGGGTGTTCCCGGCATTCCCGTATCCGGCGGAAATATGTTCCCGACCCGCCCGCGCAACATACGTGCCTTGCGGCGCGTAGGATTGCCCGTTGAATTCCAGGACATACGCCACGCCCGGCAAGGTTTCCGAAAATGGACGCAGATCAAACGAGAAAGCCAGCGGCAGATCGGCCCGTACATGACCAACAAAGGTCTCATATTCGTGGTTCGCCGTGCCGGACTGCCTCCGCATCACTTCCTGACCGATGGCCACCTCAAGGCGGCCGGGGCGCAGGGGGGGGAGGTTCCGCGGCGCCGCCAGCGGAGCGCGTTCGATATCGCCCGTGTCCGAATAGGTGATGCTCGTGGAGTAGACCCATGGGCTTAACCAACCGCCATTTGCTCCCAACCTGGCGGACCCCCAGCCGAGGCGGTAGTTGTGGTTCTGGTCCAACGCGCCCGCCCCCGTCAAAGACACGCCGCCGAACAGGGTGTTGTGGCGAAACATGATGATCGTGCCGGCATCCGTGTTCAGAAACGAGACATTGCCATAGAAGGTATTATTGGAAAGCGTCAACGCCGCGCCCAATCCCGGCCGAACAAGCAGGGCGGGCACCGACTCCGTACCGCGTATGTCGAGTTGCTCACCGACACGAACTTCGACCCAGTTGGCCGCTATCTGCCGATTGTTGAACAGACAGCCATCCAACCATATGACATCGGCCTCTATCAGGGCCTTGCCGCGGACCAGGCACCGCGTCAATGTCAGTTCTCGGATGTCATCAACCGCCAGGTCGTTGAAGACGCCATCCTTCAGTTCAATCGACCCTCCAATACCATGCCGGCCAAACGTGGCGGTCGCCGCCCAATCCACCGTAGAGGCATCCAGGACCACCGTTACCCCTTCTGATACCTGGAATCCCACGGAAACCGTCCCCGACGGCACGGACAGACCCGGTTCGTCGAACACGGCCCGCCCGGAAATCGAGTTCGTCGGTGCTACCGTGCCGAGCAACAGCTCTTTCTTTGTGCCTAAGGCATCCTCGGACTCGATGATAAACTGTACGGCGCCGCCGGTCAGATCCGTGCGATGTCGCCCGGAAAACGAGCCTGGCGGATACGCCTCCCGCAGTACCGTGTCGCCTCCGTCGTTGCGCAAGAGCAGGCGATATACCGTCGAGGTCGGCGTGGCAGGTATGTTGTAATGGTACGAAACATGCGCAACGTTTGGCGTCGAAAACAAGCTTGAGACCTGCCCCATGCCGCAGATGGTGCCGGCGAAAAAGAGAAATACGATCAGCGCAATCCGTTGCACGCGTGGTCCTCCCCAGAGCATTCCGCTCCGAGTTGGACGCCCGATAAGCTCTCCAAGCATGGTGACCTCCCTCTTTTATCGCTCAGCCCGATCCGCTGAGGAGGAGGCCGAGCTCCTGAAAGGACGAACTCGCACGAGGCGACCCCGTTGCGATAAATCCCGCCCCTGTCGGGATTATGAGCCCGACCCCGCCCTTGATCAAGAATTAAATATCGATAGGAATCGCTTTTCGGGCGGTACGGTTGTCCGCAACAATGCGCGCGGTGAACCCCGTCTCACCGTCCTCGAAACCTTCGTCCCGCGTCGCGTTCACCAACTGCGCGATCGCTGTATCCTTCTCATCAAAAGTCCCCGGCTCGAACTCGTTGAACGTGATGATCTGATCCCGGGCGCACCACACCTCCGGCGGTAATACCTAAAAAGCCGCCAGTGCGCACCCGATCTCTTCGAGGCATTGCATCGGAATACCATGATTCCAACCCGGTGAAGCCGGTGCCAAGCCTTATCGGTGAGGGCGTGCCAATGCCCCGACCGCGTAAACGCGTGACTAGAGGTGGAGTTCGTAGACATTGCATGAACCCTCCCGGCGGGAAGTGAAAACAAGCGAGCGGCCATCCGGGGCCGTCCGGGGGTGGGGGTGCGCGTCCTGGTCGTCGTATCCGCTGTCGTGCCGGCAGAGCGTTTCGAGACTGCCATCCTCAATCCCCCAGCGCCGTATCGTGCCGTCTTGACAGTCGATGAAAAAGTGGCGGCCGTCCGCGCTGAGCGTGGCGTGTTGGAGG
>SL_3KL_010_SEDDRAFT_10004759_pt1 | contig 12247 bp, 7 predicted proteins | sample SodLakKL_010_SED_2_FD_10381 | JGI IMG/M metagenome (IMG submission 10381)
AAAAATCCCACTTTAAAATTATCGCCAACTCCCTCTATACTGGCAACCACAACTCCCACAATTTTCACAAATAAACCAACTACAAGCCGAACATTTTTCAAGGAAAATTCCAATAAAACTCCTGCATTTATAACAATGGTTTGTGTAACATTCTCCTATAATTATAAGGTTTTTTTCAGCAGCAATTTCGACCTTCTTCAAAACCCTTCTAACTCTAAATTCTTTTTGGCTGTCTTCTTCCTCAAATAGGTTTTCCATTGAAGTCTTTCCATCAATAACTCCAACAAAAAAACGCTTTTTGTGGAAAACCACGTCTCCCTTTTTCGGGCTTTTATCTTCTGGGGTTTCCCTTGCAAAGTTAAATTCCTTCTTCTTTTTATTTACCTTAATTAGCTCAATTTTATTTTTGCAGCGGTTTATTTCTCCAAAATCTTTATCTTCAAATAATTCTGGCTTTTTTGAAAATAGTTCTCTTAGTTCTTTTAAAGTTTTTTCATAAATTTCATTTTGTTCTTCAAGGCCAATAAAGTATTCCCCCAGGTTTCTCAAATCTTTTAATAAATTTTCTTTGCTCAACCCCATCTCCCCCTAAAACCAAGCCTTAAAAATTTATTGGGATAAAACCCGAAAAAATTCTTGAGAATGATGAACTGTTTTCTTTCATTTTTTGAAACCTTACCTTTATTGCCTGTCCCTTTTATTTATTCTTCCCTTCTAAACTCCCTCTAAACTTCATCTCCTTCTCCATGGGGCTAAAAAAGGCACTATAAACAGGAACACAAACCTCCAATTCTACCTGGTAGTCCTTTAAAACTGGAATTTGACTTCTGATTAATGAGTCTTCAAAAATTGAGATTATTACTTTTAGATTACCATATTTTTTTATAACCTTTTTGTTGATATTATAAAGTTCATTTATTTTTTCAACCTTTAAATCTTCATAAAGCTCTATAAAATCTTTTTTTTCCAGTAAGCCTTCAAACCCCTTTAAAATTTCTTCATCTTGAAGAACATAAGCAGAAATCATCAATAAAGCATCCTCCAAAGTCCTTTCTAATGTTGGAACCCATGTCTTCAAAGATGAACCTTCACTTTCCTTTTTTAGAACCAATGCTGGTCGACTGTTTTCACTTAGGTAGATCCTATAATCAGGAATGATCCCTCCACTATAGGGATGTGGACTTCCGATTAAAAATTGCGCCGAGAAGGTTCCCATTTTTTTTACCCCCTTTTTAAAATCCTTTTTAGCCAATTTTCTAATTGATTCAAATAACGTTTGGTTATAGAAAAGATTTATTTCTCTCATTATTGATTCCCAAATCCCTTATCTCTAAAACAACCTTATTAAAATCTACTTAAATAATTGCAAAAAATGTAATTTGAAAAAACAAATTCTAAGGTTAATCCGCTGCCCTAACCTGACAAATAAATTGGTTGCTATTTTTTCCTTTATTTAAATTTATGTCAATAACCAAAACATAAGGGGGTTCATTCTGGAAAAAGATTATATGCAATACTAAGAAAAACCATTTATCCCAAATGCTCTGTTTTGTTGTAGATTTTTATCCTTTAATTTTTTTCTTTGGGTTTCTATTTTAAATTAATTACATTACCACCAAGAATTTTAGTTGTTTCAGGCTTGCAGGTTGAAAATATGACCTGATTATTCTCAGCAAAGGACCTTATTAAGCCTATTGCTTCTTTTGTTCTCTCGGGATCCAAATTTACCAGGCAATCATCAAGAATTAAAAGGCTGCTTTTTCCCTGGAAAAGATGCTCTAAAACTGCAAACCTAAAGGCAAGAGAAACACAATCATAAGTACCTGAAGAAAAAAGGTTAACTGGAATAGAAATTCCGTCGCTTCTCCTAACTTTGATGTCCAATTTTTCATCTACATCCACCCACCCCGCATCATAATTTCCCAGGGTGAGCTTATTCAAATATTTACTAAAAGACCCCTGCAGTGGTTTAAAAGAATCACGATCCTTTTCCTCAAGTATTTCATCAAAGGTTTCAAGAATTGTTTTAATCCTATGCATCCTTTCTTTTTCTTTTTCAAACTCCTGTTCAATTAGCCTGTATTGTTTACTCAGCTCTTCATAGCTTGTTTCAGGGAACCTTGCTTCAATTTGATAATACTCCTGGGCTATTATATTTTCTTCCTCTTCAAGCCTCTTTCTTTTTTCCCTCCAGGTTGATAGAGATTCTTTGAATTCTTCCGGTGAATCAAATTCCTCTGGGAGTTCTGGCAAACTACTGAGTTTTTTGTGAACTTCTTTTTGTTTTACCTGGATATCCGCTAAATCTTCAATAACCTTTTTTGGAGAATCATATTCTTCTTTAAGCTGCTTTAAACGGGTTTCCAGAGTGTCCCTTTTTACCCGGCAATTATTTACTGTATTGTCCAGGTTCTCTTTTTCCCCATCAAGCTCGGACAGAGGCCTTGCTTTCAAATCAATTGCTTCTTCTATCCTTTTCTTAATTCTGCTTAAATCTTTCCCGTCAAGGATTAATTCTATGTCGTTTTCAAGACTTTCCCTTTTTGTTATTAGCTGGGAAAGCATTTTACTTCCAGTCTCAACTTCCTCAATGGTTTTAACTCTGAGTTTTCCAAATATTTCTTCAAGCTCTTTTTTTGCCTCTTCATATTCCTTTTTCAATTCTTCAAATTTAATTTTCCCTGCTCTTACTTCCAGGTTTAATCCTTCCGGGGTTTCTAACTTAAAGTAACCTTCTGCAGAAAAAATTGAACCTGCAGAAAGTTCTTCTTTTCCATTAAAACCTTTAGTTACATAGACTTTTCCAGGAGATTCTAAAAGGGTCCCTTCTAAAGTTGCACCTGAAAGGGAAGCCCGATTTTTCTGGATTGTATTGTTTAGACTTGCTGCTTTCTTTAAAACTTTCTCTGTAAAAAATTCATACTCCTTAATTTCCTTTCTTATTCCTTCCATGTCTTTTTCTTTTTCATTTACTCTTTTTAAAGTTTTCTTTTCATCCTCTATTCTTTCAAGTAACTGTGCCTTGGCCATTTCCTCTTTTAACTTTCCTTTTTGTTCATTAAGCTCATTCAGGATTTTTTGCTCCTTTTCCAACTCCCTTTCCACAAAAGGAAATTCCCTGGATATCTTTTCTAAATTCTTTATTTTTTCTCCCAATAATTCCTCTCTCGAACCCAGGACACCCCTTTCCGCAATCTCCCCTTCAATTTTGCTGTATTTTTCTATCTTTTTATCAATTTCATTTTTTTGGGTTTTAACTCTTTTTAACTTTTCTACTGAATTTTGATATTCCTCTTCCAATCTCTGTAAGTCCTGCATCTCTTTCAGTATTGTTTCTTTTTCGTAATATTTATTTAAAACAGTGCCAACTTCCCTTTTCCATGGATCATTAATCCCCCGGCCTTTTTCCGGGCGGTTATTATAGATATCCCATTTCCCGGAAGAATTCTTAAATTCATCCTGGATTTTAGACTTTAATTTTTCCACAGAGACACCATCAAGTTCCATGATTGCCCTTCGCATTAATTCCCCAAGAGTCTGGATTGTTTCCTCATCTTCTCGAATCTTTTCAAGAACTTCTTTAATATCCTTCTGTTTTGCAAATACTATCTTTTCATAGGTGCTTTCCCCGTATTCCAAAACCTCTCTGAGGATCATGTTAATTTGATTTTCATTGTAATATAAGTTTCCGCCTTCCTGCAATCTAACAGCAGAACGCGCTCCCCAGGCTTTCTCAATATCGTATTTTTTCCCATTTGAGACAAAAGTTAATCTGGTTTTTATAGTGTCTCCCCTTGGATGGGGAATGTAAGAATCAAAAAAATCTTTTCCCTTTCTTGTATTCTTTCTTAATTTATGACTATAAAAAAGAGTTGCAAAAATGCCCTCGACAATTGTTGTTTTCCCGGCCTCATTTGGACCTAGAATAATGTTCAAGCCATCTTTAAAAGAAATCCTCTTATTTGAAAGGCCTGCAAATCTTTCGCAATCAAAAGCGAGAAGTTTCATTTTTCTCTGACCTCCTTAATCATTTCATAGGCCAGCTGTGCTTCTTCCAGCCCTTCCTCCCTAATTAANCTCTTGATTAATAAATAGGGCAGGGATCCTGAAGAAAACTCCTCCTCTATCATTTCTTCGGTTATTCCAATCCCAAGTTCCGAATCCTCGAGAATAAAATATTTGTGTTTTCGGTCTAATGCTTTATAATAATTTTCTTTTTTTTCAAAGGTTTCTCTATCAATCCTACCCTTTACTTTTAGGCGAAGAATTGTCTCCCTGGCTTTGGCGGTGTTAAATTCTTCAATTATTTTCTTAAAACAGGCTTCTTCTCTAACTTTTCTTTCCTCATCCCGGAATAGAAATTTTCCTGTGTTTACTCTTTCAGCCTCAATAACTCCTGAGTCATCTAAGGAAATAATCCAGGCACCTCCTTCATGCCTGCAATCCATCCCATCAGGTTCAGGAGTCCCGGCGTTAAAAATTTTTTGATTTGTTGCATTTCTTGTTTCAGGGTAAGGAATATGGGTATGGCCCAGCAACCAGAGGTCCATTCCAGTTTCCTCTAATTCGGAAAATGTCATGGAAAAATAATCGTTAGTCAGATCCGGAGAAAGTCCTTCTAAAGAACCATGAGCAATCCCCAGGTTTAATTTTGGTCCTTCAGGTTTTCTCCTCAATTCTTTAATCCATCCCAGATTGTTGGTAGCGCTGTGTTTTTCTCCGCAGGGAGCGGGAAAAACTGCCGCATCCAAACCAAACTCTTTTAAAAAATAAGGCCGGGTTTCGTTCAGCAAAAGTATTTTATTAATTGAAGACCCTCTAAATTCATCCCATAGGGGAACCATTCCATCATCATAATCATGGTTCCCAGGCAAAATCAGCAAACAATCACCCCGAAAATGTTTTAACACCCGTTTTACTCTCTCGATTTCTCCCCTTTTTATATTTTTTTTGTCAAACAGGTCCCCGGCTATGACAAAAACCTGGCACTCCTTTTCGTTAGCCATCTTTACCATTCGTTCTAAAACTTTAAATCGTTCGTCTGCAAGATCCTCCCTAACATTTTGGGGGTACCCCCCAAACTTCATTCCAATGTGGATATCCGCCGAATGGAAAATTTTAAAAGACAACTTGTCACCCCCTTAAATTTGCCACTCATTAAATCCCTAAAATAAACAAAACTTTTCTCTTGATAATGTCTTTCCTTTCCTCCACCCATCTAATTCAATTGTTTTTTTGAAAAATTCAATCTTTTACTCTGGACGAGAGAAATAATTCAAGAAAACTCTCCCCAGAAAAATTAATCCCCAGAAAATCATCTGGGAAAAGAAATCCTTCCCTGATAGTTTCTTCATTTTCAGAATTTAACAATCGTTTTGGGCTCTTTTTACCTTCGTTTCCCCATATTATTACGTTTTTTGCTCTAAAAAAATAGGGAAGAAAATCCATTAAAACCTCCTGCGCCCCATTATCAATAACAAGCCGATCAAATAACTCAGCCTCTGCTGGATACCAATTCGGGTATGCTGGATTGGCCACCCAAACAGGAAAAACCTGGAGAACTTTTTTAAATAAACCCTTATGTTTTCGCGGAAGAACACCCCAGTATTTTTTATAAATTCCATCCAGTTTTTTAATTGATTCTTGCAAGTCGGAGGTTAAAGAAAAAACCCAATTTTCAATCGCTGCGGGAAAATACAAATTGTCAATTTCCGTAGATAATTCCTTTATTTCCTTCTGAATATCCTTTTCATTAATGTTATCAAAAATGGATTGGATTTGAGATTCTGGCCACTCTATTAATTCATTCGAAACCTTTTGTTTTATACCCTTTTTAAGGGACTTAATCACATCATTTTCCGGTAAATAACTAAGAGCTTCATTTACTAGTTTTTTTGTTTCCTCTGAATTTTCGGAAATAATCTTTTCCATAAAAGGCTTTTGGGCTGTAAAAAAACCTTCAATTTCCAAATCCAAATCTTCGCATATCTGGACGTGCTTACTCAGAACTATTTTGGGGATCTCATCTTCACGGGAAATATTTGCTGCAACCTTTGGTTGCTTTATCCAGAACTCATCCACAAAAATATCTGGATTCGGCAATCCAGATATTTCTTTTTTTATTTGGTTCTCTCTTTTCATTAATTCATGAATTTTTTCCAATCGTAAAATAATACCCTCAAGAACTTCTTTCTCCACTTCTTTTCGAACCTTAGATAGATCTTCGTAGTTCCAGTTCTGTTTTACCTCTTTTACGCCCTTATAAAAATTTTCTGCCTGATTTTCTAAAAGGGTTTTAAAAGTTGGGCTAGAAAGAATAATTTCTTCAAGTTCCAACACCAGATTATCCAGGGTTTCGAGGTGTTTTTCTAGTTCTTCTTTTTTTTCCCAGGCTCCACAAGCTTTTTCTGCAACTTCAATAGCAGTCTTGGTTCGTTCCTTCCTTACCGCAAAATCCTCCCCACTGTTAACTTCCTCTTCAAAAATTCCCAGTTTTAATTCCCTTTTTTTTATTTTTTTAATTATGGAGCTTATCTCCTCCAATATTCCCTTCACCTTTATTTCCTGTTCCCTGTAACTCACTATTTTTTCCATTAATTCCAGGAAAGTTTTCCTATAACTGTTCTTAATCCTGCCCTTCTCTCGGGGAAAAGAATCTTCAGGAAAGAAATTAATAATCCTTTTTTCCGAGAATTGAACCTTTTTCTCAATTGCCCATAGTGACATTCTTTCTAAGGGATTATTTGCTTCTTTTTCCTTTTTCTCAATTTTTGTGTACTCCCTTATCCAATTTTTAACATTTTTCAAATCCGGTTTTTGGCCCCCGGCAAAAAGTAAGGGATCAATCCCTTTTTCTTTTTCTCCCAGCGCTTTTTCTTCCTGTCGGAAAACAGACATCCTTTTTTCCCAGCTTTCCTTATAACCATCCAGTTCATTTAAAAATTTATTTGCATTTTCTAACCACTTTTTTACATTCTTTGAATTCTTCCATTTGTCAAATTCTTTATCCCATCTTACATTGTAAAAATCCTTTTCATACTTTTTTATTTCTTTTCTAAACTCTTCAACCCAATTTTTTATCCTTTCAATTGTTTTTTCTTCCTGTTCTAACAGGTAGGGCAAATCCATCATTTGGATTTTTGATTTTTGGAAATAATCTTTAATTTCCTTTTGGGTTTCCGAAAATTTTTGATTTAGCTCCTGCTTTTTTGCCTGCATTTCCCTGATTTTCTCTTCGAAATAACTGGCCTGGCCCAACCACTGGGTCAGGGGTACAAGAACCTCTTCTTTAAAATCCCCTGGAAGAACGGAATAACCAAGTTCTTTTATTTTATTTTTCTTGGCTTCCTCTTCCTTTTTAATATTTTCTTTCAGTTGAACAACCCTATTGAACCTTTTTTTAGCCTCATGGAATTTTTCCTTTGATTCATCCTTACCTTCTTCAAGGAAAAAATCCAGGTTTTTAAGCTGTTCTGTTAAAATCTCTTTTTTCCCAAGGGATCCTTCAAAATTCTGCTCTTCTTTTATTTTTAATAGAATTTCATCAAATTCCCCAAAAATCTCCCCAATATTATTTTTCCTCTTAGATCCTGTCCTGACAACTGCGGGAAACCCGCCAAATAATTTTTTAACCTTATCTTCCACAAGGTCAGTTAAGCTATCATTCCTGGAAACAAAGAGGATTTTTTCTTTTTTTATCCAGGAATCAATGAGAGAAAAAGCAATAATCTCGGCCTTTTTTTTATCTGGCAAATCCCCTTCAACAATAATTTTTTCTTTTGCAAAGAGGCTTTTTTTACTTTCAATTTCCTTATCATTCTTCACGGAAACAGAAGGGAACTCTTTTCTTTCATCTTCAAGTAAAACCCTTAGAGCACCTATTTTTCTCTGGTTCTTTTTTAATTCCCATTCCATTTTTTCATAATCTCTTATTGTGGATTTCCTTAGAAGGGTTTTTTCAGGGGGTTTGAATAAAACCCAGGGGGTTGGCGGAGATTTCAGGGTTTCCGGAACCTCAGGGAATATCTTTATCCCCTCTTCAAGGGCCCTTTTTCTAAGTTGTTCCTGAAACCTTGCAAAATCAATCAATCTGCTATTTTCTCTTAACTCTTTCAACACAAATTTCACAACCTCTTCAATAAAAGCTCCTGATTCCGGCTTTAACCCCTGCAAAAAAGAAACAAATAGGGGTGATAAATTCCATCTATCTTCAAGGGGTTCAACTTTTACCCCATTGGAACTGTGGCTTAACTTAACCATCCGTATTAAAAGGGGACACCAGGTTCCCCTGTTATTTCTTCTGGAAAACTCCCCGGGCCAGAACCAGGAAAGTCCACCTAAAAANATTTGGGAACACTCTGGAGAAATTCCGGATAGAAAATCACTGCTCTTTATCTTCCTTTTTTCTATAATCCAGGGTCCATTTTTGGAATCAGGTTGATAATCATCAATAGAGGTCCATCTTTTACTATTAAAACGGCTTTCAAGGGGAAAGGAAAAATAAGAATGCTCCTCCTGCATCTTTAACTCTTTGCCATAAAAAGCAAGGTTTAAAAAATCATTATTGGGATTTTTTTCTGTTGCCATCCTTAGCACCTCCAGAAAGCCAGGAAAATTCTTTCTTTTAAATTAAACCCGGTTTAGTTATTCCAGGTTGAGAGGAACTGTGATTTTTAAAATTTTTCAATACAATCCCTTTTGTGCTATTGGCATAACAATAACGGCAAAGATGAGGGCAGGTGTTATAGGCCCCAATATCTTTACTTACAATACAACCGCACGCTTCTCTTTGTCCCTTGTCTTTTAAATCATCTTCACTAAAATCGCTGCCTAAAGAAGAAAAAAGGCTTTTTTGCACTCCCAAAAATTCCATTAACTCTTTTTTTTCGGGAAAAAGTTTGGCCAGCAAACTCCCGTCAATACACCTGTTTGGTTTAATATCAAATTTATCCAGATCAATCCCTTCCGCACAGGTTGAAATTTCAAGGTTCCATTCTCGATTCATTTCCTTGAGCTGCAAAGCCATCTCATTTTTTTCCGATAAATTTAACTCCCTAAAATTGCCATGCCTCTGGAGATTATTTTTAACCTTTTTATAACAATCTATATCAATGAAACTTATTACCAGTTTTTCTGTAAAAGGATTTAACCTGTCCCCAACCCTTTTAACTTTTTCCAGAAGATCTTCAATTTTCAAGCCATCTCCTAAGAGAAAAGGATCAAAACGCCAGATTACTTTTTCTTTTCCTAATTTCTGAGAAAGTTTTTTAAATGTTTCTATCCTTTTTTCCATGGGGGGTACGTTTGGCTCCAGACCTTCTTTTTCATAATCGCAAAGGGTAAACTGGAAATAGTAACCTATTCCATAGTTATCCAGTTCATCAAGACGGTCTAATAAAGGCTGGGGGTTTTTTGACCAGAAAACTGCTGCCTTTGCTTTCTCAAAACTAATGTATTGGGGTTGCTGGTTGAAAGGATTAATCCACCTTGCATAACCTTCTTTAAGCCTGTTTAAAAACCATTCGGTAAAAAATGCTGGAACATCTGTTGAACGGCTTACTGATAAAATTAATGGCGTAATGGCCTGCTTTTTACCGTCTGATGTTTTAATTTCAGTTTTTTCCCATTCTTTAAACTTTGCCAAAATAGTTCACCCCTTATTCTAATCACCAATGAGGAAAAAAATCACCTGGCTTTTTGGGGATTCTTCTTTTCTTTTTCTACCTTTACTAATCTTTTTTCCAGAGAAGCCAGGCTTTCTTCTACCTGTTTTTGGTACTCTTCAATTAACCCTATAGAAATCTCAGCAACCTCTGTTTTAAAATCTTCGAGGGCATCAATAATTTCCTGGGTTTTGCTCTCTTCTTTCTGGACCATACTCTTAATATTTTCTATTTCCTTATAAAAGTTTTCCAGCAATTCCTGGTTTTTCCTCAGTCTGGAAACCTCTTCTTCAAACACTTTTTCCGCTTTTTGAAAATCCATTTATTTCAGCCCTCCTTCAAAGAGCAGATTAAGCATTTTTAACTTTTTCCCAAAAAACCTAAGTTCCAGATTTTCGACCTTTTCTTTTCCTATTTTGCCATCTCCATATTCATCCCATTCGCTTAATCTTCCAAAAACATCTGCCTCATCAATTAGTTCAACGATATTTTCCGGGGAGAAATTAAAAATTAAATTTAGTAACTCGCCCCAATTAACTTTGATCTTCCTTTTTTCTATTTCCTTTAATCCCTGTAAAAGTTGATTATAGCCATAATTTTCCCGTGATCTTTGATTTATTGTTATTAAACCCGCAATAATGAGTGCCGTAATGCTCTCAGGGTAATCCTCCAGAAACCTCATTACCCTTATCCGGATCCGGTCAACCTCTTTCTCATTTTTCCCCAGCTTTTCCAAGAAAGAAGTTATTTTCTTGATTGATGGGGGCTTTTCTTTTAAAAGCCCCTGCAAATAACTCCAGGATTCCCAGTCCATTGGCCCGGAGGTTATTTTTTTCACCTTTTCTTTGCTTATTCCCTCCACATCACAAAAATTGCAACCTCCATTATATTGATTATCCTCACCGAAATAATCCATAATAAACTGCCGACGACATATTTTTTCATTCGCAAGATATTCCCAGATACTATTGAGCATATTAATTCTTTGATTTTTAAAATACTCCAGCCTTTCAGCTATTCTATATGCAATCTTTCCTTTGTCCTTTTCTCCAATCCGTTTTTTAAGAACTCCTTCAATCAGAACATTCCCTCGAAACAAATACCTGGAAATAACATAATCTTTTACAATATCTTCTTTCTGGAAATAATAAAGAAATTTCTGGGTTTTCTTTAAATCACTTTTCCTGATTTCAAGAGAAAACCTGTTTTCTGAGTCTGAATTTTCCAGCAAAAAATCCAGTTGTTCCTCTGCTTCTCTCCTGTTTTCTCCTTTTTCCGGATATTCGTCATAAATGAACTTTGCCTGCATTCCATAATCACATTTCGCGGCTTTCGAAAACTCACAGGTCCATTTATTACCACAGAGGGGAAGCCCATCCCTTCCTTTTTTTGCAAGACACTCGGGGTGCCTTAATTTCCCAATCATTACAACATGTGCATGCTCTCCATCCCTTCCAGCCCTTCCAACTTCCTGATAATAAGCTTCCAGGGAATTTGAAAAACATGTGTGGATTATATAGTCAATATCAGGTTTATCAACACCCATTCCAAAACCTTTGGTACTTACAAGAAGGGGAAACTTATTGTTAATATATTCATTTTGCCTGCTGATCTGTTCACCCATTCCTAATTGGCTATGGTAATTATTTGCTTCAATGTTCATATTTCTTAGGACATCTCGCCAGTGTTCTGTTCCACTAGTTCTTGTGTTAAAGCCTACTGGTTTTGCATAAATTGTAAAAATTATTCCGGACCCTTTTTTATGAACCTCAGAAATCGAATTTTTCTCAAGGATCTGGGGCAAATCTTTTTCAATTATTTCCTTTAAAGCTTTTTCTTTAGAGCTATTAGCAGGAATTGCCTTAACCTGAAAGCTAATTTCTGGCCTATCAAGCGTATAACCCGTAATAATATCTTTCTTTTCTAAATCAAAAAGGTTTAAAATATCCTCCTTAACTTTTTCAGAAGCCGTGGCTGTCAAAGCAGCAAGCGGAGGATCTCCCATTAGCTTCTTAACATCTAAAAGTTTTAGGTAGGATGGTCGGAAATCGTGGCCCCATTCAGAGGAACAGTGAGCTTCATCAACAATAAAATAATCAAGCCCAAAATCTTCTGTTACTCGGGCAAGTTCTTCCTGAAAATCTTTCATCTGTAAACGTTCGGGAGTAATATATAATATTTTTAGAAATCCCCTTCGAAAACGATTAAGAATTTCATCTTTCTCCTTTTGATCCATTGCACTTGAAATCTGTCCTACAAAGGTGAATCCCATTTTATGAAGATTATCAACCTGATCTTTAATAAGGGATATAATTGGGGAAATGACAATAGATACCCCCGGCTTCATTATTGCGGGTAATTGAAAACACAATGATTTCCCTGCGCCAGTTGGCAAAATACCAAGAACATCTTTATTGGCAAAAATCTTTTTCAGGATATCAAGCTGTCCAGCCCTAAAGCTTTCAAACCCCCAGAACCGTTTTAAGAAAAAAAGCAGGTTTTTTTCTTCTGCTTTTTCAATACTGATTTTCTCCTTGTTTTTTCTCACAACTCGGTTTACAACCTCGTACTTCCCTTCTACCTCA
>SL_3KL_010_SEDDRAFT_10004760_pt1 | contig 12246 bp, 10 predicted proteins | sample SodLakKL_010_SED_2_FD_10381 | JGI IMG/M metagenome (IMG submission 10381)
CCCGCCGTGCACCACGCCGCAGAAGCCGGCAGGAAGGGGAGGCGGCGCCCAAGGGTCCGGCGGACGGCGGCGTCCACCGCGTCGGCCACCGCTCCGGCTCCGGCCAGGACCGTGCCGGTTTCCCGGTCAACATGGATCTGGGAGACACCATGGGCCACGGCCAGAACCACCGAGGGCCCCAGGTTTCCGCCGGGCATCCCGGTGCCGCCACCGCGGGGGACCAGGGAGAACCCGTGGCTGGCGGCCCAGGCTACAACCGTGCCGACGTCTTCAGGGCCTTGGGCCTCGAGATAGGCGAGCGGGCGTGCCTGGAAAGGACCCGAGACAAGGGAGGCACGACGTGACGCTTCCTCCCCCTCCCAGGTGCGACCCTGGAAGGAGGGGGGGAGGGGGGGGATGGCGGTCAGTGGTGGACCTGCACCTCTCCGGGGACGGCGCCCCGAGCTTCACAGTGGGAGCAGTAGCCGGTGAACTCCAGACGGTAGCCCGTCACGTGGAAGTCCTTGGTTCGCTGCTCCAACTCGGAGATCTCCTTCGACGGGAGATGACCCGAGATGTCGAAGATCCGAGAGCAAGAGAGGCAACGGGCGTGGTGATGGGGGTCGGTCCGGCCGTCGTAGCGGGCCGACCCATCCCCGTAGGTGAGCTTGACGGCAAGGCCGCAGCCCACCAGGGTTTCCAACGACTTGTAGACGGTGGCCAGAGAGATGACCGGGACTTCCGGACGCACAGCCAGGAAGACCTCATCGGCCGTGGGGTGCTTGTCCGTTGTCGCAAGGAAGCGATAGACCGCGGCGCGTTGCTCCGTGAAGCGCTGGCCGCTCGCCTCCAGGGCTTCTCTCAGGACGTCGTCGTGGGACCGGTCGAGATGAGCCATGGCGGTTGCGCGTGTGAACGACTGGAAGGTACTCGAGTGCAGCGTCTGAAATCTACTTGGGAGGCGGAAATAGTGTCAACCAGAATCGTTCTCCGCAGTGAGGCGGGCTCATGACCGAGTGGCGTGACGAATCCGGAGCCATCCTAACCCTGGAGCCCCTCATCGAGGCCGTCCGGGATGGTGCCGAGGGTGCCGGTTGGGAGTTGTCCGGACTCCAGAAGACCACGAGTCACGAGTTCGAGGGTCGATGGGCAGGCGAGTCCACCCGGTCGGCCTACCTGTTCTTCCACCGCGATGATCTCCCCGATGAGGTTTCGGTGGAAGCCTTCCTGGACGAGACGGGCCGGGGCCTGCGGGGAAACCTCTCCCTTGTGGTCGAAGGGCCCGAGTTGGCGGCGTTGCCCCCGGTGCCCCATCTCCTCCGCAGCCTCTCCGCCGCGGTCCGGGCCACCCTTCCCTCGGGGTACCGGACCCCGGTGACGCTGCGGTCCGGGTTGCCCGATGCGGACCACCCTCCGGAGTCGGCGGAGATCCAACTCCGGGTGAAGCTTCGGTTTCCGGGGGTGGCCCTGGAAGCTGGGCGTTCTGCCGTGTCGGCTCTCACCTCAGCCACCGTGTCGGCCTTCGAGTCGCTCCTGGCGCGACCTGAGGTCCGGGTTCTCCTCCGGAACCAGCATGAGTGAAGGGGTTGTGTCGCCCCAGGTCTGCGCACTGACGCTTGTGCGGTGAGGCGGAAAATCCATACTCTCCTTCCACGATATCTTCGGAGCCAAGTTCGGTTACCCCCGCCTGCAAGGAGCCGCAAGCCATGACATCAGCCGAGATCCCCCTGGACGACCTTCTCCGTGAAGATCGTCGGTTCCCGCCCCCGGAAGGGTTCAGCGAGCGGGCCCTGGTATCGGACCCGGCCGTCTACGAAGAGGCCGAAGCGGATCACGAGGCGTACTGGGCTCGTTGGGCCGGCGAACTGGACTGGTTCGAACCGTGGGAAAAGGTGCTGGAGTGGGATCCGCCCCACGCTCGCTGGTTCACCGGCGGCAAGCTGAATGTGGCCTACAACTGCCTGGACCGGCATCTGGACGGACCCCGGCGGAACAAGGCCGCCCTCATCTGGGAGGGGGAGCCGGGGGATGTGCGCACCTACACCTACTGGGACCTCCACCGTGAGGTCTCCCAGCTTGCCAATGGTCTAAGGGAGTTGGGGGTGAAGAAGGGGGACCGGGTGGCCATCTACCTCCCCATGGTCCCCGAGGCGGCCATAAGCATGCTGGCGTGCGCCCGCATCGGCGCCATCCATTCGGTGGTGTTCGGGGGGTTCTCGCCCAATTCCCTGGCCGACCGGATCAATGATGCCCAGGCGAAGGTGCTCATCACCGCCGATGGAGGCTACCGGCGGGGGAATGTGATACCCCTCAAGCGGAATGCCGACGATGCGTTGGAGCGCACACCCAGCATCGAGCATGTGGTGGTGGTGGCCCGGGGCTGGAACATTGCTCGCACCACCCAGACCTCTCTCAAGCCGGGGCGGGACCTCTGGTATCACGATCTCATCCGAGGTGTGCCTACCAAGTGCCCGGCGGAGCCCATGGAGGCGGAAGATCACCTCTTCGTCCTCTACACCTCCGGGACCACCGGAAAGCCCAAGGGGGTGGTCCACTCCACCGGAGGGTACCTGACCCAGGCCTACGCCACCACCAAGTGGGTCTTCGACCTGCAGGAAGACGACGTCTACTGGTGTACCGCAGATGTGGGGTGGATTACGGGGCACTCGTACATCGTCTACGGGCCCCTGGCCAATGGCGCCACCATGGTCATGTACGAGGGAGCCCCGGACTTCCCCCATCGGGGACGCTTCTGGGAGCTGTGCGAGAAGTACGGTGTGACCGTATTCTACACCGCTCCCACTGCGGTTCGCGCCTTCATGAAGTGGGGTGAGGAGTGGCCGGCTCGCTACGATCTGGGCCAGCTCCGTCTCCTGGGGAGTGTGGGAGAGCCCATCAATCCCGAGGCCTGGGTCTGGTACCACAGGCACATCGGCAGGGATCGGTGCCCCATCGTGGACACGTGGTGGCAGACGGAGACGGGAGCCATCATGATTACCCCCCTCCCAGGGGTCACAGAGACCGCTCCCGGCAGCGCCACCCGGCCCTTCCCAGGCATTCGGGCCACCCTCTTCAACGAGAGCGGCGAAGAGACCCGGTCAGGGTATCTGGCCATCACCCGCCCCTGGCCCTCCATGCTCCGGGGCATCTGGGGAGATGAGGAGCGGTTCCGGAAGACCTACTGGTCAAAGTGGGAAGATCCCGGGATCTACTTCGCCGGAGACGGCGCCAAGGTGGATGACGACGGATACTTCTGGGTGCTGGGCCGGGTGGACGACGTTCTCAACGTGGCCGGCCACCGCATCGGCACCTCCGAGGTGGAGAGCGCCCTGGTGGACCACCCGGCAGTGGCCGAGGCCGCGGTGGTGGGAAAGACGGACCCTGTGAAGGGTCAGGCGGTCGCCGCCTTCGTGACGCTGAGGGAGGGGAAGGAGCCCTCGGCGGAGCTGGTAGTGGCGCTCCAGACCCACGTGGTCGAGGTCATCGGTGCCATCGCGCGACCCCAGCAGATCCTCTTCTCGGCGGACCTGCCCAAGACGCGCTCCGGCAAGATCATGCGTCGACTCCTCCGGGACATCGCCGAGGGCAAGGCCCTGGGCGACACCACCACGCTGGCCGATCCCAACGTGGTGGAGCGCCTCAAGCGCCGGTACGAGGAATCGGGGAACGGAGGGGGCTGACGCCGGTCCGGCCCTGGGGGCGTCGTTCCGCCGGCGCCCCCAGGGTCATCCGTCGTCGGCCAGGGGGTCCCTTCCGGGGGCCCGGGTCCGGTCCGACGGCTTCTGCTTCACGGGTCGCGCGGGGATTCCCACATGGACGGTGGAGGGGGAGGTGTCCCGGTTCGCCAGCGCCAGCGCACCGACCATGGAATCCCGAGCGATGCGGGTACCTGCCAGAACGGTGGCGTGGTAGGTGATCCGCACCCCGTCTTCCAGGACGGTGGGGGGCGTATGCACCAGCTTCGGCTCTACGATGTCGTGGGTGTGGGAATAGATGTTGGCGTAGTCGGAGATGGAGACCTGATTTCCCAGGCGGATCCCGCCGCGGTCGTCCAGGAGCACGTGGCGATGGATCACCACGTTGTCACCGACCTCCATGTTGTATCCGAACGAGAACTTCACGAAGTGGAAGGCCTTGAAGTTCTTCCCGCACCGCCGGAAGATTCGGCGCGCAAGGATGCGGCGAAATCGGATCCCCAACTCCACGTTCTCGCCGAGCGGGCTCTTGTCGAACATCTCCCACATCCAGATGAGCGGCTTGACCCGGTGCCACTTCTCTTGGTCCAGCTCGTGGTAGTACTCGGGCTCCAGCGTCACATTGGCCGCATCCATCTGGAGCAGCGCCACCCGGGATCCCACCGGAAGACCTTCGGGGTCCCTCCCCGCCAGGTGGGGATAGTAGATTTCCGTCAGGACACGCCGGCAGAGGGCGTACCGGTCGCATCCGGGACGGTCCAGTTCCCGGTCCAGTTCGGTGAGCCATTCATGGTACACGGCTCGGGCGGCCTCAGGCAGCGGGACGTGGCGAAGAGGGTAGAAGGGCATGAAAACGGTGTCGCCGGAGTTCGGTTCGGTGTGAAGGGTTGGAAGATGCCAGGTGGGAGCGGGCGAGGGAAGGTCCGGATGGGCCCCCTCCACCCCTGAACTCCGATCTGGCCCAAGTCGGGAGCGGCAAGGGAGATGCTATGCATGATACATTGAGGAGCCGGATTCTCCGTCGGCTGGAGACGCTTCCGGAGAGCCAGCTCTACCAGGTGCTGGACTACATTGAGTTCCTGGAGTCCCGGTACGCCACCCGCGCCCCCCAGGATCCTGGTGGACTCCAGCGCTGGGCGGAGCGTCTGGAAGACAGCCTCCGGAAGCGGACGGTGAATCCCGGCAATCTCCGGGAGGCCTTCCAGCTCATCTCCGTCGCCGACCGGGTNCTCAACTCGGTTTCCGAAGCGGGGCGGCATCTTCTGGANGANNTGCAGGCNCCGGGTGAGACGGGACCGGAGGGGTGGCCTTCCCGCCGGCCCGACCCAGCCGCACCCTCTACGCCGGGAGTTCAGTCGGCCCCCGCCCGCGGCACCGGGCCGAGCGATCAGCCCCGGCAGGAGCGGGATCGACCGGACCCCGAGGGGGGAACTCCAGGCTCCGCCGGTTCCGGCCATTCCCGCCAGGGTTGACACTCCCGGCTCCCGCTCGTCAGACTTTGCCACCTTCCAACCCAAACACCGGCGAGGACCCCATGGCCGACGCTCCGCGACCCGACGACATCATCGTTGGTGAAGGACTCACCTTCGACGACGTCCTCCTCATTCCGGGACACTCCACGGTGCACCCCCGGGACACACGGGTCGCCACGCGCCTGACCCGGAAGATCGAACTCCAGATCCCGCTCCTGAGCGCCGCCATGGATACGGTGACCGAGTCCCGGATGGCCATTGCCCTGGCCAGGCAGGGGGGGCTCGGCATCATTCACAAGAACATGTCCGTGGACCGGCAGGCCGCGGAGGTGGATCGGGTGAAGCGCTCCGAGAGCGGCATGATCCAGAATCCCATCACGCTGGGGCCTGATGCCACCCTCCGGGACGCCCACGAACTCATGGCGCGCTTCTCCATCTCCGGCGTGCCCATCGTGGGAGAAGACCGGAAGCTTCTGGGCATCATCACGAACCGCGATCTCCAGTTCGAGCGGGATCTGGATCGGCCGGTGGGCCAGGTGATGACCGATGAGGCGCTGGTGACCACCCCCATCGGGACCACCCTCGAGGAGGCGGAGCGGATCCTCCACCGCCACCGGATCGAGAAGCTTCCGGTGGTCAACGAAGACGGAACCCTCGCCGGCCTCATCACCGTCAAGGACATCGTGAAGCGGCGGCAGCACCCCAACGCCTCCAAGGATGAGCGGGGACGACTCCTGGTGGGTGCTGCTGTGGGCGCCTCGGCCTCGGACCGGGACCGGGCCCGGGCCCTCATCGATGCCGGCGTTGATGTGCTGGTGGTGGATACGGCCCACGGTCACTCGGAAGGTGTCCTTCGCACCGTGGCATCCTTTCGAGAGGCCTTTCCCGACGCCCAGGTGGTGGCGGGGAATGTGGCCACGGCTTCCGGTGCCGCCGCCCTGGTGGAGAGGGGGGTCGACGCCGTGAAGGTGGGAGTGGGGCCGGGCTCCATCTGCACCACCCGGGTGGTCACAGGGGTTGGGGTGCCCCAGTTGACCGCCGTCATGGACGCGGTGCGCGGTGTGGAAGGCCGCGTCCCGGTCATCGCCGACGGAGGTATCCGGTATTCGGGGGATCTGGTGAAGGCCCTCGCCGCCGGCGCCGACTGCGTCATGATGGGATCCATGTTCGCCGGCACCGAAGAGTCGCCTGGCGAGAGCTTTCTCCTGGAAGGGCGGCGCTACAAGCTGGTTCGGGGCATGGGGTCCCTTTCGGCCATGGAGGAGGGCTCTGCGGATCGATACTTCCAGGACGGGCAGCCCGACGTCCGCAAGCTCGTTCCCGAGGGAATCGAGGCCCGGGTCCCCTACAAGGGACCGGTGGCCGATACGGTTTTCCAGTTGGTGGGAGGGCTGCAGAGCGGGATGGGGTACTGCGGTGCCGCCGACCTGGATGAACTCCGGGAGAAGGCTCGCTTCTACCGAGTGACTTCCGGCGGACTCCGGGAGTCGCACCCCCACGATGTGACTATCACCCGGGAGGCCCCCAACTACCGGCTCTGAGCCCGACGGAATTGCTGGAGCTTGCTCGGTGGGTGGTGAATGGTAAGTTATCAGGTTGGGCCCTCTCCATTGATGAGATCCCTGCGTCCAGCGCCCGACTTCCGTTCCTCGTCGCCCTCCCGGCACCCCATGCACCCTCTCGCGCCTACTTTCGCGCTCGCCCTTTCCTTCCGGATAGGGTCCCTCCAGGCCGAAGCGATGGCCCATGTCCGGTCCTCTTCCTTGCGGGGCTCTTCGGCGCAGGGGGAAGTACGATGACGCCGAGGATCGAGAGAGGGACGAGCGGTCTTCGGGGCAGTACCGGACTCTGGCTCACGGTGGGGGTTGTTTCCCTGACGGCCGTGAGCGGATGCCACCGGGTGGGCATGGAGGGGCTCGAAGCCCCGCCACCGGTTGCCGCCACCGGGACGCCGGCTCCTACGAGCCCCGGGGCCGATGGCGTTCGGGCCGGGGAGCCTGTCCCGGTGGAGCGAGGCCTGCAGGTGAGGGGAGGAAGGCTGGAGACGCCGGATGTGGATCTGGGCGGTCTGGACCCCATCCTGCACGCTCGGGCCGCCGAGGATCCGTGGCTCCAGGAGCGGACCGAGTTCTGGAAGGAGTTCTGGACCACCCGCTCCCGGGGGCACTTTGAGCGGTATCTGGACCGGATGGGCGTCTGGCAGGACTTCGTGGACCAGGAGTTGGCCCGCAGGGGACTTCCCGCCAGCCTCCGCTACCTGCCCATCGTTGAAAGCGGATACCATCACTCCATCCGCAGTCGGGTGGGAGCCACCGGCATGTGGCAGTTGATGCCTGCCACGGCCCGGGATCTGGGTCTCTCCGTGGACGGGATCACCGACGACCGCCGGGACCCGGTGGCGTCAACGGTGGCCGCCCTGAATTACCTCGAGTCACTCCACGCCGAATTCGGTTCGTGGTTCCTGGCCCTCTCAGCCTACAACGCCGGGCGAGGGCGCATCGGAAGGATCCTGGATCAACACGCCCCGGATCAGGCGATGCCCGCCGACGAACGCTTCCTTCGGGCCCGGGCTCACTTCCCCGCCGAGACCCGGGAGTTCGTGCCCCGCTTCTTCGCGGCGGCGGCGTTGGCTTCGGCCCCGGAGCGGTACGACCTGCCGCCGGTGAATGGCGCTCGCCGTATCGCCTACGAGGAGGTAATGGTGCCTGACGCCACCTCTTTGGATGTGGTGGCCCGTGCCGCCGGGGTGGATCAGGGGATGATTGAGGAGTTGAACCCCCACTTCCAGCGGGGATTCACCCCGCCCGGTGAAGAGCGGGTGATCCGTGTTCCCCCGGGGACCGCCCGGACCTTTGAGGCCCAGTACGCCCTGATCCCGGCCTCCGAGCGGATCTCCTTCCTAGAGCATCGGGTGGCCCGGGGCGAAACCCTCTCCCACATCGCGCGACGCTACGGGGTCAGCCTCGCCGATCTCTCCGGCGCCAACCGGAATGTGGATGCGCGCCGGCTCCAGATCGGTCAGGCCCTGATCATCCCTGTGGGAGGGACGGCTCCTGCCTCGGCGCCCACTCAGGTTGCCCAGACGGCTCCCGCTTCATCCGGGGGAGGGAGCGCTGCAGCCGGACCTTCGGCCGGTTACGGGAACGGTAACGGCTATGGCAACGGCGGAGGGGAGGCGTCCGTACATGTGGTAGCCTCCGGCGAGAGCCTCTGGACCATCGCACGACGCCACGGGATGACCGTGGCCGAACTCCAGCGGCTGAATGGCCTCAGGAGCGGGTCCACCATCCAACCGGGCCAGCGTCTCACGGTGCGGGCCTCCGCCCGAGTCCACACGGTGGCACGAGGCGACACCTGGGGCGGGCTGGCTCGCCGCTACGGCGTCTCCTCCGCCGATCTGGCCCGGGCCAACGGCCGCACCACCTCCGACGTCATCCGGATCGGCGAGGAGCTCCGGATTCCCTGAGTCGCTCTTCCATCCCGGCCAGAGAGGTGGGACGGGGTGGGACCAGGGTACGGTTCAGCCGGATCAGGAGTCCGGAGAGCAGGAGTTGGGGGTTCACGTTTCCTGCCGCCTGGGCCCTGGCGTCGTGGAGAGCCTCCATGCTCCGCGCCACTGCAGCCGGATCGATCCCCAACTCCTCGACGGTTCTCACCAGCCAGTCCCCGGCGTCCCGGTTCAGGAGCGCCTCCGGTGACGTCCTGGCCGCAGCCAGGTCCCGGAGCCACACCTCCAGCCCCAGCAGCAATTCCCGGAGTCCCCGAGCTCCGGACGGGGCGTACTGGAGGGCCCGGGAGAATCGCTGAGCCGGATCGTCGCTCAGGGCGTCCCGGAGCAGTCGGAATGACTCCTTTCTCAAAGCCTCCAACGGACCGTCTCCCTCCCCTTCGTCGGGCAGATAGCCCAGGGCTCGACCAATGGAGCCGGAGGCAAGGCGTGCCGTGGCCTCGGCCTTCGACGCCTCCACACCCCGCATCTCCTGGAGGAAGGTGGATACCGCCTCTTCCGGGAGCCCTGGGAGGTAAAGGGATGAGGTTCGGGAGCGGATGGTGGGAAGAAGGCGTCCCGGCTCCGCCGAGGTGAGGATGAAGGTGAGGCTCTCCGGTGGTTCCTCCAGGAGCTTGAGGAGGGCGTTGGCCGCCTCGGGGCTTGCCTCCTGCGACACCAACTCCTCGGCATTCGCCACCAGGAAGACCTGACGGCTCGCCATGGATGGCCGGTTCGCCGCCCGGCGCCGGAGATTTCGGATGGTGCCCAGGTGGAGGCCCAGGGGTTCACTGCTGTGGGTGGGCTGGAGCGGCCTCGATCGGAGTTCCTGGATACGGCTCTGTCGGGCCTCTTCCAGCGCTTCATCGTCCCGTTGGGGCGAGCCCTTCGAGGGAGGCCTTTTGACAGGTACGTACCAGTGGAGGTCCGGATGCTCGATGCGCATGGCCAGGCGGCATCCCTGGCACTGGCCGCACGGGCCCTCCGCCGAAGGCTTCCCGCAGAGCAGGAGCTGGGCGATCCAGAGGCCGAAGCGCTGCTTTCCCACCCCCGGGGCTCCGTGGAGGAGGAGTGCCTGGGGAAGGCGTCCTGCGTCGAAGGCCCGGGCCACCGCCAGCCGCCCCTCCCTGTGACCTACCAGTTCATGCAGGCTCAAGAATCATCTCCTCTCGGTCGAAGCCACTCCAGAGGGTCCTGGGCTCGGGGTCCGGTGCCGCCCACAGGCGCCCGTAGCTGGAATTCCATGTGTGGGCCGGCAGCGGCACTTCCTCCTCCCACCGTTCCCACCACCTGTCCGGTGACGACGCGTCGGCCTTCCACCACGCCGATCTCCTCCAGATACAGGTACAGCGTGTAGAACCCGTCACCGTGGCTCAGGATCACCGTGGGCCCGTAGCCCTCGAAGGGACCGGCCAGGACCACGGTGCCGTCCCGCACCGCCCGGACCGGCTCGCCCTGGGGCGCTCGGATCCCCACACCGTTCCAGCGCAGGACGGTGCCGTTGGGGCGTTGGTCCAGACCAAACCGGTAGGCCACCTCTCCCTCCACCGGCCAGGCCAGGGCACCCATATCCGCAACCGTGAGGGTGGTGGGCAGCGGGCCGTCGGCCCCGCCGGCTGCCCGGCGTTCCGCCTCGACCCGGCGCCGCTCCAGCTCCGCCACCAGACCCGCCATGCGGCCTTCCTGGGCCTCCAACTCCTCCACCCTGGTGGCGGTGCGGACTTCCTGGCCCCGGAACTGCTCCAGGGCCCGCTGTCGGTCGGCCTCCACCTCCCTGAGCTGTGCCACCTCCCTGACCTGCTCCTGGCGGAGTCGGTCCAATTCCCCCAGGGACTCAGTCATCTCCCTGGCCTGGGACTGGAGGGCCGCCTCCATCTCCTGGACTCCCGCCATGAGGGACCGGTCATAGCCGGCCACCAGTTGGAGGTATCGGTAGCGGTTCAGGAGATCTGTGAAGGAGTCAGCCCCCAGAAGGACCCGGGCCGTGTGGAGGGGACCCCGCATGTAGATACTCCTGAGGCGTCCTCGCAGGAGATCCTGGCGGTTTGCCAGTTCGCCCCGGGTTCGGGCCAGCTCGTCGGTGATCTCGTCCACACGGGCGCCGGTAGCCTCAAGCTGGAACTCGATCTCCCCCAGTACGGAGCGGGAGGCCGAGAGCTGCTGCTCGATGTTGCGGAGTTCGGTGGAGGCGTCCTGCATCCGGGACCGGAGCCCGCGCATCTCGGCCTGCAGTCGGGCCCTTTCCTCGCGGATCTCCTCCAGGCGCCGCTGACTCTCCTGGATCTCCCGACGGATTTCGGTCTGGGCCGGGGTCTGCGCCTCCAGCGGCGCCACCTCAAGCAGCGCCCCCGCCACGAGGACGAGCCCCAGGGGAAGCGCGGAGCAGGCCCGGTACATTTCATACCTCCCGGAGATACTTGCGGAGGGCGAACGCGCTGGCCACCAGGCCGAAGAGCCCTCCTCCCGCCACTCCACCCAGGGCCCACTCCCCAGGGATCCACTCCAGTGGGAAGATGGTTCGGGATACCGCGGCGGTGGCCAGGAAGGTCAGGCCCAGCGCCAGGAGCCCACCCAGTGTGCCGGTGACGGCCCCCTCCAGGAGAAAGGGGCGCCGGATGAACCCATTGGTAGCCCCCACGAGCCGCATGATCTGGATTTCGTCCTTCCGGGCGAAGATGGCGATCCGGACCGCCGTGGCGATGATGAGCCCCGCCACGACGGCGAAGGCGGTGCCCAGGATCCCGGTGGCGATCCCGCCGATCCGCCGGAGAAGGTAGAGACGGTCGATCCAATCCCGTCCGAACCGGACCTCTTCCACAAAGGGGTAGATGGTGGTCCGGTCGGCCACCCGCTCAACCGAGAGTGGATTCCGGAATCCCGGAGCCAGCTCCACCTCCAGGGAGGCCGGGAGGGGATTCGCTTCCATACTCAGGAAGAGCTCTTCGAACTCCGGGAGGTCGGTGCGGGCCCGGTTCAGCGCCTCCTCCTTGCTCACGTGCCGCACCCCCTGCACCTCAGGCAGACCGAGCATGTCTTCTTCCAGTAGTCGAAGCTCGGCCTCACGGACATCGTCGTGGATGTAGATCACCACCTCCACCCGCTCCTCCACCTGGGCCAGGGCCTGGTGGAGGTTGTAGGTCGCTACAGCGAACAGGCCCACCACGAAGAGGGCCAGGGCAACCATGGCGGCGGACAGGCCGGTGAGGACAGGTGCACGTCGAATGGCCGCCAGCGCTTCCCGGATGGTTCGCATGTCAGGAGCCCTCCACCTGGACCGCTCCAGACTCCTGGACCGCCTTCGGTTCCGGAGTACTGGGGGAATGGGGAATGGTGGGTGCGGGGTCGGTTCCTGCACTCGGTTGCCCGTGGGAGCTCGTGGCCAAACCCGAGTCGAACACCAACTGCCCTTCGCTCAGTTCCAGGAGGCGGATGTCCGGATAGGCCCGGACCAACTCCAGGTCATGGGTGGCCATGAGAATGGTGACCCCCTGGGCGTTCAGGTCGCGGAAGAGTTCCATGATCCCCCGAGACGACCGCTCGTCGAGATTGCCGGTGGGTTCGTCCGCCAGGAGCACCAGCGGCTCGTTGGCCATGGCCCGGGCGATGGCCACCC
>SL_3KL_010_SEDDRAFT_10004761_pt1 | contig 12245 bp, 12 predicted proteins | sample SodLakKL_010_SED_2_FD_10381 | JGI IMG/M metagenome (IMG submission 10381)
AAGGGGCCAAGACCTTTAATGGAAACATTAACAATGGTTTACTGACCTTGCTAAACCCTAGTGAGGTCCAGAACTGGCTTACACAGTTTTCCCACCTGGAAGATGCAAGGCTTGATATTGACTCCGACGTTGAGATTGATCTGCCTGAATCCGGCTCCTATCAACTAACCAATGCTTTACACTACGCAGGCACTGTGCTTGCCTCGAACACCAGCTCAGGTTACGTTGATCCAGGCGGAGGCTCGCCACCTGTTGTCGTGCAATAGACGAAACCACCCATGATGCGTACATTTGTGGCTAGTCGGAAGGCATTCCGGCTAGCCTTTCTCATTGACACATGGCCTGCTGCTTGTGCACACCCTGTCAGGCGTCGAGTATGCCAAATGGTTTATACTTTCATTTGGTTACTTTCTGTCGGAACCATGGTCCTTTTGCCTGTAGTACTTTCACTTGCTTCATGCACAAGCCTTCCAAAACCAACAGAGTATGACTCTCATGTTCTTGCGTCAGAAGATGGAAGTGCTACATATCTAGCATATCGGCAGTCCGTGTGGTCGAGCAAGGTTGGTATTCGATCGCTACATCAGGGTTACAAGCCCGTTGATCTTGAACTCCAGTTTCAACTGCTTCAATATAACCCTGAAACAGTGGATCTTGCATGGATAATCGACGTCAATGAATCTTTGCATGATTCATTAAGTTCCCACAGAGAACTTATCAAGGACTTTCTCGATCACTCCTCCCGATTGATCGCGGAACGCCGTTTGACCGACAGCTACAGGCCAACGATACGAATCAGCCTGGTTCCAGCTGGATCGGCCGTCGATCACTTTTCGGCCGACAGGTTTGATACGCAGCCCCAATTGCATTTTGTATTTCCGGTCGATACCGCATCGCGAACGGCATTGGTCGCATCCTTCGCGGACAGTCTGTCGGTCATTCATCACGAACTCGTTCACTTCGCCAGTGCATTCGGCAAGCTTGACTTCCCCGGCAAACAACACCGCCAGCAAAGAATCAACGAAGAAGCTTTCGCTACCGTGATTGAGCTTTGCGACCGGTTATCACTCGTCAATAGTGCAGATCTGGATGGCGCCCGCATTACGTTTCCCCACCCAGCGGCAGCCTTCTCCGGTGATATGGAGCATGCTCTGGACACAGCTAGAGCGGTCGGCCCATCAGCCATCGGTAAGATTCTGGCCGGCTGGTTTTTTGTACAACCCATCGAACTAACCGGCGAACCGGCTTCAGAGGAAGAGCTGGAACACCTGCGAAATCACTGCGAATGGCTTTCAAAGGAACCGCAGGACTTCGAGCGTCTCTACAACACCGACGGGGACATCTGATCGCGCCCATGGATCGAGATGACGAGTACAAACGTATCACTGTCGACGTGTCGAAACTGATCAGGCGACATCAAAACCTTCTGGTTCGGCTTCAAGGACGACGTGGTCATCCGCATCCATGCCGACAACGGCGGCAGCCAGGTCGACATGCGCTCCAAGCCCCACGTGGGCATGAGCGACGTGGGCGCCAACGCCGCACTCATCTGGCGCTTTATCGACCGACTCGATGAGCGTGTGCAATAGGCTCCAAGTAACGCCAGAGTTGCGTTGCTGAGCCAGCAACCGGCATCGCCCGACGCTTTAGTTCGGGGACTGAAAACGGTCCTGAAACAGGATTCCCGCGTTGGGTTGCAGACAGCTGGCGCCAGTCAGGTTGGGTATCATCGCATCCAGACTGCATTGGGAAAACTCGTCATTGTTCTGACTGATCATGGAGTTCATGATGCCTTCAGGTGTATCCTCGGGGCACGAATCCGGGTCGTCATCATGCCCGGCACCGAAATTGTGCCCCAGCTCGTGAGCGACCAACAAGGCGCTGATCGTGTCATTCCACAGGTCCTCGTTGACACCAACCCCGGACGTTGTATTACAGGTCACGTCGATATATGCCCATCCAGCCGCGCCTTCGATCTCGCGGCCGGTAAAAAGGTGGGCCTGTCCCTCGAAAGGAATCCCGCTGCCGTCCCCCGACGACATGAACTCCCTGAAATCACTGAGCTCCGGGGAGGCCAATGAACCATTGTCATCAAGGATTTCGTGATGCCACAGCAGGATGCCGGTACCGACCTGGCCGGAATAGAATCCGTCGATGAGGTTCATGCGCCCCACGACAACAGCGTCGGTGTCACTGCCATGTTCATCCTGGAACTCAGTATCGGAGACGATGGTCACCGGCACCATGTAGTCTGCGAATTGCGTGCCGCGCTGCACGGACGTCTTGTCAGGAACCGATCGGGCCGCTGGCCCGGAGCCATGATGTTCGTGGTGGTGATGCTCCGCACCACCGGCATCGAATCGCCAGTCTGCCGTCACATCATTCAACCGAAAGATGATGGTGGCATCAGGCGGCACCGCGCGACCGGCCGGCAAGCTGAAGCCTTGGGCCTTGTCGATCATGTAGAGCTGCTCGCCGTCGGAGAACATGCCTGTGAGCACGCCGCCAATCCGGTTGATGCGGGCCCATGAAGCCTGGTTCCCGGCCAGTCCGCCCCGGTAAAAGGCATTGTGCCCCTGATCCAGCATATGGTCACGCCGGTTGGCAGGAAGCCTGGACCAGAGCACGTCGTTCGGCACCAGCTCGATCACGAATCGTTGACCGAAAGCTTCCAGCGTAAGTTCAGCGTCGACGATCCGTTCATGCAATGCGATATCTGGAACGCGAAAATCGTTCAATTCTGCCGTTTTCCCGGGCTGCCCCCAAAGGGGGCCAGCAAGGAACGCAGTAACAAGAATCAGAATGTGGCACGAGCGGTTGATGAAAGTCATTCAGAACTCCCTGGATTGGCTTGCCGGCATGCGATGCGCCATGACCGGCAATCGGCTATTGCGAGGGCAAGGGTTCTTCGCAAGTCTACTGGCTGCCGGAAGGATCATCGTTCAACGCCAGTACATCAAGGTTGATCTCTCGCACTCCGTCAGGCCGATCACTTATATCAATCTTGACGGTTGCGGCGGGCATATAGCCCGCACCCTTTTCAGGCCATTCGACAAGCAACAGCGTCGGGCCTACGAACAGATCCTCCAGACCGAGGTAGGTGATTTCCTCGCCGTCGCTGAGTCGATAAAGGTCAAGGTGGTGAACAACCAGACTATCGAGCGAATAGCTCTCGATCAGTCCATAGCTCGGGCTCTTGACCCGCCCCCGGAAACCCATCGCGCGCAATATCCCGCGCACCAGTGTGGTCTTGCCCACGCCCAGGTCACCCGTGAGATGGACGACGCCGCCAGCGGCGAACAGGGGTCGGAGTGTTCGCCCCAGTGCCATCATGTCATCTTCGGTGGCGGCTTCGAAGGTTTGCGGCTCATTCATGCCGGCAACACACGCGACAGTGCATCGATCAGGTCTGTGGCCAGGATTTGACGACGGCCTTTCGCGGCCCGGTCACCGGCCAGCGCATGAACCAGCACCCCGCAGCAGGCGGCATCGAATTCATCCAGGCCCTGGCCACGCATGCTGGCGATGATGCCGGTCAGCGCATCGCCCATGCCGGCACTGGCCATGGCGGGATTGCCGAAGGGACAGACGGCGATCCGGCCTTGCGGGTCGGCCACCAAGGTGCCATGCCCTTTGAGCACAACAGTGGCTTCGTATCGATCGGCAAGCTTGCGAACGGCGGCAAAACGATCTTGCTGTACTTCCGGCACATCGACTCCCAGCAAACGGGCCGCTTCGCCCGGGTGCGGGGTAAGAATCCAGTCAGTCCGCTGAATTGGCGAATCGGCCAGCAGGTTGAGACCGTCGGCGTCGAGCACCAGCGACCGGTCACTGGCCACAAGCCGGCGCCAGACGGCCCCGGCCCAGTCGTTGCGGCCCAGTCCCGGACCCAGCGCAATCACGTCGGCGGTGGCCAGCAGCGGTTGCAGTTCATCGAGATCTTCCACGCCATGGCCCATGATTTCCGGCTGCACGCCGGCCGCGAGTGAGGCATGTGCCGCCCGCGTGGCGACATGCACCAGCCCGCTGCCGGTTCTCAGGGCAGCCTGCGCGGCCAGCACCGGGGCACCGGCCATGCCGTCATTGCCGCCAGCGACGAGCACTGTTCCGAGGTTACCCTTGTGCGTATCGGGTGCACGCGGCGGCAGACACTCGGCAAGGCGCGAGGGATCGAGCAACTCGGCATCGGGCTCGACCGACTCGTAGATTGCTTCCGGCACGTCCAGGTCATCAAACATGCGCTGGCCGCACCAGCGCCCGGCCTGCCCGGTGAACAGCCCGCGCTTGCGGCCGATGAAGCTCACCGTCACATCCGCCCTGACACTGATGCCCTGCGGCATGCCGGTATCGGCACTCAGTCCCGAAGGCACATCGATGGCCAGCACCGACTGACCGGCGTCGTTGATGTGTTCGATCAAGCGAGCGTAGTCGTCGCGCACCGGCCTGTCGAGGCCGGTGCCCAGCAATGCATCGACGATCACGTCACCGCGCAGGCGCTCGTCGGCCGGCTCTATCTTCCCACCGGTCTGGAGCCAGTCACGCGCGGCGCGGCGCGCTTCGCCCGATAACTCGTCGGGAGACTTCATGGCGATCAGTTGCACGCCCAGCCCGCGCTCGAGCGCTAGGCGGGCAACCACGTAGCCGTCGCCGCCGTTATTGCCACCGCCGCAGCACACCGTGATGGCCCGGGCTTCCGGCCAGTGCGCCATCAAGGTAGCAAAGGCGCGCGCGCCGGCCCGGTTCATGAGGTTATATCCGTCGATGCCCTGCCCTTCTATGGCCAGCCGATCCAGCTCGGCCACCTGGGCGGGCCGATATAATGCGTGGTGATGAGTCATGACCCGGATTATAAGCAAAGCGAGGCCTCTCCCGAGACACTCGCGGAATCGATTCGCCAGTGGGGACGAGCGCTGGGGTTTTCCGCCGTCGGCTTCGCCGACATTGACCTGGCCGTTCACGAAGCCCGGCTCGATGAATGGCTGGCCAAGGGCTACCAGGGCGAGATGGACTGGATGGCCGCCCACGGGCGCAAGCGCAGCCGCCCCGACGAACTGCACCCGGGCACGCGTTCGGTCATCGTCACACGCATGGACTACCTGCCCGAAGAAGCCACCGAATCACTGGAATTGGCCGAACAGGCCGACCGCGCCAATATCTCGCGCTATGCCGTCGGGCGTGACTACCACAAGGTCATCCGCAAACGGCTGGTAAAGCTTGCCAAGCGCATCGAGGCCGAGATCGGCCCCTTCAATCACCGAGTATTCACCGACTCGGCCCCGGTCATGGAAAAGGCACTGGCAGAGAAGGCCGGGCTGGGCTGGATCGGCAAACACACCCTGCTGCTCAACCGGCACGAAGGCTCGTGGTTTTTTCTCGGTGAGATCTTCACCGATCTCGATCTACCCGCCGACCCGCCGGTGCGCGATCACTGCGGTTCGTGCCGTCGCTGCATCGACATCTGCCCCACCGACGCCATCGTCGCCCCCTACCAGCTCGATGCCCGCCGCTGCATCTCCTACCTCACCATCGAGCTCAAGGGATCGATCCCGGAAGAATTCCGCGCGGCCATGGGCAATCGCGTGTTCGGCTGCGACGACTGCCAGGCCGTGTGCCCGTGGAACCGCTACGCGAAATTCACCCAGGAAGATGATTTCACGCCGCGCCGCAACCTCGACGCCGGCGAACTGATCGAGCTGTTCGGCTGGGACGAAGCCACCTTCCTGTCACGCACCGAGGGCACCCCGATCCGCCGCACCGGCTATGAATGCTGGCTGAGAAACCTGGCCGTCGCGCTGGGTAACGCCCCCACCAACGCGAAAGTCATCGCCGCGCTCCAAACCCGGGCCGAGCACCCCTCCGCCCTGGTTCGAGAGCACGTCGCCTGGGCGCTGGCACGGCACGACTGATCGACGGCCAGATCAACGCCCGAGGGTGAGTGCCGCTCTCAACATCATGCGATCGCGCCACGACAGGCGCTCGCCCCGAATCAGCATCAGTGCGCCGTCGCGCGAGCCTATAGTCGAATGTCGCGTGCCCGCCGGAGCAAGCATGTAATCACCGGCCTCGAAGCGCTCGTCCCGGTGTTCCAGGCTGCCCTCCAGCAGGTAGCACTCCTCGTCGCACTGGTGCGGGTGGGCGGGAATGCGTGCCCCGGGTTCCATCCGCCACAGCGCCGTTTGAATGCCGGCGACCTTGTCCTCGTGAAGCAGGCGGACGAAAACACCGGGCAAGAACTTCTGCCAGCCCTTCCCGTCGTGGCGGACAACCGTCATCGAACGACCAGCCGATGCCAACAGGTCTTCTTTCAACCTGGCCTTTCGTTCCGGGTCCAGCGAAGCGCCGGTCGCCTTGACCGTACTCCGAACTGCCGATTTTCCGCCGTAATCGTGAGTCATGAGTTCTTCGGATGGTAATGCATCAAGGCCGAGCGCATTCGAGCCAGCCCCCTGCGACAATGAGATTTCACGGTTCCAAGCGGCACGCCAAGCCGTGTCGCGATTTCCTGGTGGCTCAAGCCCCGGAAGAAAGCCATCCGGATGACCCGCTGCTGCCCGTCATTGAGCGCTGCCAGCGAATGCCTGACCGCACTGGCGGTCACGTCGCTCTCGAATTGCCCGGAAGGCTCTTCAAGGCTCTGATCACTATACGCAACGGTATCGTCAAACGGATGCGGCAATCCGCTCCGGTGACGCGCTTCCTTGCGTAATCGGTCCAGACTTCGACTCCTGGCCATCATCATGATCCAGGACTCGGCATTACCTCGTGCGGGGTCGAAGCGATCGGCCTTGAGCCAGACCTGGGTGAACACATCCGAACACACTTCTTCGACCAGCCCGGCACAACCGACGATCGGCAGTGCCAGCGCGTAAACCCGGTCGGCAAACATGTCGAACAAGGTGGCCAGCGCCATCTCGTCCGATGTGCAAATCTGCTCGATAAGCTGCTCTGCGACTCCCGGAATCTCGTCGGTTCCGGACGGGCTGTCGGCCCTCATCAGCATGCAGTTGCCCTCCCTGATCAAATCCCTGCATCCAGTGTTCAGTGTCAATGCGTATAGCCAAAGAAATGTGAACGAGGGGTCGAACCGCCCCTCTTGTTAATCAAACCGAACGCGCTGGAGCAGGAGATTTCGCATGAGGACAATAGGCATCATTACCCTGGCCGCGATGTTGTTGAGCACCCAGGGCCATGCAGCCGGTGGCAAGTTGCTCGGCACCGGCGGCGTGACCCAGTTCGAGGGTGCCGGTGGTGGCGGCCTGACGCCCTGGGCACTGATCACCGGCATGGGCACCGAAGACGAGATCGGCGGGTCGGCCCATTTCACCTACATGGGCATCGACGACTACACTCTGACCTCCTGGGGTGCAGGACTCGGCTTCTTCGACCGGCTGGAAGTGTCACTGGCCCGCCAGAAACTGGATGTGGACCAGCGCATCGTCGAGAATACGGCAGCCGCCCTGATCGGCGGCCTGGAACCCATCCTGGGCGATCCCGGGTCCGTTCAGCCCGCTTCGGCCAGCATCGAGATGGACATCGTCGGCGCCAAGTTGCGACTGTTCGGCGATGCCGTGTTCGACCAGGCCAGTTTCGTGCCGCAGGTATCGCTAGGCGTCCAGCACAAGCGCAATCGCGACTTCGGCAGCGGCGTCACCGTGCCTTACCTGGGCGATGTCGGCATACCCGCACTGCTCGGCGCCAGCAGCAACAGCGGGACGGACTACTACCTGTCCGCGACCAAGGTATTTCTGGGCGTGCCCGCCGGCCGCAACCTGCTGCTCAACGGCACGCTGCGGGCAACACGGGCCAATGCCTTCGGATTGCTGGGCTTCGGCCGCGAGGTCGTCAATCCCCTCGATGGCGAACTGCTCGATCGCGACAACAGCCACGAACTGGAGTACGAGCTTTCGGCCGCCCTGTTCGTCCATCCCAATGTCGTCATTGGTGCCGAATATCGCACCCAGTCGAACCGGCTCGCCGACCAGCCCGTCCTCGGTCTGCTGGGCGCACCCGACCTGGCGCGGGAGGACGACGCCTACGACGTATTCGTCGCCTGGCTGCCAAACAAGCACTTTTCGGTGACTGCCGCCTGGGTCGATCTGGGCAACCTGCCGTTCCAGGAAAGCTCGAACGCCGCTTACCTTTCGCTGCAGGCCTCGTTCTGAATCAGGAGAAACGACATGAACATGATCAAACCTTTCACCATTGCAACCAGTCTTGTCGCACTCCTGGCCGCGTGCGGCACGGTCCCCACCCACGACGTCGACGGTTCGGCCGAAGTCAAGAACTACGAGCGCTCCCTCTACGAGCGCACCAGCACCGCCGACTCGTCACTCTACGACCGCCTGGGCGGACGCGACACCATCGAGGACTTCGTCGACGATGCCGTCGAGCGCATCCTCGTCAACGATCGCATCGCCCATCATTTCGATGGCATCGACATTCCGGAGCTGAAATTCCATCTCACCGAACAGATCTGCCAACTGGCCGGCGGGCCGTGCATCTACGAGGGCATGGACATGGAAAGCGCTCACTTCGCCCTCGATATCACCGCCGCCGAGTTCAACGCGCTGGTCGAGGACTTCCAGCGGGCCATGCGTGCCAATGAGGTTCCCTATGGCCTGGAAAACCAGGTCCTGGCCCTGCTGGCGCCGATGAAGCCGGCCGTTATTCGTCAATAGCGCCATTGCCCTAAGGAGACGTGCGGCATTTGCAGTGCCTATGCGCAAATGCCTTCGCTGCGTGTCCCCGGCAGTCGTTGTATCCTCTTACCCAATGCAATACACCAAATCGATAATCTCCATCACCGCGAGATGGCTGACGCTTTTCGTCGCACCATGGCTGGCCATCGGCACGCTGGCAGCTGACGGGCGCTTCGCGGAAGTCGAGCAAGGTTTGGACCCGGACGCCACCGAGACACAAGCTACCGCCCGCATCGAGGGTCGTGTCGAGCTCTTGTCCGAGAACGGTGAACGGCTGCGCGACCGGCGCAAATTCGCCAACGCCGTGATTTACTTCGAGGCCGACGATCCCGGTGAATTCAGTCCACCGGAAGAGCCGCTGGTTATGACGACCCGACGTCGGGAATTCGTGCCGAGAGTACTGCCGGTCGCGGTGGGCACCGAGGTCGCCTTCCCCAATGAAGACCCCATACTCCACAACGTCTTTTCCAACTCCAGCGGCAACCCCTTTGACCTTGGCGTCTATGGCGAGAGTCCCGGCAAGAGTCATCGATTTGATACCCCCGGCCTGGTGCGGGTATTCTGCAACGTGCACTCACGCATGTCGGCCCACATCGTGGTGATTGACGGCCCGCATTTCACCCAGCCCGATCGCGACGGCAACTTCGTGCTCGAAGACCTGCCACCCGGACCGGGGCGACTGACCCTGTGGCATGAACGGTCCGAACCGAAGCGCACCCGCATGACACTCGAATCCGACAGCGAATACATCCACAACGCCGAACTCGAACTGACCGTGCGTGAAGCCACGCCTCCCCGGCAGCGCATGCGCCGCCGCGGAAGATACTGAGGCTGCCGATGCACTCGCTTGCCTCCAGAATCGCAATCGTCACGGTGGTGCTGGTCAGCCTGGCCGTCGGCATCGCCATCGGGGCGACCTGGCTGGTAAGCCAGCGCATCGCATCGGAAGCGGTCACCGACTCGCTGGCAGCGACCCAGGCCATGCAACGCTACCTGCAGCGCTCCAGCGCCCGCGAGCTGGCACTGACCACCGACCTGCTGGCCTCCGATCCTCACGACACCGCCTACCTGGTCGAGGCCACGCGCGGACAGATCGACGACGACGGCGACATCGACCGGCACTCCATTCTCGATCTGGTCGATGACCGGCGGCGGGAAATGGGCTTCGACTTCGCCATGATGCTCGACGCCGACGGTCGCGTGCTGGTACGCACCGACCGGCCCGACTCCAGCGGCCAGATGCTGGGCGAGCATTCAATGGTCGCTCCGGTCATCAAGGACCTGATCCCGGAGTACGGCCCCTGGCGCGAGGGCAATCGCCTGTTCAACGTGGCCGTCGTCCCCCTGACCACTGCCTTCGAACTGATCGGCTTTCTTCTCACCGGTCTGGCCATCGATGAGGATGTTGCCGCCGACATCAAGCGGGTCACCGGCGTGGATGTTGCCTTCATCAGCCTCGACGAAGGCAGCCTCCATCTCGGTGCCAGCACGCTGGATCTTCAGCGCAGCGAGCGCCTGTTCGCTCAACTGCAGGACGCCGACATCGTTCTCGAAAGACTGCGCGCCGGGCAGGCGGTCGGGCGGCTCGATGTCGATCTTGGTGGCGAAGCCTGGGTGGCCCGCCTGGAACCGGTCACCGCTCCCGGCGGTGAGGTACTGGGTGCGGCACTGGCCATCGATTCCCTCGATGCCCGCCTGGCCGGATTCCGGACCGTCCAGACCGCCCTGATCCTCGGTGGCGCGTTTGCAATCATCGTAGCCTTTGCATTGTCACTGCTGGTGGCCCGGCGTATCGCCCGCCCGGTCAGCCAGCTCGCCACCGCGGCCGACCAGGCCGCGCAAGGCGACTACGAACAATCCATCGACATCAAGCGCAAGGACGAAGTCGGCACCCTGGCACGCGCCTTCAATCGCCTGCTGGGTGACCTGCGCGAACAGCAGGAAATCGCCGGCTATGTCACCGACCTCTCGCGCCAGCTCGACGAGAACGCCGGCTCCTCGACCTCTTCCCCCTCCTCCGGTGTGACCGGCGAAGTGAAAAAGGGAAGCGCCTGGGTCATAGGCATCGAATGGCCGGGTGATCCGAAAGACACCGAGGCCGGCCTGCCCGATCTGGTTCGCACGGCAAAGCGTCACAAGGCGAGCCTGGTACCCGGCGGCGGTGCCCGTGTCGTGCTGGTCCTCGACACGAATCACGGTGACCGGCTCCCCGGCCTGATCGCCGAGGTGCTCGAGCAGGTCAGGCAGTCGGGCGACAGGGCCGCCATGGCACTGTCTTTCGGTGACATCGACAGCACCAGCCTGGAACTCGGACCGACCCGGTACCCCGTGCTCAGCGGCAAACCGGTCATCCATGTCGAGGCACTGCTGCGCGAAGCCGGTCCCGGTCACATGCTGATATCGCCTGTTGCTCACAAGAAGCTGGAACCGGCCGTCGAGGCTGGTCGCATGGAAACGACCATTACCCAGGGCCGTTCCGGCAATCGGCGCTTCCACCAGCTCACCGCTGCACATGCAGAAACCGACGCCGGCGCCACCGCCACTGTAAGCCAGGCGCAAAAGACCCTGCCGCGTCAGAAACTTAAGGAAGGCCGCGTGCTGGGCGACCGCTTCGAAATCATCGATGCGATCGGCGAAGGAGCCATGGGCAGTGTCTATCGCGCACGCGATCACAAGCTCGACGATGTCGTTGCCCTCAAGCTGCTCAAGCCGGCACTGGCCAACGATCCCGAATACCTCGATCGCATGACCAGTGAAATCCGACTGGCACGGCGCATCACCCACCCCAACGTGCTGCGCACCCACGACTTTTTCGAGATCGACGGCCTGCCCATCATCTCGATGGAGTACGTGCACGGCATTACCCTGGACCAGTTGCTCAAGCGTTCCGGACGCCTCAAGCTGGCCGCCGGGCTGCGGGTCACCACGCAGGTGCTGCAAGGCCTGCAGGCCGCCCACGACGCCGGCGTCCTTCACCGCGACATCAAGCCCGGCAACATCATCCTTGACCCGCGCGGCAACGCCCGCCTGATGGATTTCGGCATTGCCCGCCAGGTCGTCAATGAAGGCAAGGATGTAACCCAGACCGGCGCCATCGTCGGTACCGCAAACTACATGCCCCCGGAAATCCTGCTTGGCGAAGTTGCCGATGTGCGAAGCGACATCTACTCCGCCGGCGTGATGATGAACGAGTTGTTCACCGGCAAACTGCCCTTCTCCGGCAAGACATCGATGGAGGTCTGCATGGCACACGTCCAGCAGCAGCCGGCAGCGCCCTCCGAACTCTGGCCCGACATTCCCTTACCCCTTGAGGCCATCATCCTCAAATGCATGGCCAAGGAGCCGGGCCAGCGCCACACCAGCGCAAAGGCACTGCTCGACGACCTCCTCAAGGTACGACGCGAATCCGTTTGACTCGTTGCTTTGCACCAACCCGCCCCCTGACCTAGTGTACCCCGTCGTTAATCCTGTAACATTCAGAGTGTGACTGAGTCGACAAATCAAGGCGCGAACCGCAGTGAATGGCCAGCCCTTTACAAGGTTCGC
>SL_3KL_010_SEDDRAFT_10004762_pt1 | contig 12243 bp, 10 predicted proteins | sample SodLakKL_010_SED_2_FD_10381 | JGI IMG/M metagenome (IMG submission 10381)
GTTCTACTTTATCCAGAATCGCCCGTCCGCCGGGATGCACCGCCCATCTGTCGATCTCATCTACATCGAGGCCGAATTGATCCAGCACGGGATTCAAAAATGATTGCAATCCTTGCTGAAGCAGATCGGGGATATAGGAAGAAAGCACCATTTCGAACCCGTTATCTCCAACAGACCACGCCATATCATCAGCTCCTTTTTCCATGATGGATGAAGCGAATCCGTCAATCCGGTAGCCGCCGGTTTCCGGTTCCTGGCTGCTGACAATGGCTCCGGCACCGCCATCAGCAAAAACGGACGAAGATAACAGATTATCCATTTTGGAGTCGGCCTGAAAGTGAAGTGTGCAAAGTTCAACAGAAACAACCATGACGTTTGCTGCTGGATCTGCCTTACAAATCTGGCGTGCCATTTTCAGGGCGGGAATGACAGCGTAACACCCCATAAATCCCAGATGATAGCGCTCTGTGGAGTGTTTTAAATCAAGCGATTTGATAATATCATAATCCGGCCCGGGAGCATAAAATCCGGTGCAGGAGACGGTAATCAAATGTGTGATCTGTTTAGGATCAAATTCTGAGCCTGATAGTAATTTTCCGGCTATCTCAACATAGAGCTTTCGGGCTTCGCGGATATAAGTTTCATTTCGGTTTTTTGTGCCCGGGGTTGCGCCCTGCCCGTTAAAAAAGAGGGTGCCTGTTCCATCGGGCTGCTCAAAATCACTCAGTACTGAATGTCTGGTTTCAATGCCGGATCTGGCATAGAGATGATGAACAATGCGTTTTTGTCGTTCATTGCCGGGGATGATCCGTTTCATTATGTCGCGGATATCATCCTGTTTGTATGTGTAATCGGGAACGGCGGATTCGATTCGATGAATATAAGATGGCATGGTGGCTGGTGGATAAAGTTTGTTGGCAAGATGTACCTGCTAAATCGGATACGATGAAAAATCGTTCAATGAAGAGCAACAGATGGAAAAAGATTCCAATTATTGCTACGTTATTAAGTAGTGGCAAAACGAAGGTAACATAAAGGGAGAAGTGTATGAAAAAAAAATGTATTTCTTTGTTTCTTCTTGATTTCCATGCCAATATCCGCCAGTGCAGTTATATTTTCAGGAGATGGCTCTTTGTATTTTTCTGACACCGACCAGGATACCGCAAGAGATGACCGGGTGGTTTTCCCTGCTGCCGATCCCTATGTGTTCTACGATCCGCAGGAGTCGGTTTTTGAATTTCAATCAGGCATGTACGCCGGAACACACGATGTCGGTGCAGAATTTACCCTGATGAATCGCCATTATGATTTTTATGCAACGGTTTTTGTGAGCCAGATGATCCGAACCGATCAGCGTTTTACGGATGCACGAAGTGGGTTTTCGGGAGGAATCACGTTCGGGCGGGACTTTTTATTGCGCACCTCTGCTGATGCCTATCAGGATGGAACCCGGTTTTATGCAAGAATTGGACCCGGGTTCGGATTTTCGGGTATCAGCCGTATTCAAAACGGAAGCACGGAGAGGCATTTTGGCCTTCATACATCTGCACTTGTCGGGGTAACATCCAAAATTTCGAATTTCGGCAAGCCGTATATTGAGCTGGGTTTCAGAACAGCCTGGTTCCCCACACTCGGTGAAATTGGTTTAACTGCTGCACCACAAATTTCAATCGGTTTTCAATTTTCCGGATCACGCGGAATAGTACCCGTGAGGTTCTAACATACAATGGGCAGCCTGCCTCATCAGCAAGCGAATGCCATCTGAAATAGGTAGTGATCCATTGTCTTCAGCTATAAGATTTGCCGTCTGTACCAGTTTGGGGTTTGGTCTCAAACAAGCTTGATGCATACCAGTCAGGCTGTTCGGCGTACATTCAGGCACCCATGGCGCCGGTTCGGCGGTAGAAACGGATATTGTGTAAAATGCCCGCAATCGTCAGGCCGGCAATCAATCCCATCCAAAGACCGGGGGCACCATACCCGGCAATAAAGCCCATGTAATAGGCAAACGGAATCCCGATAATCCAGTATGCCACAAGATTTACGTACATTGGTACTTTTGTATCTTTCAGCCCGCGAAGTGCACCAAAACCGCTTACCTGCAGGCCGTCAGAAAGTTGAAAAATGGCTGCCATAAAAATTAACTGAACGGCTACTTCAATAACGGGAGCATCATCCGTATAGATCGAGGCAATGGCATTTGGAAACAGAAACATTAACAGGGCAGTACATGCCATAATTGCACAGCAAACGGCAACTCCCACATATCCGCGGAAACGAGCCTCATCAGGCCGCTTTTTACCTATTGAATTTCCAACCCTGGCAGAAATAGCTACCGATAGCCCGAAGGGAATCATAAACATCATGGCGGCAAAATTTATGGCAATTTGATGCCCCGCAACAGCAAGGGTACTGATGGTGCTCACCAGCAGGCTCACCACGGCGAACATGGTTACCTCCATGGATGAGCTGATTCCAATCGGGACTCCTACCTGCAGCAATTCTCCGAGATATCTCTTTTCCGGCCATCGGAAGGTGTCAAATATTTGAAACCGTTTGTAGGATTTGTAGCTGTACGTGAAAACAAACATTCCGATGAACATGACCGTGAATACGATGGCTGAGGCATATCCGGTACCGACGGCGCCAAGCTGTGGAAATCCAAATTTGCCAAACATCAAGATATAATTGGCGGGGATGTTTACGAGTGTGCCAATCAGAGCAACAAACATGGCGGGACGGGTTACGCTCAGCCCTTCATTAAAATATCGCAGGGCACCGTAGGCAAAAGCCGGGAAAATTCCCCAGGAGATCGCCTTCAGATATCCGGATGCGATCGGGATGATATCTTCAGTCACCCCAATCAAAACAAAAGCGCCATCCAGATTGCGTAAAATAAAAAAACTGGGGATGGCCAGAATCAGGCTCAGCCATAATACCTGGCGTGCATTTTTCCCGATTTTCCAAAATTCACGGGCTCCAACATTTTGCGCCACAATTGGTGTTACGGCCATCATACAACCAAGGCATAAAACCACAAACGGCATGAGGATGCTTGACCCAACCGCGACCGCAGCAAGGTCTTCGGGCGAAAGTCGTCCGGCCATCACCGTATCCACGAAACTCATGCTCATTTGCAAAAGCTGAGCAAGAATCACCGGAAATCCGATTTTGAGCAGGAGGGATGTTTCCTGCTTAATATGATCCCGATATGTCTTTTTTGGATCTTCCATAGAAAGGGTTGATGGTACGAAAATTTGACCAAAAAGATGAGCTTAAATCCTGAAAATTCTTTCGAATGAGAGAGCTCACATCATAGAATTAACCCAGGGGAAGACGGATAAAGAAAGATGAACCGTGATTCTTTTCCGATTCGAACCAGATATCTCCGTGGTGGGCCTCAATAATTTTTTTTGTAATAGCCAATCCAAGACCGGTTCCACTCGATTTTGTGGAAAATTTTGGCAAAAAGATTTTTTCCCGGTCTGCCTCATCAATCCCTTTACCATTGTCTTTAATTTCAATCAAAACATGGTCACGTTTCTGTTTCAGGCTGATGTGAACCCTGGCCTGTCCGTTTCCGGAGGCTTCGATGGCATTTTTTACCAGATTGATAAACGACCTGCGCAATTCGTCTTCAACTGCCTGAACGGTGATGGGGTTTCCGGGGAGATCCAATGAAAAGGATGCGGCAGAATCGTGCTGATACAATTCGGCCACAGAATGAACCAGAGAATGGAGGTCGGTATCTTCAAGCGGCTGTCTGATCGGTTTGGCGAACTTGGAAAAATCGGACGCAATTTTATTCAGGGATTCAATCTGTTCAATAATATTGGCAGCTGTTTTCTCAATCATCGGTTTCAGCTCCAATGCCCTGTCGGGGCTGCTTTCCAGTTGTCGCTGCAAATGCTGCAAATTCAGCTTCATTGGGGTGAGGGGATTTTTGATTTCATGGGCCACCTGCTGGGCCATCTCTTGCCAGGCTGCTTCCCGTTCGGCTTTAATCAGTTCTTTTTGGGCATGATCGAGCCGTTTTACCATGGTGTTGTAAGCGTTTGCAAGAGAGCCGATTTCATCCTGACTGGTGACCGCAACCTGAGTGTTCATATCTCCCCTGGAAATCTTGTTCAACCCGGCCTGAATGATCTGGAGTGGTTTGGTGAGCTGGTTTGATAAAAATACTGTTCCCACGATAAACAACCCGAAAATAAACAGATACACCACAAACAGATAACTTGTCGTTTCGAGAAGCTGCTCTTTGTAAACCGGCGACTGAATGAACGTGGGTATTGCAATGGCGCCAACCGGAAGGCCATCACTATCCAGAATGGATCGGTAGCCGATCAGCAGTTCTTCATTGCCAATTTGAGATGTGGTAACATAATGCCTTCGCTCGCGGTTAAAAAGAAAATCGTATACGGGATAGGGCAGAGATGCCGGCATCAAATACTGCTGAAATATCTGAGGGGTAGTGGAAGCGGCCACATTAGCCCGCTGATAGAGCACCAAATCCAGGTTTAATGTCGTGGTAAGGTCGGATAGCAGCGATTCTGAGGAAACTTCGGGTGTGAACAGGGCTATTTCTTTTAACGTCTCTGTAATATTTCCCAACGAATTTACCAGTTCTCGCTCCACATTTCTTTCATTCTGGATGCTGACGGCATATTGTGTGGCAAAAATTAGAGCGGTGAGAAACAGAATGGTTGCCAGGGTAAGGCCATCCACCAGCCGGTCCCTGAATTTCCGGTTTTGCCCGAACAGGCTGAACTCTTTGAAGCCAATCATTGCCAGGATGGAGAAACAGAAAAGCCCAAAAAATACCAGTACGATTTGCAGCCGGAAATAGGAAAACAGATGATGATTAAAATGATAGAGCGGAGTGCTTGCCTTGATGACGGTTCTGCTATCTCTGACAATCACTTCTCTGAATGAGCCGTCTGAAGTGATATTGGTAATAAAATTGATAGAATCCTGTCTCGAAATTTCAGCCTCTCTCGCCGGCAAGCTGTTGTACTGCGGCTGGTTTTGATAGATTCCTTTTACCGTGCTGCGCGTCAACCGGTCTCCGAGATATTCAGCCAGGTAAATGCTCTGCTTAAAATCACTCTGAGTGGCTGCCGACAATACAGCCCGGAGGGGTTTGTTATAATCGATTCGCTCCATATATGCCTCGCCGGCAATCCATGCAAGAATGTTGCCCGGCTGACCCGGATCATAGAGCGGAATCCAGCCTCTGTAAAGTTCGGTATAGCGTTCAGAAATGTTGGAAGGCCTGCCCCAGATAATCGGGCGGTTGGTCTGCCAGCGAATCTGTTCGGCCCGGTGCGATCGTACCATCAGATCGGTGTTATAAAAGGGAGACCACGCCGGCGTTTGGATGCTGGTAGAGTAGCTGGTTAGTTCTTCGTCATCGGGAGAAAGTAATCTGAANTGGAAGGAGTGGTTTCTCCAATCATCCTGAATATTGTTTTGCACGGCTCGTTGAAATTGGCTGCGGATCAGCGAAAGTGGATCAGGCATTTCACTTCGAACCTGCTGGGAAAGGTTGATTTCAGTATCCGTTAGTAGTTGAAACAGAATCTCGCGTGTGTCGATGGTTTCTTCTTCCGTAAAAGTGCGGATTTCATTTAGCAAGTCTCTGTCCATACGGACATTCATCGAGTTCCAGATGATAAAATAGATGGTCGTAGAAATCACAAGTATCAAAATCATCAACTTTCTGAAACCCGACATCTTTTTCAGGTAGGAGGAGTGTTCAAAGAATGCATGAATAATGAACAGAAAAATTACAAACAGAACTCCGTGCAGAATTAAATATGGATTGAAAAAAGAAACCTGCGGATGAAGTAGATCTGCCACAAAATAGAATCCGATAAAACTGATGGTAGATATTACCGCAATAATGGCCGATTTATCCACTTCGATGTAATAGAGATGATAGCCGGATGTAATGATAATGCCAGAAACAGCCGTGAAAAAGATGGCAGAAAAAATGTAGAAGGTAAACGAGTGCCGGTCCGGGGCAAGCTCAAGATCGAGCAGGGCAAGGTTGGTGTCCGTGATCAGATTTTGGGTTGATATCTGAAAAAAGAGCAACAGAAAAACGGCAAGACCACCAATTAACAATGAAAACAGAAATGTGCGATAATGTTTTTCACTTTTCAGTGGTTTTTTTGATTGCCGCAGGAGGGTGTGCACCCCGAGAAAAATCAAAAAAAGAAAGACTGAATCGGTGATATATTTTCCCAGAAAGGCAGTGGTTTCGGGATCCGCATTTTGAACGATGGAAAGATAGCCCGATACCCAGTAGTCAACCAGGCCTGATGTGACAGTAATCAGCCATAATACAGCAATGATCAATATCTGAAAAAGGTTGAAAATTTTGTTTTGAACCGTTGAAGACCAGGTAAACAGAACCAGGAAAAACACAATTACAAGTGCCGCCTGGAACAGAAGCCGGATTTGGAGAGTACGGTTGCCGGCATCGTTAAAAAACGACTGTGCTATAGCTTGCCTGGCATAAACCACACCCACAGAATCAGTTCCGGCAACCGAGAGAGTTCTCCATTCTGTATTTTCGGGAACAGGCCCAAAAAAATGAAACTCCACGGGTAATTGATTCCTCAAGAGTGGTTCGTTATTCAGGCTGTATTCGGCATCTTCAATAAAGGCCAGATCGGTGGTTTGGGCAATTCGCCTTGCCGTGAGCAGGGTATAAAAATCATCATCCACCTGAAAGTATTGTTCACGAATCAGCAGTGTAACATTATTGTAATTGACCACTGACGTGTTGAAGCGCTCAATTTCACCGGAGGCTGCCGGAAGCATCGGCCTGACGGGCTGTAAGTTATAGCCGGTCCAGAGCCAGTTCTCGCGATTTTTTTGCACTGTAATGCCCCACATTTCAAACTGATTGAGCCGGTTATGTATGGCAATTCTCTCCTGATTGCTTTCGAGTGCGAGGCTTAATAGCCGGTAGATCTCTTCAGAATCGGCCTGAAGTTGGTTGTGTATATCGTTAAATAAAATTTCGGCATTAACCAGGCTCTGGTGAATTGCGGGTTGAATGTCTTCGTCTCTCTCTTTAGTGGTTTGAACATACTCAAAAAAGAGATAGCCCAAAGCGAGGATAATCAGGGCGGTGGTTACAAGGTATAAAGAATATTTGGAGTAATTAATCAATCGGGTTTGCCCATCATGAAGTTAAGCGGTTACATTTGCCCTGATTTTTAACCGCAATAAAACCGCTATGTTTCTGTGGTGATGCCTGACATCAACAGGCCGAATCAGTCATCTTCGATTTTGGTAATAACTGCATCATTCCACATCCGTTCAATTCCGTAATATTTACGTTTTTCTTCATTAAAAATATGAACAACAACGTTTACGTAATCAAGTATAATCCATCTTCTTGCATCCATTCCCTCCTGTTTCCATGCATTTTCGCCGATCTCTTTTTTAACCTTTTCCATGGCGCTGTTTGCCAGTGCACGGATTTGTGTTTCCGAGGTTCCGTGGCAAACCAGGAAATAATCGGTAAGGGTGGTAAGATTTCGTACATCCAGCAGTTTAACTTCTTTCGCTTTTTTTTCAAGAAGTCCTTCTGTAAGAAGCTCTATCAGATGTTCAGAATCTGATGTTTTTTCTGCTGCATCTGTGTGAAATGCAGACTGTTTGCTGTTGATCGTTTTTGTCATAGGCGTATATTATAGGTTAAGTGTTTCGTAGTCCGATCCGATGATCAGGGTTACGTCAAGATAAAAATCAGGGGATGATTCTATAAGAATCTGATTTTCCGGGATTCCGATCGCGTTGGCAACCCGTTTCGCATTCTCGAGCTGGCCGCTGCGCGATATCACAAACGTATTGGTTACATTAAAATGGTCGTAATTGCCGGTTTCAACAACATCAAACCCAAACCCACGTAATGTATCGGTAAATCTTGTTGCGATGCCGGGAATGCCGCAGCCATTTAATACTTCGAGTTGTATTACCTCACTTATTAAAGCAGGATCAACCGCAGAACGTTCGGCAACAACACGTGGATATAAAATTCTTGAGCCGAGAGCTACCAACAAAATAATCAGCAGAACTCCCAAAAAGCCGATTGCCGAATTTAAGAAGAGATGTTTTTGGCTGTCTTCGATCGTTGATTCAGGCATTTAGCAAGTTAAAACCCGGGTGACAATCTGTTGTTGTGCGGCGAATGGAACCGCCCGTGGCCGTATGGGCCAAAACCATAATACGATGGCCGCTGTGAAAACTGCAGCGAAATGTGGGCGTTCGAAGATATCCGATAATCCAGGCGGGCCTGATCTACGATAATTTGTGTGCCCAAACTGTTGTCGTTATTCATAAAACTGTTGCCAAATGGTGAATGCAGAAGAGAAACATCAACCTGAGCATTCAGCCTGTCGCTGATGTCAAAAAACATATGGTTGGTATAGGCATTAACGTTATGAGTTTGTCCGCCAAAATTGGTGAACGACATGGAATAGGAATGAGCCATGCTCATATTCAGTAAATTCATCCAGCTTCCAACCGTAGAATTGGAATCGTGCAGATGAGTTACACCGGCCGAATATTCTTCAGGCTGATATGTAAGATCTTTTCTGAGTTGAGCTTCTGCTAACAGGGTAACACAGAAAAATAAGGCGGCAAATAAAGAAATAAATTTCATGGCTGTTGAGGTTTCTTATCAAACGGATTATACTCACTATAATTATACATAAATAGTGAGAGTTAGTAAATAGTATTTGTCACTGCCTGCAAAAATAGTTTTTCAATTGAAATACTAACACCAAATGAAAGTTGCTGTAGCAGGGTTGTAAATAGATGAATTTTCAGTTATATTTACAAGCTTTCTTTTAGTTGAAAACTTAACAAAAATACCGCCCGTTTTGAAAATGAAATTAACAGATTTCAAATTTGAAATCGATGAATTTAACGTTCCGGACAAACCTGTAGAGCCCAGAGATGCAGCAAAACTGATGGTCTTAAACAGAGAAGACCAGTCTATCAAGCACGAGACTTTTTCGGATATCCATAAATATCTGAATAAAGGAGATGTTGTTGTTTTTAATAACACAAAGGTGTTTCCTGCTAAATTAAAAGGCAAAAAAGAGAAAACCGAAGCCGATATTGAGGTTTTTTTACTTCGCGAACTCCAGCCAGAAAATATGTTATGGGATGTTCTGGTTGAGCCGGCAAGAAAAATAAGAATTGGAAACAAGCTCTACTTCGGTGAAGAACTGATGGCTGAAGTGGTAGATAACACCACATCGCGCGGCAGAACCATTCGTTTTCTTTTTGATGGCCCGAATGAAGAGCTCTATCGAAGACTGGACATTATCGGGGACATGCCACTGCCGCCCTATATTGAGCGCGAACCCGAAGAATCAGACAAAGAGCGCTATCAAACCATTTTTGCCAAAGAAAGGGGAGCTGTGGCAGCGCCAACTGCAGGCATGCATTTTACCGAAGAACTTGTCGAGAAACTAAAGGAAAAAGGCGTAGATTTCGTGCCGGTTACCCTGCATATTGGCTGGGGTACTTTTCGGAATGTTGAAGTGGAAGATTTAACCAAACACCGGATGGACTCTGAGAACTATTACATCTCTAAAGAATCATCCGATCGCATCAACAAAGCGCTGAAAAGCAAAAAAAATAAAGTGGTAGCCTGTGGAACTTCTGCAGTAAGAGTGATTGAAACCAGTGTGATGGCCAGTGGGATGTCGAAGCCGGGAACCGGTTGGACAGATAAATTCATCTATCCTGAGTATCCCTTTAAAATCACAGAAGCTATAATTACCAATTTCCACAGACCGGAATCCACACTCCTGATGTTATCCGCGGCTTTTGCAGGTTTTGATTTTAACAAGCGTGCATATAAAGAAGCTCTTAAGAAAAACTACAGGTTTTTCTCTTTCGGAGACGCAATGCTGATACTTTAACACACAATTGTGAGCAATCAACAGTTAGCACTTATTGTGCCGGCCGCCGGGTTGGGGACAAGGCTTGGCAGCGAAGCTCCAAAACCTTACCTGGAGCTCTCCGGAAAAACTGTGCTCGAACACACGCTCCGGAAATTTGTTGATGTGAGCGGACTGGGTGAGGTTATTGTATCAACTATACCTGAATTTAAAGAGCAAACCCGGAAAATTCTCAGTGATGTGTTCCCGGGGCTTAGCTGCCATGTAGTAGAGGGTGGTAGAGAGCGGCAGGATTCTATCCGCAATGCCATCTCAAAAATATCGGGCAAAACCGGCCTGATTGCAGTGCATGATGCGGTTCGTCCCTTTGTTGAGCATCAGGATATCGAAAAATGTATCATTGAGGCTTCCCGCTGGGGAGGTGCGGTGCTGGCTGTTCCCGCAAAAGATACAATCAAAGTTTCGGGCGAGAACAACGAAATCGTTGAAACTCCGGACCGCAATAAACTCTGGATGGCACAAACCCCGCAAATATTTTGGGCAGCTCTGTTGCGGGAAGCGTACGACCATGCCAAGTCTTATAATATCATCGGTTCTGATGACGCCTCCCTTGTTGAAAAGGTGGGGGGCAAAGTGGTATTGGTGCAGGGTGCAACGAAAAATTTTAAAATCACATTTCCGCTGGATCTCAAAATTTCCGAATTTCTGCTAAAAGAAGAGGGGCAATGAGTTTTCGGGTAGGTTTGGGTTACGACGTTCACTCGTTTGATGCTGCATCTGATTTAATTCTTGGCGGAGTCAAAATTCCTCATACAAAAGGGTTAAAAGGCCATTCTGACGCCGATGTTTTACTGCATGCAATAACCGACGCATTACTTGGAACTTTGGGCCTCGGTGATATCGGAACTCATTTTCCGGATACCGACCCGGCTTTTAAAAATGCCGACAGTGCACTGTTACTTCAGAAGAGCTATCATCTGGTCAAAAAAAAGCAATATTCTCTTGTAAATGTTGATGCTGTGGTAGTTGCCGAGGAGCCCAAACTGCGCTCATATATTGAAGAAATCAGAACATCCATCGCCGGAATTTTTAAATGTGATGTAGCTCAAATTTCTGTGAAAGCTACCACAAGCGAAAAAATGGGGTTTATAGGCCGTGTTGAGGGTATTGCCGTGCATGCCGTAGTGCTGGTCAAAAACAAATAACCACATGGAAGTTTATACCCAGCAGCTTATAGAGTGGATCGAGACGTTATCGCCAGTCAGTATCTATTTTATCTTTGCGTTAATTGCATATCTGGAAAACATAGTTCCCCCAATTCCCGGTGATTTACTTGTAGCATTTGGCGGATATCTTGCTGCTGAAAGCATCATTCAGTTTGCACCGGTATTAGCCATCACAACAGTTGCTTCTGTTTTTGGGTTTATGACAATGTATATGGCAGGGGCCTATTTTGGCGATAAAATTGAAGTGCAGCGCCGAAAATACTGGTTGATGCGCTTTTTGGATGTTAAATATTTTGATAAAGGTAAACGCTGGATGGATAAATATGGCCAGGGGGCAATTCTGGCAAACCGTTTTCTTGCGGGTACCCGATCGGTTATTTCTTTGACGGCCGGAATCACCAAAACCAAAATCAGTCCAACATTAATCAATTCTTCAATTAGTTCGTTATTGTGGAATTCAATTTTGTTGGGAATGGGCTGGCTGGTTCACGAGAATTGGTCCATCATCGGCCATTATTTAAATGTTTATGGTTGGATCATTCTGTCAGGTTTGATTATACTCGCAATAAGTCTGTTTTTTTATAAGCGATATCAAAGAAAATCAAAAACAGAAAAAATATCTCGCAAAACAGTTGATTAATTCCAAAGTTGTCTTTAGCTTTCAGGTCTTTCATTTGTAGGGATGAAATGTGCGCGGAAAACGTGTATATGCTTCGGCAATTGAAAGGAAAAACTGTTAAAGAAGCGAAATTTTGAAATATTGAAGTGCCAGTGTAGCTCAGGGGTAGAGCAGCGGTTTTGTAAACCGCCGGTCGTCGGTTCAAATCCGGCCACTGGCTCACAAGTTGTAGCGGGGGGATACCAAAGTGGCCAACTGGGGCAGACTGTAAATCTGTTGGCGTAAGCCTTCGCAGGTTCGAATCCTGCTCCCCCCACATAGAATTGATCTGTAATTCAGTAATGATGGGTCAATTGCGAAGTAGTATGCGGGCGTAGCTCAATTGGTAGAGCGTCACCCTTCCAAGGTGAATGTTGTCGGTTCGAGCCCGATCGCCCGCTCACTGAAAAAAGCCGATATAGCTCAG
>SL_3KL_010_SEDDRAFT_10004763_pt1 | contig 12239 bp, 10 predicted proteins | sample SodLakKL_010_SED_2_FD_10381 | JGI IMG/M metagenome (IMG submission 10381)
CCAGCCGCACCCGGCTCAGGCCGATCGGATTGGGCCGGACCGGCGAGCGCAGCGCGAAGGTGCCGCGGACGCGGTCTGAATGCGACGGGTTCTGCACCAGCAGGTCACGGCGGGATTCGTGCAGCCAGTAGAGCACGTCGAGCATCTCGAACCCCTCGATCCCGGCGAGCGCCCGGTCCCAGGGCGGGTCGAGGATGAGCGTGCAGTCCGGCCCGTCCAGCCGGCCGCGGCGGGGGCAGTCCTCGCGCCGCTTCCAGGGCGTCTCGATCCGGCCGATGAAGGCGAGGCTCGCATCTTCGGGCAGCGGCGCGTCGAGCGCGATCTCGTGGGCGCGCAGGGGCTGGGGCATCTCGGTCTCCGGCGTCGCGAAGGGTAATGTTGTCGGGCGTAGGGGCGGTGTCAATGCGCCGCCGGTGTCTCAGCCCCACCCACAGTACGCGCGCGTGTCTGCGGGCCGTTCATGCTGGACCGGTTCTCTGGTTGCTGCTACCCTTTAACTTGCTCCGGTCGCGCCGAGCTCGTGCGATACCGGACGTTTTCCAGCAACCGCAGTATCGGTGTTCTGCAAAGGAGGTACCGATGCCCGTCTTTATGTTGCGCATTCCGAGCCCGTTCCCGATTCCGGTCCGCATCCTCGGCAAGGGGACCGGGTTTCCGAAGGTCATCATGTCGCCCAGCCCTGCTGGATGGATCCCGATCCCCTATCCGGATCCGGAGATCCGGCTGCAGGTCCGCCTTCCCAACGGCCAATGGTCGTCCGAGACGAAGCTCAAGTGGATGCCGGGCGTGATCACGGTGCCGAAAATCTGGTAAGCGCATCAACTCGTCGGGCGCACGCCGATCTGGCGCAGCACCCAGACAACCATCTCGCCGATCACCGCGTCCGAGGCGGCGTTCAGCCCCTGCACGACATCGATCGTGTCGGTGCTCGCCACCGGCACCGCGGCCTGGAAACTGCGGCTCGACAGGATCGCGGCATCGCTTTCACGCACGAAGCGCGCGGTCAGGCGCATCCGGGCTGTGACCGCGCCATCGGGGTCGATCTCGGCCTGCAGGTCGGTCAGTTCGCTGACCAGGACGACGTCGCCCAGGCCTCCCAGCGGCCGGCGGCCGACGAATTGCAGGGCGTTGGTGTCCTCGAAGGCGCGCAGCATCACCGTCTGCAGCATCACCGGTGCCTGCTCGGTCCAGCGCACGCCGGGCAGGTACTGCGCCTGCAGCGGGTTGGGGCGGATCATGATCCGGTCGGTATCGAGCGCACCACCCGCGCCCGGCGTCTCGATCACCAGCGACCGGCCGGTCGCGCGGGCCGCCACCGGCACTTCGGGGGCGCGGATCTCGTAGGCGTCGAGCGGCGTCGCCGCGCCGCCGAGGAGCGCGCCGCAGCCCGACAGGAGGCTCAGCGCGAGGGCGGCGAGGAGGGCGCGGGCTGGGGTCATCGTCTGAACTCCGGGGTGGTGCGGCTGAAGAAGAAGCGCGCGGGATCGCGCTCGATCTGGCGGGTCAGCCGGTCGAGATTGGTGATCAGCACGCGCGTCTCGCGGGCGAGCAGGGTGAACTGGGGCAGGGCGCGGGTGGTGAAGTCGCGCACCGGCCCGCCCGAGTCGGCGACCATCCGGCCGATCTCGGCGAAGGCCTCCTCGGCGCTGGCGGCGGCGGCGCGCAGGCCGGCGCTGACCTCGGGGATGTCTTCCGAGACCTGGGCGATCGCCGCGTCGAGCCGGCCGATGGCGGCGCGCAGGTCGGCGGCGATGGTGCCGATCTCCTCGTCGATCACCCGCTCGGCGCCGGCGAAGGTGCGCTCGGCCGCCTCCAGCGTGCGCTCGCCCGTGGCCAGCGCCCGGTCGACCGCCTCGAGCGTGGTATTGGCGCGGGCGAAGGTCGCGGTGACCTCGGCCAGCGCCGTCTCGGTGGCGGCCGCCATTTCGTCGAAGCGGTCGCTGGCCACGATCAGGTTGGCGCCGACATCGGCGATCACCCGGTTGGCGGTCTCGGTCGCGCCGCGGATATCGGCGACGATGGCCGGCAGGTCTGTCTGCGCCGCCTGGCTGATCGTCTCGACCGCGCCCTGGGCGCCGGCGATCATGGCGCGGGTCTCGGCCAGGAGCGCCGCGCCGTCGCCGACGATCAGCGCGTCGAAACTGCCCGCGGCGCGCTCCATCGTGTCGAGCGTCTCGGTCAGGCTCGCCAGCATCCGGTCGGTGGCGGCGAGCGTCGCCGCGGCCTCGTCGAACCGTGCGCCGGCGCGCGCGCCGGTCGCGGTCAGCTCGGTGATCAGCGCCTCGGTCTGCGTCCCCAGCCGGTCGATCTGGCCGCGCAGCGCCTGGCTGGTCGTGGAAAGCTCGTCGAGGAGCGGCGGCACGTCGTCGGCGGCGACGCGGCCCATCGCATCGAGCGCGCGCCGCCCGGAAAGCAGCGCCGTCTCGCCGGCATCGAGCACCGAAGTCGCCCGCTCGCCGAGCGCGGTATAGGTGTCGAGCGTGGTGTCGATCCGGCCCAGCGTCGCCCGCGTCTGCTCGCCGCTGACGAGCGCCTCGAAACCGGCCGCGGCGCGCTCCACCGTGTCCAGCGTGCCGCCGAGATCGGCCAGCACCGCATTCGCCGCGGCGATCGTCGCCTCGGCCTCTGCCAGCCGCGCGCCGGCCAGCGTTCCGGTCTCGGCATAGCTCGCGATCAGCGCCTCGGCCTGCGCCCCCAGCCGGTCGAGCTGGTCGCGCGCGGTCTCGCTCGCCGTGGTCAGCTCGCGCACCAGCACCGGCAGGTCGCCCTCGAGGAAGGTCGCCGTCGCGTCCATCGCCCGCCGCCCCGAAAGCAGGACCTCGTCGCCGTCCTCCAGCACCTCGATGGCGCGCGCGGCGAGCGCGGTATAGGTCTCGAGCGCGGTGTCGATCCGCTGCAGCGTCGCTTCCGAGGCCTCGACCACGGGTTCGAGGATCGTCGTGAAATAGGCGATGTCGGCGGTGGCCATGGCGACCGTCTGGCTGACGCCGGCGAAGTCGATCAGCGCCTGGCTCAGCTCCTCGGACGAGCGTTCGAGATTGTCGAGGATGTTCTGCACCTTCTGCTGGTTCTGCGCGTCGAAGAGTTCGCTCACCTGGCGCACCAGCGTCAGCGCCTCGGCGAGGATCTCGGGCGCGTCCTCGGTCAGCGTCTGCAGCACCGAGCGGCCGGCCCGGATCTCGGGCACGCCGACGCGGGGGTCCAGCAGTTCCGCCTCGGGACTGCCGGCGCTGATCCCGACATAGGAGACGCCGGTCACGCCCATCATCTCGATCGTCGCCTCGCTGTCGGCGCGCACCGGAACGTCACCGCTGATTTCCAGCCGCACGAGGACCGAGCCGTCGCGCTCGGGCGCAAGCCGCACATCGACGACCTGGCCCACGGGAAGGCCGGCGAAGCGCACCTCCGAGGCGCGGCTGAGCCCGCCGACAGAGGTGAACCGCACCTCGTAGTAGTCGAACTGGCGGTCGAGTTCGATCCGCGCGAAGACCAGAAGGAAGGCCAGCAGACCCAGGAACCCGGCCAGCGCGAGGGCGCCGATCAGCACGTAGTTGGCGCGCGTCTCCATGCCTCAGCGGTTCCTTTCGAGCGTGGCGAGCGCGGCGCGGGCGCGCGGGCCGTGAAAGTACTCGTGAACCCAGGGATGATCCACCTCGAGCATTTCCTCCATCGTACCGGTCACGAGAACCTTCTTCTCGGCGAGGACCGCGATGCGGTCGCAGGTCGCATGCAGGGTGTCAAGATCATGCGTCACGAGGAAGACCGTCAACCCCAGCGTGCGCGACAACTTGTGAATCAGCGTGTCGAACGCCGACGCGCCGATCGGGTCCAGCCCGGCGGTGGGCTCGTCGAGGAAGACGATCTCGGGGTCCAGCGCAAGCGCGCGGGCGAGCCCGGCCCGCTTGCGCATCCCGCCCGAAAGCTCGGACGGGTACTTGTCGCCGGCAAGGTAGGGCAGCCCCGAGAGCGAGATCTTCAGATCCGCGAGCGCCCGGCGCAGCCGCGTTGGCAGCCCCGTGACCGCGCGCAGCGGCACCTCGACATTCTCCCGCACGGTCAGCGCCGAGAAGAGCGCGCCGTCCTGGAACATCACCCCCATCCGCCGGTCGATCCCGGCGCGGGTATCCTCGTCGGCGGCCAATGCGTCCTGGCCGAAGAGGTGGATCGTGCCCGCCTGCGGTCGCCGGAGCCCGGTGATGGTGCGCAGCAGCACCGACTTGCCGGTACCCGAGCCGCCGACGATGCCGACGATCTCGCCCGGATAGATGTCGAGGTCGAGCCCGTCATGCACGACCTGCGGCCCGAAGGCGTTCTTCACGCCGCGCAGCCGGATCACCGGCTCGGGCTGGATGGCGGTCCCGTCCATCACATCCCCAGCCGCGCGAAGAAGATCGAAAACAGCGCATCCGCCACGATCACCGCGAAGATCGCGGTCACCACCGAGGCCGAGGTCATGCGGCCCAGCGACTCGGCGTTCGACTGCACCTTCAGGCCGCCATGCACGCCGACGACGCCGATGATGATGGCGAAGACCGGCGCCTTGACCATGCCGACGATGACATGATCGACGCTCGTGCCCTCGACCAGGCGGGTGAGGAACATCGCCGGCGATATCCCGAGTTCGATCCAGGACATGATCAGTCCGCCGAACAGGCCCATGACATTGGCGATCAGCCCGAGGATCGGCAACATCAGCAAGAGCGCGAGGATGCGCGGCAGGAACAGCGCCTCGGCCGGATCGATGCCAAGCGTCTGCATCGCGTCGATCTCCTCGCGCATCTTCATCGACCCGATCGCCGCGGTGAAGGCCGAGGCGGTGCGGCCGGCGACGATGATCGCGGTCAGGAGGATGCCCAGCTCGCGCAGGATCGAGATCGCGATGAGATCGACGACGAAGACCTCGGCGCCGAACTGGCGCAGCTGCACCGAGCCCTGGAAGGCGAGGACGACCCCGATCAGGAAGGCCATCAGCGACACGATCGGGATGGCGCGCCAGCCGACATCCTGGCAATGCGCGACCAGCGCCGTCAGGCGCAGCCTGCCCGGCCGGATTAAGACCCGCCCCAGCCGCGCCAGGAAAAGCCCCATGACATGCGCAAGCTCGGCCAGGAACATTCCCCCGGCAACCACCGCCCGCCCCAGCGCCTCCAGCCGGTCGGTCAGGCTGCGCCCGCCGGCGGTCGTGTCGGGCGGCTTCGGCAGGGATTTCGCGACGGTCTCCAGGAGCTGACGCTGGCGCTGATCCGCGCCGTCGAGGTCGAGCCGCCCGCCCGCCGCCTCGAGCCGCTCCTCCAGTTTCGCGATGGCCCATGCGCCGGCCGTATCGAACCGCCCGACCTGCGAGAGGTCCAGCCGCAGGGCCGCGTCCGCCGGCTGACGCGCCAGCGCCGGCTCCAGCCGCGCGAGCGTCTGTACCGACAGATCGCCGGCAAGCCGAAGCACGCGCGTGCCTGTCTCCTCGCCCTCGTCTATCCGCAACTGCCCGTCGGCCATTCGCGTCTCCTGAAGCGCGCCCTGCACGGGGTTTGCGCGCAAGATGCTGTCCAGTCAATTCAATAGCCCATGGCATGCGCGTTCAAGCCCCGACCGTGTCGCGCCGGACGATGCCGGTGTCGCCCGTTCGATCCCGCCTCTCAGGCGCTGCCGCCCGGCCGCTCGCGGCGAACGATCGCAGGCCGATGCGGCGGCCCCGGCCTTCCCCGAACCACGCCGCGGCAAGGAAAACGCGCGCGCGCAGGGTCGCCGACCACAAGATATTGTATGTGGCGGGTGTTCCTTGCCACAAGGCACGTCAGAAAGTCGCGACCCTCGAAAGTGACTCTTTTTTTCGTTTTTCGCGATTTTCGTGTCGATTTTTTTCATCTCGAGCGCAAGATCTGCAACGCATGCGACAGAAGAACCGGTCGACGGCCCTGTTGCTCAACCTTGAGCACCCCCGCTCCGGCGGCTGGCCGATCCGACGAGGCGGAAGCCGGTGCAAAAGCGGTTTTCCCGCCGGTGGCTTCGCCTTACCCTTGCCCGCGACTCGCCCGCCCGAAGGACCGATGCCCGTGCCCGACAACGCCGCCCCGCCCGTCACCGACCCGCGCCCCGCCCCCGACTGGGATGCCTTCGCCGACTGGGGCCGGCGCATCGCCGACTGGGGCGCCGATTACCACCGCAACCTGCGCGACCGCCCGGTCCGCGCCCCGCTGACCCCGGGCCGCCTGCGCGCCGCGCTGCCNCCCTCGCCGCCCGAGGCCGGCGAGACGATGGCGGCGATCTGGGCCGACCTCGAACGCCTCGTGATGCCGGGCCTGACCCATTGGCAGCACCCGCGCTTCTTCGCCTATTTTCCGGCCAATGCCGCGCCCCCCTCGATCCTCGCCGAGTTCGTCACCGCCATCCTCGCGCCGCAATGCATGCTCTGGCAGACCTCCCCCGCCGCGACCGAACTCGAGACCCACGTCCTCGACTGGCTGCGCCAGGCGCTCGGCCTGCCCGACGCCTTCCACGGCGTCATCCAGGACAGCGCCTCCTCCGCGACACTCGCCGCGGTCCTGGTCATGCGCGAACGCGCGCTCGACTGGGCGGGGAACCGCGAGGGGCTGTCGGGGCAGGGCAGACTGCGCCTCTATACCTCGGCCGAGGCGCATTCCTCGGTCGAGCGCGCCGCCTGGATCGCCGGCATCGGCGCCGAAAACCTCGTCCGACTGCCGACCGCCGGTCCCCTCCGCTCGGCCGACCCCGCCGCCTTGCGCGCCGCCATCGCCAGCGACCGCGCCGCCGGATCGATCCCCGCCGGGCTGATCGCCTGCACCGGCGCCACCGGCACCGGCGCCAGCGACGACCTGCGCGCGCTTCTGGCCGCCGCCCGCGCCGAGGGGCTCTACACCCATGTCGACGCCGCCTGGGCCGGCTCGGCGATGATCTGCCCCGATTTCCGCAGCCTCTGGGACGGGGTCGAGGCGGCGGATTCGGTCGTCATGAACCCGCACAAATGGCTCGGCGCGCAGTTCGACTGCGCCGCGCATTTCCTCCGCGCCCCCGAGGATCTGGTGCGTTCGCTGGCGATCCGCCCCGAATACCTGAAGACCCACGGCGCCGATGGGGTGATCGACTATTCCGAATGGTCGGTTCCGCTCGGTCGCCGGTTCCGCGCGCTGAAGCTCTGGTTCCTGCTGCGCTTCTACGGGCTCGGGTATCTGCGCGCGATGATCCGCGACCATGTGCGTTGGGCGCAGGCGCTCGCCGAGCGGCTGCGCGCCAACCCGCGCTTCGAGATCGTGACCGAGCCGGTGCTGTCGCTCTTCACCTTCCGCTTGGCGGGGGAGGATGACGATGCCCAGATCGCCTTTCTCTCCCGGATCAACAACGACGGCCACATCTACCTGACGCAGACCCGCGTCGACGGACGCATCGCGCTGCGTTTTCAGGTCGGCGCCTTCGCTGTGACGGCGGAGGACGTACAACTCGCCGGCGACGTTCTGGACGCTTTGGCCGGGGGTCCGGTCATGACCGGTTCCGGCGACTGAACGATGCGCATTGCCACGTTCAACGTACAGAACCTGCGCCTGCGTCACCCCGGCGGGCAGCCGCGATTCGACGGCGCGCGCGATGCAGACATGCCGCAGGACGCCACCGCGCAGGGCACCGCGCTCGATCTCGCCGACCGGCGGCTGACGGCGGCGGTCCTCGCGCAGGCCGATGCCGATGTCGTCTGCCTGCAGGAGGTTTTCGACAGCGAGACGCTCGACTATTTCCACGATCACCTGCTCCGCCGGACCGGGGCGCGCCCCTGGCCGCACCGCGTCTGCCTGCCGGGGAATGACGGTGGCGGGCGGAATGTCGCGCTCATCTCGCGCCTGCCGCTTCGTAATCTGGTCAGTCACGCGGCCTTGATGCCGGCCGATCTGGACCTGCAGGACCATCCCGGCGCGCGACCCGACCGGCCGATCTTCTGCCGCGACTGCCTCGTCGCCGATATCGGATCAGTCACGGTGTTTTCTTGCCATTTCAAGGCACCATGGCCTGAAGCAGAGACTGCATGGCAACAACGTCGGGTCGAGGCTCTTGCCGTGCGCCGATTGATCGAGGCGCGGTTCGCGGACGCCGAGAAGGCGCACTGGCTGATCGCGGGGGATCTCAACGAGCCGTCGGTCGAGGCGATGGGCGAGCGCGCAATCGCGCCCCTCGTGACGGACTTCGCCGTCGACCTCGTCGCCCGCATGCCGCAACCTGACCGCTGGACCTGGCTTGCACCCGATGGACGAACCTATGCGCGTCCCGATGCCCTGCTCGCCTCGCCGGCCCTTGCCGCCCGCTGGCCCTCGGCGCGGCCGCAGGCGCTGCGCGAGGGCCTGGGCGCCGAGGCCCGGCGCCACGAAGGCCCGCGCCTACCCGATGTCGGTCATCACCGCCCGCATGCGAGCGACCACGCGCTTCTGATGATCGACCTTCCGGGGGCGTGAGCGCTTTCGTTTCGGGGGAGCCGGCTGCTCGATCAGCCCGTCTGCGGCCAGAAGGCGGCGATCGCCGCCTCCAGCTCGGATCGCCGGACAGGTTTGCCAAGGCAGCGGTCGAAGCCGGCGGCGAGATACTCGTCAAGCTGCGGGCGCAAGGCGTTCGCCGTCACGGCCACCGCCACCGGCCGCGGATGACCGCCCTGTTCGGCGCTCTGGCGGATCGCGGACAGCGCGGTGATGCCGTCCATGCCCGGCATCGCGATATCCATCAGCACGAGGTCGTGGTGACGGATCTTCCACAGCCCCAACGCCTCGCGCCCGTCGCCGGCCATGTCGGCCTGGATCCCGACCGCCTCGAGCATCGACTTCAGGATCAGCCGGTTGATCGAATTGTCGTCGGCCACCAGCACAGTAAGCTCGGCCCAGTTGCGCCGCGGCGCCGGGGGCTCGCGCCGCAGGTCGGCCGGCGCTGCCTGGGTGCGCGCCTCATCAAGGCGCGGCAGCGGCAGGTCCATCGCGATCCGCGTGCCCCGGCCCGGGGCGCTGTCGACGCTCAGTTCACCGCCCATCATCGAGACGAGACTGCGCACGATGGTCAGCCCGAGCCCGCGGCCCGGATGCGGCCGGTCGAGCCCGCCCAGTGCCTGTTCGAAAGGCAGCCAGACACGGTCGAGCTGTTCGGCGCTCATTCCAATGCCGGTATCGGCGACCGTCACGCGCAGCCGGTCGGGCGCCGAGGGTGCGAGTTCGAGCGTGATCGCCCCCCGCGGCGTGAACTTCAGCGCATTGCCGAGCAGGTGATGCAGGATCTGCAGCACCCTCGTGCCATCCCCGCGCCGCCTTCCGGTCGCGGCCGGTGTCACCCGGACGACGAAATCGAGCCCGCGATCCTGCGCCCGCAGCGTGTAGACCGGCTCCAGCCGAGCGACCAGTTCGGCCGGGTCCAGGACACCGTCCTCCAGCGTCAGAACACCGGCTTCGAGGCTCGAGACGTCGAGCAGGTCGTCGAGCATTGCCATCAGCGTTTCGCCCGAATCGCGGATCGCGCCCAGCCATTCCATCGCCTTCGGTGTCTCGATCATGTCCTGCATCAGCTCGGTGGCGCCGAGGATGCCGTTGAGCGGGGTGCGGATCTCGTGACTCATCGTGGTTAGGAATGCGGTCTTCGCGCGGCTGCCCGCCTCGGCACGTTCGAGCGCGCGGTGCAACTCGGTCACGTCTGTGCCGGCGCCGCGATAGCCGCGAAAGCGGCCGGCGCCGTCGAAGACCGGCCGTCCGCTGATCTGGATCCAGATGTCGCGACCGCGTTCGGGGGCCGCGGTGGCGCGATAGACGAAGCCGCTGAAGGGTTTGCGCGCCGCGATCCGGGCGGCGAGTGCGGCCCAGTCGGCGGAGACCTGGCAGTCCGGGCGGTCGGCGATCAGTTCGTCGCGCGTGCGCCCGATCACCTGCGCCGTCTCGACGCCGCTGACCAGCCGGAAGCTTTCCGAGACGTAGGTGAAGCGCAGATCCGCGTCCTGCTCCCAGACCCAGGAGCGACTGATCGCGGCGACATCGTGGAACCGCGCCTCGGTACGCGCCTGTTCGGCCAGCGCTGCGCGCAACTCGGTCATTGCCCGGTCGCGAGCCTCGGCGGCCCGGCGACGCGCCAGGAGCGCCGCCACCCCGTTCGAGGCGCAGCGGAGCAGGAAGACCTCGTCGCGGTTGAGCCGGCGCGGGGCGCGGACGGCATCGTAGCCGAGAAAGCCCAGAAGCTGCCCGTCCTGCAGCATCGGCACCAGCAGAAGCGAGCAGATCCCTTGCTCAACGAGGATCTGGCGCGCGGGATGATCCTGTGCCAAATCAGATAGATACGGCACTTCCACGCACTGGTCACGCATGAATTCGTCGAACCACGGGCCAAGCAACCCGATCGAAAGCCCCTGAAGACGGTCGATCATCGGCTCCACGTCGTCGGCGACCCATTCGTGGCTGTTGTCGAGGAAGACCCCGTCGCGAATCTCGAAGACATAGGTCCGGTCGAAGCCGCCGGCATCGCCGAGGACGCGCAGGGCCCGCTCGGCCGCGGCATCCGCCTGGTCCAGTGGCGCCGCGACCAGGTCGTTGAGCAGGCTCACCGTGATTCGCGCCAGATCGCGGCGCGGCTGGGCGTCGATTTTCTGGTTGATGTTCATTCCGCCGCCAGCGACGCGCTGCGCGGCGCGAGGTGCAGCAGGTTCGCGCCGGTTCGGGACGGACGCAGGCTTGGCGCGATCTTCTCCATCGCCTCGGCCAGCGGGCCGGAAACGTCGTCAAGCCCTTCGCGCTCGCAATAGGCGATGAGGGCGATCATGTGGCCAACCATCCAGCGGTGTCTGTCCATGCATCCACTCCGTGACTCGAAACACAGGCAGTCGCGACCGGCGCAGCTGTCGGTCGACCGCATTTCTCCACTGATAAACCAAGACCTTGCACGAAGTTTGCAGATCATGTGGAAAAATGCGCGGCGCGTGGCGAAATTTTCCTGCATCAGCCGCCGGTTACCGGGCGGAAGCAGTAACCGACGCCGTAGATCGTGGCGATGAATGGGCGCGCGCCCTCGGGTGCGGGCAGTTTCGCCCGCAACCGGCTGACCAGCCCGTCGATCGAGCGGTCGTAGCTGGCCCAGTCGCGGCCGCGGATCGCCGTCATCAACTGGTCCCGGCTGAGGACGGCGTTCGGATTGTGCAGGAAGGCCGCCAGCGCGTCGAATTCCATCGGCGTGAGCGCGATTTCGTTGCCCCGCAGGTCGAGAACCTGACGCGCGCCAAGATAGACGGAATAGGATCCGAAGACATGGTCGGGCGAGGGGCCGTCGCCGCGGGCCGGCGCGCCCGTCTGCGCGCGGCGGAGAACCGCATTCACCCGCGCGCGCAACTCGCGCAGTCGGAAGGGCTTGACCACGTAGTCGTCGGCGCCGAGCTCGAATCCGACGACCTGGTCCATCTCGTCGCTTCGCCCGGTGAGGATAATGATCCCGAGCCCCGAGCGGTCGCGCAGTTCCTTGACCAGCGACAGGCCGCTGCCGTCGGGCAGGTCCAGATCGACGATGCACAGATCGACGTCGCCCGTGCACAAACGTTCCCGGGCCCAGGCCACCGTTTCGCCGGCGAGCACCGTGTAGCCTTCGTCGCCCAGCGCGGTCTCGATCAGGCGCAGCACCGCTGCGTCGTCATCGATGACCATCACCGTTGGTCGCACTCTGCCCCCCACAGGTTGAAAGCCGGCGCCAAGATAATCGCATGGCGTGCGAAGACAAGCCCCGGCGCGAGTGTATTTCCACGCTCAAGGAATACAGTTGCATGTCCGGAGGCCGACGAAAAGAATAATCCGTTGTTTCCATATACAACGCAGGGTAGCATCGCCCCATTGCGAGGGTGAACTGACGCGGTCGGGGCAGGATCGGGATGACGTTTCAGGCCTTTGTCGACCGCCATGCAGACCCGGTCTGGATCGTCGATCCCGGTTTCGAACGCCTGCTGCACGCCAATCCCGCCGCTTGTGCCCTGTCGCAGGCATCCTGTCCGGAGCTGCGTTCACGCTTGCCGGCGGCGCTGGGCCTGGCGCCGGGCGCCGACCGCCTTCGCCTGCGGGGTGCCGACGAGAAGGTACTCGATCTGCGGGTCGAGACGGTCGAGATCGACTGGCAGGGAAGCAGGGCCATGCTGCTGACCGCGTCCGGCGCACCGCTCGGGACAGATCCGATGCTTGCCGCCGCGGTCGGCGCGATGACCGAGGATGTCGCCTTCGACTGGGACATCGTCGCCGATCGGCTGG
>SL_3KL_010_SEDDRAFT_10004765_pt1 | contig 12237 bp, 9 predicted proteins | sample SodLakKL_010_SED_2_FD_10381 | JGI IMG/M metagenome (IMG submission 10381)
ATGGTCCGCATGGCCTCGCGGATCGTGGCGAAGGCGGACACCGTCTTGACGTCGCTCTGCATGATGTCACGGACGAGCATGGAACTCTCCGATGGGTAATGGGATGGAATCAGATGTCGTCGCGGATCTTGTCCTCGAACTGACGAATCTGGGCGGGGTCGATGCCAGCCGCATGCTCCAGCGGCAGCGTGAAGGCAACACCCTTGCTGGTATTGGCCAGGTCCAGATCGGCATTGAGCTGCTTGAGCACGCGTACGGACAACGTCTTCTCAAGCACGAACAGGAGGACGGACTGGCTGCCCTCATAGGTCAGCCCGAAGAAGGTCTTCTTCTCCTTCGCGCCTATGCCCTTGGCGTCGAGGATGGTGACGCCTGCGGCACCAGCCTTCTTGGCCGAGTCGATGGCCTGATCCTCCAGGTCGTCGGCAAGGATCACTACCAGTGCGGCAAACTTCATGATTCCTCCGCGCGCCAGCGAGTGGCGAGTTCAGCGATCAAAGCATAGAGCATGACGGTGATGATCGGAAAGATCGACGCAAATGCGATCAGGCCGAAACCGTCGATGAGCACATTGCGCCCTTCGATCTGCGTGGCCAGGCCCAGGCCCAGTGCGGTAACGAGCGGCACCGTGACCTCGGACGTGGTGACACCGCCAAGGTCATATGCAAGAGCCGTGATGTAGCGGGGCGCGAGTGCCGTCAGCAGGATCACAATGGCATAACCGGCGATGACATAATGGTGAATGGAGTCGCCCGCGATGATCCGGTGCACACCCACGGTGATGCCGATGGCCACACCCAGGGCCACGAGCAGTCGAATGGCGTTGCCGTTCAGGCGGCCGCGCGCCGCTTCCTCGGCCTTCTTGCCGATCGCGATCAATGCTGGCTCGGCCATCGTGGTGGCGAAGCCGATACAGAAGGCGAAGAGATAGACATAGATGAGGGTATCCATGCCGATNAGCTGTTCGGCCATGCGCTCCCCGATGGGGAACAGGCCCATGCGCAGGCCGACCACGAACGCATAGAGACCGAGGATCACCATCAGGAACCCCACCGCAAGCCTGTGCTCATGGGCCAGGCGCTTGCGCAGGATGCCGTACTGGAAGAACAGGACCACGGCAATGATGGGCAGCACATCGCGGAACATGGTCAACAGTTCGGCCAGCATGCCGAGCACNATGCTGCCGGCCGCCGGCGTGACCACCTCAGCGCTTCCGGGNTCGTCAACGATGTCGCCATTGGCCACCATGTCGACCGGTTCGCCGAAGGTGAACACGACGATGCCGTAGAGCTGCACCAGGATCATCGGCACCATCACCGCGAGTGCCACCAGGCCGAAGCCGTGGATCAGGGCGTCACGGCCGCGCAGGGCGGCGGCGAGGCCGAGCCCGAGGGCGGCGATCAGCGGCACGGTGACGATGTTGGTGGTCACGCCACCCGAATCGTAGGCCAGGCCGACAATCTCCTCGGGGGCGAAGAAGGTCACCGCGACGACGGTGATGTAGCCAATGATCATGTACCAGTGCAGCGGCTGGCCGAGCACGATGCGGACAATGCCGAGTGCGACGACACCGCCGACGGACGTCGCGACCAGCAGGCGCAGGACCATGCCGTTGATCTGCCCCTGGCTGACCACCTCGGCCTGCTGTGCCACGGCGATCAGGGCCGGCTCGGCAATCACCGCGGAAAAGCCGAGGCAGAAACCGAAGATCATCAGCAGTGGCAGCGAGCCCTGGCGGGCAAACTCGTTCGACAGGTTCTTGCCGATCGGGAAGACGCCGAGTTCCAGACCCTGCAGGAACAGCGCCACGCCGATGAGCACGATGAGCAGGCCGATGCTGATGCTCAGCCAGTCGGGCGGAAGCTGGCGCAGGATCACCAGCTGAAAGACTCCGACTACTGCAATGATCGGCAGGAGATTGCGCGCGGCTTCCTTGAAGATCCCGTAGAAGGCCCTGATCTGATCCACACTTGTGCCCTGGATGCCGAGGAGTGGGGGATCTGCGCGCCGCAGACCTTACCACGGTCAGGCGAGGGCGTCAGGCCACCACGTCGTAGCGTGCCCGGTCACGCCGCGGGACCTGCTGGATGAGGTAGTCCATCTGGTCGGCGAGAATGCGCCGATTCTCCAGGATCATCGCTTCCGCGCGCGAGGGCGTGTAGGGGATGTAGCGCATCTCCAGTGCGCATTCCTCCACCAGCCGGTCATCCTTCTTCTGATTGCAGGCGCGGCAGCTGGTGACGACATTGTCCCACTGGTCACTGCCGCCCCGTGACAGCGGCTGGACATGGTCGCGCGTCAGCAAAGGCCGATTGTCGGCAAACAGGTCTCCGCAGTAGCAGCACAGGTAGCGGTCGCGCAGGAACAGCGCATCGTTGGTCAGCCGCGGCACGGTGGCATCGTAATGGGCGGCGCGCGCGCCCAGCACGGCGAGGATGGACGGGATGTCGAGCCGGCTGCGCATGCCGGAACGAGCGCAGGTACCGCCGCGCAGAATGATGGCGGTCTCGGCCGAGGACCAGGCGACCTCGTCACGCAGCAGGTAGGCGGCTGCGGTCCTGATGTCGATCCAGCGGATCGGTCGCCCACCCGGATCAGTCTTGAGGATCATCGGGGGCACGTCGCTTACCTCTCGCGCCGGGCACGCGGGGCAGGACCACCGTTCCCGNAGGAGGTTATGTGATCACACGCCCGCAAATTGCCGGGACGCAAATATATTGTCACAACTCGGACCGGCAAGGCGAACCACCGCAATCACGCAGTCCATCGCCATTGCACGCTCGCACACCCTTTCGTCGCAGGTATCCCCCCGGATGCCGGTTCCGGACATTGCGATCACAATCGGTCCCTGGAAACCCCTGCCATGCCCGGGAATTGTGCAGCGAGCGCGTACGGCGTACATTCAAGTCGGGGACAAAACAATCAAACAGGGAGGGGGACGCATGAACCGAACGCGCTGCCGTATCGGACTTGTCGCGATGGTGCTGGGGCTGACCATCATTCCCGCAGGGCTCACTGCCGACGAACGCCGAATCTCGCTGGCTGCTGCCAGTTCACCCAACGACGCGGGTTTCTTCGAACATGTGCTGCCGGAGTTCGAGGCCGACACCGGCATCAGGGTGGATCTGGTCGTGGCCTCGTCCCGTGAAGTCCTGGACATGGCATCCGACGGTGACGTGGATGCGGTGATCAGCCATCGCCCCGACTACGAACGGCGACTCATGAACACGCAGATTGGTCTGCTGCGGCGTACCTTCATGAGCACGGACTACGTGCTCGCCGGACCCGACGCCGACCCCGCCCGCGTGCGCGAGACCGATTCGCCCGTCGATGCGATGCGGGCCATTTTCGATGCCCGCCAGATCTTCCTCTCCCGCGCCGATGAGTCGGGACCGCACTATCGCGAGATGCGCCTGTGGCGGCGGGCCGGCGTAACCGACGAGGACCGCTCGTTCGCCTGGTACCAGATGACCCATACCGGTATGGCCCCGACCCTGCAGGGCGCGGGACGCATCCGCGCCTACACCATCGTCGATCGCCCCACCTGGCTGCAGTTCGGCAGCGGTGGGGGCCAGGAGATCGTCTACGAGGACCGTGATGACCGCGACCTGCACGATGTCTACACGATCATTGTGGTCAACCCGGAACAGGTGGAGGACGTCGATGCCGAGACGGCCCGCGAGCTTGCGGACTGGCTGGTGTCCGACCGCGGGCGGGAGCTCGTCCGTCAGTTCCAGATCGCGGGCGAACAGGCCTACTGGCCGGTCGGAAACTGATCCGCAGCGGATTCGGTGGGCAGGGTGTCTCTCCCTGCCCACCCGCGCTTCGGCTGCCCTTCTGCATTGCCCCCGGTCGCATCGCCCCCGGTCGCGTCGCGCAGCGGCGCCCGAAAGCGCTTGAGGCGCAGCGCATTGGTGAGTACGCACACGCTCGATGCGGCCATGGCCACGGCCGCGAGCACGGGTGACAGCAGGACCCCGAACGCGGGATAGAGCACGCCGGCGGCGACGGGGATCAGGCTCGTGTTGTAGGCGAACGCCCAGAAGAGATTCTGGCGGATGTTGCGCAACGTCGCGCGCGACAACGCCAGGGCNTTGACCACNTTGCGTGGATCGTCGGACATGAGCACCACGTCGGCGGACTCGATGGCGACATCGGTGCCGCTGCCGATGGCAATGCCGACGTCTGCGGCGGCCAGTGCCGGCGCGTCATTGATGCCATCACCGACGAAGGCGACGCGCGCGCCGCGCGCCTGCAACCGCTCGACCGCCTCCACCTTGCCGGCGGGCAGCACCTCGGCGACGACCTCGTCGATGCCCAGTTGCCGGGCGATGGCCTCGGCACTGCTGCGCCGGTCGCCGCTGATCATGACCACTTGCAGACCCGCCGCATGCAAGGCCGCAACAGCAGCCAGTGCCTGCGGGCGAATCGGGTCGGCGACGGCCAGAATCCCGGCGGGCTGGTCATCAATCGCCACGCAGACGGTGGTGCGACCATCGGCGGCGTGCGCTTCGGCAAGGCGCGCCAGTTCGTCGGTGGCGATGCCCTGTTCCCGCAGGAAACGCTCGCTGCCCACGCTGACCGTTGCTCCATCCACGCGTGCCCGGGCACCGCGACCGGCATGGGCCTGGAACCCTTCGGCGGCGGGCAGGACCTGACCACGCGCGTGCGCACCGGCGACGATGGCGGCGCCGATCGGGTGTTCGGAGCCGGCCTCCACGGCAGCGGCACGAGCAAGGATGTCCTCCTGCGTAAATCCGGCCAGCGCGATCACGGTGGTCAGTTCAGGCCGCCCGCGCGTCAGGGTGCCCGTCTTGTCCAGAGCAACCGTGGTCGTGTCGCGCAGAGACTGCAGCGCCTCACCACGGCGGAACAGGATGCCGAGCGCGGCCGCGCGCCCGGTGCCGACCATGATCGAGGTCGGCGTTGCCAGCCCCATCGCGCACGGGCAGGCGATGATGAGCACGGCCACTGCATTGACCAGCGCCAGCGTCAACGCGGGCTGAGGGCCGAACACCAGCCACACCGCGAAGGTGGCAACGGCGGCGGCGATCACCGCCGGCACGAAGTACTGCGTGACGCGATCGACCAGCGCCTGGATCGGCAGCTTGGCCGCCTGCGCCTGTTCGACCATGTGCACGATGCGCGCGAGGACCGTGTCCGCACCCGTGCGCGTCACCCGCAGGCGGAAGCCGCCAGAGCCATTGATGGTGCCTCCGACCACCTCGTCACCCGGGCGCTTGTGCACCGGCACGGGCTCACCGGTGACCATGGACTCATCGATCCAGGAATCACCGTCGATCACCACGCCGTCGATGGGGACGCGTTCTCCCGGCCGGATCCGGACGGTGTCGCCAACGCGGACGAACTCGACCGCGACCTCACGCTCACCCCCGTCGCGCTCGACGCGCGCCGTGTCCGGCTGCAGCGAGACGAGCTGGCGGATCGCCGCACTCGTGCGCCCGCGCGCGATGGCCTCGAGATAGCGCCCGACAAGGATCAGCGTGATGATCACGGCCGACGCCTCGAAGTAGACGTGCGCGGTGCCGGCCGGCAGCAGACCGGGCGCGAAGGTGGCCACCACGGAGTACCCCCAGGCAGCGCTTGTGCCCAGCATCACCAGCGAGTTCATGTCCGGGGTGCCGCGTGCGAGCGCGGGCATGCCCTGCCGGTAGAAGCGCAGACCGGGGCCGAACTGGACCACGCTCGCCAACACGAAGAACAGGAAGTACAGGTTGCGCTCGCCCAGCGTGGCGTTCAGCCAGCCGCCAAAGGCGGGCAGGAAGTGCGAACCCATGTCGAGCACGAAGATCGGCAGCGTGAAGATGGCTGCGATCGTCAGCGAGCGCCGCAGCACCCGCGTGTCCTGTTCACGTTCGTCCTGTTCACGGTCCTGCGCGGCGCCCGCGGCCGGGGCGGGCTCGGCGGCGTAACCGGCCGCGGTAACGCGCTCGGCAAGCCGGGCGCTGGCGGGACCGTCCGGCTCCACGCGCACGGCCAGCCGCCCCGTCGCCAGGTTGGCGCTGGCCTCCAGCACCCCGGGCTCCGCGGCCGCGGCCTGCTCGACGCGGCGCACACACGAGCCGCAGTTCATGCCGTGAACGATCAGTTCCCGCACAGTGCCGGTTTCCGCATTGCCCGTCGCGGAGTTCACCGCTGCGGGATCACCGCGTTCGCGGGCGGACGACTCGACTGCCATGGCCGACCTCCTGAGGGGTCCGAAGTTGATGTTGTGGCCAGCGTAGGGCTTCCCACGATGGGAAGGTCAAGCTGATCCGCTCACCGCCAAGCAGCGTAGAATGCGCGGTCGAGCGACCCGGGCATGCCGGACCCAGGTGACAAGGAGGCGCACGCCGTGAGTACGAAACGCGAACCGGGTCGTGTGCGCCCGCTGGCCGCACGACTTTCCGGCCTGGTCGAGGGCCGGCTGTGGCTGCAGGTGCTCATCGGCATGGCGCTGGGCATCGTCACGGGTCTTCTCCTCGGCCCGGATCTCGGCTGGGTCGATCCGGCCACGGCGAAGACGACGGTGAGCTGGCTGGCCCTGCCGGGTGTGCTGTTCCTCGCGCTCGTACAGATGATCGTGGTGCCGCTGGTGTTCGCCTCGATCGTGCGGGGGATCGCCTCGGCGGCCGGTGGCGGTGAACTGCGCACCGTCGGCATCGGCGGCACGATCTTCTTTCTCGCCACCACCGTCGTCGCCACCGTCATCGGACTCAGCCTCGCCCTGGCCGTGGATCCCGGGGCCTGGATCGACCTCTCCGCGCTCCGCGAGACGCTCGGGGCCACGGTGCGCGAAGCGCCGGGAACCGCGCCGCCAGCGGCCATGGACAACGTTCCGGCGCTGCTCATCTCGATCCTGCCGACGAATCCGCTCGCAGCCATGGCCGAGGGACAGATGCTCCAGGTCATCGTGTTCGCGGTGCTCGTCGGCGTCGCGCTGCTGAGCATGCCGCAGGAGAAGTCGGCGCCGCTGTTCTCCCTGCTCGGCTCCCTGCTGGAGGTCTGCATGATCGTGGTGTCCTGGGCCCTGCGCCTGGCGCCGATCGCGGTCTTCGGGCTGATGGCGCGCCTGGTCGCGAGCGTGGGTTTCCAGGTCCTGGGCGGCATGCTGATCTATGTGGCAACCGTGATCGCCGGCCTGCTGATCCTGGTGGCCGTCTACGCGGCACTGATCCTGCTGCTGGCCCGGCGCTCGCCCCTGCGCTGCCTCGCGGGTGCGCGGGAAGTCCTGCTGCTGGCGTTCTCGACCTCGAGTTCGGCCGCCGTCATGCCGCTGTCGATTCAGACGGCCGAGGACAAGCTCGGCGTGCGCTCCAGTATCGCGCGGCTGCTGGTACCCCTGGGGGCGACCGTCAACATGAATGGCACCGCGCTCTACCAGGGCGTGGCCACCGTGTTCCTCGCCACGGCCTTCGCGGTTCAGCTCGACACGGGCGCCCTGCTGTTCGTGGTGATGATGGCCATTGTTGCCGCCATCGGTAGCCCGGGGACGCCCGGCGCCGGCATCGTGATCCTGGCGATGGTCCTCGAGGGGGTCGGGATTCCCGCCGCCGGCATTGCGCTCATCCTGGGCGTCGATCGTGTGCTGGACATGTGTCGAACCGCCGTCAACGTCGCGGGGGATCTGACGGCCTGCGTGGTCATGGAACGCTTCGCCGGTCCGGTGGAAGCTGCTGCGCCCGCACCGGGCGAACCATCACCCGCACGGGATTCGCCATAAGAAAGGCAGGCCTTGCGGCCTGCCAGCACTACTGCGCTGCGGGGAATGCGGTCGGGATCAGTTGCCGACTTCGATGCGCCGCGGCTTGACCTGTTCGCGCTTGGGGATCACCACCTCGAGCACGCCATTCTTGCAGCGTGCACTGATGGCCTCCGGATCGGCCGTATCGGGCAGCGAGAAGCGCCGGTAGAAGGTCCCGTGAGCGCGTTCCACGCGCTTGTACTGGCCATTCTCGCCAGCCTCTTCCAGCTTGCGCTCGCCGCGAATGCTCAGCACGCCGTCTTCCATCGTGATGTCGATCGCCTCGCGTTCCACGCCGGGCAGATCGGCGTGCAGAACGAACCGGTCGGTCTCCTCCTTGATGTCGACGACAGGTGCCCAGTCGCTGGTGACGATATTCGAACCCTCGCCCATCATGCGCTGCAGTTCCTGGTTCAGATGGCTCCAGGGATTCCGTATTTCACGCCGTTCAAGTGCCATGTCCATTTACCTCCTCTGGGTGTTCCACGGATTCGGCCTACACCCCGGGATATGGGGAAACCGGCCCCGGCTTTCAATGGATGAGTGCACGTTCGCAGGAGCCGGCACGGTATGCCGAGCCCCCTGTCGGCACGATGCGTGCGCCAGGTCACATATGGCGGCACGATTCCTGCGTTATATTGATCCCCTGACTCGCCAGGATGGCGCGCTGATGAAACGCGGACTCCAGATAGCAGTCGGTTGGGCAGCTCTTCTCGCGTCCGCGGCCTGTGCGGCATCCCTGGACGAGGATCCGTACGCGCCGCCACGCGTCATCGACTCGGCGGGCACCGAGGTCCGCACGTGGACGGACATCGAGGCTCGCGGAGAGTTGCGCCTGCTGGTTCCGGCCGGGGAGGCCCGCGACCTGGCCGCCCTGGACACGCCGGTGCGCGAGCAGATCCGCTACGCGGTGCAGTTTGCCCGCTCGCTCGACCTCGAACCGCTCGTCGTGCCGGTGGATCACGCCGAGGACCTGATCCCGGCCCTGCTCGCCGGGCGGGGCGATGTCGTCATTGCCAATCTGCCGAACACGCCCGGCTACCGCGACCGGGTCGCCTTCACGGTGCCACTGGACCGCTCCCAGCGCATGCTCGTGGCGCGCGCGGATGACCTGATCGAAGGCTTCGAGGAGCTGGCACAACGCACGGTCACGGTACCCTTCGACTCCCATTTCTGGGAAGCCGCGCGCTTTCTCCAGCAGCAATACGACGGCCTGCGCGTCGAGAGCCTGCCGGCGCTCGACGAGGCGCGGAATCTCGACCTGGTCGCCAGTGGCGACATCGATCTGACGCTCGCGGAAGGCAATTTTCTCGACGCGAAGCTGAATGAACGCGAAGGCCTGCGCGTGGCGTTTCCCGTGAGCGAGGAGAATGGCATTGCCTGGGCCGTGCGCCCGCAGGCAGACGATCTGCGCAATCTGCTCAACCGTTTCATCACGCAGCAGAAACTGGTCCAGCCCGAGCGCAAGACCCGTACCGAAGACCTCGCGGGCATACGCGCAGCACGCACCCTGCGCGTTGCCACCCGCAACAGTGCGATCAATTATTTCGTGTGGCGTGGGCAGATGCTCGGCTTCGAGTACGAACTCGCCGAACATTTCGCGCGCGAACTCGGCGTACGTCTGGAGATCGTGGTCGCCGATGACGGGGATTCCCTGCTCGAGATGGTACGCAACGGCGAGGCCGACATTGCCGCGGCCTTTCTGAGCCCCGTGGCGCGGGAGGAAGACCCCGATATTCGCTGGTCGCGCCCCTATCACCGGGCCCACCAGGTGGTGGTGGGGCGGGCCGGACCGGATCGCATCGACCGCATCGCCGACCTCTCCGGCCGCACTTTCCATGTTCGGCCCGACAGCCGGTATGANCGTACGCTGCGGCTCCTGGCACAGGTGCACGATCTCGACCTGGAAATTCGATCCGTTCCCGCGGAGGAAGAACCCGAACTGACCCTGCAGCGGGTCGCGCAGGGCGAGTACGATCTCACGCTGGTGGACGAACACGTCGTGCGCAATGCGCTGATCTGGATCGACGAACTGGAAGCCCGGCTCACCATCGGCCGCGAGATCACCCATCATTGGGCCGTGCGCAACGACAGTCCCGACCTGCAGGCCGCAATCGACGACTTCTTCCAGCGCGAGCACCGGGGCCTCACCTACAACACGCTGTACGCCAAGTACTTCCGTGACCGTGAGCGTGTGCGTGGCTATTCCATGCAGCGCATCGACCTGCAGCATGGCCGCGAGATCTCACCGTGGGACGACATTGTCCGCGAGCATGCCCAGACGTACGGCCTGGACTGGCGACTCATCCTCGCGCAGATCTATCAGGAGAGCAGCTTCAATCCCCAGGCCCATTCGTGGGCGGGCGCCCGGGGCCTGATGCAGATCATGCCGCGCACGGCGCAACAACTCGGCGTCGAGGCCGATCTGACCGACCCGGAAACCAGCATCGCCGCCGGGATCCGCTATCTCGACTGGCTCCGCGACCGCTTCGAGGATGACCTCCAGGTCCATGACCGCATGTGGTTCATGCTTGCGGCCTATAACGCGGGCATCGGCCATGTCCGCGACGCCCGGCGTCTGGCAGCGGAACTCGGCTACGATCGTGATCGCTGGTTCGACAACGTCGAAATCGCGATGGAGAAGCTGAGCCGACGCGAGTACTTCCAGCACGCCAGCCATGGCTACGTCCGCGGCCACGAGCCCGTGGGTTACGTGCGCAACATCCGCGAGCGCTACCTCGCCTACATCCTCTGGACCGAGGACTGCTGGCCGGTGTGTTCCGATGCGCCCCACCCGGAACCGCGCGAGCCGACGATCCGCTCGCCCGGCATGATCCAGGTGCGCAATTGAACGCCCCGGTCGGGGCGGCTTCAAAGCGAGCCGCTTGAACTCGACCGGCTAGTGCCGTTCAATACGCCTTCTCTGCCTTGACTATAACCATTGGACATGAGCCTGCGGGCGGACATCCCGCCGGAAGGAGCCGTTCATGACCCTGCGCCAGCTACGCTACATCGCGGCCGTCGCCCGCTACGGCCTCAACGTCTCGGCCACGGCGGAGCAGTTGCACACCTCCCAGCCCGGCATCTCCAAGCAGATCCGGCTGCTCGAGGACGAGCTCGGCGTCGAGATCTTCGAACGTACCGGCCGCCAGCTCACGCGCGCCACACCCGCGGGCGAGGCCATCATCGAGCTGGCCAACCGCGTCCTGCGCGAGACCGGCAACATCGAACGCGTCGCCGAGGAGTTCCGGGATCCGCACGCCGGCAGCATGAGCATCGCCACGACCCACACCCAGGCGCGCTACGCCCTGCCGCCGGTGATCGACCGCTTCACCGAGAGCTGGCCGCGCGTCGCCCTGCACATGCACCAGGGCACGCCCATGCAGATCGCGGAAATGGCCGCGACCGGCGCGGTGGACTTCGCCATCGCGACCGAAGCGATCGAGCATTTCGACGACCTGGTGATGATGCCCTGCTACTACTGGGACCGGGCCGTGATCGTGCGCCAGGATCACCCGCTCGCGCGCAAGCCCGAACTGACGCTGGAAGACGTCGCCGCCGAACCGCTGATCACGTACGTGTTCGGCTTCACCGGCCGCTCGCGCCTCGACCAGGCCTTCAACAGCGCCGGCCTCACGCCCAACGTCGTGCTCACCGCCACCGACGCCGACGTCATCAAGACCTACGTGCGCCACGGCCTCGGCATCGGCATCCTCGCCAACATGGCCTACGAGCCGGACAAGGACGCCGACCTCGTACGCATCGACGCCCGCCACCTGTTCACCAGCAGCACCACGCGCATCGGCTTCCGCCGCAACACCCGCCTGCGCACGTTCATGTACGACTTCATCCACATCTTCGCACCCCACCTCACGCGCGACGTCGTCGACGCCGCACTGGCCGCGGAAACCGAAGAAGAACGCCAGGAACTGTTCGAGGACCTCGACCTGCCCAGGTACTGACGGCGGACCCCAGCGCGCGCGGGACTCACTCACGACCCACTCCCCCGCTACGCGTGCTTTGTGCGCCGGCGCCGGGCGGTTCCGGGGTACTGCGCAGGGGGTGTGTGCGGCCATGGATGGCCGCACAGGAGCGCCCAGGGATGGCTCGAGCGCCCCCCGGAGCAGTGCACCGGAACCGCCCGGCGCCGGCGCACAAAGCACACATCACTCCAGATTCTGAACCTGCTCCCGCATCTGCTCGATCGCCACCTTGAGCTCGACACTCGCATGCGAGCGCTCGCTGTCCGCCGATTTCGAACCGAGCGTGTTCGCCTCGCGATTGAGCTCCTGCATGAGGAAATCGAGCCGCCGACCGATAGGTTCGTCGGCCTCGAGCGCGGCCGCCACCGCAGTCACATGGCTGTCGATCCGGTCCAGCTCCTCGCTGACATCCAGGCGCTGCGCCTGGTAGACCAGCTCCTGCTCCAGCCGGCCGGGGTCATGCTCGACATCGAGCTGGGCCAAGCGGTCAAGCAGGCGCGCGCGCAGGCG